>Ga0180433_10006850_pt1 | contig 14777 bp, 9 predicted proteins | sample SS_ome_8_FD_132980 | JGI IMG/M metagenome (GOLD analysis project Ga0180433, IMG submission 132980) | Hypersaline lake sediment archaeal communities from the Salton Sea, California, USA - SS_1_D_1 metaG | ecosystem: Environmental > Aquatic > Non-marine Saline and Alkaline > Hypersaline > Sediment... | reverse complement strand
GTATTACTATCACCATTAAGAATATGAACGCCTACTTTGTTATTCAACAAGATGTTACCAACATAATAACTATTGGAACCATGTGATTCTATCCCTGAATATTCGGATCTGTTCATTGCACTGTTTTGAATGGTAAAACCACTGATTAAAACGCTATCTGCCAGGTTTTTAATAACTGAACCAGTTTGCACTCCATCAATTATAGTTGTTACTTTATTCTCACCCAACAGGATTAACGTTTTTTCAATGACTATATTTTCATAATACGGTGTATTTTTTGAATATACAAATATTGTATCTCCATCATTAGATATGTCAAGCGCTTCCTGAATTGTACTGTAATTTCCAGGTCCATCACCTCCAACGTAGAATATTTCATCGTTAAGCTTTGTAGTTGGTTGTTTAGTATAACTTGCGTTCACACTTATAAAAGAGAAGTTCAATCCGATTAACAAGATGATAATTATGCCTGTTTTAATTTTATTTTTCAGTATAAGTCCCCCATTATGATAAACGTTACGATTAATTTAAATTTTACTGATGATATAGAATATTATAGATTTAATATCCTCGACAATCCTTGGAAATAATCAATTAATCTCAGAATTAAAGGTGTTTGTATGTTTTTACCGTAAGGGATTTTCACTGGTAATGTCGCCCAATTACTTTTAGCATCATAATCGTCTTTTGCCTTCACTCGTACTACATAGTCTCCATCTGTATCCCAAATATTGGTAAGTGTTACTTTTTCACCTGATTTGTATGGTCCTATCCATGGATGCCAGTTACCAGTCCAGTATGCATCACCCCAATTTAAATAATAATATACATCGTCACCATCTGGGTCATTTGCATAAAACGTGTATTCATATTCTGTCTCTCTTTCACCTCTTTTCTTTCCCCTGAGAACAGGTGTATCTGGTGGACTGTTAGTTTTATCAACAAAAGCCCAGGTTTCATCAATGCCAACGTTGCCATTACTATCTGTAACAGTTAAAGAAACGGGATATATGCCCTCCTCTTCATATGAGTGTGTTTGTATAACACCATTTTTCTGCGTTCCATCGCCGAAATCCCACAGATAATCAGTGATATCTTTCTCTGGATCAGTGGTTTTACTTCCATCAAAACTTAACTCTTCACCAATGGTTCCCTGGTAAATTCCCCCAGCATATACTTTTGGGGCCCAGTTATTATACAATTCAGGGTCATACTCTACCCAGGTTATTTCTCTACTGTCTATGTTTAAACTACCATATTCAATGTTGAAAAAACCGTTATATCCCCACTCTGAGCTGCAACTGTTTTTTACAATCCAATAACCACCATTACCAATATTTTGGTCATCCTTCCAGCCTACAAGGACTACTTGATGATTCGCCTTATTTGTTTCACCAGGATAAGGATAATAAACATCAGGGGAACTATGAGTCCAACCCCATTCTTCGAGGTTGTTCTCACCATGTTTATAATAGGTGAACATCATGGTTGTAACAACTGGTCCATGCTCCATAATCTGTGATTTTATTGCTTCTCTGTCTTCAGGGCTTCCATTGGGATACCAATATCCATAATCAAGGATTGGTATTAGCATTTCCTCCCAATTGCTGCACTTACTAGAGCATTCAACATCGTCGTCTGCTTGGTATGGCATACAAAATTCCGTAACTACTCCATTGCAATAATTTCCCTTATCGTCTGTTTGATTGATGTATTTATAAGCAAGTCTTGCATTTCCACCCTTACAGCTACCACTTCTTGGTAGACATGATAAAACATATTGTTCTGATAGATCTGGGTCAAGTCCCGCACAGTCCTCTCTAATGCTTATAATGCATTCTAGACCACCAATCGCTGCAAAATCCCAGCAGCTGCCACAGTTTCCCTGGTCCTTTGCAGGTGTTGCCCAGTTCTCACCCATATAATCAAGCCAACTAAAACTAGATGGAACATTGATAATATCTGGTTTTATGGGATGTTTATCATCAGAATCAGCATCATCAATGATTGTTGGTGATTTATCGCATTTAAAACAATGCATACGGATTTCATTTTCTTTAGTTTCTAAATCTGTTGTAGCAGAAGTTTCGCTTATTGGTATAAACGTTGATAATAAAGTAAAACTTACAATTAAAAATAAAAAATATTTCTTCATTTTTTATCTACCTCCATATTATTAATAAGAACGCTATAATATATAGTTTTTCTATATTTTTATGGATAATTTAAATGAAATAGTATGATTAATAATTGTATAAATATATATAAAAATGTTTTATATAATGTTAACCATTGTATATGCAACTTAAACCATATATAATCATAATTTTTATTTTAAATTATGATAATAATTGATCATGGCTGATTCGTGCCCTTAAAAGAGGAAGCATCGGAGGATTGCCCGTCTCTCCTAGTATTGCACAACAAGTCCAAAAAAAGGGGCTTGTTGAACAAAGTTTCTCCCAGTAAAGCGGATCTGCCGGGATTCGAACCCGGGTCAGAGGCTCCGGAAGCCCCAGTGATATCCAGGCTACACTACAGACCCAACACTAAGTATGAAATGCATTCTTCTCTAATAAAAAATATGATAAAAAAGATGTCAATAGATAGTGATTCCATTCGCTATCTGTTATTCTGCTTTTTGTTCCCCTTCCTTTGATTCTTCAGATGGCTCTGCAGGTTTTACCTCAGTTTCAATAGGCTTAGATGTTTTCCTACTTCCACCTTTAAACTCTGTGTATCCACATTTCCCGCAGCTAACACGATCTTTATGCTCGGCTAGAAACACGCCATCTCCACATTTTGGACAATGTCTTCGTAAACGGGTAATCTTGTCACCTTCAACCTTGAATATCTCTCTACCTTTCATTTCTATTCCTGCTCCTTATCTTCAGTTGGTTCCCCTTCTTCTTTTGGCGGCTCTTTGGGTGGTTTCTCCTCTTTTGGGGGTTCTTCTGCGGTTGCTGGTTTCTCTTCTGGTTTTTTCTCTCCTTCCTTCTTTTCCTTCTTCCCGCTGATCTTGTTTCTCTTTAGGATGTATTCTCTCTCCATTTCTTCGGCTTTTTTTACAGAGGAATATATCTTGGCGTATCCTATGCTTTTCTGAATGCCAGAACTTGACTGAATATCATTTATTATAATATTCTCTTTCTTTGCATTGAGCTTTTCAGCTAGTTCGCTGCGTATAATCTCTCGGTTTGGTGTTTTTTCCCCCTCGTGTTGAATTGTAAAATGAACTTCAGTTCTGTTAAGCAGAGGGTTATTTTTCTTTGAATCAATTTCCATTTCCATGATACTCACATCTTATCCAGTATCTCTTTTACTTTTCTCTTATGTTCTTTAGTTGCTTTAACTACTACGACCCCCTTATTTGGCAATCCATATATTATAGTTACGTCTCCAGGGGCCAATAATATGGCAGGAAGTGCTGCTAAATCTTCTTCTCCATCAATTTCAATTCGTAGGGATTTTTTATCTAAATTATTAAATGCTGCTTCTATAGCATTCCAGAGATTACCAGATATGCATCTCGGAGGATTCTTTATTACCACTCTTTTTTTACCAAATGATTGTATCTTTTCTTTAATGTCGTTAGAACAGTGCTCCCTCTTTATTTTGAAATCAACAACACAAAAAATTGGTTCAATGTCATTCTTCAGGAGAGTGTAAGTTACCTGATCCCCTACAGAAACGATATGTTCCTCTTTTACCAGTAATTTCAGAAGTTCTTCTTCATTTACGAGCAGCCCTATTGGCTCCTTTAATTTATCACGTAAATCATTTGGCAATGAATACAAAATATCGTCCATTACCTAACCTTTAATGCATATTTGCCAGGTTTTATAATATTCATCTTTTCAGCGATCTGGGAGTTGGAAGGATCTCTGATAATAACATAACCCCTCCATCTTTTTGATGTGGGAACTGAACAGTTAGGGCAGATATTTTTTTCTGTTATCACATGACAGTTTTTACAGGCATTGAGATTTTTCACTTCTTTCCCTTCCTTTTTTTCTTTTTCTTTTTATCCTTTGATTCTTCCTTTCCCTTCTCTTCTTTTTCCGGTTCTTTTAGCCATTCATGTGCGCCAAGATTCGGCTGCCTCATAGTAAGTCCTATTTTACTTTCTCTTGCAGACAGTTCATTCATGCTCACAGCAACGATTCTTGCTCTAATTGGATCACCTGTTTTAAGCGTCATCTTTTTTTCCTTGCCGGAGATTATTTCGTTCTCTGCATCTACTTCAACATAGTCATTCATGATTTGACTCATGTGTATCAACGCATCAATAGGGCCAATATGACAAAAAGCTCCGAATTCCACGATTTCGCATATTATGCCGTCCACAACTTCCTGTAATTTTGGTTTAAACATTAATGCGTCAAAAGCCACCTTTTGATACATTGCTCCGTCACCGTGGATAATTATTCCATCGCCAACGGCTTTTATGCTGTTGGCTGCAATAATTATGCCATGATCTTTTCTCATTGTCCCTTCAAAACTCTTTTGTACAATTTCTTTAACTACTTCATCAAGATTTTCTCCGAATCTCTCTGGAAGTATTCTTATTGTATCTTCAACTTTCATCATGGCATACATTTAAATCACTACTCTACAGGATAAATAGACGTCTTGGAATATATTTGTTCCTTATATGCTTTTTGAATGCTTTATAACAATTGCATTTGAATATAAGGATTTGCTTTTTTAATCTATCCGCTGAATGCAATGATCAGTGGTAAAAATACCAGTGACACAATTGACATGAGCTTTATAAGGATGTTAAGGGACGGTCCTGAAGTGTCTTTGCATGGGTCACCTACGGTATCGCCTATAATCGTGGCTTTGTGAGCATCTGATCCTTTGCCACCCAGATTACCAGATTCAATATATTTTTTGGCATTGTCCCATGCGCCACCTGCATTTGCAAGATAAACTGCTAGAAGAAAACCAGTGGCAATAGAACCAACCAATAGTCCGCCTAATCCCTCAGGGCCAAGAATTAGACCGATTATAACTGGAGAAACGACTGCCAGTAGACTGGGGAATATCATCTCCTTTAATGAACGGTTAGTACTAATTTTTACACATCTGGCATAATCTGGTTTGTTCTTGTCATTATTTAAGAGGTCAAATTTCTTAAATTGATAACGAACTTCTTCTACCATTGCATATGCTGCACGACCTACGGCACCCATAGTCAGAGCAGTAAAAACAAATGGAAGCATTGCGCCAATGAATACGCCAGAAATTACTTTGGGGTCACCTAAGGACAATTCAAGTGTTTTACCAGCTGGTATCAGAAGTTCATTAGCTGCTATCATGTATGTAAATATAAGTGCAAGAGAAGTAATTGCAGCCGAACCAATTGCAAACCCTTTTCCCATTGCTGCAGTAGTGTTGCCTACAGCATCAAGTTGCTCGGTTCTCTCACGCACTTCTGTTCCCATTCCCGCCATTTCAGATATTCCTTGTGCATTATCTGCAACAGGACCATAACAATCAGTTGCTAGGGAAACACCAAGTATACTAAGCATACCAACTGCTGAAATGGCTACACCATAAAAGTCTGCAAAATGATGGGCAACAAGCATAGCAATAACTACTGCTATAATGGGTATAATTGTGCTTAACATACCTGTTGTCATGCCCTGTATTATCACAGTAGCAGGACCAGTTTTTGAAGCATCTGCAATACCCTGGGCAGGTTTTCTTTTCTCAGATGTATAATACTCAGTGCTAAGACCAATTATTATGCCTGCAACAAGTCCTGCAATCATGGCAAAAAATGGACCCATTTCTCCATCTAGGATATACCATGTTGCAGCACCAGCGAATAATGCAGTTATTGCAGTACTTATAAAAAGGGAATTACGCAGTGCACCATAGATATTTTTCCCTTTTCCAATGATTACTATAAGGGTACCAATAATTGAGGCAAATATGCCCATGCCTGCAATGATTAATGGTAAAATGATGGCTTTATCACCATAAGTCGTAACTGCAAATCCTCCTGCAATTGCTGCAAGTGCCATAGTTGCAATAATAGAATCAACATACGACTCAAAAAGATCTGCACCCATGCCTGCAACATCGCCGACGTTGTCACCCACTTGATCTGCGATAACTGCAGGGTTTCGTGGGTCATCTTCAGGAATTCCCGCCTCTACCTTTCCAACAAGATCAGCTCCAACATCCGCTGATTTTGTGTAAATTCCACCACCAACTCTTGCAAACAATGCTATTGATGAAGCACCAAATCCAAATCCAAATAAGATATTGGTAGTAAGAGCAGGAGTGAGGGATAAAAGATTATGGAATAACATGTACAGGCTGAATACTCCTAGAACCCCAAGTCCTACAACACACATACCCATGACAGCACCACTGGAAAATGCTATGGACAGTCCCTTGCCAAGACTCTTTTTTGTTCCTTCAGCGGTTCTTGCATTGGCCATTGTCGCCATCCGCATTCCGATGTTTCCTGCAACTGCAGAAAATATTGCCCCTATGATAAATGCTACTGATGAACCCCAATGTATGTTACTATCCTCAAAGAATGACGCCATACCTAAAAGCAAAGCAACAACTGCAACAAAGATGACAAGTACTTTGTATTCGCTTTTCAAAAAAGCCATAGCTCCTTCCCGTATTGCACCACTAAGCTCTTTCATTTTTTCGTTTCCAGAACTTTGCTTTTTAACATTAGAAAATAGGTATGTTGCAAAAATTAAAGCTACTATGCCCCCTATTGGTACTATGATAGATATGTCCATTTTAACCTCACCTGCTGTGGTATATATATACCTTATTTAACTGTTATGTTTTGTATCAAAATAGCATCAAAAAAATGAAGGTGTTATCTTCCTTTATTTTCTTGTTTTTTTAATCCTTGCTGCATTTAGAGCGCTTTGTAACTTCAAGAAAATAATCTATCCATGCGTTTCTAACTGTTGGTATTGTCTCGTATTCTATTTTTTTTAATACATCCCTGAGTTCACTTGTAGTTGCCATTTTTTTAAGTAGTGATATGCTAGGTCTACTATCTTTTTCTTTTTCCGCCGGGACCGTATTTCTGAATAATCCTTTTAAAGTAATTCTCTTCTGTTTCCTTTTATCGATTTGCATTGTAATTTTCCCCTTGAAATTTTTTTGAAATTTTGAGCTTTTAGTATATATGTTCTTTAACCATATAAATGCTGCTATCAATTTTATTGATATCGTTCTATAAAATGATATATGCTTAAAAAATATATAATGGATAATATAAAATATTACACCAAACATTATGTAATAAAAAGCAAAAATTAGCTGTCATTACTTTATGGACTGATGTACACAATCATATCCTGATTTAATCAGAAGGAAGAAGCAATGTTGGATAAACTTGGTAGAATTATCGAAAAAAGATCTTGGTTTGTCATTGGATTAATAATAGTGATAACCATAGGTTTCAGTTTATTGTTGCCTTCCTTAGAAATGGAAACGTCTACTGAAGATTTTATGCCAGAAGACGAAATTGTAAGCGCAGGGATGAGAGTAAACGATTATTTTGGACAAATTGGCGAAATAATAATGATTTACGTTGAAAATCAAAACGCCAAAAATGTTGTAACGCCTTCTGCTTTAAGAGAAGAATATCAAGTTTTAAAATATCTAGATGAAAAATATGAAGATGTTGACGGTTCCATAAGTGTAGCTGGATTTGTTGACATTATTTGCCAAATAGAATTTGGAGAACCTTTGCTAAACTGTTCAGACGAACAAATTACAATAGCATATTATGATTTGATGGTAAATCCAGATTACGATGAGATTAAAATACTTGATAGCGATGATACAAATGATGAAGTTGATTTTGAGCCATATCCAAGACTTCCTGGCGGTAAGAGTATCGATAGCCTAGATGTTAAAAACTATTATTTTGATAAAACAGATGAAACTTTTCTTTTTACTATAGAGACATATGATCTCTCGGATTTCGGTGAAAAAATCAAATCACCTCACAGCAAAATCAATACTTGGGAATGGTTTATTGATTTTGAAAACTTAATTTTTCCTGATGAAATGCTTGCTGATATGAGCTATCAAATCGCAGCCCACGTGGAGCCTTCTCAGCCTTTATGGGAAATAGGTAATGGATTAAATAGCAATATAAAAACAATTTTCGATAATATCAGAAATCATCAATTATTCAATTCATACAAATCTGAAGTATATCTTTGGATAAACGCTCCAGGTCAAGACATATCTTTTCCATTAATCCTTGAATCAGGAAATGTCACGTTCAACACTGAACAAAACAGAATCGAAATAGAAGCTGATAGGGAAGAAATGGGAAAATTTGGAATAGCGCCCAAATTTGGAGGTATTGAGATACCTGCAAAAATTGGAAACACGCAGGCAGGCGTAAGAGTTTATCAGTCACCAATTCTAAATCAGCCTTGGAAAAGAATTACTTTTAATTTAAGTTATATTCAAAATTTAGTTGAAAAAATTCAAACTAAACCATTGATCAATTCTATTTCTTCAAAAATATTAGGTAAATTTGGAAATTTTTCATGGGAAAACTTTGACGAATTATTTGATATGTTGAATAGTGATCAATTCGCTCGAGAAAATCTTTCTTTGAAGGATATTTCAGATAGATGGAATGTTTTAGATCAGGCCCCCGACATAGAAAAATCTCAATATACTGCTTTTGTAAAGCCATTGTTTTTTGATGATTTGAAAAAATCAACTATAGCGTTTTTATCGAAAGATTATAATTCAAACTCTGGAGCAAGTTTGACTCTTATGATGCTTCAGTTGAATAATACAATTGGCTATATGGAAGTAGCACCGATAAGCGGAGAAATACAAGCATCTTTAAACAAGTTTGATTCAGAAGAAAAATTTGTTTCAATGAAAGCAACTGGAAACGGCATTGTATCCAATGAGATGGATGAACTAACAACAGAAGCAAATACAATAATTATGCCTGTTGTTTTCTTTGTTATTTGTCTAATATTACTTGTTATGTTTAAACGTTTATCATATGTATTCTTACCTCTTCTTAGCCTTAGCATTTCAATTATTTGGCTTTTTGGAACTATGGTATTATTTGGAATCAGTTTCAACATGATGATGGTTGCAGTCGTTCCGCTTCTCATGGGATTAGGAGTAGATTATTCTGTTCATTTATTCCATAATTATAAATCAGAATTGAAAAAAGGAAACAAGCCGGGCAAGGCAATAAAAAATTCGATCAGAGATATTGGTCTTGCAATGTTTCTTGCAACTCTAACAACAGTTATTGCATTTTTATCATTTTTAACAGCGACTGTTCCACCATTACGAGATTTCGGATTATTATGCGCTCTGGGAATTATTTTCACTTTAATTAATGCTCTAACTTTCCAAGCGGCTGTCAGATATCTGCTTGATAGGAATAAAACAGATAAATTAGTTTCAAAGAATAACAATAGAGTAAACCTTGAAAACAATATGGAGAAATTTTCAAAGGTTGTTTTAAAATATCGCAAAGTGATTCTGGTTTTAACAGTTATATCTACTTTGTTTTTAGCATATGGGGCTATTCAGGTTGAAACAACTTTTGATATGAATGATTTCTTACCTGACGGAAGTGAATCAATGGATTTACTGATGAACATAGATATGTATTTCCCTTTATCAAGTGAGGAACAAGAATACATCTTGATTGAAGGAGACGTGGCATCATTAGACACGTTGAAAGGCATATCAAAAACTTATAAGAATCTAAAAGATGATAAATATATCACCTTCACCGTAGACAATGAGCCTAAACAAGTTTCAATTTTATCAATTATTCAGACTGCAGTTAGAGATAATGGTACTTTGAAGGTAAAATTTAATCTTGATTCAGAAGGATTACCTAAAACAGATAAAGATGTGAAAAAACTCTATGATTATTTGTATGGTCATCAAGAGTATTTTATGCAGACTAGAGGTGTTTTACACAAAGATAAAAACACCTATGATGCTACAGTGATAAGAGTTTATTCTGATATTTCTTATGGGCAAGACGGTGGAGTAGACACAACTACTCAATCAGGGATTTTATACGATCAGTTAAACGAAGATATGGAAGATTATGGAAACGCAGGGTCGTTAGTTACTGGAATGGCCTCTTCTATGTATATAATAATGGGGTCTATGACAGACAGTCAAATACTGTCAACTTTTGTTTCCATTATTCTTGCGACATTAGTGTTAATGATTGTTTTCAAAAATCCTGTACTTGGATTAATTGCCGTTATGCCTGTTGGATTATGTATAATCTGGATTGTTGGAACGATTTTCATTTTAGGATACTCATTTAATATTATGACCATAATGGTAACAAGTCTGACTATTGGTATCGGAATTGATTATGCAATTCATTCTACGCAAAGATTCAGACTTGTAGCAGATAAAACAGGAGATGTTGAAAAAGCAGTATCTGAAACAATTGGCCATACTGGCGTAGCCTTATTTATAGCAGCATTAACAACAGCTACTGGATTTGGGCTGCTAATTCTAGCCCCAATGCCACCAGAACAACAATTTGGTATAATTACTTCTATGACAATTATCTATTCATATATTGGGTCAATTGTTGTTTTACCTCCAATTTTGATGAAATGGGGAAAATGGAGAAAAAGAAGGAAGGGATATATTATCTCTCCAAAAAAACCAGAATGAGTCAATAAATGTAGTTTTTCGTAATGAGCATTTGTCAGTTCATACTTATGAATTATCAAAGCTGGAAATTGACACTTTATACCATTCATTTTTTCCAGTCAGCTTATACCAAATATTTATGTATCATACCTAGATACGGGATTAAGCATATCTATGAGGTATTTGTATGTCTAACGCTTTAGTAAGTGAAGTAGAATCAATGGGTAAGAAAAAACAAAGGTTTATGAAATCTATAGATGGTAATACTGCTGCAGCACATGTTGCTTATGCATTTAGTGATGTAGCTGCTATCTATCCTATAACTCCCTCATCTCCAATGGGGGAAATGGTAGATGCATGGTCTGCACAGGGAAGAAAAAACATCTTTGGTCAACAGTTAAAGGTTGCAGAAATGCAATCTGAAGGTGGTGCTTCAGGAGCAGTTCATGGTTCTTTGAGTGCAGGTGCATTTACTACGACATTCACTGCTTCGCAAGGACTTCTTCTTATGGTTCCAAACATGTATAAGATCGCCGGAGAGCTCATGCCGGCTGTTTTCCATGTTTCTGCTCGTGCAATTGCTGGACAGGCACTGTCAATATTTGGGGATCATCAAGACGTTATGGCCGCTCGGGCAACTGGTTTTGCCCAGATTGCGTCTGGTTCTATACAAGAAATCATGGATCTTGCATTAGTGGCCCATCTTTCGACAATACGTACAAGTATTCCCTTTATTCATTTCTTTGATGGATTCAGATCTTCTCATGAAATTCAGAAGGTGGAAATGCTAGATTATGATGACATTCCTTCAATGGTGGACTGGGAAGGTATTAAAAGACATCGAAGACGTGCGCTAAATCCTGAAAAACCGCATCTTAGGGGAACTGCACAGAATCCTGATATCTACTTTCAGGTTACTGAAGCTGGTAACAAATATTACCAGAACGTTCCAAAAATTGTTGAAGAAGAGATGGAAAAAGTAAGTAAACTTACAGGTAGAAATTATCATCTCTTTGACTATATTGGTGCTCCCGATGCCGAACATATTATAATTTTGATGGGTTCTGGTGCAGAAGCTGCAGAAGAAACTATCGATTATCTAAGCAAGAGGGGAGAAAAAGTAGGTCTTATCAAAGTTAGGCTATTCCGTCCATTTTCAGTAGAACATTTCTTAAAGACAGTTCCTGGGACTGTAAAACGAATAGCAGTACTTGACAGGACAAAGGAGAATGGTTCCTTTGGAGAGCCGCTATATCTTGAAATATCTGCAGTTTATCAAAACATACATAAAAATATGCTTATTGTTGGTGGGCGATATGGTCTCGGTTCAAAAGATTTTACACCAACAATGGTAAAAGCTGTGTTTGATAATCTTAAATTAAATGAGCCAAAAAACAATTTCACGGTTGGCATAAACGATGATGTGACTTTTACATCGCTTCCCCCAGGAGATCCAATCGATGCATCACCTGAAGGACTTGTAAGATGTAAGTTCTGGGGCCTTGGAGGGGATGGAACAGTTGGTGCCAACAAAGATGCCATTAAAATTATTGGTGACAATACTGACCAGTATGTGCAGGGATACTTTGCTTATGATTCCAAAAAATCAGGCGGAGTTACAATATCTCATCTGCGATTTGGTAAGGTTCCAATAAAATCAACCTATTTGATTAATAGTGCAGACTATATAGCCTGTCATAACCCGTCTTACGTTGACAAATATGATCTTCTTGAAGGTATTAAGGATGGAGGTACATTTGTATTAAATTCATCGTGGAATCTTGAAGAAATGGAGAAGTATCTTCCAAATTCATTGAAGAGAACAATTGCTGAAAACAATCTTAATTTTTACACAATTGATGCCGTGAAAATCGCTGGAGAATTGGGACTTGGCAGCCGAATCAATATGGTTATGCAGACTACATTCTTCAAACTGGCAAATGTTATTCCAGTTGATGAGGCAATAGATTATCTTAAGAAGGCAATTGAAAAGACCTATGGTAAAAAAGGAAGAGACATTGTGGAGAAGAACTGGCGTGCTGTAGATGCTGCTCTTGATAAGATTCAAAAGATTTCTTATCCTGAATCTTGGGCACAACTAACCCCTGAAATGCCAAAGGAGACAGATGAACCTGATTTTGTGAAAAAAGTTATGCGACCGATGCTTGCACAGCAGGGAGATAAGCTCCCAGTGAGTGTGTTTACACCTGCTGGTATATTTCCCACTGCTACGACAAAATATGAAAAACGTGGGGTGGCAATCAATATTCCTGAATGGAAGATGGAAAATTGTATTCAATGTAACCAATGTGCTATGGTCTGTCCACATGCTGCCATACGGCCAGTATTAGTAACTGATGAGGAGCTAAAGAATGCTCCTGAAGGTTTTGAAGTGAAGAAAGCTGTAGGTAAGGGAGTAGATGGTTTGTCCTTTAGGATGCAAATATATCCAGAGGATTGTGTGGGTTGTGGAAACTGTGCTGATATCTGTCCTTCAAAGGAAAAGGCTCTTATTATGAAACCACTGAATACTCAGATGGACAAACAAGTACTACTGAGGAAATATTCTGAGACTATACCAGTTCGCACTGGAGAATTTGATAAATTCAGTGTGAAAGGATCTCAATTCCAACAGCCGCTCCTAGAATTTTCTGGTGCCTGTGCAGGTTGTGGAGAAACGCCATATCTTAAATTAATAACACAGCTTTTTGGAGATAGAATGATTATTGCAAATGCCACCGGATGTTCTTCAATATGGGGTGGTTCTGCACCATCAATACCATTTTCTGTAGACAAGGATGGACATGGGCCCGCCTGGGCAAACTCTCTCTTTGAAGATAATGCTGAGTATGGTTTTGGTATGGTGCTTGCAACTATTCAACGTCGGGCAAAACTTGCTGAAATTGTGAAAGAAGCAATTGATAAAAATAAAGTCTCAGGCGAAGCAAAAGATGCGTTTGTTGGTTGGCTTGAGAATAAAGATAATGCTGAAAAATCCAAAGAATACGGCAACAAGATAAAATCATTACTAAAGGAAGATCATGATGATGAACTGCTTAACCAGATATGGGTGTCAAGAGATATGCTCACAAAGAAGTCCATATGGTCAGTTGGTGGTGATGGATGGGCATATGATATTGGCTATGGTGGTCTTGATCACGTGTTGGCGATGGGTGAAGATATCAATATTCTTGTTCTAGATACTGAGGTCTACTCAAATACAGGAGGTCAGGCATCCAAGGCTACACCTGTTGGATCAGTAGCGAAATTTGCCGCATCTGGTAAAAAAACCAAGAAGAAAGATCTTGGAATCATGGCAATGAGCTATGGATATGTATATGTTACCTCAGTTGCAATGGGTGCAAGCAAGAATCAACTGATCAAGGCTCTCAAAGAGGCGGAATCTTATCCTGGGCCGTCACTCGTCATTGCGTATTCACCATGTATTAATCATGGAATAAAAGCAGGTATGGGAAAAACTCAAGATGAGGAAAAACTTGCAGTCGAGGCAGGATACTGGCCCCTATACAGATATGATCCACGACTTGCGGGTGAAGGTAAAAATCCATTTCAACTAGATTACAAAGAGCCAAATGGAACGCTACATGATTTTATAATGGGTGAGGTAAGATACAACGTTCTTAACAGAACATTCCCGGATGAGGCAACAAAGCTTCATAAGAAACTTGAGGATGATGTAAACGCTAGATATAACAAGTACAAGGCAATGGCAGATAAATAATATCTGCCTCACATTATTTTTTACAGATTAGTCTTTTGGAAAATTAAAAGTAAATTAAAGAAAACGAGTTATTGTCTGTCTAATACACATGTTCTTGATAATAAAATAAACCATATGTCTTTTTAAGAGAGCAAATGCTACGGCTATTTATAGTGGGGAGATAAAAGTAATGATTTGCAAAGTTTGGGAACTGAGAAGTTTAGATATTATTGAGTTGATTTCAAGAAGATAATGCAGACTGTAAGATATGAGTTAGGGGGATAAAACAATTAAATCCAACTAATGGTAGTTTTGTTTATCTCCCAAATTTTTTTTCTGTCATTCATTCAAATTTCGACATTAAGATAAATTG
>Ga0180433_10006849_pt1 | contig 14778 bp, 9 predicted proteins | sample SS_ome_8_FD_132980 | JGI IMG/M metagenome (GOLD analysis project Ga0180433, IMG submission 132980) | Hypersaline lake sediment archaeal communities from the Salton Sea, California, USA - SS_1_D_1 metaG | ecosystem: Environmental > Aquatic > Non-marine Saline and Alkaline > Hypersaline > Sediment... | reverse complement strand
ATCAGAAACATATACAATCCATTAGTTAATTTTAGGTTATAAAATGACTCTATCAATAATGAGCATTTTTATTCCAATCTATTTTTCTAAATTCCACGCCCTTGGAGTTTTTTATTGAAAAAGAATGCTTTTTTATTGATAAAGTTACTATAAATACATTTATTGTGCTATATAAAGGAATCATGATAAAAAGTGAACTATGATTTTTTTTATTCCATCTTTATTTTAAATTTTTAAACCAATATGGGAATTGGGGTGAAATCAAATATAGATATGTAAATGATTAGCGAGGAAATCAAATATATTATTTAGATTCTCGATCTATTAAAAAATTTATAAAAACATATTATCTTGAATTAGAGGTATACTTAAAGAAATATTAATCTCACTTAATTTCAATTTTGCTCTGAACTGCGATAAAAAAGAGCATTGCTATTAACAATATAATAGCAAGCATAGAAAATCCTAATAGAATTGAAATATCTGCTAACAATCCACCAAAAATAGGACCAAGCCAGAAGTTAATTCCCAATGTAGTTTCAAAATAAGTAGTGGCTTTCATGTCGTTTCTTTCCAAATTCTTATAAATAGTTAGTCTAAAACCAAAAGCATGACAAAATCCTATAAAAGCCCCTAGAATTCCCGCAATAATTATGCAGGTAATAAGGTCTTGCGCAAATCCAATAACTACCATACCTATTAATGTTATTAACATTAAGAAAGGAATTGATTTTTTTAATTTTCGGACAGGTAAAACTAACGCATAAGAAATACATGTGGTTTGAATGATCATTCGAACAAAACTAACAACATATGCGGAAAAATCACTAAAATTTAAGACCTTAGATTTAACTGGATACATGACACCCCAGGCACCAACGATTAATCCAAATAATAACGCCATTAAAAGTGGTACATAGACAGGAAATTTCCATGTTGTTTCTGAATCAGGATTAGAGTTTTCCTTTTTGAACGCTTTTTCTTCTCCAAAATTGGTTTGTGGCTCTTTCAAACTAATTGCTATGATTAATCCTATTATTGTATAAATTAAAGAAATATCAAACACGAGTAATATATCTGACATGATAAATAAAGCGAAAGCACTTAATAAATAACCAAAAATACCTCCAATATTCCACGAGAGGCCAAACATACGATTTAATTTATTTTTTTTCAATTCGTCGTTTACTTGAGATGAAATGACCGTAAATATTCCTGCTATAACCGGCCAAAATATTCCTAACACGAATCCGTCACAAAATAAAAGAATGTATATGATAATTGGGACATCTATGAAAAATTGAATTCCTATTTGAACAATAACAAAACCTAGACACGAAATCAGCATGCAGGTTTTCATTCCAATTTTCTTATAAGCATTTCTAAAAAGATACGGAGAGAATAAATATGCCAATGCGGTTGCGGCAACAACAAATCCTATTAAGCTCTCCTCAATCTTACCGTAATAATAGAGAGGTAAAGCCATTCCAAATCCAAAACCACTTGCAGCTCTCAAAAAAGCTAATGAGGTTATTGATAATAATAACAAATTTTGTTTGATTTTCATGTTATTTTAAATCTCTCTGAAGATAATAAAAAGAGGTAAAACCTCATAAAAAGTTTTTGTAAAATCATCGTGAAACAAACTTGTTATCCTAGGTGCTCTTGTATAAAATCCCATATTTTGGAGTTAACCTTTTCTGCATCCTCTACCAATAAACTACCGTGGCCATAACCATGGATTATTTCTAACCGTGAATTTGGCATGTGTTCGTGTAAATACTCTGACTCACTAACAGGGATTATTTTATCATCAGAGCCTGCTAAAATTAACGTGGGATGTTTTATTATTTGTAAAGAATTGCGAGTATCATGAGTTGAAACAGCTGCACCTCGATTGATATAATCTTGTAATGTTGTAGGATTATCTTGAGTCATTTTATCTCTAAGGGTTTCGTAGAGTCTGGTATCTCCTTCTACTCTTTTTATAAATTCGTCTGAAAACATTAATTTTAGCCGTTCCATGAATCCTTCGTCAAGGCTCAGATCTTCCATGAAATGCTTGTATTGCGTGATCAAGGGTTTTGAGTCCATCATCGCTGCTGTTGCCAGGAGAATTAACGTTTTTACAGATTCAGGATATTTTAGCGCAAACTGTTGAGCTATCATCCCCCCCATGCTTATCCCCATAATATGCACCTTCTCTTTAATCTCCAAGTAATCAAGGAGCGCTTTCGATTCGTCGATAAACATGTCCATCGTGTACGGATAATTAGGTCTAGAACTCTTCCCTACTCCGCGATTGTCTAATGCAATAACTTTCATTCTTCGCTTAAAATAAGGTAACTGAAAGGTCCAACTAGTAATTGATTGCCCAAGCCCTTGAAAGCACAAGAGAGGCTCTCCTTTCCCCCTGACTACATAATTTATATCTACATCTTCATATTTGAATATAGGCATTTTAATCACAATTTCTTTTTCTATAGTATCATACATGCTTATCTTTCATATAAATTTTTATCCAAGACAAGACATAATATGAATTATAATTATAATTCGTTTAAAACGTGAAATAAAATGAATCTAATTCCGGAAGAGTCTGGTACTGCTCCGAATTATTGGTGTACTTGGTCCGTTCAAAATTACATGTACGGTCAAGGAGACGAAGGATTTGATCCTAAGGAATTAGTAGGATTTACCGGAGCAAAACACGCTAGAAACAATCTAAATGAAGAATTATTGGCAGGAAAAAATGGATGGGCTGAATCTTTCTTCTCTAAAATTAGAAACGATTTGTTTATCGTATTAGACGATGGATGGGACGTTCCAGTTAATACACCTCCTGAATCCAATGAATATTTCTCTTCGTTTCATCTTAATGAAGGCAAATTTCCATCGTGTAAAGGAATCCCTCCAGAAAGGTTAAAAAAATTATCAGAAATTGTTAAAAAACACGGCTGGAGGGGGATTGGACTATGGGTTGCGGCTCAAGAAGCAACCAAATATAAAGCTAAAGACGACCCTAAAAGCGAGACTTACTGGAAAGAAAGAATTGAATGGTCAAAACAAGCAGGAATCTTATATTGGAAAGTAGATTGGGGAAGAAAAATGTCGAGAAATGCTTTTCGTCGATTTTTAACGAGTCAAGCGAGAGAAATGTGTCCGGATTTGACGATCGAGCATGCTGGAATAGACGTTCCTTTAAATAATTACAATAGTGCTGGAGAGATTACCCCTATTTCCATAAGGAAGCGTATAAAAACGCTCGAATTTTCAGATGTGTTAAGGTTATACGATGTGACTCCCCCCTTATCAATACCCACGACATTAGATAGACTTGCTCAAGTGTTAAAAAAAGCTAAGCCTTCTGGAGTTGGAAAAAGCTTGGTTAATTGCGAGGACGAGGTATATTTAGCAGCCACACTCGGTTGCACGATGGGAATAATGCGATATCCATTGAGTGGATTAAGACCAGCCGAAGACTTGGATTTTTTTGATATTGGAACTCGTCAAGTTAAAAAAAGAATGGATGAAGTCATTCGTGCTGTCCGATGGCATCGAATAGCACCTCCATTTGGTATTGGGAGATCTATAATACATGTTGATGATAATAACCTTTACGATAGCTGGAATTTTAGAGAAGGAGAAACTTGGCATGCTGAAGCCATTGATAAAACGGTTATACAAAAAGCACCTGCAAGAGTGAGTCGTGGTATCAAATTACCACTTGTAGATATTAAAGGTGAACCTCCATATGTAGTCGCTTGTAAGAATCCTAATGGAGCCATTTCAATTGCAACTTTGGCTCGAACCTCCCCAGAAAAGGGATATTTCCATCCAAAAGCCGGGGTCTCGTTAGATATAAATAATATAAGTGGTCCGATTGGAATTTTTGGATATTATAAAGAATTATCCCTTCATATTAACGATCTAACCGCTGTTAATTCTATATGGGCGCAAGATATAGCAGGAAATGAAGCTTTCGAGATAAGTAATGAAATTCAAATACTAAAAGATAAATTAATAATTCCAGGCGTAATTATTGAAAATTACGGTCTGAAAACATCAAGTAAGAACGATTGCTCAGATCCAGGTGTTATAATCGCTTTATTATCATAAAAAAATTAATTTTTATTGTAGAGAAAATAGATTTATATTTCTTGAGAACAAAATAATATCGTTTAAAGAATGTTCTAAAGGTTGCTAAAATGAGAAAAAAAAAATCAAATCAAAATGTTTCAAAAACATTTAAGTATTCTAATAAAATTCACTGGTCATACTCCCTCGGAAGTTTTTTTGATGATTTTGGAACCACTGTCATGGGTACGTGGTATTATATATTTTACGAGACTGAAATCAGGTTAAGTGCAATATTGGTTTCATTAGCGATTGCAATTTATGGGATCTGGAATGCCGTGAACGATCCTATCGCAGGATATATCTCAGATTATCCATTCAAATTTACCAGAAAAAGAGGAAAACGATTCACTTGGTTCATTATAAGCGCCATTCCATGCGCTATAGTGTTCATATTCATATTCACACCACCAATAAGTAATGACCTGATTGAATTTATGTGGCTCTTGATATTTTTATGCCTATTTGATACTTTGTTTTCTTTCATGATGATAAATTGGCAGGCGATTTTCCCTGATAAATATCGTTCACACGAGGAACGCACGAGAGTAGGAGCAATTCAAACGATTCTTTCCAATTTTGGATTGGTTATAGGGATTGCAGTGCCATGGACAATAATAACAGACAATCCACCAGGATCTAATATTCCATCTTATATTTCAATGGCAATGCTGACAACTATAATACTTTTTATAATCGTTATTCTCATGATTCCTGGAACGCTCGAAGAACAAGAGCACATAGAAAGATCATATCAAATTGATCACAAGAAAGAAGATGGAAGGGCTTTTACTGATACTTTTAAGTTTGCTATTAGAGAAAAGAATTTCATGGCATATCTCGTTGCATACCTTGCACAAGTAACTGTAATGGTGATAATGCTTGCTTCATTACCTTACTGGGTGAAATTCGTCCTAGTCGCTGATCCTATTCTTGAACAATTACTTTTTGTACCTTTTCTTCTGGCAGATATATTATCAATACCTTTTTGGATAAGAATCTCTCGTAAATATGGAAATCGAATAGGTTATATGTGTGGAACTGGACTTACAGCTATTTTTTTAACATTTACTCTAATACCTTTTGATATAATAGGCTCTTTTGTTTGCATGACACTCATAGGGTTTTCCATGGGTGCTACATGGTCCTTAATGTATCCCACTTTTTCAGATGTAATTGATGAGATTGTCGTAAAAACAGGATATCGAGAGGAAGGCTTATATTATGGACTACGAAGGCTTTTTAGCCGTCTTTCGATTGTTATTCAGGCAATAACATTCGGAATAATCCATCCGCTTACTAATTTCAACCCTGGTTCATTAACTCAATCAATCCCTGCACAATGGGGTATAATGATTGGGATGTTAGCAGTTCCAGCGTTCTTCTATTTCTTAGGATTTCTCTGCATGTGGAAAATATACGACTTAAATCCAAAAAAAGTACAAGAAATTAAAAACCAATTGGAAGAGTTAAAGCTTTAATTTATAAGGTTAAATGAAATATTAAATATTATTCATTATCAAGCATTAACACTGCTTTCTTAATAATCCTAACAGCATTATGTAACGTTTTTAGATTTATTTTATCTGGAGCATCTACTTTTTTATGTGTATACTTAATTGTACTTTTTGTATGAATATCAATCGCATCATAACCACGCAAGCGGAAGGGTAATGAATCGAAATGAACTCCAAAAGTAGAGTGAAAACCGTAGATTGCTAGTCCTTCATTTTTTGCAGCTTCTTCCAAACATCTACTAATAGTTGGAGAACCTTGCCTTCGAGGAAACCGTTTTGTTGATTTTATGAATTCTACCCGATTATCACTCTCATTTCTTGCATCAGAAATGGCATCTGAATTTATTAAAAACACATTTCCTTTAATAAATTTGGCGCTATGATGTTTTAGGAAAAATCTTGAACCCATTGTACCCATTTCTTCAGCAGAAAATTGGCATATCCATAAATTGTAATGTTTAAGAGGATTATCTTTAAAAAAAGAGCTTAATTCAAAAATAATTGCCATGCCCGAGGCGTTATCTAAGGCTCCAGTTGATTTATTTCCCGATTTTAACTTTAATAATAAAATATTTGACAAGAGAATTAAAAAGAATAATACCCAGAGGATTATTTCTATAATGAAAAATCGCGGTAGATTGCTATATAATAAAATACCAACTGCTGAGTAAGAACTATATAGATAAATCGAGTATATTGTATAAATAAAACCAAACAGCGAGCCACTATAGATCCAAGTTCTATAAATTTTTCCACGCCAAAAACTTGTAAAAGTTTGCGATTTAGAATCAATGTGGGCCGAAAGAATTATATCTCCTTTTAACTCACTTGAAGATAATGAACCCGGAATCTTTATATATACATTTGATGAGTTGATATATTTTCCAAAATGTTTATTCCAAAATGTATCACTTTCTGGACGCTTATTATCCTTTAGAATTAGTAGAATCATTAGAACTGAGAGAGCAATTATGATATATAACATAATGTGAGAGATATAGACCATCAACATGAGGGAAGTTACAATAATAAAGCTCAATATTATTATTAATTTGATTAGAACAGCAGAATAGAAATTAGAGAACCTGAATGGTTCTTTTTTTATTTGATTAATTTCATATCCAATCTCTCTAAAGGTTTCAATCGTGAGTTCAATTGCTCTTTTTTCTCCTGCCGTACCAGGTAATCTGGGAAAGTTGAAGGTGTTAATATATTTCGATATTCGGTTTAAAGAACTCAAAATTACTCAGGACTATCTTATTAAAGTTTATTTTTGTATATTTTATAAAGAATACATTGCTCTTAATTTGTCTTTAAAAATTATTTTATATAGTGAAATTTTTAATTCGAATAACAATTAATTTAATAAAAAATCAGGGAATTTGATAATTAATCGAATGAAACATAATTTTAAGCTAAATGGATTACTTATTTTTTTTTCTAATTAATAATTAATAAAAAAGGTATTATTCAGAGTTGATTTTTAAGAGAGAGAAAAACAATGAAAAAATCAATAAAAAATCAAATTAGGGTAAAAGATGTAATTTTCTCGTGTCTTGTGATGGGTGTGTTTATACTCCAAATAATAATTCCTATTCAAAGGCAGGACGGTGGAGAAATTGAGAATGATATTAACTTAAATATTTCAGCACCTCCTCCTATAGTGAATTATTATACAGGAAATGCATATGGAGTACACATTTCGGGAGATGTGGCGTACGTAGCGGATAATACCAATGGATTTGTGTGCGTGAACGTGAGCAATCCAGCCAGCCCCGCTTATTTAGGAGGATACGATACTGGAGATGGACGTGGAGTGCATGTTTCAGGTGACGTGGCATATGTGGCGGATGCAACTAGCGGATTGGTGTGCGTGGACGTGAGCAACCCGGTAAGCCCCACTAATTTGGGGGGATATTACACAGGAATTGGATTTGGAGTGCATATTTCAGGTAATGTAGCGTACGTGGCAGATTTCGTCAACGGATTGGTGTGCGTGAACGTGAGCAATCCAGCTAGCCCCACTTATTTAGGGGCTTACGATATGGGATATGCATATGGAGTGCATATTTCAGGTAATGTAGCGTACGTGGCTGCTTCAGACAATGGACTGGTGTGCGTGAACGTGAGCAATCCGGCTAGCCCCGCTTATTTAGGGGAATATGATACGGGAAATGCATATGGAGTGCACGTTTCAGGTGACGTGGCGTACGTGGCGGATAATACCAATGGATTGGTATGTGTGGATGTGAGCACCCCGGTAAGCCCCACTAATTTGGGGGAATATGATACGGGATATGGACGTGGAGTGCACATTTCGGGTGATGTAGCGTACGTGGCTACTTCAGACAATGGACTGGTGTGCGTGGATGTGAGTGACCCGACCAATCCCGCTTATTTAGGGGAATACGATACTGGAGAGGGACGTGGAGTGCACGTTTCAGGTGACGTGACATACGTGGCGACTTCAGAAAATGGACTGGTGTGCGTGAAAGTGAGCGAACCTGTTAATCCCGCTTATTTAGGGGAATACGATACTGGAGAGGGCCATGAAGTACACGTTTCGGGAGACGTGGCGTATGTGGCTGCTTCAAACAATGGACTGGTGTGCGTGGATGTGAGCAATCCAGCCAATCCCGCTTACTTAGGGGATTACGATACGGGAAATGCATATGGAGTGCAGGTTTCGGGAGACGTGGCGTATGTGGCGGGTAGTACCAATGGATTTGTGTGCGTGGACGTAAGCAATCCGGCTAGCCCCGCTTATTTAGGAGGATACGATACTGGAGATGGACGTGGAGTGCACGTTTCAGGTGACGTGGCTTACGTGGCGGATGCAACTTGCGGACTGGTGTGCGTGGATGTAAGCGATCCAACCAACCCCGCTTATTTGGGAGGATACGATACGGGAAATGCATATGGAGTGCACGTTTCGGGTGACGTGGCGTACGTGGTAGATTTTAACAACGGCTTGATATGCGTGAACGTGAGCGATCCGACCAATCCCACTCATTTAGGAGAATACGATACGGGAAATGCATATGGAGTGCACGTTTTGGGCGATGTAGCGTACGTGGCTGCTTCAAACAATGGACTGGTGTGCGTGAACGTGTGCAATCCAGCCAACCCCGCTTACTTAGGGGAATACAATATGGGAAATGGATGGGGAGTTTATGTTTCGGGAAATGTGGCATGCGTGGCTGCTACAGACGATGGATTAACATGTGTGAATATGAGCGCGCCGGCTAACCCGGCATATCTAGGGGAATATGATACAGGATATGGACTTGGAGTGCACGTTTCGGGCGACGTGGCGTACGTGGCAGATGATAACAACGGACTGGTGTGTATAAAAATTAGAGAGTGTGGTTCAGATGATCTGGATTCCGATGGTTTGGGATATTTACAAGAAGTATTATATTATAGTACCGATCCTCATGAGAACGACACGGATGATGATGGTTATCTGGACGGCAATGAGATTCAATTAGGCACAGATCCGTTAGATCCTAACGATTATCCAGGATCACCTTCGAACTATCCAGGACCTGGACCATTTAACTGGCTGACCCCCGAAATTCTCATATTATTGATCTCTGTAATAACCGTGGTGGTCATGATCATTATTGTATTTGTAAGGAGAAAGAAAAAGCTATCCTATAGTAGTAATATCTCAGAAATACTGGATGAAATGCCAACTGAATTACCTGAAGAAGAAACAAGCCAAGAATCCGATGATTTACCTACAACATCAGAAGCCCTAAAAAAACATCCTAAAACAAGTAAAACCACCGATATTCAATATAAATTAAAAGCTTCAAAAAATGTCGTCTCTTTAAATGAAGTGGAAAAAAGACTGAGTGTTGAGGAGCTAAAAGAACAAAGACAAACCGAAGAAGAAGTAGGTGTTGAGAAACAGAAATTTACATGTATCGTCCATAAGGGAGCGATTGAGGGTGCTAACCTCTATATTTGCCCTAATTGCCACACTCTTTATTGCATGAGATGCGTTGTGGCATTAAAAAATAAGGGTGATAGGTGCTGGTCATGCGGAAATGAGTTAAATATTTAACTAGCCGCAGATTGAAATCCCTCTCTACATTTTTTATAATACATAATTGTTTCAAGATGTATCCTTTATTGATATTTCTTTCACTATAACTCAGAATTTGTTTTGGAAAAATATTATAATATTGTGTATGATGACAAGAATTTATTTCTCTTCATTTTTTAAAAGAAATTAATAAACTATTCGATACTATAATAATACTCCTAAGCATATTGATCGTCGTAAAATATAGGGGTTAGATTTATATTTAAATAAACACTATCTACTTTTATTAAATAAACGTTTATATAAATACATCTTTTATTAAAAAATTATTAAAATTTTAATAAAGAATTCGATTTTGAACAAGGAAATTAACAGAATGACTAACGACAATCAATTAATTAATCGGCTTCGATCTCGATCATTTAAGGGAATAATTTTTGATTTCGATGGCACGCTCCTTGATATAAAGGATGCCATGGAAAAATCGATTGAGGAGATTTTCACCGAAAATAGAATAGAAGCTGATATGAATTTGACCATTCAAGAGATTGGGGCGTTATTGGAAACGCTTCAAGGATATCCATTACCTAAAATCATACTTCAATCTTACGACATGTTCAAATACATAACTGCATTCAAGGATATCACATTTTTAAAGAAAGTAATGATTTCTACTAAAATATTTTCTAAGTTCTTAGAGCGTTCAAAGGAAGCTCCTTTATTCCCAGGAACTAAGCTTTTGCTCGAAACTTTAAATAAAAAGTTGAAATATGATTTATTTATAGTTTCTCACAGTAAAAAAGAAAAAATCGTGGAACATCTAATACAAAATGGAATTGATAAATATTTCAAGGGAATATACGGAACTGACGAGCTTCCCTCGTTAAAACCCAGCCCAGAGGCTTTAAAACCCGTTTTAATACAATATCCTAGTAGAAAGAAAGGAGATTTCTTGATGATTGGCGACATGCCAACAGATATTGAAGCGGGAAGCGAAGCGAGATGTGAAACAATAGCGTTAGCAAGTGGTATCAGTAATAAAGAGATCTTAACAAATTCAAAACCAGATTTATTGATTGACTCGTTAGAAGAATTAAGCGAATTAATTGGAATAAATAGCATATCAAGTTCAAAAAATCAACAATCAGCAAAAATAAAATCATAAAGAGTTGAATAAAATGGAATTAGAATCAAAACCAGGTTCAAAACAAAATGGAGTAAAAGCAGGAGCTCTACCAAGTGGAGGAGAAGAATTTGAAGAGATCGAATTCAAGAAGTCGTCCAACCAACTGATGAATAATATTTTAAAATACAATCCGATTGATCCTTTAAACGATCTATATCGAAAAGTTATTGAAGCACTTCGGTTTACAGAAGAGGAGAAGGAACTTCAATGGTGGGGTGCTCATATTTACGTGCACGCACTCACGAGATTTGTATGGCGAATAAAGGTAGAGAATGAGGATGGTCATTTGTTTCCTCAGTATGGTCCCGGGATCTTGATATCAAATCACGAAAGCCATTTCGATCCATTCTTTGTGGGCAGTGCAACCGAAAACATTAGAATTCAATGGATGAGCAAGAAGGAAAACTTTCTGACGCCTCTGGTAAGGACACTTTTTACGAATTTAGGTGCTTTTCTGCTCGATAGAGATAATCCTCAAGAAGGTTGGGATAAAGCAAAAGAGATTCTCGCAAGTGGACAATGGGTTGGGATATTTCCAGAAGGAACCCGTAATATCGATGGTCAGATGGCAGATTTCAAAACAGGTGCCGTCAGGCTCGCTATTGAAACCGGTGTCCCCATTGTTCCCGCAGCAGTAATCGGTTCGAGCAAAGTGCTACCTAAAGGAAGCATGTTTGTAAAACCGGCGAAAGTTACAGTTCGCATTGGCAAGCCAATTTTTTACGACGAATATTCAAAAGATGATATCACATACGATTTAATCACGAAATTATCTGCTGAGTTGAAGCAGAAAGTACAAGACTTACTAGATAATAAGGTCAATTTCTTAAGCAGTAAGAAACTAAAAAAGAAACTCGAGAGGGAGGAGCTTTCTATAGGATCCCCGAGCGACACCGAGAAGAAATCAGGTGGATTTAAAAAGACATTAAAGGCTTATGGTAAGAATGCTTTACAATTAATCGATGATTCGTGGTATTCCCTACTAAAGGCTTTAGAAGTCTTCGGAGTTCGACGACGATTTGAAGATATAATATATCATTTTAGTGCAAACCTCGTTGACTACTGGTGCCAGACAATAATCCCATATAAAGAGTATGGATACGATGAAAATATGCCTAAAAAAGGAGCGGCCGTCGTGTGTTCAAATCATAATTCAGAATGGGACGTAATTATAAATGCCGTTATTATCGGATTACATGGACGACAACTGTTCCAAATGTCCAAGGAATCGCTTTTCCAAATTCCAATAGTAAATGCTTGGGTTCGTACGCATCACGCTTTTCCTCTCATGAGAGGTGAATCTGATATGGGATCGTATGAATTTGGGAAGGAATGCTTAGCCAATGGAGATCTCGTGATGGTTTATCCTGAAGGTACCACGGTCGGAGGTCCAGAGGTTCTGGAAGGTCATACTGGAGCAGTACGCATGGCGATAGAAGCAAAAGTCCCTATTCTACCAGTTGGAATCACGGGTACGGAAGAGACTTACCCTAAACACGCAAAAATGCTTAATTTTGGAAAAGGGAGCGTATTTAAAATGGGTGAACCTTTCATGGAGCACGCAAAATACTTTAATGAACCGATGCCACCCTATGCCGAACTTAAAAGGTTGACTAATAATTTGATGGCAAGAATTACAGAACTTAACATGTATGACAATAAAGACATATAAATAACAACTAAGATAAACAAGGGGATATTTATAAATGGAAGTCTCTGGAAGAACACCTAAATCAAAGGTTAAGGTTGGAATCCCTAGAGCACTTCATTTTTATCGATATTTCCCATTTTGGAAGAAATTACTCGAAGAATTAGGTGCTGAAATTGTCCTTAGCACGCCCACAAGCAAGAAGATCGTGGAAGAAGGCGTCCAAATGGGCTTTGGAGAACTCTGCATTCCAACGAAAATTTACTACGGTCATGTTCTACATCTCATAAAGAACCATCCTGATTTGGACTATCTTTTTGTTCCAAGGTATGTAGCTGAAGATAAAGACGCGTTTTTCTGCCCAAAATTCTTATCACTACCAGATGTTATTAAAATTCTTCCGAACGTCCCAAAAATGCTAAATTTTGAAGTGAATGTAAAAGAATTTCCCATATCTCAATCTGTTATTGTGCTTGGAAAACAATTAGGCGTCGGTCAATCAAAAACCTTAGAAGCGTATAAAGCAGCTAAAGATTATTTTAAAGATTATCAAAATTTTCTCAGAAAAGGTGTACCTATAAATCATGCATTAAGATTAGTCCAAAGAGATCTTCCATTCACCGTGCCAAAAAAGAAAGCTCAGGGTGATATCAAATTTTTGTTATTGGGACACGGGTATAACGTGTGCGATACATATATAAACTTGGATTTTCAAAAAAAACTAAGAGATCAAGGAATCGAGGTCATCACGATCGAAAATCTCCCTGAATCCCTCTTCAAAGTGCCAGTATTAGTAAATAGAAAACTTAGAAATTATTGGAAGCACGAAGAAGAAATCATGCAAGCAATCAGGTATTATCTCACGAAGGGACGCAACGAAATTGATGGAGTCATATTTTTAATTAGTTTTGCGTGCGGTCCTGATAGCCTTATCTCAGAATTGGTAATGAGAGACATGAAAGTCGTGGGAATTCCATTTTTGGATATTATAATGGATGAACATAGCGGTGAAGCAGGATTACTGACCAGAATCGAGAGTTTTACTGAGATGATCAGGAGAAAAAAGAGAAAAATGGAAATGGACGCAAAGAAGAAAACAAAACCAAAAATCAAATCGGAGGTATGAAAGCATGATCGTATCGTTTCCAAACATGGGTCCTAATTGGGTGGCTTTTAAAACTTTCTTCGAGACAATGGGCGCAGAAGTCATAGTGCCAGAACCAACTAATCGAAATACGATTAAATTTGGAGTGAAACATAGTCCGGAATTTGTATGTTTTCCATTCAAGGCAACGATAGGAGATTTTAAAAACGCTCTCGATAGGGGCGCTGATACCCTCGTGATGGCAATAGATTGCGGTCCATGCCGTTTTGGGTTCTATGCCAGCGTTCAAGAGCGTATTTTACGAGATTTAGGTTATAAAAATTTTAGGTTAATTCCCTTGGACCAGGCAGATTTGCTCGAGTTCAAGTGGGTCAAAGTGCTTTTTGATGTATCCCCTTCAAAAAGTGTAAGCATGTATTCAAAGGCGTTAAAAGCCGTTATAATGCTTCTGAAAAAAGCGAAATTGCTCGACGACATTCAAACTGCTGAAGGTTTATTCAGAGCTTACGAGCGAACTCAAGGCGATACTACTCACGTGGTCAACGATTTATTACAACAACTCGACAAGACAAACTCGCTCTCAGGATTGCGAAAGTTCCGCCCAATCATTAAAAATACCTTCGCAAATATGGATATTGATAGAACTCGAAATCCCTTACGAGTAGGTATTTCGGGAGAAATTCACATTAGTTTAGAACCTTATGTGAATATTGATCTTAGAAAAAAATTAGGCGAGATGGGTGTTGAAATTCACCAATCTATAAGTCTATACGATTGGGTAATGCATAAACTTCACGTTAATTTTCATAGGAAATGGTACGAACATCTTGCAAAGCCTTACGTGCCGATCGACATTGGGGGTGAATGCAGGTGGGTTCTCGGCGAATATATTGATAAAGCAAATGCGGGATTTGATGGATTTGTTCACGAATATCCATTTACTTGCATGCCAGAAGTCACGGCTCGTACTATATTAACAAATAAATTAAAAAAAATGTACGACATGCCAATCATCTACTTCTCGTTTGATGAACAGAGTGGAGTTGAAGGCATGAGAACAAGATTGGAAGCATTTGTAGACTTAATGCATTCCAGACGTAATCAAGATGTTAAGACAAAGAAAGTAAAACT
>Ga0180433_10006848_pt1 | contig 14779 bp, 9 predicted proteins | sample SS_ome_8_FD_132980 | JGI IMG/M metagenome (GOLD analysis project Ga0180433, IMG submission 132980) | Hypersaline lake sediment archaeal communities from the Salton Sea, California, USA - SS_1_D_1 metaG | ecosystem: Environmental > Aquatic > Non-marine Saline and Alkaline > Hypersaline > Sediment... | reverse complement strand
CCTAATACCAGGCGTGTTCATATCAACATTCTTACTTGATTCAATGTATTCGACTTTAAATAAATTAAAATCTTCAAATCCTGGTGGGTCAACCCAAAATGTTTGACCATAACAACAATCAGGATTTTTGTGCCACATCAACCAAGGTATGTGTAATCTAAAGTTTCTTGCTTGTCCAATAGCTCCAGGATTTGTGTCATCAAAAGGTTGTAATGCAAATTTTTCACCATAGAAAAAATCAATAGTTTGATTTGTATAATGAATTATCGCAATCGCTTTTTGGTCTTTTGGTTCTAATGTGACTCTTTCATCAAAAGAATTATAATAAAATACTGAACTAGTGTCCGTTTGTCCGCTTGATGAAGCATAACCTAAATATTCTTTAGTTCCTAAATAATTAATAGAACCGAAGTCTGAATAAGTTTTATGTGTATTGGCCACAATACCCGCTGGTGTTTCAGACCAAGGAATATTCATATTCCATATTTTCACATCAAATGCGTCTGTATTACAAACAGATTCAAAATTAATAACATCATCATTCCAATGTCTTGAAGGTGTTATTGAATCATATAATGATGTCATATTAGGCGGATAAATTAATGTTCTAGCGTAACATTTATTTGAGTATGATGAATAATCAGGAGTTGTTCTGTCTAAAGTATATTCATCTAAACATATTGCAACTATCCTATAAGTTAAAATACTATAACAACTATTAAATGGTACTAAACAATCAGGTGGTGGTAAAGGTGGACATGCTCTACTTGGAGTTGGTGTTGGACAGAAAGTTGCTGAAGGTGTTGGAGTTGGTGTTGCGGTAAAACATGGGTCAGTACTACTAGGTGTTGGAGTTGGTGTAGGAGTAGGTGACGTATTTATTGTTGGAGTTACTGATGCCGTAGGTGTTGGTGTTGGGGGTATCGGATAAACGCAACTGCAGTTATCTTTACCGTTACCATCGTAATAAATTGTTATTATATCACCGACTGCGGGAAGTCTAACAATATCTGTATTACATCCTGAATAAACTAATTTTATTGTTGTTCCACCTGTTAGTGTAGACATGTCAACAATGTAATTTGAATTTATAACATAAAAATTATTGGTTAACGCGCTCCAAGTAATAGTTGTAGCGGTTGTATCACCAGTAAAAAACCCTCTCATTACAGGTCTGTTATAAACAGGACTAACAACTGAATCCATAAATGGAATACCATATGTATTACCTTCATTTCCATCAACGTAATACGGATATTTTATGTTTTGTTTATTTGATTCAGGTGCACCACTAATATTTTGCGCGTTAAAACTAGGTTCTAATATATTTGTATTAGTTTGATTGTATATTGACGGTAATGCGTTATACGATACTTCACTATCACCTATTTGGAAATAGGAAATATTAAAGTTTCCTTGTGATAGTTTTTGTCTACCAGCGTCAGTTAGTCTTGTGTTAATTAATCCTGAAGTATTTTTTAATATATAACCCATGTTGTTAATAAATATAACATTTTACAATTTATGTTGTCACCCCACCTACACTACCACCTCCAACACCGCCTGATGGTCCTGAATTTGAATTTATTATTTCCACATTACAACAAGAACATCCTGATATAGTAGCGTTAATTATACTGTAACTATCTAAACTTTCACCAATCAAACACTTAAGTAATGTTTTTGATATTGAGGTTACTGTGTTCAACACAACTGAATCACCACTGTTTATAGTGATATTAGACCATATTTCATTTTCAGTTGTATTATAAACTATAGTATCTTGACATCCCGCAATAGTGTTATTGTTTATACTAGTTCCAATACTACTTAATGGTGGTGATTGGGGTATTCTATTTATTGTTAATATTGTATTAGTTGTTAAAACAGCTTGTGTTGGTGTTGGTGAAGTACTAAACACATTTGAATGATTTAAACTTAGGGTTAACGAAACTCCTTGCGGTAATGGTGGTGAGACACTAACTGTTGCCGTAATTTGATTTGTTTTTAGTGTTGGTGTATTACTAATGGTATTAACTGTAGGTGTTATGGTCACACTATACGTAACAGGTTGTTGAATATTTGTTAATATTGCGGAAGTATAATAAGTATTTAAATTACTATCACGTAATACTAAAGTATAATTTCCACTACATAAATTATTAAATATTGCTGAAGATGTATAGGTGACACCATTATCTATTGAGTATTGATAAGGTGGTGTACCTCCGTATGGTTGGAAAGTAATAACCCCGTCACATTCACATTCTGGCATGTTAATTATTGTTGTTAATTCTAAAGGACTTGTATCCCCACAATTCCCTTCTACACTTATTAGGTTAGGAGGTCCCCCACCAACAGTATACCAACCATTTAAAGGCGGGTATGGCGAATTTGATACTATTTGGAATGGTAATGTCCCTCCTGAAACTACCCACTTATTTATATTTGTATCCCAAATTATCTGATAAGTAGAATCGTCTGATATCCAAGTGTCATATCCGTTATAAGTACCGTATGGACTAAAATGTATCACAAAATCACCATCTACAATAATACAGAAATCATAAGTGTCTTTTGGTGATTCAACTGGGAAACTTTGATTAGTATCACACAACTGATTGTACACATATATTACCGTGGTATCATCAGGAACTGTAACATAGTAACCTGAAGTTAATTCACTTAAACTTATGTTTGTTGCTGGTGTAAAATACAAATATTTTGAGGCGATATTGTTACTATTTATTGTGTTATAATAAATTGTATAAGGCCCTTGTGAAGTTCCACCTGTTATGGTTATATTATAATTTTGACTCATTCTGATGAACAATTTGAACTACCCACTTTTATTACCTGAATATAATCAGGTGCTGAAACAGTATCTTCACAAGCACAAACTGAGAAATAATAACCAAAAGTATCTGAATTGTTTGGATAGTTGGGCCCAAAACACAATCTGTAATTAACAGTGGTTACTATTGGGTTAGTACCATAAGTTGGATTAATAAATTCATATCTAATACAATTACAAGGACCTGTGAATTGGCTTGGTGTTGGTGTTGGGGTAACTGTTGGTGTTGGGGTAACTGTTTTGGTTGGTGAAGGACTGATGTTAGGTGTTTTGGTTGGGGTGTGTGTTGGCGTTGCGGATGGTGAAACATTAGGTGTGACTGTAGGTGTTGGTGTAGGAGTTGGTGTTTTTGTAACAGATGGTGTTGGTGTTGGGGATGGTTCGGTTACAAAGTTTTGTACGGTCGCACTAAATGTACAATCATTTTCAGAAGTCAATTCGCATGTTGTTGTCGCACTAAAATCACCATAGTAATCAATAACCGTAGCACTATAAGTACCGACTGTTAGGTTTTGAATTGCAGGTGCGAGATTACCATTACTCCAAATAACCGTGTATGGTGGGGTTCCTCCCGTAATTGAAACCGACATTTCTCCATCATCCGATATTGGTGTTGATGGATTTGAAATAACACATTCAATTTCCATAGGAAATATGGTAATAACATTACACTCGTTAACAGGTTGAGCTTGTTTTGGTAATGGTGTTGGTGTTGGTTCAAGACAAGGATTTTCAACTAAACAAGCGTAACAATTATCACCATAGTAAATAACATCTACTATATCTGAATAAACAGGTGTGTCATTAGGTACCAAACCTTCGTAATATACACCACATATTTCTGAATTTTCTCTAACTACTTTGTAGGTAATATTAACAATTAACGGTTGGTTTGGAATAAATTCAATACCAAAATAGTTATCCTGTTCATTTGGATACTCACAACACGTTTTGAAATATAAAAATCCCATGTATTCTTTAGATTATAAATATAAATAACTGAATTATTGTTTTTTGACAATTTCTTTCATAAGTTCTATGTATTTTATTGTAGAACTATTTTTATCCACATAATCAAAATACGTAATATCCTCTTTAAGTTTATCCAAAGGGTTTACATTGATAAAATCCCCTTTAAAAAATTTTGTATTCTTTAAATCAGCCGTTACACCTGCCATATGTAATATTGGTCTTTTATCATATACTTTAATATCATCTGTAGCCCAAGAAAAATCTAACTCTTTGGTTATTTTAGTTTCTTTATCAAAATACCACAGGTTCCATAATAAAGACCACATTTCTGCAGTCCAAAATTGTATTTCACCAGGATTAATTGGGAATCTTTTTTGGTAATCCAACATTTGATTATACAATTGAGTACAATCAAAATATATTTTTTCCCAAATCATCCAATCGGTTTTTTTAATAATATACTGACCACCACCAGAATTTTTTTGATTACATTCAACACATTCAGGTGTTATCCCAATAACATCACACATCTCATTTAATAGTTGTAGTCTGTTTGAATTAGGATGTTGTTTCTCGTACCTGTCACAACAATCTTTAATATATTCATACCCTATGTAACCAATTGTGTCAGATACATAAATTATGTTATCTTTAATCAATTTTTTAAAATTTGGTAGTTCTCTGAATATAATATCTGAGTCATGTAGAAAAAAACACTCACCATACTCAGGATATTGTTTTAACCATTTATATACTAAAAATGGTTTAATACTAGGTATATATTTTTTATCTTCTCTATCATCAATATAGTGATGAACATTGATACCCAAACTTTTTAATTCCAACGATTCTTTAGTTGGTTCTGTGTTTGGTGTCACAATACCCAATAAAACGTGTATGTCTTTTGGATTTATACCTTTTTGTATAAAATTTTCAACATACACTCTAATTTGCCAATGAAAATAAGGTACGTCTGGTTGTGATGTAACAAACAACATATTTTTTTATTATTAAATATAAACCACATTAATTGTTAATAAATGGTACTTAAGAATATATTTATAATATATGAAATTACTCAAAACAATAACTAAACTAGTTTTAGAATCTAAAGAAGCTTTAGACAAAGCGTCTGAAAAAGGTGTTAGTGGAAAAGAGTTAGATAGGTTAGAAAAAAATTACATAGACTCATTAAAATTAATGAAGTTATATGAAAATATGGGTAAAAAAAATACCGATAAGGATTAACATCCTCCACCTATAGGTGAACATTCGAGTCCTAATACTCCTGAACCAGACACACTGAATACGGTATCACCACCATCTTGTTTTAAGAATCCACCCCAAGGGAATATATTTGTTAAAGTTTGATTAATATAGATTGTCACATCAGCATTTAAACTTGTGACACCGTATGTTGTATATACAGTTATCGTTGAACCTGTTACATCACAAAGACTTCCAACACAATAAGAACTATTCCATATTACTTCATGTTCCCTAAATACAGGAGTTGGTGTTGGAGTTCTAGTTGGTGTTACAGTTGGAGTGTTTGTTGGTGTTACAGTTGGAGTGTTTGTTGGTGTTACAGTTGGTGTTTGAGATGCAAATGGTGTTGGTGTTGGTGTTTGAGATGCAAATGGTGTTGGGGTTATAGTTGGTGTTACCGTAGGTGTTGGGGTTGATGTTCTAGTTGGTGTTAAACCAGGTGTCACTGTTGGTGTTGGAGTTACATTTGGAGTTCTAGTCACTGTTGGTGTTGGAGTTGGTGATAGTGGTACATCACACGCGACACAAGAGATGTTATAGTATATTACCAAATCAATTAATATTTCAGTATCTGAAAGTGATATCTCAGGGTCACAATTAGTTAAAATTCTAATAGTATTTGTTTCGGGGTCAATGATTACAGTACCTATACCACCAAGACTTTCAACAACGTCTTTAATTGCGTCATACCATTGGTTATCAGATGGATAATCATTTAATGTTGTCCCTGTGTAAAAATTTTTCGCAGCGGTTGTTTCACCAAGAACAACTTTCACCTGAAAAATTGCAGTATTTAAAATACAGTTTACATCGTCAATTGTTAAATCATAAAACCCTTCATTTAACATTTCACGTAAACCTTTTTTAATTTGAGTCCCCTCATTAATAAAATTGGTGTCACAAATTGAATATGTTTGATATGAACTTATTTTATTAGTACCATCAATTACAACAGTCTTTTGTTTTGTACATCCGTTACTATCAGTGACTGTTAAACTATATGTGTCCGCACTTAAATTAGTCACCGTATAACCAGTTTGTCCGTTTACGTTTGTACTCCAATTTAACGTGAATGGTGGTTCTCCTGAAGTTACATACGCAGATATAGAGCCATCATTACCATTAACTGTATTGGTTCCCGCCAAAATAAAATCAACGTTTGATGACCCATTAACAAAGTATGATGTTGTTATTGTACATCCAGTACCATCTGAAACAGTACATACTATATTACCTGAATTTAAATTAGTGAAAGTATATCCACTACTAGATGTAGGACCAAAAACAGATGCGTTGGCAACAAAAGTGTATGGTGGAGTTCCACCTGAAATACCTAATTCTAAAGAACCGTTTGATAACCCACAAGTAGTACCTGTTGTACTACCTGTTAATATCATTGTGGATAAATTATTAATTGTATAAGCACTAACAAAGGTACAAACACCATCGTCAATGGTTAATGTATATGTACCCGCCGAAAGGTTTGTAAACTGAAATGTTTGACTTGTGGTTGATTGTGATAAAGAACTTCCATCAGGATATTCTAAACTGTATGTATAGTTACCACTACCACCAAATACAACTATAGGGTTTAATGAACCATTGTTATTACCACACGTTGTTGGGTTAATACTAACTCCAGCAATTGAAAATCCTCCAGGTGGTAACACAGATGTTGTTGTTGTAAAGGTACATAATCCTGCGTCGGTAACTTGTATAGTAAATGGGCCAGGGGCTAAATTAGTGAATTCATAGGTTGGTTCAAAAGTGATTTGTATTGTTCCATTTGAACCTGAATAATAATATGGTGCGGTACCACCAGTTACAGTTATTTCTACTCTACCATTAGAAGTAAAACAATCAGGGTTGGTTGTTGTTAAAACTCCAAGCCCTATTGGTGGTACATTATTAACATTTGCCGATTTAGTCACTGAACACCCTGTAGCGTCAGTAACTGTGACACTATAACCACTAGCCGTTAGTCCTGTAATACTTGAGGTTGTTTCTCCGTTATTCCAAAGATAAGTGTACGGCGGATTTCCTGTTACTCCTGTTACAAAGACTTTTCCTGAATCAACCGAACATCCCGCGTCATCAACAATATAAAAACCAAAATCTACAGTTGTTGAGCTTTTAACTATGCACATTTGTGTCTTACCAGTACATCCACCTCCATCATCAACAACAATATAATATGCGTCAGCAGTTAAAAAATTATTAAACTCCACCAAACCATTAAACGACGATGCTGATGTAACAAAAAAATCATCGTCATTGTATAAACTAAATGTTGCGGTACCATAATAATTAGTTGTTGACGCACTTAAACTACCATTATTTAAACCACAGGTTGTATTACCAATCGCGGTTATTGAGGCACAAGTTCCACTAGAAATGTAAATGTTTACAGGTAATATAGTATTTGTTGGTGTACAACTATCAATAATATTAATTGTGTATGTATCAGCAGATAAACCTGATATAGAATATTGAGTAACACCAGTCCCTAATGAGGTTGTTCCTGAAGCGGGATTAACCCACTGAATGCTATAGTCAGGTGCACTACCAACGATATCAATAGTAAACGCTCCTAAGTTACTATTAGTACAATCACCAGTTATTGAAATATTATATCCTAATAAACAAGACATTAATTACATGTTATATTAAAGTTTATTCCCACATTCAGATTAAAGTTTAATCCAACATCTGAAACTGAACATATTAAATTATAAATAACCACAGTATCATTATTTGTAAAATAATAATCATATCCGTAATTTTTTAAATCGTTTAACGCGGCAATTAAAGCATTATCCCAATCAGTTGTTGATGGTGAACTTAATGATGAGTCTATATAACCAACGCCATTAAAGAAGGGATATTGGACCAATGTATTATTATTTATTTTTATATCAACAAACCACTCAGTATTTAATGAATTAAGTTGGCAGTCATTTAATTGATACCCATTATCAATTAAATAGTCATTAATCGTATACCCTAAAACACCATTAAAATTAATTATGGTGTTACTATTAGTCCACGGATATTTACCACATTCAACAACCTGTATGTCACAATCGTATCTAAAAATATTTGTTGTAACTTCACAAGGTTTACAAGGTATTGGCACTAACTGACAACCTTCTTGTCTTCTCCAAACAAACTTTTGTCTATGAAATATTGAATTTTCATATCTAACACCTGTATTCCAAATTGTGGTTGCAGGTATCATTTGTTCAACTAACCTAATCCAATAGTCACCTAAACCTTCAACATACTTAATCATAGTATCATAGTTGAAGTTATTATTTTGAATACCCGCGTTTTCCTGTGATTCTAAATACTTCCAATATATTGAGGCTAGTGTTGGATATCCACCTGTTTTACCGTCAGTTGCAAATTGTCTGTTTCTAACATTAATTGTATTCAACCAAAAAGTTTGCGCGAATTCAAAAAACGTATTTCTTTTTGGTTGTGGGTTAATTGTTGTCCAATCAATACCACCTCTTTGAGGGTATTGATAAACAGGGGTAGGGTTACAATAAGTTGGTGAAACATAACCCATCCCTTGATTAGGGATTGGATAATTAAACTGTCTAGACATATACCAAACATCATAAGATAATCCTTGTCCAGGGTTTAAAAATAAGTCTACATTTTTAACATTAAGAACTAATCTATCGTCACCAACATTATATCTTGCATTTATATTAGCGTCCAAATTAGACCTTAACCCAATTTCATAGTCTGACCAACTTTTATTATTATCAATTGTTGGTGTTAGATAGTACCCTAAATTCATAAAAGGAAACTTTCTAAATCTATTTAAATATATTTGACCGTAAGTATACGGTTGTAATTTTGTTTGATAATTTGGGTTTGACCCTGTAAATACACTATTTGTTAAATCAACCTCTTCAATGTTTCTGTGTTGAGGTGTTTGTTCAAACCATCCACTACCTATTTGGAAATAGTACGATTCACTATCATCAATCGCTCTAGGATACCCCTCTTCATCCATAGGATATTCATCTATAGTTATGTTTACGTCTTGTATTGTTGTTTGTGTTGTAAAACCTGTGTAAGGATTTCCAAAAATAAAAAATATATTCCCATCTTCTAATGTTGGTATTTCTTCAATATAAGTACCACCAGATATACTAACAAACTGAGTATTAAATTGTGTTAAATTTATTCTTTGGTCAGCCAAATAAACATACTCATTAAATTCAACTAAAGCGTCGGGAGCACCAATAAGTCTAAGTAAAATTTCTATTGATTTTCTAGTACCTTTAGATTTGAATAGATATGCGGAATTTAAGATTAAATTTCGATAATACTGATAATTTAGTTCGTCGGGGGTACTAGCTTTAGATAAACCCGAATACATTGATTTGTCGCTATTTTTTTGTCCAAAAACTGAACTTAAAAAATCATCATTAGTTATTGGTGATATGTTTATATTCCAACCTAAAGTTTGTGCTAAATTTTTAAGTAATTGTGATGGTATATCATTACCAACATTATAATTAACAGAATTCATGTAAGCTAATGCGTCAATGAATTTTTTAGTTTCATCAAAACTTCTACCGTAGATTTGTAAAACTTTTTCCATTTTCTGACCAATAGTATCAAATTCTCTAAACGCATCTGTTATAAAAAATCTAGATATTAAATTGGTTGTATATTCATCAAAGAAAGAACTTACTTCATTTAAATTCTCTAAATAAGTTTCAAAGGCTTTTGAAGTTATATCTAAATTCCACCCCCCATCTAAATTCCAAGTAATGTTTTGGTAACTGTCATAGTATTGACCATCTTCAGTTTGTCTTGGAACCAAAAATGTTGCGGTGTATATTGGTGAAGTATCTCTATTTAATAAAAAATTTTCAACCTCATCTAAATCTTCATTGAATATTCTATTAACCTCATAATCATTTGGTCGGATAATTAAATTGTCGTATGTAAAAGTTTGACCTGAAAAAGGATTACCTTCAACAACAATAATTAAAGTGCCTGAGTCTAAAGTTTGTGTTGGTGTTATTCTTAAAACACTATAACCGTTACCACTATAATATAAAGAATACTTACTGTAGTTGTTTGTCATGTCTCTTAATGGTGAAACACCTATTTCACGTAATTCTAAATTTCTTTCAGAATTTACAGAGAAATCAACATCAAATGGATTTTTTAATTTACCAACATCTAAACTAAATGTTGTCTCATTAAAAACTTGGTTATACGATATATTGTCAGCAGTTACACCAGTAACATAGTTAATACCCATAAAGGTTGATTCAATAGCTGCAGGAAATTTACTAATTATGGTTTGAACCGATGTTGAAATTCTTTTCACCATAGAACCATAAAGGGTAAAGTTAGTTATTTGACTTAAATCAAAATTAGGGTATACTTTAAAATTATTTTCAAAAATCGCTTTAGATTGAGCAACACCATCAACACCCATAAAATCTAAACTAATTGGGTCTGAAAAAGTACCTGTATTAAAATTTCTGTTGGTTTTTTCAGTAATACCTGTCGTAAATTGGAAATTACCCTGCGTTAATCCACCGCCAGTAACTAACTGAAACCCCACTAAATTGTCAGAGAAGGTTCCCGCACCTGTTGCTGGTGTTGGAGGACAGATATATTTTTTAGTCGCCATTATTGAGTTATGTTTGTGAAGTTTTTACTAAAATCAATATTATCACCTCTATCTTGTCTAACCTCATATAACAATTCATTAAATTGGTCACGAATTTCATATAGGTTATATTGTCTGTATATATTGTTACTAGTATCGTACATTGTGTAAATACCGTCATCAATAGATTTGGTTTGATTACCAAACAAGGCAATCGCTAACGTTGAGAAGTCGTGTTCTGCAATTTCAATATCTAATGTGATTGGGTTAAAGAATGTATTTGTTATTATAATATCTTGATTTGGTTGTCCAATATATGGTGTCGCATTTGGTTTGTTAGTTGGTGATGATGATGGTGATAATGTACAAAAAATTAAATTTGTGTTATTATTAACATATCTATATCTAATTGCCTTTTGTGACGTATTTGTTAGGTTTTGAATAACGGGTTCACAATAAAATGAAGAAGTGATTACTCTAAAAAAATTAGGTATCTTTGACCCATCCGAATTTAAATATTCAACTCTAAACCCAACAAGCCCTTGGTCAACAAATTTATTTCTAAACTGTGATGGAACACTATTTAAATCAATAACTAAACCTTTTACGTTTGGTAATGCGGATAAAACACCACAATCCAATATTGTACATCTAATTTGAGCAGGTCTAATTAATAATGTATAGATACCCAATCTGTTAAATTGGTCGGCTGGTAATCTTAAATTATATAAACCACCTAATATTTCAATATTAGCATTACCTCCTGTTGAGGCGTTATTAAAATATGGTCTTAATATTGACGGTGCGTCAAGTTTTGTTAATATGAAGTTCTCTGTTTCATCTCTAGATGGTGTATAATTAAGTATTATCTCCACATCTTCGGGTGATACATCCGCTGGTCTTATTGTTCCGTATGTTCCTGTTGCCATTTTATTTTATTTATAAATATTCTTTTTATGTTTTTATGAGATATTAATGATATTGAAAAATGCGTATCCGTATTTTTCAAGGTCTCCAATATTATTAATTTCACCTAATCTTTCAATTCTTTCTAATCCTGAGTTTTTACCTCTTTCAATGAAGACATTAGACTGAACTTCCGCTTCATCAATAACATTCAATAACACTTCGTTTTTCGTTATCGCCGAACAAACTAACATGTTTGAAGTTAATCCTGATGATTGAACTGAAAATATGGTGGTACCATCATTATAATCATAGTAATCAATTTCATTTACAGTATATGCGGTATACAACCCGTTTTGAAACTCCCCCCAAACTACACCAACACTACCTGAAGTTCCTGTGACAGGAACACCTATTTTAAATTTACCGCCCCATAATTGACTTTTTTTACCGTAAACTTCTAAGTCACTAAGTGTTGATTTAGAATATCCTGTAATGGTGAATGGAACTGTCGTAAAGTTTGTTATATCATTTATTTGAGCGTCACAGGTTGAGTCTCCACTAAACAAATAGTCATACATTAATGGAGTACCTGACCAACTACCACCTGATGGAATAAAATAAGCAGTACCTTTAGGATTTGATATCGTAACACCCGTATACGGTATTGTAATTTCCTTAATAACAACATTAGACCCCCAAGGACTCATTCCTGACATAGATATGGTATAATCACCATCTTGAGAATAAGTATGTGAGTAAAAATTAGGTGATGAGGTTGTTACCGTCTGAATTGGTGTTCCGTCACCCCAATCTATATAATAGTTTGAAAGTTGTAGATATTTTTTAAATTCAGTATCCGATGTATTATAAAATCTAATAACGTGTCCGTTTGGGTCTGTGATTGTATCTGCAGAAAACAAAAAGTTTGTCATAGTTTCTTTTTGTAAAACAAATCCATCAAAAACATTATAATATCCAATATCAACACAAGTTTCAGTTAGTAATATAGGGACTGTAAGTCCTGTTAAAAGTGAAGTTCCGTTTGTTCCTCCAGATAAAATATCCGTCATTGATGAATAAACGTATGTTGAACCTGTTACATACTTAGTAACCTCTTTAGTTAAAATATCACAACAAAAAGGTACTAGTTCCGTATCAATATACGGTGAATATAAATTAACCTTGAATACGTCATTAAGCACAACTTCAGGTGATATTCTAATATGATAAATTCTGTCGTCCATTATGGGTTCACATATTCATACCAGTTTATTGGATTACCAACACCAATTCTATTATTTGTAATAACATCATATAATTTATATGTATTATTAGTGTAATCTAATTCAACTTTAATATAAAATTGTTCAGATTCATTAAATAAAAATTTATTTGGTAGTGAAGCTTGTGGTGTTCTCATCATTCTAACAAAAACGCCTAGTCTTGCGTCAAAAAATTTACAAGTCATGTAAAAAGTTGTTAAATCAATAAATTCTAATTTTCTCAACCAATATAAAAAGAACCCTTCAGAATCTCCGACATAATCTAAAGTCATTGAAGGTTTTTTTATGTCCACATTAGGACTGTATGTTGATATTGAAACACTTTCTGTTGCGCCTTGTTGGACAGGTAATATTGCTGTAAAATAGTTAGTTTGTGTTGTACCTGTATTAGTATCATAAAAATCTAATTTAAAAAATGATTTGGAAAAAGGGTTTTCAAAATAATATAGTTGCGGTACGGTAAACCCTTCCGATAAATAACTATTAACCCAATCTGCGGGTACTGATGTTGTTACAGGATTGTTGTTATCAAAAAAGTAAAAGTCATAATTTAATCTTGTTTGTTCGTTAACACCATAACTATCGTGAGCAAATCTTAATATTTCAAAATCGTTTGGACTACCAATTACTTCCTCAATAACATCTCTTTGATATTCCTCAATACTATCATCTCTACCGTAGAAATCCCATTTAAGTTCTACTGGTAAATCAATGTATTTACTGTTATCGTTTAATATAAATCTAAATTTATTATTCACAAGGGTCTACAACTGGGTCGTTTATCAATATCAAGTCTAGATAATTAGTTCCTTCAGGAATTATTCTAAAAATAATATCTTCATATGGATAATGCTTACCATTTAAAAACGGGTAATTAACTCCGATTCCGTTACTATCGATGTAACCATATTCATAAAGGTCTCTCCAAATAAAAGCATCATCTTTTTCAGAAAAATATGAATAATCAGGTATTCCAGCAACTTCTTGTATATCACCAGTTTCTATGTAATCAGAGTATTCTCTAATTGTTATCGGAAAATGAGGTTGATAATAATAACCAAAAGGGTTCATTGGATTATTATTTGTTTGAAACACGAATGGGTTAAATGTTAATTTATGATATAAATTTGAGATTGTTCTTTCGTTTTGGTCATAGTCATTCCATTCACATAAATCACCATCTAATGTATTACCTTTCTGTAGTGATTTAACATAATTAAAAACTAACTGACTACCACCAGGTCCTAAATTATTACCTAACGGTGGATTAGTGTAAGAATCCATGGGAAAATTAGTGTTTGAATTTGAGTTGATTAATGACCACCAATTATTTGGAAACCCATTAACCAATGGTAAGTTAAACCCATATCCTTGTTTTAACCCCGTATACCCCCCATAACCAAACATTAACCCAAAGTAACCTTTCCACATTACAGTAAAGAATAATTCAGAAATGGGTCTTTTTTGATTGTCCAATAATGGTGCAATATCGATATCAGTATTAAATGTTAAAGTATACGATTGAGAGCCTTCCCTCACCGAAACTCTCGATACTCGATTAGGTGTTAAACCACTACTTTCGTATTTCTTTCTTTTACCAAATATATTCTGTTCAAAACCAGCATTAACCATCACCGCGTCTTGAGGATTGGTTAATAATTTATGTCTTCTAACATAATATTCTGAAATAGTATCATTAGGGTTTTCAATATCAATAATTCTTTTAAATGTACCTGTAACACCGTTATTGAATGTATTACCTAAAAATCCAACATTAACAATATTAACAATATATTCTTCACTACCCGCGGTTTCATCCCCTAAACTAAATACTTGGAATGT
>Ga0180433_10006847_pt1 | contig 14780 bp, 14 predicted proteins | sample SS_ome_8_FD_132980 | JGI IMG/M metagenome (GOLD analysis project Ga0180433, IMG submission 132980) | Hypersaline lake sediment archaeal communities from the Salton Sea, California, USA - SS_1_D_1 metaG | ecosystem: Environmental > Aquatic > Non-marine Saline and Alkaline > Hypersaline >... | reverse complement strand
TCTCCGGAACATTTTATTAATGCTCGTGTAGCATGTGTAAACTGCGATCACAGATTCTTCCTGAGTATCCCTTCGGGGGTTTGCGTCAGAATGACAGATCGGATGTAGCTTTGCCGGCGATCCGCCGCGGGTGCAGGTGTGTCGAAGACCACCTGCACCCGCGAGGAGTAATCGCCGCTACAAGCGCCTCCCACACACATGCACCCGCTGGAGTTGGTCAGATTCTTCAGGGGCTTTCCTCTGAGGGCTTTCTTCAGAAATGACCCAGGCTGCACCTGGACGCGTTGCTGTGGTTGTCTTTAGAGAAATACGTCTTAATGTTTAAATAGAAAAAATTTACCAAAAATAAATTCTCTATTTATAAAATAACATTCGATTAGGCTCACTCAGCAGTCCCCACGCAGTGGGTCAGTCTTTTTTTATGTAATCTTTCAGGTCTATTCCGGCTTTGGCGGCGAGCTGATACAGCAGGTGGATCGGCAGTCCGATCACGTTGGCGGCTGAGCCCTCTATGGTACTTACAAACAGCATCCCTTTTCCCTGCAGACCGTACGCTCCGGCTTTATCCATCGGTTCGCCTGTGGAGATGTACCAATCGATCTCCTCATCGGTCATGGGAAGGAAGGTGACCGCGGATTTATCGTAAGCCGTGAAGATTCTTTTATCCTTAGCGATAAGCAGCGCAACCGCTGTGATTACTATATGCGTATTCCCCTGCAGCGTGGAAAGCATATCTTTCGCCTCTCCCTCATTAGACGGTTTTCCAAGGATTGTACCGTCGGTTAATGTTACTATTGTGTCGGAGGTGATAACCACAGCATCGGCTTTTATTTTTGTAACGGCAGACAGAGCCTTTTTTCTGGCGATTTCGATTGCCAATCTCTCCGGTTTCAGCTTTCGATCGACGGTTTCATCCGCTTCTACCGAAACAGCCTGAAATTCCAGGTTCAGCTGTTTCAGGATAGTGCGACGTCTGGGGGATGATGACGCGAGGATAAGATCAGGGCGTTTCGCTTTTTTCATAATCAGGTTTTCTCTTCCACGAAGGTGTCCCACGAGCGGCAGTGCGGGCAGCGCCGCTTGAATTCCGAAATTTTATACTGACAGCGTGTGCATATGAATGGATCGGAGAACAGTATATCCTCTGTGGTTTTAACGTATTTTTTTATATCTTTTATCTCCAGACCACCTTTCAGAAAAAGCTTCCATATCTGCTGATGGATAAGGAGTGAATTCAAGTTGATGCGAAGGGCTGTAAATAGCTCCTCGAATACTTTTATCTTTTCATCCTTTTCTTCCAGTACCGAGGCACGGAAAAGGTGAACACGCCAGTCCTTTTCGTTTTTATTAAGAACGTAATCGCAGTACTTGATTATCTCGTCTTCTGTGCCGAGTTTTTTATAAACTTTATATAAATCCGAAAGCACCAGGAATGCTTTATCCGGTGTCAGCTCGATCAAATCCCCCCAGGTGTCCGCCGCCCTGCTGAGCTGCCCCATCTCGAGATAAGTTTTTCCAAGAAATTCATAAGCCGGGTATATGTATTTGTGGAGCGAGATTGCCTCCTCGAATATGGATACCGCCTCATCAAAATTTCCACTCCGGTATTCATCTATCCCCCATTCGGCGAGGATGAATGCCGAGATTGAATAATCCCTCGATCTTGTAATTCGCATCAGCCGCTGATGAATATCGAACGCTCTCCTCCAGTTTCGTTCTTCTTCGTAGCATTTTCTCAAATTTTTCAGAGCCTCAATATTTTCAGGATTCTCCCCCAGGATATCTTTGAACGTATCGCGTGCTCTTTTAAGAAGTCCGGACTTCAGAAAATCCATCCCCAGCGACAGCTGTACCAGCTCTCTGTCGGTCTCGGTCAGGTCTTTGCGGTGCAGCACGGTGCGGTGAATCTGGATCGCGCGGTCGATTCGTCCCTTTTCCCGATACAGATTCCCCAGGATGATGTACAGCTCGATCCTGTCGGTATCTGTTTTGGCTGCTCGGGCTAATTCTGCGATGGCGAGGTCTTTTTCACCGGATATGAGGTTGCTGATGCCGATCACGTAGGAGCTGGAGCTCCTGTGGAGCCTGGTGACGTAGTTCAACCTGTCTCTATATTTGAAATACCCCCATAGCCGTCCAATTAGAAGAGCGACCAAAAATATAAGCAGCCCGATTAGTACGGGATCAATATGAGGGAATTGCATACGTAATTACCCGCGGTTATTCCTGTGCCTCGCTGTTTTTAATACCTGTTGATTCCTCTTCTTCTATTTCGACTTCGCCTATTTCATCCGATATCGGAAGATTCCTGAGCGAGGCTAATTCTTCCTGCTGCTTGTCAATTAAGTGGTTGAGCTTCTTTATTTTTGACTTATCTCTGAACTCCTGTACGATTCCCAGAATCCCCATAAAAAATATACCGAATGCAGCTGATACGAGAACAACTATCCACAGCGGAGCGTTAGCCACTGTTTCTCCGTCGAAATTATTGATGTCCACAGTATTTTCCAGATTCTGCCCTGCCCATAACAGAAATACTATTACAAAAACAAGGACAGTGATAATTCTTAACCAGGTCATAATTACCTCCCTTTCTGATTGGGTGAAATCTTTTGTGTTTTCCAGCGTTTATGCATCCATACCCATTGGTCCGGATTCTTCCGTATAGCATCCTCGAGCACCGATGTGAACTGCTGGGTTCTATTTACTATATCGATCTCTTTGTTTCCGGTTGGAACGATGGGCGTTATGTACTTAAATGTTATGTTGTGCTTCATGTTGCCGTTTCGATGTATGTACGCCAGCACCACCTCACAGCCGGAACGAAGAGATATAGCTGCCGGACCTGCGGGTGTGTAGGCTTTATTGCTGAAGAAATCTACGAATACGGACTCGATATTAGTGTCTTGATCCATCAGCGTCGCGAGAAATCCTCCGTTTTTAAGAATTGATAATATCTTTTTCGAGCTCCGCTTCTCTTCCCTCATGATCGTCTCTACATTCCATTTTTTACGCATCTCTATCATTTTATCATTAATCCATCTGTTTTTCTGCCTGCGGGCGATCACAGAGGACGGGAATCCTTTCAAAGCCGCCGCTGCCGCCATCAGTTCCCAGTTGCCGATGTGCCCTGTTATTATCAATACAGGCTTGTTCGCTTTCTTCAATTTCTTTAATATGCCGATCCCTTTAAACTCTATGATATCATCTAAATTCTTTTTTTTAAGCCTCGGTATCCATGTAAACTCGGCGAAGTTCATGCCGATGTTGATGAATACTCTTTTGGTGATATTTTTTATCTCCTTTTCGCTTTTTTTCGGCAGAACCCTGGAAAGATGCGCGAACGCCTTTTTCCTCTCGCCCGGGAAGAGCATATAAGCCAATCTTCCCATTCCTCTTCCCAGAAAAAGAAGAAATCTTCTCGGCAGTATTTTTCCGAAGAAAAGATAACAGGAGAAAAATCCCTTCAGAACAGGTCCTCTAAAAAAACTTTTTATTATTCCTTTTGTTTTCATTATTACAAATGTTATGAATAATACTTTGCCATTACCTTTTGCCAGTGTCCCTGTGCTTTTAAAATCATATCCACTATCTCGCGTATGGCGCCGTTTCCACCGGGTGCTGTGGTTACATAATGGGCGATCTTTCTTACCTCCTCATGAGCATCGGACACCGCCACCGGAAGTCCACACCGCAGCATAATGGGCAGGTCGATTATATCGTCTCCGATAAATGTAATCTCCCGATCTTCTAAATTATGTTTCTTTTTAATCTTTTCATATACCTGGAGTTTTTCCATGCAGCTCATATGCAGCTCGTCAGTTTGTAATATCGCGGCGCGCTTCTCGAGAGCGGGGGATTTTAATCCGCTGATTATTCCGGTCTTAAGCCCGGCATCTCGAGCCAGCTTCAGCCCCAGCCCGTCTTTTACATCGAATTTCGCCAGCTCTATCCCGCTTTTGCCGAATATTAAACCGCCGTCGGTTAAAACTCCGTCATTATCGGTCAGTATCATTTTAATTGGGATCAATAGATCGTTTAATTTTCTGGAGGACTTCGTCCTCCCTGATGTCCGTCGGAACTTAGTTATTATAGATTTTCTTTGCAATTTTTTGATCCTTTATGCTTTTTTAACTACTTTATCGATTTCTATTAGTTCTATGAGAATTCTTTCCAGGCTGTTTAAATGCAGTGAATTCGGACCGTCGCATTTTGCCTCCTCGGGGCAGTGGTGCACCTCCATGAATACCCCGTCCACTCCCGCTGCTACCGCCGCCCTGGCGAGCGGTTCTATGTACTGCCTCATCCCGCCGGATGCTGTCCCCATTCCGCCGGGGAGCTGTACGGAGTGGGTGGCGTCGAATACAACCGGATAGCCGAGTTCTCTCATCACGGGGAAGCTTTTCATATCCACTACCAGGTGATTATATCCGAATGACGCCCCGCGCTCGGTCATTAATATCTTTTCGCAGCCCGCGGATTCTAATTTCTTTATTATATTTTTTGTATCCCAGGGGGATAGAAATTGTCCTTTTTTGACGTTGATCGTTTTGTCCGTTTTTCCGGCTGTGAGCAGGAGGTCTGTCTGCCGCGAAAGGAATGCCGGAATCTGGATGATGTCCAGAATCTCCGCAGCCGGTTCTACCTGTTCGATTTCGTGAACATCCGATATTACAGGAATTCCGATCTCTTCTTTCACCCTCTTTAATATCTTCAATCCTTCTTTCATGCCGGGCCCCCGGTAGGAGTTTATCGAACTTCGGTTTGCTTTATCATACGAGGACTTAAACACCCAGTTGATATTAAGCTTATCCGCTATTTCCTTTATCTTTTTCGCCATAGAAAGGGCATGATCTTCGGACTCTATCACGCAGGGACCGAGGATGAAAAACAGCTCGCCTCTGCCGCCGACTTCCAATTTATCCGTTATTTTAAAGCTTTTTGTGTTTGCTATCATAATCTATTTGGAAACTCTTGTTATGGTGAATTTACTTGCGGCTTCGATGAATTTTACGAAAAGCGGATGTGGATTCAAAGGCTTCGATTTGAATTCCGGATGAAACTGACATGCCAGAAACCATGGGTGGTTTTTTACCTCGACTATCTCGACAAATTTTCCGTCGGGAGACTGACCGGAGATTTGCAGCCCTGCACTTTCGAGTTTCTTTTTATATTCCGGATTAAATTCGTACCTGTGACGATGACGCTCACTTATCTTTTTCTTTTTGTATGCATTGTAAGCATTGCTTTTGTTAGTAAGGTCGCATACATATGCGCCCAGCCGCATCGTTCCTCCCATTTCCTCAACGTCGATAAGGTCTCTCAGTTTAAATATTACCCTGTGAGGAGTTTTGGGATCGAACTCTGTGGAGTGTGCATTCTGTAAATCGGCTACGTTTCTCGAAAATTCGATCACCGCACATTGCATACCGAGGCAAATGCCGAAGAACGGAACTTTATTTTCGCGAGCGTATTTGATAGCTGTGAGCATACCGGTGATACCCCTTCTGCCGAAGCCTCCGGGGACCAGGATGCCGTCTAATGTGCCGAGAATTTCGGACGAGTCGCCCTCTTCGAGCATTTCGGATTCAATCCATTTGATATTCACCTTAAGCTGCGACGGCAGTCCTCCGTGTATCAACGCCTCCGAGAGAGATTTGTAAGAATCTTCATAGTTTATATATTTTCCGACCACGCCGATCTGAACTTCTGTTTTCGCCTTTTCGAATTTTTTTATAAGATCGATCCATTCTTCCAGATCAATGCCCTTGTTGGGAAGTTTCAAATATTGAACTATCCGGTCGTCCAGCCGCTCTCTGGAAAGATACAGCGGCACTTTATAAATGTTGTCCATATCAATGGCGGTTATCACGTCGTCCACGCTTACGTTGCAGAACAGCGCTATCTTCGATTTAAGCTCCGTGCTGAGCGCCCGGTCTGTTCTGCAGATGATGATGTCCGGCTGTATTCCTATCTCCAGCAGGGATTTTACGCTGTGCTGGGTCGGCTTTGTTTTCAACTCGCCGGACACCTTGATGTACGGTACGAGAGTTAAGTGAACAAAAAGTGTTCGCTCTCTTCCCAGCTCCATTCTCATCTGACGAATCGCCTCGTGGAAGGGCTGCCCCTCGATGTCACCGACCGTTCCGCCGATTTCTACTATTAGAATATCATAGCCGTCCGTAGCTTTACCGATCAACTCTTTTATCTGATCCGTAATATGTGGGATCACCTGTACAGTGCTGCCGAGATAGTCCCCTTTTCGTTCCTTCATGATTACGGATTCGTAAACCTGCCCGCTGGTGAAGTTGCTGAGTTTTGAGGTGGTGTAGTTTGTAAATCTCTCGTAATGCCCCAGGTCGAGGTCGGTCTCCGAGCCGTCATCCGTTACGTAAACCTCTCCGTGCTGGAACGGACTCATGGTGCCGGGATCGACATTCAAATACGGGTCCAGCTTCAGCAATGCTACTTTGTACCCCCTTGATTCCATGAGGCGACCGATGCAGGCGGCGGTCAGACCCTTTCCCAGTGATGAAACAACGCCGCCGGTGATAAAAATGAATTTAGTGTTCATTTCTTCTCTTTCTTAAGTATTTTGATAATTCTATCCAAGTCCTGTGGAGAATCAACACCGATGCTGTCTTTCTCGGTATAGACCACCTTTATTCTATAGCCGTTCTCCAGCGCTCGCAGTTGCTCGAGTTTCTCCAATTTTTCGAGAGGCGAGGGGGGAAGGGATGTAAATGTGAAAAGAAAATCTCGCCTGAATACATAGAGACCTATTTGAATGAAATAGAATTTCCACAGATGCGCTTTTTGCTTCAGCATTTCCTCGAAACTTATGTTATTAATTTCCGGCTCTCTTGCAAGCGGAATCGGAAGCCTCGAGAAATAGAGGGCGAAATCGTTTTTGTCGGTTACTACCTTAACGCGGTTAATGTCGAACAGTTCTTCTATGTTTTTAATATCGGTTTTCAGGGTGCTGAAATTTATTTCCGGATCATCCAGCAGCGGCCGGACGGCGAGGTCTATATTTTCCGGATGCAGCAGCGGCTCGTCTCCCTGGATATTTACGTAAATATCTCCGTCGGTTTTTTGCGCCGCTTCCGCCACACGATCGCTGCCGGAGGGGTGCTCCGGATGTGTCATCATTACATCGGCGCCGAAGCCGCTGCACTCGTCATAGATGCGCCGGTCATCTGTGGCGACAATTATACGGTCGAGGGATTTCGCCCCTTCCGCCGCCTCATAAACCCGCCGGATCATCGTTTTGCCGAGTATATCCGCTAATGGCTTTCCCTCGAACCTGGTCGATCCCCATCTAGCCGGTATTACCCCGATTACTTTCATATTCCCTGCAGCCAGCCTCTAAACATTATTTTACCAATAAATAAAAAAAGCGGTTTCAACCGCTATTCCTTTGAAACCGTATCAGCCCTGACAGATATAATAATATCAAGCAAATATTGTGATGTCAAAAGATAAATAATAATATGCCGCAGGGGAATTATTCAGCCCCTACGGCATAATAAATCCTGGAATGTAGAATACTATTCTTCTTCTACAGGCTCCCATTCCGCCATCTGGCTTACGTGGATATTAACGCGACCCATGGCGGTATATTTGTAGTCGTAGTTGTAGTTGAAGCTCAGGAATTCGGAGCCGCCGCCTCCTGTGGTGGTGATCAGAAATGCGTTCGAGAAACCGCCGAACGCTCTGCCCTGATCGGCGGGCCATTCCTTGTCTCCTCTGCTCGCATCCACATCTATCCAGCCGTAGCCGGGCATGTAAATCTGTGCCCAGCGGTGGTAAACGTCGTCCCAGGATGCGTCGTCGCCGCGTATCACGATTGAGCCCACATAGCGGATCGGTATGCCGGCTGCGCGGCAAAGAGAGATAATCGAGAATGTATATTCGCTGCAGCTGCCGTTGCCTCTTTTGATTACTGTGGGGGCGGTGTTCCAGCCGCCTGCCAGCTCATAATACATATTCTCAAGCAGGAAGTCGTACAGCTTCCTCGCCTTCCAGTAGTAATTCTTCTCGTCGCCGATTGTCTTTTTAACGATCTTCTGTATGTAGGGATTCTCGATGTCGTATTTCAAGTCGTCAACCAGGTATTTATCCAGTATCTCTTTCGGAATTTCGCCCTTAACCTTCTCCGGATCGATAATATATTGAACAGCCCTGGTCTTTAGTTTTACTTTCATCTCAATCTTGCGGTCATCGCACGGACCTATATCTTCGAGATGAAAATGTGCGACCTTCTGTCCCCATTTGTCTTTTATGAATCCTGTCGGTTCTGGATTCCACTCGATATTACCCAGGATTGTCTGGCTTACAATCTCTTCCGGCACGGCGTAGTACAGGTCAAAGGTTTTCAGAATTCCCTCGCCCTGGTTGCGGATCAAGGTGGTGAAGATAACCTTTTCCTTCTTTTCACCATATGTGTAGTGCTTTCCGGTGCCCCATATGTCGAGAGCGTAGATTTTATCCGTCTCATAATCCACGTTCCACAGATACTTGCCGTCCCACGCAAGCCCATATGCAAAGGGGCCGGGAGCGTGAAATACGTTTACCACGCTGCCGTATTCAGGGGATACCATGTAGATTTCGTCTCTATATCTGTCGGATACCCACAGGTATTTGCCGTCGTATGCGAAACCGGTTCCTCCGGAGGAGGGGGCTTTGTGGCTGTCTATAGTGGTGCCATCGTTCGGATCTACGCTGCTTATGGTGCTTTTATCTCTGCTCGCATCGAGTACCCACAGGAGCTTTCCGTCCCATGCCAGACCGTATGGACTCCTGACCGGGGAGCCGATCAGGTGTGTTACGATTTTAGACTTCGGATCAAGGCGGTATATCATCCTGGTCTCGAGGTCGCTGATCCACAGCTGCGAGCCGTCCCAGGTCAATCCGCTCGGTCTGTAGCCGGGGGATTTTATCCTGTCGACGATTTTGCCACTCGCCGGATTCATCTTAATCAGCATACCGTCTTTTCTGTCCGCCAGCCACAGGTACTCGCCGTCCCAGGCTAAACCGGTACCGAAGTCAGTTGGAGAATCCAGTACCGCAGCCTGCTTAATTCCTTCTACTTTATCGGCCAGTAGAGTAGGATTTGCCAGCAGTAAAACCGCCAGAACAACGGAAAACATGATTGTAAGTTTTACTCTTTTCATTTGACTACCCTCATTTCTTATATATTTGTTTTGCATAACCTAATTTAACAGTATAACTTATAATACAGTTTAATGCGGATATTCTCAAGCTGAGATTAATACCCCACAGATATATATGATATAATCCCTGTATTATGGCTAAAGAGAAGAAGTATAAAACTGCGGGCATACTCGGCGGTATGGGACCGCTGGCTACCCTGGAGCTCTACCGCATGATCCTGGATTACACTGATGCTGAAGGGGATGGGGATCATATACCTGTAGTTATCTCCTCTCAGCCGGAAGTTCCTGATCGAACGGCGGCGATCTTAGAGGGCGGGGAATCTCCTCTTCCGTACTTAATATCACGAGCGCGGATGCTTCAAAAAGCCGGCGTCGATTTCATAGGGATGCCGTGTGTTACAGCACATTATTATCTCGATAAGGTGGCGAGAGAAATTGAAGTAGAGTTTATAAATATGTTGGAGATAACGGCGGATTCTATTAATAGTCTTGATAAAAGTATTAAGAACATTTTGGTTCTTTCTACCGCAGGGACGTTAAAAGCCGGTATCTGGAAAGATGCTCTTAATAAAATCAGCTCCGGGCGGTTTATATATCCCGATAACGAGAAACAGGAGATTGTAAACCGGGTGATCTACGGGACAGAAGGGGTTAAAGGAGGTAACCTGAAACGGAGCAATGAGAGGCTGGAAGAGCTTTTAAGGGGATATAAGAATAAAGGGATTGACGGTGTGTTAGCCGGTTGTACGGAGCTCGGCGTATTAATGCAGGGAGGGATGACGGATTTGAAAATAATAAATCCGTTGTTTCTACTTGCAATTAAAATAATCGAAAAGGCAGGTGCAGAGCTGAAAAAAGCATCATATACTGATTTTTTCTAACTTGTAATATGTAAAAGGTTTCTATATTATTATCAGTAACCGGGGAAAATTGTTATGGCAGATAAGATATTAGTTGTCGATGACGAAAAGGAGATTATGAATTATATCGTCTCCGTCCTGCGCAGGGAAGGATTCGATGTGGTCGGCTCCACCAGTGCAGAGGAGGCTCTGGACCTGGTTGATGAAGAGAAGCCCGACCTTATTATCTCGGATTTAAAGATGCCGGTTATGGACGGCGTGGAGCTGTGCTGGATGATTCGGGAGAACTCCTCTGTGCCGATGGTACCTTTCGTTTTCCTAACCGGATATGATGATGAAGACCTTCAGATTAGCGGATTCCGAGCGGGCGCGGATGAGTATCTAATAAAACCAATCAAGAAAAATGATTTGCTGAAAGTAGTAACTTCCCTTATAAAAAGATACAAAAAACTTCAGCGGTTCGGTTTGAAGATCGATACCGGCATCACGGGCAACACAGACGAAATAAGCCAATTAGAGATGCTGCAGCTCCTTTCATCGAGCAACAAAACCGGCGTGTTTACGATAGTAGAAAATGATGTAGTGGGTAAAATATATATGAGAAAGGGCAGGATCGTAAATGCGGAGCTCAGCAGTATGCGCGGTCTGGACGCGGCGAACGTTATTATAAGCAATATGAGCGGTGATTATAGTTTCAAGCAAAAACCGGTGGACGTAGAAGAGAGCATTGATCTGCCCACATTAAAAGTACTGATGGAAGCGTGCAAAATTATTGATGAGAGCTGAGTACTCGCTTTTACCTGCGTGCGAGATCAGTAATGAACCTTGATCCCGGATTAAATAAGCATGGCATTCTTTTTTGTCGGATGTTATTTGCCATGCCGTCCGAAAGGTTCTATGGTAATAATATTTGTATGGCCATATCAAAACAGGTTATTCTTGCCGGAGACGATGTTCTTCATCGGCTTCGGAACGTTTTATCAATGTTCGTGTGACATGTGTAAACTGCGATTACAGATTCTTCCTGAGTATCCCTTCGGGGGTTTGCGTCAGAATGACCGATCGGTAGATTCTTCCTGAGTATCCCTTCGGGGGTTTGCGTCAGAATGACAGTTCGGTAGATTCTTCCTGAGTATCCCTTCGGGGGTTTGCGTCAGAATGACAGTTCGGTAGATTCTGCCTGAGTATCCCTTCGGGGGTTTGCGTCAGAATAACGGATCAGTAGAATCTTCCGGAGTATCCCTTCGGGTGCCGTGTGCGCTGCTTATAATTAAATCTTTCGGGCGGCATGGCACATACCGCCCGACGAAACAAACCTGCACCTGCAAAAGCTATTCTTTTTACGATAACTTATATATATTGTATACTTCGTCTGGAGAGGAGAGATGCTTTGGATTACAGTTCGATTTTTGGATCAGACGGTCTGCTGCAGTCGGTAATGCCGGATTATGAATACCGTCCTTCTCAGGTCAGGATGGCGAACCGGGTTTCCCGTGCGTTTAAAGACCAAAAAAATCTAATTATCGAGGCGGGGACTGGGACCGGCAAAACGCTGGCGTATCTGCTGCCGGCTATTGAATTAAAACAACGGATTATAATCTCTACCGGAACCAAGAATCTGCAAGAGCAGATATTTTATAAAGATATACCATTTGCGCGGGAAAAATTAGATTACGATTTTGAACCGGTCATAATAAAAGGAAGAGGAAATTATTTATGTATAAGAAAACTTCCGGCATCTCAACATATGGGGCTTTTTACCGGCAAAAGAGAGATCGATTTATATAATCGAGTGCTGGAATGGAGCCGGGAGACCGAGACCGGTGATATAGCAGAAGCCGGAAACCTGCCGGAGAAGCTCCCTTTCTGGCAAGAAATAAACGCCCGAAAAGAGACCTGCCTCGGCTCGAAATGCCCTTATTTTAATTCCTGCTTTATTACCAAACTCCGGAGAAAGGCTTCTAAAGCGGATATCATAGTTGTAAATCATTACCTGCTTTTTGCCGACAGGGCGGTCAGAAAAGGCGGTTACGGCGAAGTACTTCCGGAATACAAATATCTTATCCTGGATGAGGCGCATTTAATCGAATCCATTGCAGCAAACTATTTCGGCAACAGGCTCAGCAGCTATCAAATAAAAGAGATCGGAACTGATATAAGAAAGGAAGCAAGAAAATCAGATGTAAAAAGCGAGAATCTAAACGAAAAGTTAAGCGATGTTGAATATAATTCTGAATCTTTCTTCAATGAATTCAGCACTATAAAAGATAAAATGCGAATCGACGGTCTGAAACAAAGTCGTAAAATAAGAGAGAAGTCAAATCTGCTCAGTTCCAGCATTGCTGACCTGTCTTCGGTGTTACAGGGTCTGGCAAAAAAGAAAGAGGATCTTGAACCGCTTCTTTACCGTTCATATGATTTAAATGAACAATTAAAAATGATAATGGAGGAAAACCGTGATGATCATGTATATTGGGCGGAACAGAGAAGATGGTTGGTCTCTATCAACCGCACCCCGCTTATAGTAAGCGATTTGCTAAAAGAGAATCTGTTTGATCACCTGAACTCCGCAGTATTGACCAGCGCCACGTTGACTGTTGCCGGAAGGTTCGATTTTTTAATGAACCGCGTAGGTCTGCAAAATGCAAATACAGCGATTATGCCTTCGGAATTTGATTACCGGTCCAAAGCACTGCTTTACATTCCCACTGATATGCCGCTGCCTTCAGAAGAAAATTTCTATGAAGAGATGTCAGCCAGAGTACAAGAGATATTAAAGATCACAGGCGGGCGGGCGTTCGTGCTGTTTACAAGTTTTTCCGGGATGGAGAGGACTTATGAAAATCTACGATCGCAAAATGAATTTAATCTATTAGTTCAGGGTGAGTCGAGCAAGGGCGATCTGATCGATAGGTTCAAAAAAGGCAAACGAATGGTTCTTCTGGCTACCATGAGCTTCTGGCAGGGAGTGGACGTGCAGGGAGAAGACCTGAGCTGTGTGATAATAGACAAGCTGCCTTTTTCTGTTCCTACTGAACCGGTGGTGTCTGCTACCATTGAGTACATAAAAAGCGAGGGGGGCAAGCCGTTCGTTTCATATCAACTACCGGTCGCCGTTACGATGCTGAAACAGGGATTGGGAAGACTTATAAGGCATAAAAATGACTACGGCATAGCAGCGGTGATGGACAAGCGGCTGCTTACCAGGAGATACGGTCAGGTTTTCTTGAAAAGCCTACCACCTTACAGAAGTTGCAGCAATATTAGAGAGCTGGCTAATTTATACCGGCGTCTGGTATCGTGAATACAAAATAACTGTTTTATCTGCGTTGCCGATGTCAAGATGCAGTTTGATTTAACAAAGAAATATTATAGAGTAAGATACGTAATCACGAAAGAAAGTTAACAATAAGAACAAAAACTGGAGGATATACGATGGGCGAAGTAATGGAAGTAAATGATTCCAAATGGGAAGAGCAAGTTTTAAAGTCTAAACTTCCGGTGCTGGTTGATTTTTGGGCACCGTGGTGCGGTCCCTGCAGGATGGTTTCTCCTATTGTGGAAGAATTAGGAAAAAAGCATAAAGAGAAGATAAAAACTGTAAAATTAAATACAGATGAGAATCCCGGCATTGCACAGAAATATAAAATAACCGCTATCCCCACAATGTTGGTGTTCAAAAACGGCGACGAAGCCGGTCGGTTTGTCGGATACCAGCCGCTGGAGCAGTTAGAAGACAAAGTGCTGCAATTGGTCGATTAGCAGTCTTTTTTACAGTTTAATAAATATAAATTTAAGCGGGATATCATATCTCGCTTTTTTTAATAGATATTCTCAGAAATTTTGTTAATCTATATAAAAGAAATTGTTAGAATAAAATCCGGTTGCCATCTTTATTAAAAGGGGGATTGATAAATTGGGTACTACAGAAGATAAGATAAAGAAAAAAGAGGCTAAAGCGGAACTCAAAGCGCGGAAAAAAGAAGCCAAAGCCCGGCAAAAGAGGGCGAAAGATGAGGCTGAACTTGAAAAAAAGACCACCAGTGAAAAGATAAAACAGCAAAAAAAGGACGTATCAGTAAAGATCGAGAAACAGCGGGGGAGTTCAAATTTAGTCATAAAAGGCTTGTCGGAAGATCAGCTGCATAAGATACTTCCGGAGATAAATAAAGAAATTTTAATAACACTTACCAGGGAAAACAGCCCCGTTAAAGCCTCCTTCATGCGCTTTATCCGGGAAGGAGCAACGGAGACACTAATTAAAGTGATCGCGGGCTTAATAGTCGGTTATCTGCTAATTCAATTTGGACTCAAATAAGTAAATCCCGATTTTATGTTTATAATTAAATATATCTGTTATTAAAGTTTAATTTGAGATTATGGAGGAACCATGGCTAAAACAAAATCTCTGAATGATTACGAAATTGCAAGAAACGCGAAAATGGAGCCGATAGAAGATATCGCAGCAAAGATAGACATAAAGCCCGAACGTCTTATGAAATACGGCGATTACATGGCGAAGGTAAAAGACCCGTTCGTTAACGATAAGGATACTAAAGGTAAATTGATCCTTGTATCGGCGATGACACCCACCCCTGCAGGGGAAGGTAAAACCACGGTCAGCATAGGTCTCGGACAGGGGCTTCAGAAAATCGGCAAGAAAGTAGCCGTATCGATTCGTGAACCGTCGCTCGGCCCGGTGATGGGGATGAAAGGCGGCGGAACGGGCGGCGGAATGTCC
>Ga0180433_10006846_pt1 | contig 14781 bp, 10 predicted proteins | sample SS_ome_8_FD_132980 | JGI IMG/M metagenome (GOLD analysis project Ga0180433, IMG submission 132980) | Hypersaline lake sediment archaeal communities from the Salton Sea, California, USA - SS_1_D_1 metaG | ecosystem: Environmental > Aquatic > Non-marine Saline and Alkaline > Hypersaline >... | reverse complement strand
CCGGGACGCAGGTGCAGGTGGTAGGTGTTCGCGATCAGGATCTGAAGACCGATGTCGGAGAGGGCGGCCGGTTCGACGCCCTTGATCGTCGCTCGCGTCGCGACGCCGACGAAGGCCGGCGTCGCGACCGTGCCGTGCGCCGTTTCGAGCAGGCAGGCTCGTGCCAGGCTGTCGCTCGTCTTCGAGGTGATCGTGAACATCGGACTCCGTTCCCTCGGGAATGACGGGGGATCGTATCCGATGGGAACGGAGGGTCGCTAGCGTCTAGGTTGGCAGGTGCCGGTGCGGCAGGCGCCTACAGGACGTTGTAGAGCGCGGCGTAGTCGCAGGCGGGATGCCAGAAGAGGTACCCGTCGGCCCCGGTCTCCTCGGCGGCCCGGATCTGGGCGGCGATGTACTCCTCCATCGTCATCCCGTCGGGGATCGCCAAGTCGAAGGCCTGGAGGAAGGGCCGGAATCGGGCCGCAACGCGCTCCGTCCCGCCCGTCAGAGCGGCGTGGACGACGCCGTACGGGTCGTCGCGGTAGCTTGCCTCGACGTAGTGAGACGGGTAGAGCATCGGCGAGATGAAGTCGACGTGGGGTGCGATCCCTTCGAGCGACTGGCCGATCGGATCGATCCGCTTCTGGTTCCACGGCCAGAGGACCCGACCGAACAGGTCGGCCGACAGCGCGACCCGCCCTTCGAGGCGCTCTCGTGCCGCTGCGAGGAAGGTCTCGATCGCCTCGTACCGTGTGTCGTAGACGGCCTCCAGGGCTCCGACGTCGTTGTAGCGGATGTAATCGAACTGGATCTCGTCGAACCCGAACGACGCGACCTCTTCGGCGATCCCCAGGTTGTATTCCCGGGCGATCGGAGTGTCGGCGGGAACGAAGTCACCGGGGAGGCCCAAGTGCTTCGCGAGGAGCGGGTCGAAGAAGACGACCTGCCGGGCGATCACGTAGAAGCCCCGCCGGTGCAGTTCGGGGAGCAGGAGCTCGAAGTCGATCCGCCCTGTCGAGGCGCCGATCTCCTTCGCCGGGAAGGCGTCGGAGGCGTACGTCAGCTCTCCGTGCATGTTCTTGACGTTGATCACCAGCGTGTCGATCTTCCCGGCTTCGTTGGCCGCGAGGAAACCCTCGACGACCTCCGGAATCGTCAACGCGTGGGATGTGAGGTAGATCCCGATCCGTCCGGATCCTTCCTTGGCAGCAGGGGGCGGAGCCTCGCTCTCCGAGGACAGGAGAGCGACGGCGACCAGGACGGAGGCGGCGACAACGACGATCAGGAGGGGTCTGGAGCGGCTCATGGACTTCAGCGTAGCCAACGGAAGGGGCGTGTGGGAGCGACGATTGCCTGCAGCCCGGGGACTTCCGGCACGTTCCGGAAAGACAAGGACGGTTGCCGGCCTTCACGCCTTTGACACGGGGTGTTCACGCTGCGGTCACTCCCGATGCGTAGAATCGGTGAACCAGGCCGCAGGTCGACTCATGAAGGCCCCGAGTCGGCTTGCTGCCTGCATTTCCGCGGGCTACAATGCCCGACAACCGGCGTTTCCTGGGGTGGTGAGTTGATGGTCAAGGGATCGATGAAGCATTCGAAACGTCTCGTGCTTCTCTTTTTGCTGGTGCTTCCCGTTCTGGTCGCGTGCAACGATCAGCCGGCGAGCAGCGAACGCGGGCCGATCGCGATTCTCGGGGATGGGGACTTCACGGCGCGAAACGGCGTTCGATCGGGGAGCGGTACGCTTGATGACCCGTACGTGATCAGCGGTTGGGAGATCGAAGTCGGTACCGAGGACACCTACGGCGTGCAGATCGAGAACGTCACCGCGTTCTTCGTCCTCAAGGGGCTCGTGATCGAGGGTGCGTCGGACGCGGACGGAGCGGCGATCCGAATTGGCTTGGCGAGTGGCGGGCGGATCGAGGAGTGCACGATCGTCGGGTCTCGGAACGGGATTCAGATCGTCTCCTCGACGGACATCACGATGTCGAGGTGCCTCATCTACGGGAACGGGCGCGGGCTCCGCGTCGATGGGGAGACGGCGGCCGAGTACCGGCACGACATCGACGAATCGAACCTCTACAACGACCGCTCCATCGTCTACTTGGTCGGACTCGACGGGGAGACGGTGGAAGGGCACACCACGGGACACCTGACCGTGGCGGACAGCCGGGACGTGACAGTGCAGGGGAACACGGTGATCGACGGAGACGGAATCATGCTCGCCTTCGTCGATGACTCGACGGTCGTCGGGAACGCAACGGGACGAAACACACCCGTCCTGAACGACAACGGCATCCACCTGTACCAGTCGAGCGGGAACACGGTCATGGCGAACCACGTGCAGAACACCCGCCTCTCCGGGATCCAGCTCTCGCTGTCGACCGACAACGAGATCAGCTACAACCGTTTCGCCGTCTGCGACAGCGCCGTTCGGCTTCTCGCCTCGGACCGCAACACGATCCGTCTGAACGAGGCGGTCCGTTGCGTGACCGGCTTCTGGATCACCGGCGGCTCAGCGGACAACACGATCGAGGCCAACGTGATCGAGGGGAAAGGCCTCCCCAACCTCGACTCGAACACAAGCGTCGGGATCTTCCTGGAGAGCGGAAGCCGGAACCTCTTCGATCGGAACGGTCTGAGTGACTGCGAGACCGGACTTCAGATCGATGTTTCCGGGAGCGCGAACCGTATCGTCGCCAACACGATCGTCGCCTGCGGTTATGGCATCTCGATCGCCGGTTCCGCGAACGAGATCGAGCGGAACCTGCTGAGCCAGAGCCCGCGGGCCGTCCTGTTCCCGGAGACATTCACCCGGTCGATCACTCGAGGGAACACGTTCCGCGGGAACGTCTTCGCCGACAACGCGAGCCACGTCTACACGAATCTCGATTCGACGGAGACCGCCTTCACCGAGAACGTCTTCCTGGGCCAGAGCGTCGCCCTCATCTCCGACCAAGGGACGGGTAACGTCTGGACCGTCGACGGGGTCGGGAACTACTGGCGAGGGGAGACGCTCGAGGACGCCAACGGTGACGGGATCGGGGATGAGCCGGTGAAGGTCTATCCCTCCGGGGTCGATGACGAGGCGCCGCTCGTCTCGGTCGACCCGCGCGAGGTGGGCCTCGGCATCCTGGGGACCCTCTCGGTGGAGCAGATTGCGCTCGAGGACGGCGACGGCGCTTCGATGGAGATCGACGTGCTGCGAGCCGTCGGCGGGACCGAACGTTGGGTCGGATTCCGCGGCTTCCCCGAGGTGCTTCTCGACGGGTTCCCCGGCATCCTGTTCGAGTTCGAGGCCGAAGCCGAGCGGCGTTTCGTCATGATGACCGTCCCCTTCGACCTCGACATCGCCTTCTTCGACGCCGAAGGTCGCGTCGTCGGAATCGCCGAGATGGAGGCCCTGAGCCAGGACTACTACGGACCGCAGGATCCGGCGATGTATGTCCTCGAACTTCCGGCAGGATCCTTCGACGAGCTCGGGATCACAGCGGAAACGCGCCTGCTCGTTCCCTAGCCGATGGGCGGATTGGCGGCGATTGTCTTTGACATGGACGGGACCCTGGTTCGCTATTCGGGCGCCAAGTTCGAGTCGAGCTGGGGTGCCCTGGCAGCGGCCGCAGGAGTCCACGAGGCTTCGCTGGCGCTCTTCGAGGAGTTCTTCCCGCGACGCGATGCGTACGCGGAGTGGGTCGCCCGCGACGCGGCCCTTCTCGAAGGAGTCGAGGTCGACACGGTCGATCGCCAGCTTTTCCCCGCGCCATACGCGGCAGGGGTCCGGTCGGCTGTCGATCGGCTGAAGGGGCGTTTCGTCCTCGGCATCCTCTCTTCCGGGGTCGATCGGGTCGCGAACCGGGTGAAGGAAGACCTCGGCCTCGACTTCGCTCGGGCCAACCACCTGGAGGTCGTCTCCGGACGATTCACCGGGCGGTCGGAGACGCGCGTCGAGCTCTGGGAAAAGGAGAAGGCGTTCGAGCGCGTGCTCGACGAGCATCGGCTCGACGCGTCGCAGGTCTGCTACGTTGGCGACCACGTGAACGACCTTCCCGTGATGCGCGAGGCGGCGCTGGCGATCGCGGCGAACCCGAAGGACGACCGAGTCCGCGACGCAGCCGATCATGTGATCGAGGACTTCTCTGACCTACCCGGCCTGGTTGCCGCTTTCGACGCGGCTCAATCGGGCGGCGCGTAGTAGAAGATCTGGTAGACAAGGCGGTCGAGGATCTCTTCCTTATACGTGATGCCAAGACCCCGGCTGACGAAGGCGGGGAGACTCTGTCGGAGGGACTCCGAGTAGTCGACCGCGAGGACGGCGTCCTCGCCGAGGGTCGCCACCGCCGTCTGCAACAGCTTGGCGCCGATCCGGCGAAGATCCTGGTGCTGTGGATCGATGACGACGGCCGGGAGGAAGTAGATCTCCCCCGCGTGATAGCGCTCAGGATAGTGTCGCTCGAAGTAGGGCGCGTTCAGCCAGGGGATCTTGCCCAGCTCGTTGGTCAGCAGCGTGACACCGACCAGCCGATCGCCGACGTAGACGAGATACTTCTGGAAGTCCTCGTCCAGCATCACCACCTCGAACTGACCGGCACTGAAGCCACCATGATGAATCGGCGTTCGTTCGTTCAACCGCTCGAACGCGTGCCGGTAGATCGACCACAGCTGCAGCCTCGCCTCGGGGTCGTCGACGGCCCGCGTCTCGACGATTCGGATGGCGTCGTCCACGTTCGCCTCCTCGTATCGGGGCTCAAGTCCCGAAGATGCGATCTCCCGCATCCCCGAGCCCGGGCAGGATGTACCCCTTCTCGTTCAGTTGACGGTCGAGCGCCGCCGTGTAGATCGGTACTTCCGGATGCGCCGCTGTGTACGTCTCGACCCCTTCGGGGGCGGCGACCAGACAGAGGAACTGAATCTCTCGGCCGCCCTCGCGCTTGATCACATCGGTTGCGGCAACGGCGCTTCCCCCCGTCGCCAGCATCGGATCGACAAGGATGATCTGGGCCTCCGGAAGCTCCGGTGGAAGCTTGCAGTAGTACTCCACTGGCTCGAGGGTCTCCGGATCGCGGTAGAGGCCGATGTGACCGACCTTCGCCATCGGAATCAGGTGCAGGACGCCGTTGAGCATCCCCGTCCCCGCCCGCAGGATGGGAATGAGGATTACGGGGACGTCGAGGCCCTTCCCCTTCGTCTCCTCGAGGGGTGTCCGGATCGTCCGGTCGCGAAGGGGATAGTCGCGGGTGATCTCGTAGACCATCAGTGCGGTCAGCTCGTCGAGGAGCTGGCGGAACGCCTCGTTGTCAGTCCGGACGTCGCGCATGATGGTGAGCTTGCTCTGGATCAATGGGTGGTCGAGGATGTTCAGTCTTGCCATGGTCCTCCTCATCGGGTCGAAACCCAAGAAAGGAAGATACCGAATCACCAGGGGGGCCACAAACCGCGGTGCTGACCTCGGTGTGAAGGCTACTTGGCGTACTCGAAGTGCAGGACGATCGAGGCCGACGGCGTCGGCGTCCGGACGATCTCGAAGCGGACCGAGACGTCGAGTGTGTCGGTCACCTCGAAGGCGGCTTCGGCGTCCAGACGATCGGGGAGGAAGCCGGCGGATGGCGTATCGGACCAGAGGAACTCGACCGTCGTCTCGAGGTCGCGGCCCGTCGGGGTCTCGTTCTCCGTCTTGAGGACCAGGCGGTAGGCGTAGCGATCGTCGATCCATTCGTCCGGGTCGAGGAGTACCTCGATCTCGATTTCGGCGCCGGAGATCTCGCCCTCAAGCTCGATCTCCGTGATCAGAAGCGGCAGCAGGGACGTCGCTTCAGTCGACGCGGCCTCGACACGCAGACAGCCGATCTCCCCCAGCGCCGCGTGGCACTCGAGTTCGATCGTTCGCTCGGAGGGTGACCTTTCGACTTCCAGGTCGAAGGTGAGCCAGCGAAGCCTCTCGACCGAGAGGTCGCCAAGGGCGAGGTTGGCCTCCTCGAAACCGGTCGGGGAGCACTCGATCTCCAGATCGACCTCGACGCCGCCAAGGGAGGTCTCAAGACCGATGTCGAGGTCGTAGAAGCGGAGGCCTCCGGTCGGCTTCGTGGCTCGGAATCGGATCCGACCGTCGACCTCAATCGGAAGGGCTTCGTCGGAATGCGAGGCGGAGAGGGTGAACCAGCGGCGTGTCCTGGTGAGCTTCCCCTCGACGGTCATCTCCCAGTCGGAGCGTTCGACCTCGAGCTTCGTCTTCCAGTCCTTGAGGCGATCCTTGTCCGGTTCGAGGCGAAGGACCGAAGAGAGCGTCACTCCCGAGGTCTTGACTTCGAGCTCGATCGCCTGCTCGTCCCACGCCCCTTCGTCGATCTCCGTGCTGACGCAGGCTGTCCAGGCGTCGAGGACAAGCGAGGCCTCGAACTCGGCGTCGAAGAGCACGTCAAGAGCTTCGAGGTCGATCGCGAAGTCGAAGGACGCGTCGATCGATAGGGCGGAACCGGGTTGGGCGGAAAGACTTGCGAAGAAGCCGACGAGGAGAACTGCCGAGACCGAGGCGACGAGGGATCGGCGGGCGGTGTTCCCCAACGATGGACGGACACGCGGAGAGATCACATAGGAGAGGATAAGAGGAGATAGCGCAAGGAGCAAGCGGCCCCACTGCGCCGTGCGCGGCGGGGCCGTCTCAAACCTGCTCTAGGTGGTGCCGATCAGGCGCCGGCGACCTGGACCGAATCCACGAGAACGTACGGTGCCAAGACGTTCAAGAAGCCCAGTGCGGGACCTGTCTCCGAGCTGACGGCACGCACGTTCTTGAAGTCCTCGTAGATGTTGGCGGAGACCATCGTGTTGTCCAGTCGGCCGATGACCTTGCCGCCCTTGATGTGGAAGCCGATGGCTTGAATCGAGAACTGCCCCTGGGGGTAGTTGCCCGAGTGGAACCCCATCCCGAAGTAGATGAGTAGCGCTTCATCGAGTCCGGCGATGATCTCTCGGTAGGGGAGTTCGCCCGCCGTGATCTGCCAACGGATCGGCCATGGCGAAGGCTTCGTCTCGGTTCCGCCGGAGAAGAGCTCGCGCTTGGCGGCGTTCCCGGTGGAGCTTTGCCCGAGCGCACTGGCCGTGCGCTGGTCGAGCAGGAAGCTCTTGAGAACTCCGCTCTCGACGACCGCTGTCTTCCGGCAGGGGACGCCTTCGTCATCGAACGGGCGGGCACCGAAGCTCCCAGGGCTGATCGGGTCCTCAAGGACCGTCAGATGATCGGAGAGGATCTGCTCCCCGAGACGCTCGGTGAGCGGAGACGTCTTCTTCTCCACCGCGCCTCCCTCGAGTCCTGCCCACAACGGGAGGAGGTAGAGGAAGGAGGACTCCGGAGCGAAGAGCACCGGCAGCCTGCCGGTCTTCGGCGTCGACGTCTTCTCGGTCCAGCCGTACCACTCGACGAACTCCTCGACCAAGTGCTGGGGTGTCGAGAGGGGGCGGGTCGACCCGCCCCACTTGTAGACACCGATCCCGGCGCCCTTGATGGGAGCCCCGATGGAGACCAGGGTCTCGGCGGACTCGAAGGAACCGGTGGCGCCTTCGGTCGTCTCCACGACCAGCGATTGAGTTTCCACCTCGGCTTCGACGCTCAGTGCGAGGTCGTCACGCTTCGTACGAATCGCGTCGATCGTCGATTCGCAGAGCGCGACCAGATTCTCGCTCGAAAGGCCTGCGGTGTCGGGGTTCGACCCTTCCACGCTCGGGTAGTCAGCCTGGGGTGCGAACGAGAAGGTTGCCTGATCCCCGTGGGTGGCCGCCGTCTTCGCTTGGTCGACCAGCCCTTCCTGATCCGGAGAGACGGCGAACGTCGATCCCAGCTTGCCCTCGTGGATGACACGAACGGCGACCGAAGAGAGGTCATTCTCGGCGATCTCCTGGAGCTGGTTGTTCTCGTAGGAAGCGGTGATGGAGTGCGTGCGCTTCCAGTACAGCTCCGCCTGATCGACTGCACTTCGGGCTTGCTCGATGAACTTGTGCATCACACGCCTCCGATCGTGACCTGGTCGATCTTGATGGGTGGCGTGTCCTTCCCCGAGAGCCGGTTCATCTGACCCGCCTTGCCGCAGCCTCCCCGTTCCGAGCCTTCGGTCTGGTCTCCGACCATCGAGATCCTCTGGAGCGTCGAGAAGAGCTCGCCGGACATGTTGATGTCTCGCACCATCGAGCCGAGCTTCCCGTTCTCGATCGTGTAACCCCACTGGGCACCGAAGGTGAACTGGTCGCCCGAGGTCTGCCCTCCCTTGGCGCCGACCAGGTAGTAGCCATGATCGATCGAGGCCACCATGTCGTCAAAGGTGTCCGTTCCCGGGTCCATGCCGATGTTCGACATGCGAACGACCGGGGTGTAGGTCTCGCCGACGGCCCGCATGTTGCCGGAGAGAGGCTCGCCGAACTCGGCCGCCGTCTCGCGGCTGTGCAGGCGTCCGGACAGAATCCCCTCGGTGATCAGTTCGGTGCGTACTCCGAGAACCCCTTCATCGTCGATCACGTAGGTCCCCGGATGCTCCGGAAGAGAGGGATCGTCGTACACGTTGAGGATCGGCTTGCCGAGGGGTGCGCCGATCTGGAGCTTCTCTCGGAATGCCGGGTTGTTCTGCAGACCGTCGGCTTCGGAGAGGTGCCCGAAGGCTTCGTGGATGAACAGCCCCGACTCGCTCGGATCGAGGATGACAGGGAACAGACCCGCCTTGGCCGGCTCCGCATCCAGGAGCTGCTGCGCGAAGACGATTCGCTGCTTCAGGTCCTCATCGCGGCCTCGGATGCGTGCGAAGTCCGCGTCACCACCGAAGGCGAACCGGACGCGCTGCATCACGTCGCCCCGCTTGGAGACGATGAAGCCGAGGATGTTGGCGAGCACGATCTCATACTCGACCAGGGTCCCTTCGCTGTTCACGAAGACGCGCCGGGAGACGAACTCGTCGTAGTTGGTTTCCACCGTGGCGATTTCCTTCTCGCCGAGGATCATCCGGTTGTAGTGGGTCGTCAGATCGAGCTTCTCCTGGAAGGAGACGGATCGAAGGTCGCTCTCGGACCGGATGGGGAACGTGTCGGTGATCACCGGCGCCTCCGCCAGGCGCAGCGGTTTCTGCCTTCTGCCGCCGGCGATCGCTGCCGATGCGGCGACGGCCTCGGCCATGCTGCCGGCCCGGGATGGGTCGGAGAAGGATGCCACCGCTTTCCCGCCGGCATTGAACGCTCGGACGTGACCGCCCGACGTCTCGTAGGTGGCGACCTCGACCAGCTGGTCCCCCTTGAATGAGATCCGCGTCTTCCGGTTCTCTTCGTAGCGGAGATCCGCGTAGTCCGCGGACAGACCGCCGACGATGCCCGCCAACTTCTCCTTCATCGCATCACCGTCGCTTTCTTCGGTTGGGTAGAGCTTCGGCCATTCTAGGGGCGGAAGCGCACGACCTCAACGAACCGCCTCCTTGCCTTGGGGGATGGCCCTTCGAGCGGATACTCTCCTCGCCGTGAGTGAGGGAACTCTCGAGGGACGCCGCTACGCGTGGACATTCGCCAGCCTCTTCGTGGCGACCGCCGTCGCACTGATCGGAATCGGGATCATCGCTCCGATTCTTCCGCTGTATGGCAAGACGTTCGCCGCTCGGGCGTCGAGCCTCGGACTGGCTTTCGCTGCGTTCGCGGTGTCCAGAGCCCTCGTCGGGCCGTGGATCGGGCGCTTCTCCGATCGCGTCGGGCGACGGCGCTTGATCCTCGCCGGGTTGGCCGGGTTCACGATCCTCTCACTCCTCTACACCCAGGTGACGAGCCTATGGCAGATCGGGGTTCTCCGGTTCGCGCAGGGGGCTGCTTCGATGATGGTGACGCCGATCGCGCAAGCCTACGTGGGAGACATCACCCCGCGGCGTCGCGCCGGACTGATGATGAACGTCTTCTACTCGTCGATGTTCCTCGGGGTGTCCCTCGGGCCGCTGATCGGAGGATGGGTCGGCGAGACCTGGTCGCATGAGGCGGCGTTCGTGGCGATGGGGCTTCTCAGCGTCGTTGCACTGCTGATGGTTGCCGTCTGGGTGCCGGCCGATCATGGTTCCCGTCGTCCGAAGGCGGCGGCACGTGCGCCGAGCGCTCGGTTGCGAGACCTCGTCGCCCTGAACCCGGTGAAGGGGATGCTCCTTCACTTCGCTGCGAGGGGCTTCTGGCGGCAAGGGGTGAACATGTTCTATCCGATCTACGCGGCGAGCGCGCTCGGGTTCGGGGAGACGCAGATCGGAACCATCTTGTCGGCCTACTTCTTCGGCGGTGCCGTCCTGCAGATCCCGTTCGGGTTCCTGGCCGACCGGTTCCGCCGGATGCCGCAGATCGTCATCGGAGGTCTCGGTGCGCCGCTTCTTCTGATTGCCGTCCCCTTCCTTCGCAACCAGTGGGCGGTCGTGGCGGTGATGTTTGGGATCGGCGGGCTCTCCGCGTTGGCGAGGGCGTCGATCCTCGGTATCCGAACGGAGCTCGGGAAGTCCTACGGGATGGGCACGCTCGCCGGGATCCAGGGCGGGGCGTTCTCAGCCGGCCAGGTCCTCGGTCCGCCGATCTCCGGTGCGATATCCGACAGCCTCGGGCTTTTCTGGGTCTTCCCGGTCTTGAACGTTGTCGGGGTCGGCGCGGCTGCGTTTGCGGTCCGTTGGTTCCGCGGTTGGCGTTCGGCGCTCCCGGCGGAAGCGAGGCCGACGCGCGGGCCGATGACTGAACCGGACGCGGCCTCGGTCGACGATTCCTCGGGCGCCTAGAGCAGCGCCTCGATCATCTCGTCGGTCAGGTCGAGGACCGGGTGGCCTCGGAACCGGATGACTCCCTGCCTGTCGATCAGGAACGTGTGCGGGATTCCGATGTCGCCACCGCTCAGCACGCCGTAGAGCTGCGCGACCGGCGTATACTTGCCGCCCGGCTCCCATACGCTGATGAACCCGTCGTAGCCCTTCTCGTCCAAGTAGTCGATCGTCGTCTGGCGCACCTCGTCCGTACTGATCAGGACGACGACGAGCCCTTGCGATCCGTATTCGCGCGCCAGCTCGTCCAGGTGCGGCATGCTCCGCTTGCACGGGCCGCACCAGACGCCCCAGAAATCGAGGAGGACGACTTGGCCGCGCAGGTCGGAAAGGGTGAGCTCGCCCGCGTCGGTCGTGGTTGCGGTGAAGTCGGGGGCGCTCATCCCGATCTGCGTACCGACGGGAGGTCCGTCCTGGTTGACTGTGATCGTCAGGTGATCGACGGCGACATCGCCCTCGCTGTCGGTGATCGTCAGTGTGGCGACGAAGGTCCCTCCGACCTCGTAGGTGTGGTGTACTGCGATGTCGAGTTCTGTTCCCGCCTCCGGCTCCGAGGCGTCTCCGAAGTCGAGCTCGAACAGCGCCGTGCGCCCGTCAGGGATCTCGGAGTAGGAGAGGTTGAAGCTGACGTCGAGCGGCGCAGGCCCGGTGACGCGCGCACTGGTCAGCACCGCGATCAGCTGCGGGCCGGAGAAACAGCCCGTCAGGAGCAGAGTCCCGCAGGCTGCCAGTAGGCCGAAAAGAAGAAGGCGTCGAGACATCATGAACCGAGGATCGCGCAGGAGCGGGTGGGGTGCAACGAACCCCGGGCGTCAAGTAGGCGACAGGGCCCCGCTCGCTGGCGGGGTCTCGCGCCCTGCGAGATACGGGGACACGTGGCCGGGCGTGCTAGGAGGGAGACCGGCCGGGGCATGGTCATCGCGTTGGGGGCGGGCGCGGGCAGTTGACGCCCCCTCGGACGGTCGCTATGATCCGTCCGTGATTCCGAGATGAACGCGAAACAGGCGCGCTATCAACCCCTTCTGATCTATATTCCCGAGCCCCGGTAGGGGCGTCCCACGCGGTTTCTCAATTGACGATGATGTGAAGTGGTTCGGTGGGTTGGTCTGTCTCGCGGGATGCGAGGGCAAGAGAGGTTCGAGCGATGAATCCGTACGAGAAGCTGACGAGAGATCCGGTAGCGAGAGAAGAGGGCGTTCTCCAGCTGTGGAGGGACAACGGGACGTTCGAGGCGTCGCTCGAGCAGACGAGCGACGGTCCCCGGTACGTCTTCTACGAGGGCCCTCCGACGGCGAATGGGATGCCGCACTTCGGGCATCTGATGCCAAGGGTCTACAAGGACCTCTTCCCCCGCTACAAGACGATGCGCGGCCACTACGTCCTGAGGCGAGGGGGCTGGGACACCCACGGGCTTCCGGTCGAGCTCGAGGTCGAGAAGGAGATCGGCGTCAACAGCAAGCCGGAGATCGAGGCCTACGGCGTCGAACGCTTCGTCGAGAAGTGCAAGGAGTCGGTCTGGCGCTACAAGGGCGAGTGGGAACGGATGATCGAGCGGATGGGCTTCTGGCTCGATCTCGAGACCGCCTACGTCACCTACACCGACGGCTACATCGAGACGGTCTGGTGGGAGCTGAAGACGATCTTCGATCGCGGGATGCTCTATCAGGGACACAAGACGCTCCCCTACTGCCCGAGATGCGGGACCGGCCTGTCGAGCCATGAGGTCGCTCAGGGGTACCAGACGGTCGAGGATCCATCGGTGACGATCCGGATGCCGGTCGCGTCCGACGAGGGCGCCGTCTACGCCGTGGAGGCGGAGGGGAAGACGTCGCTTCTGACCTGGACGACGACGCCGTGGACCCTTCCGGCGAACGTCGCGCTGGCGATCGCCGAGGACGCGATCTACGCCGAGGTCGAGACGGGCGGCGAACGGCTCGTCCTGGCACGCAGCCTGATCGAGACCGCGGTGGTCGGGGATGACGTGCGGGTCGTCCGCGAGTTCCCAGGTCGAGACCTGGTCGGCGTAGCCTACGATCCGCCGTATCGACTGACCGAGGAGCCGACGGCGCATCGGGTCTACGCCGCCGACTTCGTCAACATGGAGGATGGGACGGGGATCGTCCACATCGCGAGCGCCTTCGGAGAGGACGACTACCGGCTCGGTCAGGAGGTCGGGCTTCCGTTCGTGCAGCCGGTGGATCTCGAGGGGCACTTCACCGATGCCTTCGAACTCTGCGCCGGCGCGTTCGTCAAGGACGCCGACCCGGTGATCGTCGAAGACCTGGAGACCCGGGGGATCCTCTACCGGTCGACTGCCTACGAGCACGACTACCCGTTCTGCTGGCGCTGCGACACGCCGCTCCTCTACTACGCGATGGACTCGTGGTACGTCCGGACGACGGCGGTGAAGGATCGGATGATCGAGAACAACCGCGGGATTCAGTGGATCCCGGCGCACGTCGGCGAGGGCCGGCTGGCCGACTTCCTCGACAACCTGAAGGATTGGGCGCTGTCTCGCGATCGCTACTGGGGAACGCCGCTCAACCTGTGGGTCTGCGGCGACTGCGGCGAAGTGACGTCGATCGGCAGCCGTGCCGAACTCGTCGAGCACGCGGTCGATGCGGACCTTGCCGCGACGGTGGAGCTGCATCGCCCGTACATCGACGAACTCCTCGTCCGCTGCCCCGCTTGTGGGAAGGACGCTCGGCGCGTCCCCTACGTCATCGACACGTGGTTTGACTCGGGGAGCATGCACACCGCGCAATGGCACTACCCGTTCGAGAACGAGGAGGCGTTTCGCGATCAGTTCCCGGCCGACTTCATCTGTGAGGCGATGGAGCAGACGAGAGGCTGGTTCTACACGATGCTCGCCACCAGCACGATCGTCCACGACGAAGCCCCCTACCGAACCTGCCTGAGCACCGGGCTCGGCCTCGATGAGGAAGGCCAGAAGATGTCGAAGAGTCGGGGGAACGTCCTCGACCCGTGGGAGTTGATCGGCACCTGCGGCGCCGACAGCATCCGGTGGTACCTCTTCTCCTCGAGCACGCCGTGGAAGACGCGGCGGCATTCGGAGAAGGCCGTGGCGGAGCCGCTGTACCGGTTCCTCGACACGCTGCGAAACACCTACGACTTCTTCGCCCTGTACGCATCGATCGACGGCTACGATCCAGCACAGGACAAGGAGGTCGAGGTGGGCGGGGTCCTGGAACGATGGATCCGTTCCCGACTCCACTCGACGACGAAGGTTGTCGTCGAATCGCTCGATGCCTACGACGTGGTCTCCGCGACGTCCGCCCTGGAGCGGTTGGTCGACGACCTGTCGAACTGGTACGTGCGCCTCTCCAGACGAACCTTTTGGAAGGGCGGGATGGGACCGGAGAAGGCGGCGGCCTATCGGTCGCTTCGCGAAGCTCTCGTCGAGACATCCAAGCTCCTGGCGCCGTTCGTTCCATTCCTGACTGAGGAGATCTACCAGCGGCTCCGCACGGAGAGCGATCCGGGAAGCGTCCATCTGTGCGCCTATCCGGAGGCGCGTGAAGAAGCGATCGACGAAAGCTTGGAGACCGAGATGGCGCTCGCAAGACGGATCGCTGCCCTCGGTCACCAGGCGCGCAATCAAGCGGAGATCAAGGTGCGGCAACCGCTCTCCAAGGTCGTCGTGCAGGCGGAGACGCCGCTCTCGGATGCGACTCGTGGGCTTCTCCTGCGAGAACTGAACGTCGATGCGGTCGAGGTCTCCGAGTCGCTCGATGCCCACCAGGCGGAGGTCCCGGTCGCCAACTTCCGAAGCCTCGGACCGCGGCTCGGCCCAGACGGTCAGTGCGCCGGAGATTGGATCTCCTCACAGAGTGCCGAAGCACTTCGTGAGCGACTCGCTGCGGGGCCGGCGACCGTTGAGATCGACGGCCGATCGGTCGAAATCCGAGCCGAAGACGTAGCCTACCGGCAGGCGCTTCCGGAGGGGTTCACCCTCGCCGAGGACGGTCCGCTTCGGTTGCTTCTG
>Ga0180433_10006844_pt1 | contig 14782 bp, 11 predicted proteins | sample SS_ome_8_FD_132980 | JGI IMG/M metagenome (GOLD analysis project Ga0180433, IMG submission 132980) | Hypersaline lake sediment archaeal communities from the Salton Sea, California, USA - SS_1_D_1 metaG | ecosystem: Environmental > Aquatic > Non-marine Saline and Alkaline > Hypersaline >... | reverse complement strand
CCAGAGAGGACTGAAAGTATTAACGCTCGGCTAAAATTTTAAAATATAGTCGCGCGCAGAGGTTGTATTGTGCGCATACCGAAAGAAAAACATGACAGTGCCATTAGGGTCAGACACCTTTTTTGGTTTAAATTAAAGGAGTCATGCCTGCCCCGCACTTACTCCGGTTATTGTAGCGGTACATTTTCCCGTTGAGGATAAATTAAAGGTGTCCTGGATTTTTTCTGGAAATACAAAAACAAAGAAGGCCAAACTCATAAAATGATCGCCACCCATGGCGCCTGGCCAATGTTATGAAAGTTGAGATTTTATGAGGTATGCAGGTTTAACGGACGAGCCGAAGAGGATAAAACAGGAACATGGAAACCCGCGTAACTTCGGCATTATTCAGCAATTCAGAACGGAGGCGGAAGCGAAGCTATGGGTAAGCAGGATGTTAGCTCGTGGATATGAGAAAGATACCATGGGCAAAGGCTGGAAATACGGCTATACCTTTTCAAGCTGACGTTAGTTCCCATCGAAAAGTCTTGCAAATTTGTCAAGAACATCATTAAATACTGACGACTATATACTAACGACTATATACTAACAGCTAAACTACCTTGAATAAGTTTTTAGACAATGATTTGATTGAGGCTTCGCCTCAGACTGTTTTATTTCTGGATTCCCGCCCCTGCCTCCGCAGGGGTGACATTCCTCCGCGGGAATGACAGAAGGGAGTGGTTGTCTAAAAATTTTGTAACAGTAGCTTAGGCAAGGAGATTGAGCGATTCAGGCATTAGGCATATTGGCGGCATGTTTGTTGGCGGGTTCTTTTGCGGCCTCGGCGGTGTTGACGGCTGTTGTGAGAAAACGTTCGCTTGGCCGGGGTTTTGTGGCCCACCCCGTTCAGGACAGGTTTCATGATTCAATTGTGCCTCTGGGAGGCGGGATAGCGATCTACTGGACAATGGCCTTGTTTGTGCTCGGCGGAGTTGCTTTGGTAAAATTTGTTATCGAACCCGGCTATTCAGACTGGCTGGGTGAATCTGTTATCGTTCACGCAGAAGGTTTTCTCGAAAAGGTCGGCGACCTTATAATTGTGATGGTGGTCGCACTTGTGTTGCACTTAGTCGGCTTGTGGGACGACAAAAAGCACTTAGGACCCGGCATCAAGCTGTTGGTACAGTTTGCCGCGGCGATAAGTGTAGCGTTTTTCGCCGACATTCGGCTGGAGTTCTTTATTCAAAACAAAATCATAACCTCCGTCCTTTCGGCCCTCTGGATAGTGCTGATTATCAACGCTTTCAACTTTCTGGATAATATGGACGGTCTTAGCGCCGGCATTGCGGTCATCACATCGGCGGTTCTGTTTGCTGCTGCGGCGCTTAGCGGACAGGTATTCGTAGGAGCGATGGCGCTGCTGTTTATCGGGAGCCTGTGCGGATTCTTATTGTTCAATTTTCCTCCCGCCAGGATTTTTATGGGTGATTCAGGCTCACTTGTGGTCGGCTTCTTTGTCGCCCTGCTGACTCTGCGAACCACATACTACCACGAAGGCCAGGCAGCCGGACTCTACGCCGTCTTTATGCCGCTTGTGGTAATGGCGGTTCCGCTCTACGATTTTATCAGCGTTACGTTCCTGCGGCTCAAACAGGGAAAAAGCCCGTTCGTCGGTGATACACAACATTTCTCCCACCGACTGAAGCGCCGGGGTCTTACCGACACACAAACCACGCTGACCTTGTATCTGGCGACAATATGTACCTGTGTAAGCGCAATCTTCTTAAAGGATGTCGGTTTAGCCGGAGCAATATTGATTTTTTTACAGACGGTGATGATATTAGCGATAATCGCTGTACTCGAAACGACCGGGAACTGAGTTTACCGTGAACAATGCACAAATTATGCAGTTCGATTCGGATACCACTAAATCCAAAGCGCTCAGGTGGCTCGAATACGTGCTGCTGATACTCTGCCTTTGCGTCCTGGCCCTGAGAGCTACATACCCCGAAAATCCACACATAATACAGCTAACTACTCCGAATCGAATCCTGGGCAACGACGGGTTCAGCCTGATTATTTCCACTGTCTTAATCACAGCGGCTGTTATCTGGCTCCTGGCGATATTTTTTTGTCGCACGAGCTGTTACCGATTGAGCGGAATCGAAATCGGCCTTGCACTTTTTTTAATCGCCGGCTTCATCGGAATCTCGGCTGCATCAAATAAAAGGGCGGCTGTTACGGATATGGTAACCCTTTTCGCACCAATGTTAATGGCCCTGCTGCTCATTCAGATTCTGGACTCGTCGGGAAAAATAAGACTCGTTCTCTTTGTGATTGTTTCGCTGGGAGCGGCGGGAAGCTTTCAGTGCCTCGACCAACTGTTGGCAAGTAATCAGTACATGATTGAGGACTATGAAAAAGACCCCGCCGACCACCTTACCCGTGCAGGCTTTGAACCAAACTCGTTTCAGCACATGCTTTACGAGCACAGGCTCTATTCCAAAGATATTCGGGGGTTTTTTACGACGGGCAACTCCGCCGGCTCTTTCGCCGTCCTTGCAACATTCGCGGCAATAGGCCTGTTGATAGAGAAATTCAAAAACCGCACCAGAGAATCTTCTCGCGCCCCTCTTGTATTATGTACAACCGTGGCGGCGGTTGTTATCACCGGCCTGCTCATCACCCATAGTAAAGGCGCAATTATCGCATCGGCTCTTTCAGCGGGCTTTTTGTCCGTATATCTGATATTTGGCGCCCGGCTCCTGGCACACAGAAAAACCATATTTACATTTTGCCTGACAACTGTTTTTGCAGGACTGATGTTTGTGCTTTGGTATGGTATTTCTCACGGCTGTCTGCCCGGGGGAAACTCGATGCTGGTAAGATGGCAGTACTGGACCTCGGCTGCGAAAATCTACGCCGAAAAGCCTCTGACAGGAGTCGGAGGCGGAAATTTCGCCACCTATTACACACATTATAAGCTCCCCCAGGCTTTGGAGGCGGTAAGAGACCCGCATAACTTTGTCTTAACATTGCTTACTCAGTACGGACCCTTAGGTCTTCTCGGCTTCGTAACGGCCTTCGGATGTGTAATGTACAGGCAGATAACAAAAAAACCGGAAATAAAGCCGTACTCCTCAGGCCGAAACAGCCCTTCATTTATGCTCCCGGCAGGTGCAACACTACTTGCCGTACTGCTAACACTACTTACCCTAAGGCCCATAGTAACAGCCGACAATCTTGGGGAGACCTTAATGGTAAAAGTTTCCGTCATTCTTACGCTGTACTTTATACCTGCAATTACATTCGGCATAGCGTTTTTGCTCTTGTGGCTGGCCGATGAGAAATCACAAATCACAAACCATCAACAGGAAAATACCACCCGAGCCGCTCTGTTCTGCGGTCTTGTGGCGGTTCTTATTCACAATCTTATAGACTTCGCATTATTTGAGCCGGGCGTTCTTACCTGCTTTTGGGCTGTCATTGCCTGCCTCGGGGCTTGCTGTTTTGCGGGCAATGAATCCGCTGCGACGCCGGGCGTATCCGGGACGCGTCTCGACAGTCGGCACGCCGGGTATAAACTATTCGTTTTCAAGCCCGGATTTGCAGCTCAAATAACTGCAGTTTCGGTAGTTGTGGCTGTGGTGTGGTTATATTGCGGCTATGCGCTTGTGCCGGCGGTCAAAGCCAGCGCCAAGACTCAGCAGGCAATGGGAAATTTAAGCCGGGCAGCAAACCTTTTGTCGCAAGCCGCTGCCGATGACAGACTGAATCCCGCGTCCCTGAATTTTGCCGGAAGATTTTATCTGCAGCATTACGATAAAATCGGTTCAGGTAAATCATCCGTGCTGACGTTGGCGGCGCAATGTTTTAACGCGGCTGTCCGGCGCGACAAAGCCGACTTCAAAAACTACGAAAAGCTGATGACGGTATATGAATTGCTGGCCGCCGGCTCACCTTCCAGCCAGGCGTCCGGGTGGATGCAAAAGGCTTATGATATGGGACTTGAAGCCGCCCGGCGATATCCGGGCAAGGGCGCATTGCAATTTGAACTTGGCAAAATCGCCGAGCGTTTGGGAAATAAAAAAGCCGCCCTAAGCCACTACAAAAAGGCGGTCCAAATTGAAGACAGCTACCGCACCCAGTTCCGCAGAATGTATCCCGGCCGGGAAATGTTCAGCCGCCTCGGAAAAAACAAGTATGCCTTCGCAAAGGAGCGAATAATCCGCCTGGCCGAGTAAGGGGGATTCAGTAACCTTTTTGGACATTAAGCATTAAAGAACTCAAACTGACCGTTTTGTTTCAGAACGGTCAGTTTTCGAGTTTTTAGTTTGTTGATTGCGAATTCTTCGGAGACTGTTTTAAGTTCTTATATAACAATTAATTAAACAATAAATTTGCATTCAATCGGTCAGTTTGAGTAAAGAAGATTTAACCGTGGGCTTTACCTGCGGATTTTCGCCCTATTACCCATGTCATGCCGAACGAGTTCGGCATGACATGGGTCGGTTTCTGGATGCCGGTTCAAGGTCTGCCCCGACCTGTGCTGAGCTTTGCCGAAGAAGTACAGCCGAAGGGGTTCGCCAGGACACAGACGATAGTCAGCTCGAATTGACTGAATTTGATATTAGACTATGAGCAGCGGACAATAGCCGATTTTGAATCATCTTTCCCCGAGCCGGTCGGGGCTGAGATAGCTGGATTTGCTCTGGCCTGTCAAGGTGCTATTAGCTTTACATACCGATTAACAAATTACCGCAGACCGGTTTTTGAATCGGGGAGACAGGATTTGAACCTGCGACCTCTGCGTCCCGAACGCAGCGCTCTGGCCAAACTGAGCTACTCCCCGCTCAGCGTAGACAACCTTTATTATACCCATCCCCGCTCAGCATAGACAACCTTTATTATACCCATCCCCGCTCAGCGTAGACAACCTTTATTATACCCATCCCCGCTCAGCGTAGAAAACCTTTATTATACCCAATTTTAGTCCTGCTTGCAAGTTAGAGTGGGCAGATATTTTTTGTGTGATTGCAGGTTATAAAAGATTGGTATTTTTTTTGAGTAAAGAAAGCTGATATATCAGAGCCGGCTACATAGAATCCGGTCCGTTAGAGTCAATTATCAAGAAGCGGCCTGATCGCTAATTTCATGTTTTTTTGAGATTTTATTGGAGCCAATCAGAGTTTCAGCCAATCCATGCATATCCGGCTCAGCGCTGCTGAAGACAGGGATATCAGTAAAGGCGGACAGTTCTCTAATGGAAAGGGGTGAACTGGAGCATACGCCCGACAAGGCATTCGGCTTCAAACCAAACTCAGCCAGGGTGCCCAGCCCACCGATTGCACCAAAGGCGTCGTTCGCACAAAAAATCAACTTGTGAATTCTTGTTCTGACCTCCGGAGAGTTCAGCAGAATCTTTGTCTCCCGCTGGATGACGCCGTCGGCAATCTCCACAACCCAGAAATTTTTCGGGTTATTTGCGTACTTGAGGTCAAGCTGGTTAAATATTCCGAGCAGCTCATCTTCAGGCAACAGATATGTCGAGGGATATCCGAGATAAGTGAAATCGGCATAGGGTCTGGCACCGGCGTCATTCATAAGGAGGATATCTTTAAGGCTGGCAGTACCGGTTACTTTGGCGGCCCTGACTTTATATCCCCGGCTCGTCAACGTCCAGCAGCAGGCGGCCGCTGCCATGCTTTTGCCTGAATTCATTGAAGTTCCACACACAAGAATCATTTTTGCCCGCGGTTTTTTCTTTATTGTGGTTCGCGGTCTTATCAGCGGAAAGTCGCAGGTATTGAGGACTTTACCCGAATGGTCGCAGATATATCCCAGGATTTTTACTTTTGTAGCATCCTTTATCATTGCGTTTTTGGTTTTGACTATACCAACCACTCCCGAACGGGCTATAAGGTCAATCTCATCGGCTATTTGCTCCGGCACCAATCCTTCATAATAATCGGGGGCATATCTGTTTCCGAATACAAAGACGGCTTTTGTTCCACCGTAAATCATATGTATTCGTCCGTAGGCGTTTTCCAAAGTCGAATGTTGGCCGATTCGACATATCCGTCCGTAGATTAAATCCCCCACCCTGGGAGATTTATCAGGCAAATCGTAAAACTTAATCTGGCTGCGTTTAATCGTGAACGCGGCACTTGGAAGTATGAAACCTTTGTCAATTCTTTTCATGGCCCAAAACCTGCTTATTACTCAAACTGACCGTTTTTTGTTTTCATGCTGACTGGAGCGACAGACGTTCCACCCGTCATTCTGAACGGAGCGAAGCGGAGTGAAGAATCTGTCGCGTATAATTGTCATTCCAGCACCGTACCCCCGCATCGGGGTGCGGGGTAAACTCCGTACGGCATAAACTCCCGCTGGAATCCAAGACCTCCGGTGAGAGAATGGATTCCAAATCAAGTTTGGAATGACATTGAGGTGCCTTGCAATGATAGAAGTTACAGTAATGAGATTCTTTTCTTCGACAAGCTCAGGACAGGCTAATTTCGCCACAGAATGACAAAGGCTTCGCCTCGTAATGACAAGATTGCTTATGAGTTTATCAGTAAAGCACTTAAAGCCAATACCCGACTCAGATCGGTCAGTTTGAGTTATTAGATTATTTGTTGCGTGAACGCTTACGATTATTTTATCCAATTTCATGTTCATCATCTATGCCGGGTGTGTAATGATATTTATTTTAAATACCGGTTTTTTTGCAAGTATTTTCTCCGAAAGGTCGGCACATGCAAGTTTTTATTTTGCAGTCATACATCCGAATTCCTGAGACTCTTGATTTGTATCAACAACCTTAATGTTATCAGGTTTACTTAGAATCGGAATCCCGGCAGGTATCGTTTTTTCTTTTGGCAACAAGGCGTTGTTGTTATTAAAGCCGTTTTCGGCGGTGACGCGTTCCTGGGCGGCTTCTATTATCATCCGAAGTAAATCCGCATATCGAAGCCCCTCAAAACCGGCCATGTAATTGAGCTTACCGTCCCAGCACCAACCCGGATTTGGATTTACTTCGAGAAGCTTTATTACCCCATCGGCGTCGGTTCGATAGTCAAACCGTGCGTAATCCCTGCAGGCACATCTTTCAAATAAAAGATTGGAGTAGTCAAAGAGTTTTATGCAGATGTTTTCGTCAATATCAGCTTCGTGATAAGCAATCTGATTCCAATAAGGTGAATCGGGCAACCATTTGGATTCATATCCGAGTATATGCGGCAGGCCCGGCTGGAGCGAACTGTAATCCACCTCCAAAGGAGGAAGGATACGGTAGGACAAGCCGGGATTACCTATAATACCGATACTGTATTCCGGACCGGAGAGAAATTCCTGAATAAGTACAGACCGTCCGGGCAAAGTCTCGCGGATATCTGTAAGGTATTTTACAAGCTCGTCGGACGAGTAAACAACGGCTTGCTGTGTTATGCCAAGGCTGGAGTCGCCGAAATTTGGTTTTACAATCGCGGGGAATACCGAGGGAAGTGTTGCGGATGTGTCATCCGGGTTAAAATAAGTCTCCATAGGTACAGGTATATCCAGTGAGGCGGCTATAGCCCGAACAACAGACTTGTTGTAACAAAGCCCCAGACAAGCCGGTCCGGCTCCTGAATAGGGTATGCCAAGCATTTCGAGTATGGCCGGGATGTGCAGTTCCTTGAACGCATCGTTGTTAAAACCTTCGTCACAAAAGTTAAGGACAAATCTGGGCAGGTCATTGCGCAAACGACTAATGAGTGAGGCGTGGGTGTCAAGGTAAGAAAACCGGTAATCGGATAATTCTGAGAGCGCTTCCTTGAGACGATTGATTGTTTCGAAGTCTTCAGGGTTGAACTTTTCGTTTTTCTTGACCGAATCGGGCAGTTCAGGATCACCCAGCAGAACGGTAACTTCAGATGTGGCGGGGCCGCGTTTTAGTGACAGCATGATTTTTGAAGGAGCATTGGCGGTAATAAACAGGCGATGAGCCATCATCCCCAAATCCTGATTTCGGTCTGATTCGGCACAAAGTCTGTCATGCAGTTTTATCCTGACAAAATCCGCTTTGTCCAACAAATCCGCTATTCGCTCGAACGAATAGAGTCGCTCCGCATAAAACTGGTCAGCAATTACGCCTCTTTCCGAGTGGACAACGACCTCACGGGATACGATTTTTGCCCCGTTTGCGGACAATGCCCTTTCTCTGCAGACAAAATGATTGTTGTCTATCCACTCCCAGGATCGCGGTTCAAAGTTTTTTCGCATCCAGTCGCCGTCCACAAGGTCCATCACCAACGTTCCACTGGAAGTAAGGACCCTTTTTATTGCTTCGAGGACAGCGAAGTCATCTTCTTCTTTGTCGAAATAACCAAACGAATTGCCCATCAATGTTACACAATGACATGAACTTTCGGCAAATCTGAACTTCCGTGCATCCCCTTCATGGAAGGATATATCAAGATTGTCCTGCCTGGCACGTTTTCGGGCAAGACGAATCAAATACCGCGAACGGTCAATTCCCGTAAGGTTACGAAATCCTCTCTTGGCAAGTTCGAGACAATGCCGGCCCTGACCGCAACACAGGTCAAGAATCCTGTCGTTTGGTTCAAGACAGGCGGTTCGGATGAGCATATCAACTTCAAAAGCAGTATTTACATGGTTTTCAACCACATCGCCGTCTGTCTTCAGGTAGAGAGAATTAAAGAGACTTTGCCACCAGTCTGAAGGCAGGTGTCTTTCGAGGTCTGAAATTGGTCCCAGCGTTTTTACCCCGTTATTTGAAATGTCTGATTTCTTCGCCATAGAGTCACAATCCGCAAATACTTTGCTTTTTCCTCATAACCGAATCGCCAAAATCTTCTTATAGACAGATGTCATCGCCCAAGAAAAGTACCAAGACTCATTACAAAGGCCCGCCTTAATGGTTTTATGTTTGATTCGATTTCATTTTTATTCATTTCGGTCATAACAAACGAGAAAAAACCAAATGCAAACCCTGCGCAGGCACATGCCAAACGCCGGACTTTCAAGGGGTCTATTTTCGGGGACAAATAGGGCGAAACCAGTTCTTCGATTTCTTTCAGGTAACGTAAATACGGCTCATTTAGTTCATCCAGGGTTTCGGATTGCAGCCTTACCAACAATTTGCCCTGAAAAAGCAAGAGAAATTCTTCCCTGCAGTCAACAGAAAAACGATAGTGGGCGAGCAGTAAATGTTCGAGCATATCTTCGAGCTTTTCAACAGAGCCATCATAGCTGCGTAATTGCTCAATCAAATGGTCAACCGCTTCGTCCACCAGTGTTACTACGATATCTTCTTTGTCGTTAAAGTGCTGATATAGAGTTCCCTTGCCCAAATCAGCCTTTTCCGTGATTTCCTCGACCGTTACGGCATCAATAGCCTTTTCGCTGAAAACATCCAGAGCGGCTTTTTTGAGTCTCTTTCGGGTTCTCTTTGCCCTTTTCTGCATTCGACTTTGAGGGGTTTTTACATTTCTTGTATTCACATTTTGACCGTTTAGTCAAAATTGACTTTTTGGTCAAGAAAAAATTTGACTTTTTCAAAAAAAATCTTATCTTGCGGATTTGTTGAACAAGGAAGATAGTATAGTGAAGACATTATCGTCAATTTACTGGAGACGGCATCTTGGCGAGCGGTGAAGAGCCGTTAAGGATTAGGTGGTAATATAATAACTGTTAGGAGTACGAAATGAATAGTTCCGTTCCCACCAGGGTTTTTCTGACCAAGGGGGCAGGTCAGCACAAGTATCGATTGAAGTCTTTTGAGGAAGCCCTCAGGAAGGCACTGGTGGCCCAGCAAAACCTGGTTCAGGTGTCATCGATTCTGCCGCCCAAATGTAAACTGATTAGCCGCGAGAAGGGTCTGAGGGAGCTTGTGCCGGGCCAGATATGCTACTGCGTTATGGCCAAGGCCGATACGAACGAGCATGGAAGACTGGTTGCGTCTTCGGTTGGACTGGCAATCCCTAAAGATGACAGCAAATGGGGATATCTCAGCGAGATCCACGGTCACGGTATGAACAGCGGACAGGCGGCGGATATGGCGGAGGATTTGGCGGCGGCGATGCTCGGTACGACTTTAGGGCTGGAGGTTGACCCTGACAAGGCCTGGTCGGAAAAAGAGCAGGTATATAAAGCCAGTGGATTGATTATCAAAACTTCCAATGCTACCCAGGCGGCCCGGGGGCGAGAGGGATTTTGGACAACGACGGTTGCGATGGCGGTGTTTTTATTTGATTAAATTTTGGAATCAGGACAGGGTGCAATGGAAGAGACGATAAATTTCGGTTACATACCCGAAAAATACTCAAAACCGGAGACCTCCCGGATTGCCATTATTCCGGTTGCATACGATGGAACAAGTACGTGGATAAAAGGGGCCGCCAGGGGGCCGGAAGCGATAATTGATGCCTCCGCCAATCTTGAGTTGTATGACATAGAGACCGATTCACAGGTTTATTTACTGGGCATATTCACGGAAAATGCGATAGAAGCCCAAACATCGGTGGTTAGGATTATAGAAGCGGTTTCCGAGGCGGTCGGCTACCACCTCTTGAATAACCGGTTTCCTGTAGTGATAGGAGGGGAGCACTCGGTCAGCGTTGGAGCAGTCAAGGCCTGTTCGGCCCGCCATGAAGAGTTGACTGTTTTGCAGTTGGACGCCCATACCGACTTAAGGGACGAGTATCAAGGTTCGAAATACAATCATGCCTGTGTTATGGCAAGGGTCAAAGAGTTCTGTCCGTTTGTCCAGGTTGGTATTCGAAGCATGGATTTTTCAGAAAAGGATTCACTCGACAGAAACAATGTCTTTTTTGCAGAAGATATTTATGATAAAAGAGACTGGATAGAAAAAGTTATAAACAGATTATCCGAAAATGTTTATGTTACAATTGACCTTGATGTTTTCGATCCTTCGATGATGCCGTCTGTAGGCACACCTGAGCCGGGCGGCTTGTTTTGGTACGACGTTTTGTTGCTTCTTAAGGCCCTTTGCGTCAAAAAAAACGTAGTTGGTTTTGATGTGGTTGAGTTGTGCCCCAACACCGGCAACAAAGCAGCGGATTTCCTTGCCGCGAAGCTCATCTATAAGTTCTTAAGCTATAAATTCGGAGGTTAAGATGAATAAGAAAGACTTTCTTAAAGAGCCAGTCGAGCATATCGACATAACATCTTTTGACTCGTCCGAGTTGATTGAGGCGATGAAAGATATGTCTTTTACGGCAAGGGATACAGCCCGTGCCGCCTGGATATTTAATCGGATGATAAACGATGCGGGGTGTACCGTAATCCTGTGTTTAGCGGGCAGTACCGGTGCGGCCGGCTGCATGCGGATTTATGCTGATATGGTCAGATTTAATATGGTTGATGTTGTCGTGGCGACGGGTGCTTCAATAGTGGATATGGATTTTTTCGAGGCTCTTGGCTTTCGGCATTACAAAGGCAGCCCGTTTCTTGACGACAGGAAACTGCGGGAACTTCATATAGACCGGATTTACGACACCTTAATTGATGAAGACCAGTTGCAGATATGTGACAATACAATTAAACAGATTGCCGACACACTGAGTCCCAGGCCCTACTCCTCAAGAGAGTTTATCAGGCAGATGGGTAAATATCTTACAGAAAACGCCAAAACCCCCGGTTCCTTGGTACAGGTTGCGTTTGAAAATGAGGTTCCCATATTCTGCCCGGCTTTTTCGGACTCGAGCGCGGGTCTGGGCCTGGTAAAGCACCAAGCGGAAAATCCCCGCAGCCGCGTATCAATCGATTCGGTGAAGGATTTCAGAGAGTTGACCGAAATAAAGATAAAATCGCCTGTTTCAGGCCTGTTCATTATTGGTGGGGGAGTGCCGAAGAATTTCGCCCAGGACACGGTTATCTGTGCGGAGGTTCTGGGCCGGCCTGCCAGGATGCACAAATATGCCGTACAGATTACCGTTGCCGATGTCAGAGACGGTGCGCTTTCAGGCTCGACTCTGAGGGAGGCACGTTCCTGGGGCAAAGTGGACTCAGGGTGTGAACAGATGGTTTATGCAGAGGCAACCAGTGTTCTGCCGTTGATAGTAAGTTACGTTTTCAATATGCAGGCCTGGGAGAGAAGACCACAAAGAAAGTGGAGCGGTATTTTCGAATAATTATATGGATTCAAAAAACGAAGAAAGGACTTAAAGATGTTACATCATTATGAGTTTTTCAAATTCGTTGCGGTTTTTTTCTGTTTGTTTGCTCTGTCAGGTTGCGACCGCAGCGCAGAAGAAAGAGACGAAGCTCTTGCCCGGGTACAACAGCTAAGAGACGAATTGGCTGCACTCCGTACAGCTCTCGATGAAACACAGTACGAAGCGGATAAACTCAAGACCAATTTAACGATAACTTCCGAGGAGCTTGCTGATGCTCTGTCCGGGAGGGACGAGCTGAAGGAAAACTTATCCATGATTTCCAACCAGTTGCAAGACACCAGGTCAAAGCTTTCGGCGGCATTGCAGACGAAAAGCGAACTGGACAATCAGATCGCCGAGATGGCGAAGCAGCAAAACACGGCAATTGCCATGGAACAGCAGGACCAGACGACGATTGAAAGTCTTACCAGGCAACTGGAGGAAAGGGATGTCGCAATCAGCGAACTTGAGCGGTTGAATACAGAACTGTACGGGACTGTTCGGGAGCTTGAAAATTACATTGAGCAAATTGGGGGACAGACATTTGAGAATGACCAGGTGTACGAGGAGCAATATGAAGAACAGGTATATGACCAGAATGATATTTAAGGTTTAGGCCATTACAAGAGAAGATTTATTATGCCTTATAACATTCGAATTGTCAGCACGTACCCGCCCCGGAGGTGTGGAATAGGTACATTTGCAAGGGATTTAGCAAACGCATTAGAGCATTTTACGGGCGAGGTCGGCAGCATAAGGGTTTCAGCGATTGACAGAGAAGGGCTGCCGTACAACATTCCGGTTGACCTTGTTATCGACCAGTACAGTCCTCAATCCTGGAAAGACGGCATCAAGGATATTCTGGCCAGAGCGAGTGAAAGTCAAAACCCTACAGTGGTTTTATTGCAGCATGAGTACGGCGTGGATCCTGATGAAAAAGGTAATGACGGAGACGGAACAAATTTTATTGAAATGGCAAAAGCTTTCAGCGCAAAAGGCCTTACAACGCTGGTTTATCTGCATACCGTTCTTGATGAGCCTGACCCACACCAGAGGTTTGTCCTGCAGGAGCTTGCTAAATATAGTGAGGGACTGATTGTTACAACTGAAAGCGCAATAAAAATACTTGAATCAAAAACTTACAGAATAAAGCATTCCAGGCTCAAACACATCGACCATGGTATCAGGATGCAGCATCCATCCCAGTATGACCGCCTCGCCATTAAAGAAAAGTTTGGCTTGAAAGGTTGTTTCCTGATTACAACTCTTGGTTTGTTATCGCCCAACAAGGGTATCCAATACGGCGTCAGAGGATTCGGTAAGTTTCTGGAAGAATCTTTAACAGAAAGACAAAGAGAAAACATTCTTTATCTGATAGCGGGTCAATGTCATCCCGAGTTTGTAAAAGCAGACGAAGGTCGGGAATACAATCAATATCAGAAAGCTCTGAATGACGCCCTTGAACAATCCCATGTTCGATGGTGTAGAGTCAAGGAATTGAACAGCTTTGATTTTAAAGAGAATGATGTGGTTTTTCTTGACACATTTCTGGATGAAAGCACTTTACTTATGTTATATGGTGCGACAAACCTGATGCTTTTGCCATATTTGAATACTCAACAAATATCCAGCGGAGTGTTAGCGGATACGATCGGCTCCGGAAGAGTGGCGGTTGTAACAAAGTCTAAGTATGCATTGGAATTAATCCATTCAAATAAACGCTGCCCGGAGGGAGTTGTGATAGGCAGACACGCCAGAGGGATACTGATTGACCCGGGCCGGGAGTCAATAGCACAAATTGCCGAAGCTCTTGACTCTCTTGTTTTTAATCCGGGCAGGCGTATTCGCATGGAGAAACAGGCACACCAGCGAGGCTATCAGATGCGGTGGCAGAATTCCGCCTGGACTTTGCTCCAGCACATCGAGTTTATACGGGAGCATAAGGAAATAGTTACCGGAAGGGGGGTTATATTTAAGAGAGAAAAAGAGTCTGTCTTTCGGCAAAAAAGAAGATCAGTAAACAGAGAAAAATAGCATACCTGCATGGTTGGCTTATTTGGGCTGATGACATTACCTAAAAATAGCTATGCCCGGTAACCCGCATTTCTCACGGAGTCATTGAAAAAGGCCCCTTATTCTGGAATAACTTTTGTCATGCCATATCAAAGCCTGTCCTGAGCTTTGCCGAAGGAGCACAGTCCAAGTTGGTGTTATAACAAAAGCCGTGGCGTGCACCCGTCGAGACGCGGTCTCTCCGCGGCTGAAGCGGCCGAATCAAATGGTGGAATAATGAAATTGTCTTTCGGGCGGCTTGCGCCGCCGCGCTTTTGTTTTTTTTGGTTTGCGCCGCCGCGCTTCTGTTTTGGTAATTCTATTGTCATGCCGGATTTAATCCGGCATCCAGAAAAACTGGATACCGGCTCGGAGGCCGGTATGACAAAGTGTGGAGGCCGGTATGACAAAAGCGTCGGGTCATGCCGAATCTGTAGGGTGCGATGAATCGCACCGGAATTTCTGGATACCGGCTCGGGGGCCGGTATGACAAAGTGTGGGGGCCGGTATGACAAAGTGTGGGGGCCGGTATGACAAAGTGTGGGGGCCGGTATGACAAAGTGTGG
>Ga0180433_10006843_pt1 | contig 14784 bp, 14 predicted proteins | sample SS_ome_8_FD_132980 | JGI IMG/M metagenome (GOLD analysis project Ga0180433, IMG submission 132980) | Hypersaline lake sediment archaeal communities from the Salton Sea, California, USA - SS_1_D_1 metaG | ecosystem: Environmental > Aquatic > Non-marine Saline and Alkaline > Hypersaline >... | reverse complement strand
CCGCGGGGAGGGGGCTACGATGGCGGTAAGTAACCGACTGATTGAATGGCAGGAGAGGTGAGATATGCAGCGGACAATGAGCGCCACCGAGGCGCGCATTCGCTTCGGCGAGCTGATGCGGCACGTGGTGGAGAAGCAAGAGCCGGTGATCGTGGAACGCAGCGGAAAGCCTTGTGTGGTCGTGATCTGCGTCGACAGGTACGAGCAGTTGTTGGCGGCCCGTGAGGAACGGGAGGATTGGCGGGAGCTCGTGCGCCGGGCGCGGGAGCAGGTTCGAGCTGAACTGGGGGAGCGCGATCTGACGCCGCCCGAGGACGTGCTGCGAGAGGTGCGGAAGCGGAAGGAGCGAGAGGAGCAACAACACGGTGAAAGGCGCTCAATGGTTTGACGTTGATCTGGAGACCCTGCGACTGCGAGAGGTTCACCTGAATGGATGGCCCGACGGCATGAGCTACAGGAGCCGGATGAAGGAGGAGTGCCTGGAGTCTGTCGTCGCGTTTAACCTCGACACGCTGTTTCCCGGTGAAGATCTACTGCTTGTATGCACTGAGTTCGGGGCCTGGAAGGCGGCAGACCTACTCGCTGTGGGTCCTTTCGGCTACCGGCGACTGATGGAGTTGAAGAAGAGGCCAATGGCGCGCGGGCATGAGGAAGCTACGCGAAAAGATGCCGGGTCAGAGTGACGCGATCCGCCGGAGGGGCCGTGACAAGCTCTCTGCCCCCTGGGATCCCGAGAACCTTCACCCGGCAGAGATGCTGTTTGTTGGGTACCACGATATGCTCAAGGAGGAAGGGTTCTTTGACGTGGAGAAGTACAGGAAGTTCAAGCGGCTATGAACCGCTGATGCGCTGAAACAGATGAGGTCGCTGAGGAGATGGTCTTTCAGCGCTTCAGCGTTTCAGACGGTCTGGGCCGGGACAGCGGGCGTCGAGGTGGTCTACGTGCTGGACATGTTCCCGGTTGTGGAGCGGGAGGATGGGGCTGTTGTAGCGCAGACTATCAAATCGCGCCTGGTACAAGCTGGCCTATACCGACCGGGTACCCCAGCGACCCGCTTGATCGTGGCTTACTGCCTGTACTGGTGGCGAGCCTTTACACTGGGCTATGCCCTGGAAGTTGAAATTCAACAGGATTTGGAAGCATCTGATATTCAATTCCAGGCACACGACCTGCGTCGACCCAAGGAACGGCTATCCCCCTACGATCTGGTTGTTCTGGGATTCGAAGGGGACATCAAGACGTCGACGTACTTTTTGCACGCTGCACGTACTCGAAGACTGCCCCACGACTTCTACATCACCCGCGTTCGGGGCCGAAGACGAACGCGAACGCTGGTGGTCTTTATGCAAGCGGAGATGTGGGAAGCTATCGATGGTGAGACACTGCTCGTGCTACTGGAGCAAATCGCCGATACGTTGCCACAAGCCGCGCGCATTGTTCACGAGGAAGTTGAACTGACCGTGATTGATTATGAAACCTGGAAGGTGAAAGTGCGAAGTCTTCAGAGACGTAGCACGAGGAACAAGGAGGAAGGCAATGGATCAACCAACGATTGACGCCATTCCCGAACAGGCATTTGATGAAGCGATCGAGCAATATATCAGGTGGGCAGCGGAATGGGACGGTGACCTATCTGCCGACGTCTTCTTCGGCGTCTGGGCCGACCTTCAGCATCGAGAAGAACCGGTAAAGTTGCGGGCCCGCGTCGTAGAGGGACGTCTACAGCTGACCCCTGGCCCGGGAAGCACGATCAGGGCTCAGAACAATCGTATCTTTCTGGAAGACGGGCGAGAGCTGGTCATTCAACTGGAGAATGCCTGATATGCCATTGCCAAACGTGCGCGTTATTCATCCAGGGTGTAGAGTGCCGTGCCGCCCTGGGCACCGATCTCCCTCGACCCGGCCAGCACGACGGTGACGTGGCGCTAGCGTTTTTTGCTTCATTGACAAGAGTGTGCTATACTATAGAGCAGTATAGAAGACGAGCCTCGGCGCTTTCGGGAAGCCCGAGGCAAGACCGGGACGGTGGAGTCGCCCACCGCCAAGGCCCTGCCCCGCGTGCCCGCGCGCCGAACGGTGCGGCGGGTTCCTCTTTGCCCACGGACGGGAATACGAAAGCGACAACGGTATGATGTGCGCCTCTACGACAGCATACAGCAGCGGGCTTTCGAGCAAAGGTGCGCTGCTCGACGAAACCCTGGCCGTCCTGCGCCAGATCGATCAAGGCTGCGACACCGATCAGGTCCGAACGATGGTCTTGGAACAGGATCTGCTGGGTAAGACGACGCAGAGCACCCGCGAATCGGTGTGGGATCGAATTCACAGCCGGTACCTGGGCGATCGGGCCCGTGCCCACACGCTGGCCCGCATGGTGGTGCACGCGCCGGACCGGCAGACGGAGAAGCTGGTCCTGTTCTACGAATTCTGCCGCGCCAGCCCGCTGCTTCGCGACACGACGATCGAATGTGTCTACGCCCGCTACGCCGAAGGATTCAGTGGCATCGACAAGGCCGTCGTCCAGCGCTACTTCTTGACGAGGATGCACGCAGTTCACCAACACAATAGGCCGTAATAGCAATCGGAAACAGCAATCTGCTGCCGTTGCAGTGGCAAAGTGGTACGGTTTCTCGAGACAACAGGGCGGTTTGACTTCACGAGACTCGCACGTCGCTTTACAACTTCACAGAATCAGAGTTTCCAAGAACTGGAAACGCAACCTTACTCTTCGTTTCCTTTGGATCAGACAATGTCAAGCAGAGCCAATCAGAACTCCAATCGCCGAGCGAGCAAAACATCTACTCCACAACCTATCCCTCTAGACGTTCTTGATCTCTCTACCCGAGCCTACAACAGCCTTAGGCGTGCTGGGTTTCGTTCAATTGCCGACATCGCTTTGCTGACGGACGAGCAACTTCTGAACATTCGGAACCTGGGTACTAAGACATTGGCAGAGATCCGCAGAAAGTTGGCTGCCTATCTGGATGATCACCCAGTGCCAGATCAAATCTGGGCTTCGGAATCCCAACGGGAGGGCCGAACGCCTCTCTCGGAAAGGACGCGCATCGGTATCTTGCGACTCTCGCTTGATACTTACAACGCTCTATGGCAAGTTGGTGTCCTCACCCTTGGTCAATTGGTCCAGATGTCATCACGAGAAATCTTGGACATCCAGGGCATAGACGAGAAAGAGTTGGCTGAGATAGACAGAAAATTACAACCCTATGAGAACCAAATTCTCCCTGAACAGGCTATGCCGCCTGAGTCTGAAGTGTTCTTATCCGAAGTTGATACGTCCTCTTCCGATAACCGCGTCCTCGTCCCAGCAGATACATCTATTGCTATGCTGGGTCTCTCCGCGCGACCTCACAATGCTTTGACGCGCGATGGCATCAACACCATTGGCCAACTGACACAGATGTCATCCAGGCAAATCCGGGGAGTCTACAACATTGGTGCGAAATCGCTGACCGAGATTGAGGAGAAGCTGGAAGCTTATCTGACTGAGCATTCTCTACACGTAGCTACGCCTGTGGAATCCGAGCTGTCCAGCCCCTTGATCGATTCATCATTGCTGAAGCGTGCAGACTGTGCACCTTTGGATGACATCTCTGTGGAGCGGTTGGGCCTGCCTGATGCCTGGCAAGACCAACTGCTGGAAGCGGGCGTTATGTCCATCGGTGAACTAATATGCCAAACTTCTGACGCTCTTGATGAACCTGCTCTGCTCGAAGAGCGGTTGAAGCGCTACTTGACTTGGCTGGTCAAGCAAGACGAGGCTACCTGGGCCGACGAGGTTGGTGAGTGGGGTATCAGCCCTCTGCATCGGATGGAATTGTCCGAAACATCGCTGGATGATTTGATAGAAGGTTGGCTCTCATCGTTGGAAAGCACCGACGACAGGGATAGATATGTGATATATTGGCGCTATGGCTTGTACGATGAACAGTTGACTCTGGAAGAAGTTGGAAATCGCTTGGGGGTAAGCCGTGAACGGGCGCGTCAACTTGAGAAGCGCGCCTTGAACCACCTGAGTATGCCCCAGCACTATGCTGTTATTTGCCCTCTGACGGCATTGCTGGAATACTTGTTGGTGCAAGCAGGCAGCTTGATGAACGAAGAGCAAGTTAATGCTGCCCTACAGCAAGAGTTAGTTGTCAACAACGTAGATCCTATTGGCGTAGCCCACCTGGTGTTTGAGATTAACAATGACGCCAAGTGGCTACGTGGGACAGGAGCTTGGGGATTGAAAAGCGCTCCAGTAGACGAAGTGTTGGGTGTGCAGGAGCGTCTGGCCCACGTACTGGAGAAGGAACTCGTCCCGCTTCCCATTGAGGAAGTCATCGACCGTTTCAAGTCCACTCACTTCTATCGAAACCGCCAAGAGACGCTGGAGGATGGTTTCATCTTTGCGTGTCTGCGAGTGCACCCTGAGGTCTCCATTGATGGCGACGGGCAATGTGGTTTGGAGCAATGGGAACGTCATCGGATCAATGAGATAATCCTGGCTCTGCGGGAAATCGGCGAACCTGTGCATTACACCGTGATAGCAGAAAAGACCAGCGCACTGCTGGAACCAGAAATGCGAACGTCTGCGCACAATATCCACGCTCACATGCAACGCTTGCCCGACATTTTTGTACGTGTGGGTCACGGTGTTTATGGTCTGGCCGAGTGGGGACTTCACGATGATGGTAGTCTGGCCAATGCTGCTCATCGCGTGTTGAGTGGGGCAGGCAAACCGTTGCATCAGGACATCATAGCTGACCAAGTTTTGGAGACCTGGAAAGCTCGCCGCTCCTCCGTACATATGGCGTTGAAGACTGACTATCGCTTTGTCCAGATAGGGTCTGGCGTCTACTGGCTGCGCGAAAAGATAGCCATGGATAGCGATACACGGGAAGCTGACTTCGGTGACCTATTCGGTGAGCGCCTAGAACAGTGGCAAGAGAGTTTGAATGTGGGAGAAGACGGGCTGGGTTATGACACCCATGCGGAAGCCGATGCTATTCGTCAGATAGGAACGGACTTCTTCAAATAATGGCGGATAAACGATATTTATAGGGGAGTTAGTCTTGCGATTAGTTACATCACTCACCGTTGACGCCAGCTTGTTGCGCAAGCTCTTACGCTTATGGGATGAGGGAGGAGACCCGCGAAACCCTTTCACGGCTGTGTTAGTAACCCCTCTCTTCGCTTCACCCTCCACATTGCAGTTGATCCGAGATGAATTAAAGGAAAGACGAGGCAGCACCATCTATTTCGACTCTGGTGGGTACTATGCTCAACAGGGCAAGATTTCATTCGATGATTTGTATCGTCGCTTGCGGGATTACTATAACGATCCTGAAAACCAGTGGGCAGATTGGTATGTCTTGCCTGACCATGTCCCAACATCTGATGACTCTCAAGACATCGTAGACCAAAAAGTCGACGAAACAATTACCGCTGCCAAGATGTTCTTTGCAGAAATGCCTCACAGTATCCGAGAACGCTCTATCTCAGTGATACAGGGACACACATTTGATCAAGTGAACCGTTGCATTGACGCTTATCGCTCAATGGGACAGCGATACCTAGGTTTTGGCAGCTTTGGGACAGGTGGGGCGAATAACAGCATTAACATCACTGACAAGCGTTCTGCTAAGAATATCTCTCATATCGCTCGCGAGCTAGAATCTGACGGGATCCGTTTGCATACGTTTGGTGTATCCACTCCGCCAGTAATCTATGCCTTCCAACGTTTAGGAATCTTCAGCTTTGATAGCATGGCATGGTTGCGCTCTGCCGGCTATGGGAAGGTGTTCCTGCCATTTGTGCGCGCCTATAACGTATCTTACCGCAGCACTCGCAACACAGCTTTGAGTCAGGGTGAGTTTGAACAGATCAGAATAAAGACTGGACACCACTGCCCTTTTTGCGAGAGTTTCAATCAATTGAGCAATAACCGCTTGTTCCGTGCCTTGCACAATCTGGTGGCGGTTATGGATACGGCGGACTCGGGACATAATCTGACTAACCAAGAGATTGCAGCATTGATCTCTTGGAAATCCAGTAGCTATCATCGAATGTTCAAGGAGATTTATCTTGACTGATCAGTTTATGTTTCACATCCGCAATGCCCCCCCGGGTGATTTGGCGGCGATGCTAGTTGTTCTAGGAAAGTATCCCAAACTATCGACGATTTCAAAGGTAGTAGAGCAAGCCGAGAACATGGGATTTCTCATTCAGGACCATCGGCGCCTAGAAGCACTCGTTACCGGCCGGGATTTGGGGCTTGTGGATCAGGATATGAACGTCCTTACCGACATTGGCAAAATCGTTACACGACTAGAGTCATATGCCCCCGATTTGTTTGTTGATGTCATTCACGGTCTCCTATATACCTTATGGAGTTCAAAGCAAAAAGGGACAAACTGTTTCTCCTGGAGCTATCGTGCACTGTGCAAAATGCTGTGGGAAGCGGGCAATGGAGAACTGGCGAGTAGACGTGACCTGGCTTCGGGAATTGAGACGCGGGCGCGAAAAGCCTTTTCTCGACCCGACATAGCCTTCAGTCCTAAGAGTGTTGGCGGTGCCCTGCTTTGGCTTTCTGACCTTACCCCGCCTATTCTAAATGAAGAAAAAACGCGCTTCTCGCGCCGTACCTTCTGCCCGCCTGAGCTTTTCATTATGGCGACTGATTTCGTGTACCGGACCCAAGAGATAGACTATGGCGTAAACTTGCTGCTCAGCGACGAAAACCGGGACGCGATCTGCCGGGTCTGCTTGCTGGAACTGGAACGTTTCGAACGAGTGCTGGAATACGCCGTGGCCCAGTTCGATTACCTGCACAAGGGGATAGGCGGTGGCTGGGGACAGTATCTCGCTCTGGATCGTGCTCCTATGCTGGAAGATTTCATCTGAGATGAGCAAGTTCGTTCGCACTCTGAACCTGATCAAGATAAACCGCAGCGCCGAATGGCTGACGCCCTCTCAGGCGCAGGTGTTGGTTGCGCTGAAAGAGGCCCTGCGCGTACCTAGAACGGTTAATCTCTGCGGCCCGGCCGGTGTGGGTAAGACGTTTCTGGCCTGGGCGCTGGTCGATGAGTTGGACTACGCCTACTTCCCCCACTTGAGACACTTCGCCCAGACGAGACAGTCTACGGCACCCGGTGTGATCATTGATAACATTAATCCCAGCAGACAGTCGCACCGCAACGTGCTGAAGGCCTTGCAGTTTGAAGATGTGAAATGCGCCGTGTTGGTCACGCGTGAGTTGATCCGTGATTACACCCACTACGTTGAATTGTCTCTCTCATTTAAGGATCGGGAGGCGGTGTTTCACAACCTGGCGAGCGTCGGGTGTCCCATTTGTGACTTGCGGGTCCCCAGTCTGTGGTACTTGGTCAATCCAAGCTTGAGGAGGACTTAATGCTGGAAGGTTTACAAGCGATTCTGGACAAGCAAGCTGTGCTCTCGACGGTCAATGCTGACGACTTGCTGCAAAATGCACAGAAGGTGGAAGGAGACTACCAAAGACACGTGGCAACTTTTGTACCGATGGGGAATGTCTCCGAATTTGCTGATCGGCTTGCCCGGCGCATGGTGAAGGCCAAAACGCCCAAAGGGATGATTGTGGCTCCCTATGGCTACGGCAAAACCAGCACGTTGGCCTTCCTGTGGCACGAGTGCGAAGAGCAAGATCTGGTCGCCGTGCCCCCCTTCTATTGTTCCAATCTACTGGATATCCTCAAGGCGACGTATGGCTGGGTCAAGTATCGCCTGAAGCACCGGCAGCCGGCGTTAGTCACAGACCTGGATGCAGCCTATCGGAGGTACACCACGGCTACTGTGGAGGAGATGGCCGAACGGTACGCCCAAGAACATGGTCTGGCGTGTGTCACGGCGAAGGGACTGCTCCAGGATATGCTTGAGAAAGGAAGCCTGGTACTGAAGTTGACTCCTTCAAACTTGCTGTTCTTCCTTGATCAGGCGGCGACTATCGTCGGGCAAGCTGGCTTTCAAGGGCTGGCGGTCTTGCCTGACGAGTTTCAGCAATACATTCACAAGGGAGTTAATCTCGGACGCACCGTCCAGGAGTTTCGCGAGTTCGTCTGGGGATTGGATACCCGCGCCAATACAGTGGGCGTCATTATCAGCATCCCTGATACTACCGAGGGCGGCGTGGTCCAGGAGTATGGAAAAGACATCTTGCATCGCTTAAAAAAAGACGATCTATACTACCGGTTGGAGGACATTTACACGCAGGAATTCCCCGCCCGGCTATGGGATCGCTACCGTGATACATTCCAGCTGGGGTCTGTCGCGGATCAGTTGATCGATCGACATACACTTCGCGCTATCGGCCAAGTCACCGAACGAGAGGATTTGGGTGAAGGCCCACGCACAGTGGTGGATAGCTTTAAAAGGGCCATCTTGTGCTATCAAGATCAGGGGCGCTCTTACACGCCCATTGACCTGATTGAAGACTTTCTTGAATCAAACATCCGCTTTCAGGCTCAGACGAACACGATCAAACGGGTGACGCGCCAGGCACTCAACTCGACAGTCGTAGATACGCCGAAAAAGGTCCGGGCGATCAAGCTGATGGCTGCCTTCCCACGCGGATGCCCCGTCCCGGTACAGAAGACCTACGATGCATACGAAGCCATTACAGCCCTTTCTAAGCAGGCACACGGCGAACTAATGACCCTTCTGGTAGAGGGCTACACGCTCCTGGGTCTGCAACGCGGCGAGGTGTCGACCCAGACCGTAGATGTCATCATCACCCGCTTCTGGCGCACCTTCGATGAAGACGAGCTTCACCTAGAAGGAGCTATGCGCGCTTTCACCGGCCGATTGTTACCGCGCTTTTTCCAACGCGGTCGAGGAGCAGCTCCGACCGGCTGGGGCGATCTTGAATTTATGCCTTCGATGCAGGGGAGCCAGGTGGCTCTGATCGAGGGAACGTTTAACCCGCGCTTTCCACACCGCCATCTGGGTCTCCAAGTGGGGTACAAAGAGGAACACCTTCAGCCCTTGCTACAAGGCGCAGATCTCCAGTTCGACTTCGTGTTTTGTTTAGGCGATCAATATGCTCCAGGGGGATTGGCTTTGCCCACCGACCGCACCGTGCGTTTTGATCTCAACGTGCGCCAGCGCGTCAGGGGCCCGTTGCCCAGTGACATCCAAAAGCTGCAAGAGTTTGTCAACCCGGAGTTTGTCACTCCATTGCTGATGCTCAGTTTGATAGATTACTTCGACCGCTGGGAGAGAATAGCAGAAACGATCATTTCTGAAAGCGATCGCTCCGAGATCGAGTTCCTGATCACCCGCCTGCTAAATCACACCGCACAGATGCTCTTCAATCGCGGCATTGCCGAGAGCTTCGAAACGCCCTTACGCAACGTCGGTGGTAGGATGCTAGAAGAGTTGTCTAATCGTCGCTGTGATGCTCTTTTTCCCAACTACCACACGCTATATGTCCAGGCCCATTACCAGAAAGTAATAGATGCCTACGTCAATGCAATGCGCGATATGACTTTGAAAGAACGTCGGGGGCGTTCGTCTTTGCGGGAAACAAAGGAGGCGCTGGCACGACGGTTTGGTCTGGGAAGTGTTGCCACGTTTGAGAATCGCGCTCGGAATGAGTACAAAGACCTGATGCACGTTGAGGAGTGGACCGGGCGTGGTGATGCAGGCCGAGCGGAGATCTTTCTGACACTTCACCCCTTGGAGGAAGTTATTCTAGGGCAACTGCGGGCAAGCCCTACTCAGCGTGAGCTCAATGGGCAAATGGTGCCTGTTCTGGACTCCAACGCAGTGGGCGATCTGTCGCGTCCATTGGGCTATCGGGACGAAGAAACATTGCTGGCTCTACAGCTTCTGGCTGCTCGCGGGTATGTGCGATTCGACACGCAGAGCAAGTTGATCTACCTCGCCCAAGTCGGCCCCGATCCGGCGGAACTTGAAGCACGAATGCAGCAAATGTTAGAAGGAGTAGCACGAATACCGCCGAATCTGTTGGATAAGAAGCAGGTGCAGAAATTCCACTCTGAGCTGAGTGGGGCGCTGGAACGGCTCAATAAAGCGACTAGCGATGAGGAAGAACTGGACGAGCTACAGGCTTTGCTGGTCGACCTGGAGCAGAAGGTAGGAGATACGTTGTCGGCACGTCGGGAGTCATTGCGTCAGGATATAAACAGTATGGTACTCGAAGTGGAACGGGCAGTGATCGATTTGCGCCGGGCGAATGTCCTGGATCGGACTGTGGAAGGGCAGGTGGCCTTCGTGATGCACTTGAACGAGTTGCGTCAGAAGCTAGCTGATCGACGCCGAAAGTTGGCTGTCCGTTATGAAGCGCTAAAAGAAGATCTGAAGCAAGCCACTACACAGGCAAGGGGTGGTCCTGTTTCAGAAACACTTACCTTACACCAGTCCTTGCAGGAAGGGATAGCCCAACACGAAGCCCTGGCAAAAGAACGCCAGTGTTTGACCGAACAGACGCACCACCTGGAGCGATGGATCACATTGCTCCAAGACACAGATCGTCTCTTCAACGCCCTGGAGCGTACCCCTAACCTACAGCGTGGACTCACCCGGGAGGTTGTCCCGCAAATTCAAGTCCATCTCACCAAACAACGCCTGGACGGCCTGGATGCCTGGGAGACCTTCCAGGTGAAAGTGCGTGCCGTCGAAGAAGAGTTGGAAAAGCGTCGTCGTCACGGGAACGAACGCTTCGGCGAGGTCAAAGAGGAATACGAGGCTTTTTTGCGCGCTATTGACGTGAGGGACTATCGCCCCACGACCCGTTATACCTACGGCGAAGACGAGGGCTCCTACCAAGATTTGTATCGGGAGGTGAAGACCAAAGTTGATCAGCGACTGAAGGAGATTGGAGACGACCTACAACAGAACGAAGTGGATCTTCTGAAAGCGGAATACGTCCAGGAACTTACTCCTGACCACCGTCCGGTGGTCAAACGAGTGAAAGAGCAAATCGGAGAGGCACGAGAACAACTGAAATCGCTGCGACACGCGTTGACAATTTCTTTGATTGAGAGTGCCAGCGATGAGCTTAACGCCTACGGTGAGCGAGTGCAAACTGTGACCCAGGTTGTCGTGACCAGTCGTGAGGAGCTAGGGCCGATACTTTACACCCCTCGCGGACTATCGGAAGCTGAGCAGGATTTGCTCAATGCCTTCGGACAGCGGAGTAACGTAGATCCGACCGACCTGTTTGTATCGCTGCGCCAGCAAGGTCGTGATCTGGATTGGCAAGACTTGATTGAGTTGATTGACCATCTGTATCGCAAGAACCGCATTCTGATTCGTATGTCACGGCGAGGGTAGAGGGCAAACGTGGTTTCACTGAAAGCTCTGCTGGCTCTGTTGGATAGCACTCCTGTCATCGCTGAGATGCACCCTGTCTCCCGCTGCTATCTACCGTCTGACGTTGCTGTCTACGAAATGACTGCTGAACTAGCCTGGTCGCTTGATTTGCCGGACACATCGTTACCAGAAAGGGCACTGATTCTCCAGGCCGACCCGGTCTATGCAGCTCGTTTCCCTCACGTTCGCGTCGACCACGACCCTCTCACGCCCCAGCTTAATGATGTGCTCTTTGAACGATTCGACGATGTCGCTGCGCTAATGCTCACCCAGAGCCAGTTGTCCGAGCGAATCGCCGAGCAGTCAGGAAGGCCCGACGTTATCGCCTTGATGCTGATTGACGGACTGAGCTATGGAGATGCTCAGCGCTGGCTGGACGCACACCAGGATGTGCAGATAGAACTCATCCCTTGCCTAGTTGATGGACCCACGCTGACAGATACAGCCTTCCCCCGCATTATCGGCGACACCCCACCGGCAGTGCGCCTTTTCGACCGTGGCTATCGGCGCCGAATGGGTTTCACCTACTGGTCGCGGGAGGACAATCCTCTCACGGATGTGCTGTTTCGCACGATTCCCGACGTCAGCGCTGTGGGCGATTTCTCGACGATCTTGGCAACTCTGCGTCGGGAGATTCATACCTCATCTGAGCAGAAAACCTGCCTGCAAATTGTGCGTACTGGCCTGGACGGATATGCTCACCATCAGAAGCGCAAGCCACCAGTCACGGCCATCGTGGATACAATTCTGGATGAAATGCTATCTTTAGCGGACTTGTTCCACGAAGCAGGCTGTACCGCCCGCATCCACTTGACGGCGGACCACGGTATCTTGTGGCGTGATGAGTTTGAACCGCAAATCGTCGGACGGGCGCCAGCCGGCGCCAGTCCACGATCCTGTGAGTGGCACGCCCTATATCAACAAGATGATCCAGGCCGGCGTTTTGCGGTTGCTAACAAAGAATTATACTGTCTGGGCTATCCAAAACTGCGTCGGGGATTGCGTATTGACGAGCAAGGGGTTCACGGAGGCATCTCGTTTCAGGAGTCCATCGTTCCACTCTTAACAATGAGGATTGGTGACATATGCTAAACATCGGCAAGAACCTGAAAACCGATGAGATGGTTTACCTCGACGACTCACGTTCGCGTGCCGTGCTAGTCTGTGGCAAACGAGGCTCTGGCAAATCCTATACCCTGGGCGTCATTGTGGAAGAACTGCTTGACGCCGGCGATGTTCTGACCATCATCATCGATCCAATGGGCATCTACTACCCAATGACACAGCCCAATCAGGAACAGGAACGATTGTTGTGGGATTGGGGTCTCAGTGCCAAGGGAATGCCCATTCTGCTCTTGGTGCCTGGCGATCCCGAAATTCTCTATGGAGGCCGCGAGGTCGTTGGCGCGATGGAGGGCCGGGGGGTGCATTTCCGTTCCTTCCGCATCAACCCAGCCGATCTCTCGCCCGACGCCTGGTGCCAACTCTTTGACCTCAGCATCTCCGATGTTATGGGCATCGCGCTTTTTCGCGCCGTGCAGCACCTTTCACGACGCCGGAAGGAGCAGTTCTTTATCCCCGACATTATCTCAGAGATTGAGATGGACGGATTGGTGCAGGATCGCACACGCCAGGCGTTACTCAACCGGCTGGAGATGGCCCAAAGCTGGGATCTCTTCAGCACGACCCATCAAGAACTTTGGGAGGTTTTCGATCCCAATTCGGTCAACGTCATGGACTTGAGCACCCTGGATCCTGGACCGCGCGGGCGGCGCAACTTGGTCATTGACGTGCTGGCTCGGGACATTTTCAAGCGCCGTACCATCGCCCGACGTAAAGAGGAACTCGGTCTGATCGGTGAGCTACCTCGCGTATGGGTATTGATTGATGAGGCGCATCAGTTTGTGCCGTCGGGTAAAGCGACTTTGGCTAAGGAAGCACTAATCCGCTGGACCAAAGAGGGGAGGCAGCCGGGACTCTCACTGGTCGTCGCATCGCAGCAGCCGTCGGCCATTGATAGTGAGGTTATCACCCAATGCGACGTGATTGTCGCACAGAAGCTAACGAATCGAGCGGACATCCAGGCCGTCAATGCGCTTAGCCAAGATTACATGGGCGGTGAGCTTAAGACATACATCCGCAAGCTTAATCGTCAAGGGGAGGCGGTATTGGTAGATGACGAGCAAGAGACGGTGGTGATGACCCAAATTCGGCCACGCAAGAGCTACCACGGGGGAGGCGAAGCGGCCGTATGATTGACTTTTCCGTTCGCAAGGCGACTCAAGCCGATCTGGATGCTATCAAAGAGCTGGCCGATAGTCACAAGCACGAACTTGGCTTCGTCTTGTGTCCCGCCCTCGCCCGCTCCGTCGCGCGGGAAGAGCTCTTGGTAGCCGAGAACCACGCCAGCGTGATTGGTTTCGTCGAATATCATCACCGCCAGGATGAGCAAACCACGCTCTACCACATCACCGTCACTCCGGATCATCGGCGTATGGGAGTAGGGAAAGCGCTGATTAACACGTTGCGGGCTGAAGCCCGTGCACTGGGAAAAAGCGCTATTCGGTTGAAATGTCCAGCCGATTTGCCAGCTAAGTTGTTCTATGAGCATATTGGCTTCCACTCGAGCGGAGAGGAACTGGGTAAAGACCGCCCTCTTATCGTTTTCGCTCTAATCATTTGATTCACGCTGTGCCCGAAGTGCCATCGCTGGCTGGTGGGGGAAGACGCCGTTGAGAAGCACGTCTACACGCCCACGGAGCCGGGAACCTGCCCGCGCAACGCCCACCCCGAGGACCTGGCGCGGAACCTGTGGCTGACCAGCGCCATCCACAGCGACCTGGCGCTGTTCGACGTGCCGCTGCCGGAGGCGGTAGACGAAGAGGGAATCGACTCCTTCTACACGACGCTGGCCAACACGCTGGAGCGCGCGCTGATGGTGGCCTTCAACCTGGACGAGCGGGAGGTGGACGGCTTCCTGGCCCCGGCGCCAGACGCAGGGGACGCGCCCTTCCGCATCGTGCTCTACGAGACGGCGGTGGGCGGCAGCGGCGTGCTGGCCTCGCTGGCGGAGCCGGGCCGGCTGGGGCGGGTGGTGGAGCGGGCGCGTGAATTACTACACGAAGGCGATCCGGAAGGGGGCTGCGAGCGGGCGTGCTACGCCTGCCTGCTGAGCTTCTACAACCAGCGGGATCATCGCTTGCTGGATCGGACGCTGGTGCTGCCGTGGCTGCAGGGGCTGGGAGAGCCAGCGGTGGAGCCGGAGGTGTCCGAGGATCGGTTCGCAGCGCTGGCGGCGCAGTGCCAGTCCGAGCTGGAGCGGGAGGTTCTGGCGGCCATCCGCGACCGGGGGCTGCCGCTGCCCGACGAGGCGCAGAAGACGATCTACGACGGGGATGAACCGCTGGCGTCGG
>Ga0180433_10006841_pt1 | contig 14785 bp, 12 predicted proteins | sample SS_ome_8_FD_132980 | JGI IMG/M metagenome (GOLD analysis project Ga0180433, IMG submission 132980) | Hypersaline lake sediment archaeal communities from the Salton Sea, California, USA - SS_1_D_1 metaG | ecosystem: Environmental > Aquatic > Non-marine Saline and Alkaline > Hypersaline >... | reverse complement strand
CCCGCTCACCGGGACGGGCGACGGATTTTTGAAAAATTCGTTAAACCCGCCATGATCGACCTGAGAAAGGTGGCGGCCCACTATGCCGTCAGTTCATTATTTGAAGACTATCCCGAACAGGAAAACATTTATTGTTACACGGCTTCCTGCCGGCACTACCACAGTGCCAAAGCCGGAAGGGCCAAACTTGCCGTGGGCCGGGTTAACATCACTTCCCGGGTCGTGCAGGAAAACGCGGGTTTTTATTTTGGGGTCATGCACCTGGGCGATCATAATCTTGCCTGCGGCATCCGGGAATATATGGACGGGGAAAGCTACCGGCACCTGCGAAGGGCAATTTTCGAAAGTTTCGAAAAAGCCGATTTCCCACAAGTTCTGCGGATCCAGGACCAGTATTTTGAATCATCGCGCTATTCCTTGAAATCCCTGTTTCGGGATGCACAGCGCGACATATTAAATAGTATACTGGATGCCGCCGATGTCAACGCCCTGTCCGTCTACCGCCATCTGTTCGAACACCATGTGCCCCTGATGCGCTTTTTGAAAGACGCCCACAGCCCGCCCCCCCGGTCGCTGGCCGCCGCCGGAGAAATTGCCGTCAACGGTGAGTTGTGTCGCGAATTTGCCGGTGATTCTCTCGATTTTGAAGCCATTCATAGCCTTTTGGAGGAATCCGATCTGGCCGGCATACCTCTGGATGCCGACACCCTGGAATTTACCCTGAGAAAAAACCTGGAGCGCATGGCCGAAAACTTCCGATTACACCCGGAGCAGGCCGGTCTGCTCCGAGAATTGATTTCCGGAATCGAGTTGGTGTATGCCCTGCCCTTTGACGTCAATCTCAGAAAAGTTCAGGATCTGCATTACGGTTTGGCCCGGAGCACCTATCCGGAATTCAATCAAAAAGCAGAACAGGGAGATGACGGCGCCGCTCTGTGGGTGAAAAACTTTAAGACCCTCAGCGAAAAACTGATGATCCGGCTGGAGTAAGGAAAACTTATGAATATCCCTACGGCCACATATCGCCTTCAATTCAATCCGGAATTCGGATTTCAGCATGCCGGCCGGATCGCCCGCTACCTGGCGGATCTGGGAATATCCCATATTTACGCCTCGCCGATTTTCGAAGCCAGAAAGGGCAGTGCCCACGGTTATGACATAGTAGATCCGAATCGACTGAATCCCGAACTGGAATCCGGATGCAATTTTCAAACCCTTCACCGCAAGCTGGTCAAAAACAACATCCGGTGGCTTCAGGATATCGTCCCCAATCACATGGCCTTTGATTCCGCCAACCGGATGCTGATGGATGTACTGGAAAACGGAGCCTTTTCAAACTATTACCATTTTTTCGATATCGACTGGCATCCCCTGCAAAGAGCCGCCATGCGGGAACGGGTAACGGCGCCGTTTTTAGGCCGCCCGCTTGAACAATGCATGGCAGAGGGCGAACTCAAATTAAGTTTCGATGCTATGGGTTTTGCCGTCAACTATTACCATCTGAAACTGCCCGTGCGAATAGAGTCTTACTCCAAGCTTCTGGACCCGATTCGCACGAAACTCAGACAAAAGCTGGGTGACGGCCATATGGATTATGCGAATTTTGCCCGGGTGGTCAAGCACATTGAAAACCTTTCTCTATCGAAAAGTACTGACCGTCACCGCATCCAGCGGATAAAACGCCGTCTTGAAGATCTTTGGCACAATAATGCGGTAATCCGCCAATGTATTGAAGAAGAGCTTGAGACCTGCCATCAAGATCTCAAGAAAGGAAAAGGTCTTGAGAATTTCGGCGGGTTACTGTCCCGACAGGTTTTTGCTTTATGCTGCTGGAAGGTGGCCGCAGACGAAATCAACTATCGCCGCTTTTTCGATATTAACGAATTGATTTGCCTGTGCCAGGAAAATCCAAACGTATTTGATACCACCCATGAACTGCTCAAAACACTGGTCCGTGACGGATATATCAACGGCGTGCGAATCGATCACGTTGACGGTTTGGCGGACCCGGCCGGGTACCTTCAACGACTCAGAGATCACCTGGGTGACATCTATATCATAGTGGAAAAAATTCTCGAATCCGAGGAACCGTTGCCGGTCTCCTGGCCGATTCAGGGATCCACCGGATACGACTTCACCCACCGCCTCAACGGGTTGTTCTGTGCGGCCGAAAATCAGGATGCATTCAACAGGATTTACCAAGCGTTCAGCGGGCGGACAGAAAGCTTTGAACATATAGTATACCGCTGCAAGCGACAGATTCTCAAAAATCATCTGGGCGGCGATCTGAACAACCTGGCGGAACGAATCAAAAAGGTTGCCGATCAAACCCCCTGGGGATGCGATATGACCTGCCGGCGGATCAAGCAAAGCCTCACGGAACTGTTAGCGGGGTTTCCGGTTTACCGGACTTACATCGATCACAAAGGTCCCGATGTGACCGACCGTACATTCATTCAAAGAGCAGAGGAATTCGCATTGCAGCACCGGGCGGAGCTGGCGCCCGAATTAACCTTCATCAAGGGATTGTTGCTTGAAAAGACCTCCAAGGCCCTTTGTAAAGAATCCCCTGATCCGGCAAACGATATTGAAAAAATCATTATAAAATTCCAGCAACTGACCGCTCCACTGACAGCCAAAGGATTTGAAGACACGGCCCTTTACGTATATAACCGCCTGATTTCCCTGAATGAGGTGGGAGGTGATCCGTGCCGATTCGGCAGCAGCGCGAACAGCTTTCACGAGTTTATCCAAACCAGAGCCTTTGACTGGCCGCACACCATGAACAGCACGGCGACCCATGATTCCAAAAGGGGTGAGGACGTGAGGGCGCGCATCAATGTTTTATCCGAATTGCCCGGGGAATGGGAAAATCATCTGAATCGCTGGCAGGCGTTGAATCGAAAAAAGAAAAGCCGGATCAACGGCCGTATCATTCCGGATTTAAATGAGGAATATCTGCTGTATCAAACATTGGTGGGCACATTTCCCTTTGAAGATGCACCCGGCGACGTTTTTATTAAACGGATCAGCCATTACCTGGTCAAAGCCCTGCGTGAAGCCAAAATCCATTCATCCTGGACCGACATAAACGAGGAATACGAAACTGCCCTGGTATCCTTTGTTCAAAAGATCCTGCACCCGGTCCGGGGAATTCCGTTTATGAATTCATTTTTACCGTTTTTCAAGAAAATTGCGTCTTACGGCATTTGGAACACACTTTCCCAGACATTGATTAAAATTACCGCTCCGGGTGTACCCGATTTTTATCAAGGCACTGAACTTTTTGATTTTCATCTTGTGGATCCGGACAATCGGCGGCCGGTTGACTTTGACATACGAAAACGATATCTATCAGAAATATCGGCTGCCGTTTCATCCGATCCGCTTCACATGATCCGGGAGGTCATGGCCAATCGCAGGGATGGTCGCATTAAGCTTTTTTTGATCGCCCGAGCGCTTGGAACCCGAAGCCGGCATGCAGCACTGTTCCAGCGCGGAACCTATGTGCCGTTGGCTGCGTCAGGCAAGTACAAAGATCATGTGGTAGCTTTTGCACGAACCCATGAAAGTCGATGCGGCATTACCGTAGTGCCCCGATTTTTAACCGGTATGATCACGGAAACTCAAAGTCCTATCGGCCGCCGGGTCTGGGAAGACACTGAAATCATATTTCCGGAATCAAGGGCATCGCGCTGGAAAAATATGTTTACCCAAGAAATTCTCAGGGCCGAATCATCCTTGAAGCTCGCCGATATGTTACAGCATTTTCCGTGTGCATTGCTTATACAGGAGGATACCCAATGAATCGCAGATCCAGTGGCATACTTCTTCATCTGACATCTCTTCCCGGACCTTTCGGCATCGGGGATATGGGGCCGAGGGCCTACCGCTTTGCGGATTTTTTGGCGCAGACCCGACAAACCTTCTGGCAAATCCTGCCTCTGACACCGACCAACCGGAAATATGACCATTCGCCCTATCACAGCCCCTCGGCCTTTGCCGGCAACCCGCTGCTCATCAGCCCCGAACGATGGGTGGAGGACGGATTTCTGGAGGAGACCGACTTGGGCACTGCACCGGATTGCCCGCCGGATCGGGTGGATTTTGCAGAGGCAGCCGCTTATAAACAGAAATTGTTTAAACTGGCTTATGATCGGTTTCGGGCCCGAAACGCCGATGATGAATTTCAGCGATTTTGTCACCGGAATGCCGCGTGGCTGAATGATTTTGTTCTCTTTGAGGCCTTGAAATCCCATTATGGCGGAGATCCGTGGTATGAGTGGCCTGCAGAATTCCGTGATCGCGATTCCTCCGCGCTGGATGCGGTTCGAGCTGAACTCAGCGAGTCTCTGCAAGAGCTGAAATTTTTGCAGTACATGTTTTACCGGCAGTGGCACGATTTGAGACGGTACTGTCGTCAAAAGCATATCCAAATCATCGGCGACATACCGATTTATCTGCCTCACGACAGTGCGGATGTCTGGATACATCCGGAATTGTTTAAACTGAACGAGGATAAACGGCCGTTCGTGGTCTCCGGTGTCCCCCCGGATTACTTCAGTGAAACCGGCCAGCTGTGGGGGCACCCGATCTACTGTTGGGATACCCTGCAAAAAAAGGATTATGCCTGGTGGATCCAACGGTTGGGACATCAGCTGGATCTGGTTGATGTGGTGCGTATCGATCACTTCCGGGGGTTGGTTGCCTATTGGGAAGTGCCGGCTTTCGAAAAAACCGCCATGAACGGAGAATGGATTCCCGTACCGGTGGATGATTTTATGAACACACTCCTGAAACATTTCGCCTGCCTGCCGATTATCGCCGAGGATTTGGGAACCATCACACCGGATGTAAGGGAGATCATATCCCGTTATGGATTGCCCGGTATGCGGGTGCTGCTTTTCGCATTCGGCGAAGATTTTCCGACCGGGGCCTTTTTGCCGCATAATCATGTAAAACACAGCATCATATACACCGGAACGCACGACAACAATACGGTCAAAGGCTGGTTTGAAACCGAGGCTTCTGCGCAGGAGAAAGAACGATTATACCGCTATCTGGGGCGCCGGATATCCGCAACCGAAATCGCCGGGGAGATGGTTCGGCTGGCCATGATGTCCATCGCCGACACCGCCGTTATTCCCATGCAGGATCTTCTCGGACTGGGTGCCGAAGCCCGAATGAACAATCCGTCCAAAACAAAAGGAAATTGGTACTGGCGCCTTGACAAAGACCCGATCACCCAGGGAATGACCGACCGTTTGCGGGAAATGACCGAAACTTACGGCAGATCTTAACATTGTAAAGAATCCCGGCCCAAAGGGTCAGGTTTTAGTTTGCCCCGGGTCTTGCCTTTCCACCAGCAAGGTCAGTCCGGCGACGCCTCGAACCCGGACCTTTTCGCCTACGGCAACCCAATGTGTCCTGTCCAGGGTCTCCGCCCGCCACAGCTCGCTTTTGACCTGCACTTTTCCCCGGGGGCTCAGTGCTTCCTTGACCGTCCCGACTTTCCCCACCATACTGAACCAGTTTTTCCGTAAATTCGGATCATAAAACCGACCGACAAATGGATAAAGTATAACATCTTTTGCCACCCAGCACCCGATTAGAAACCAAACGGCAAGATCAGGAATTTTTATAACCCGCCGCAGCATGAACAAAATTAAAATAAACAGAAATAAAGCGGGTAACTGGAACAGGGTATATCGTAGCAATATCGAGCGGTTGACACGTTTCATTGTCATTTGGCCTCCCGTGTTTGACAAATGATGCTTTGTGCGGGCCTATGCTTCCGAGTCCATCTTAAAGGACAGCCAATTAAATGTACGATACTTCATAAAATGTATCTGAAAAATGGGGGTATCCATGCATTTCAAAATCAAAAATTCGGTATTAACAAAAATTCCGGATTACCAAAGAAGAAAAACCGCAAAATAGTGCGGCCGTTTGCCGGGGGCGAGGAATACAGGCTTTTAAACGGACAAATACAGGAAGCGCCCAATATATTTTTCCATCCGAATTCATTTGTATGGAATCCGGAGGATCAGAAAAACATCCTGACGCCGGGATATTTTTAATGCTTTACTTTAACAAAAAAGCTATAACACATAGTAAAAGTAAGTTAAAAATGAAAGGGAAATAAATGATGACGAACCATTCAGATCATATGGGAAACCCACGTACCCTTCAAGAGGCCGGGGAAAAGAAAAAACCCGAAGCAGGAAATATTTCAGAAAACGGGCTGGTGGTTGTATCGAATCGTCTGCCCGTGGTGCTGGTCCCGGAAAAGGGGAGACACTGGCGAGTCAAGCCCGGGTCGGGCGGACTGGTTACGGCCCTGGCACCGGTGCTCCGGAATCGAGGGGGGGTTTGGATCGGCTGGCCGGGAATTTCGGAAGAACCGGGCATGGATCTGGAAGAACTGCTCAAACAAGGGACCCGGGATGCCGGATATACGTTTAAACCGGTTTCCCTGACAAAAGAAGAAGTGGACGGATTTTATTACGGTTTCGCCAATGAGGTCCTGTGGCCTCTGTTTCACGATCTGCAGACTCGGTGCAATTTCGATCCGGATTACTGGCGGCATTACCGGAAGGTCAACCGAAAATTTGCAGAGGTCATTGCTCGAAACACCACGGCCGAAGATTACATATGGGTTCACGATTACCATCTGATGTGTGTTGCTGGCGAGTTGCGCGACATGGGTGTTGAATCAAAAACCGGCTATTTTCTGCACACGCCCTTCCCTCCCCTGGATCTGTTTCTCAAATTACCGTGGCGATTTCAGATCCTAAAGGCGCTGCTCGCCTATGATCTTATCGGTTTTCAGACCCAGAGAGACCGGAGAAACTTCATCCAATGTATCCGAAAAATGTTAAGAGATACCCCGGTACGCGGCAAAGGACAGGTACTCACGGCTGCCGTCAACCACCGTGAAGTAAGAATCGGCAATTTTCCCATCAGTATCGATTACAATGAATTTGCCCGGAAGGCCCTCACCAGAGACGTTTCGGAAAGATCTCAGAAAATTTTGGAACAGTTAAATACCCGAACCGTTGTTTTGGGGGTGGATCGTCTGGATTACACCAAGGGCATTCCGGAAAGACTCAAGGCCGTTGAAAACGCCCTGGACCGCTATCCGGACCTTCGCGAAAAAATAAGTCTGCTTCAAGTGGTGGTCCCGAGCAGAACGCATATTCCCAAATACCGGGATCTAAAGCTTGAAATCGAACGGGAGGTCAGCAGAATCAACGGAAGGTTCACCCAACCCGGCTGGATACCCATTCATTATATTTTTCGAAGCTTGGACCGGGAAGAATTGCTCGCATTTTACCGGGCGGCGGATATTGCACTGATTACTCCTTTAAAAGACGGTATGAACCTGATCGCAAAAGAATACTGTGCGTCCAATGTGGATGAGCAAGGGGTCATCATTTTAAGCGAATTTGCCGGTGCCGCCGCCCAGATGCAAAAGAGCGCCATGTTGGTGAATCCTTATGATGTCGAACAGGTGGCCGAAGCCATATACGCGGCATACCGGCTGGATCCCAAGGAGAAAAAAAGACGAATGCATGCGCTGCGACGGGATATCCTCAAAAGAGATATCTATTGGTGGGTGGATTCATTTATCAAAGTGGTTTTTTCCAGAGAATTAAAGACATTTCCGCCGCTGGCGGATTATATTCCCACGACCATGATGGACACGACTTAGGGCTTTGTTCTCTGAAGCATCTTCTTAAGCTGTTTCCAACTGCGTGTATTGAGGACGTCTTTGGCTTCCAGCCATCCCCTTCTGGCCTGATATATACCGAATCGCACAAAATCAAGATCCGCCAGGCTGTGAGCATCCGTTGAAACGGCTACCTTGAGATCCATATCCCTGGCCATTTTACAATACCGGGCCGGAAGATCCAGGCGATCCGGATGGGCATTGATTTCCAGGAAGCATCCCCGGTCACGCGCCGCTTCCATGATTTTTTCCAGATCTATTTCATAAGGGTCGCGCTCGTTGATCAATCGACCCGTGGGATGGCCCAGTATATTGAAATACGGATTGTCCATGGCCCGGATGATGCGTTCGGTCTGTTTGTTTTTGGAAAGATTCCGGTTATAATGCACCGAACAGACCGTCAGATCCAGTTCCTTGAGAATTTCATCGGGGAGGTCCAGGGAACCGTCCTTCAGAATATCCACCTCGATTCCTTTGAGCACAATGATCCCGTCCAGCTTTTCATTCAGACGATCGATCTCTTTTATTTGTTTTTTGAGACGTCCGGCATCCAATCCTTTGGCCATGGCAACTTTTTTGGAATGATCGGTAATGGCGATGTATTCATAACCACGATCCTTTGCGGCCTTTGCCATCTCTTCGAGGCTGTTATGTCCGTCCGTTTCTTTGGTATGGGCATGAAGATCCCCCCGAAGGTCCTCGACTTTTATCAAGTCGGGTAATCGACCCTGTCGGGCCGCCTCCACCTCTCCCCGATTCTCCCGCAACTCCGGTTCGATGAACGCCAACTTAACCGTATCGTAAACTTCCTTTTCGGTTTTCCCTGCAATCCGTTTATCCTTTTTGAATACACCATATTCGTTGATTTTCAGTCCTTTTTTGACCGCCAGTTTGCGAACCGCGATATTGTGACTTTTGGAGCCGGTAAAATAATGCAGGGCCGCTCCGTAGCTGACCTGAGGGAGTACCCGCAGATCCACCTGAAGTCCGGATCGTAAAACAACCGAGGAACGCGTTTTTCCCTTTGAAATCACCTTTCGGACATCCTCATAACCGGCAAACCGATCCATGACCCGTGATCCCTTTTTACAGGTGACGAGTATATCCAGATCTCCTACGGTTTCCTTTCTCCGCCTGAAACTTCCGGCCACGATAATCTCCCTAAGACCGTTTACTTTTTTTAAATACGCCAACAAAGGTCCGGCCCTCTGTTCCGCTTCCGGAAGTTTGATGCGTTCCTTTTGTCCGCCCATCCGTTCCAGATCTTCCAGAATTGCCTGTTCCGTCTTTGGACCAAAACCGTCGAGTTCCCGAATCTTTTCTTTTTCAGCCGCTTCTCTCAATTCCTTCAAACCGCTGATGCCCAAATTCCGGTGGAGCGCTTTTACGCGCTTGGGCCCAAGTCCGCTGATTTTCATTAACCGGTTCAGTTCGGCGGGCGTCTTGGATTCAATCTCTTCCAGCTGAGAAAGGGAACCCGTTTCGACAATTTCCTTGATCTTTCCGGCCAGATCTTTACCGATACCGGCAAGATTCGTGAGGTCATGATTTTCCGCTATCATATCGGAGACATTCCGGGGAAGACTGGAGAGGGTTCTGGCAGCATTTCGGTAGGCACGAACCCTGAAGGGGTTCGCCCCTTCAATGTCCAGAAGATTCGCTACTTTGTTGAAAATATCGGCAATATCCGTATTCTGAATCGGCATATATCATCCTCACATAAATTTGTGGATAAGACCGGGGCTGCGCCCCCGGTTCATCTGATATTAAGCCTGCAGGAAGAAAGCGTTATTATAGATCAGCCCAATCCATATGAGAAAGAATCTTTTGCATGACCCTTTTCGTGGGCTGCTCCGTATCCACGGCCATGTGTAATTCAGAGGGTATTTCATCCGGAGCTTCGTAGGCGTCGTTAAGCTCCTGGAAGATTTCCGCCCGCGCATCCGAAATCGATGTTTCCACCTCTCGTTTTTCCAGACGTCTCAGTATCACCGCATCCCGACATTTGCATTCCACAAAAACGATATTAACATCCATATTTTCAGCCAGTCTCAGCGCTTCGCGGCGATGGTCTTGGCTTCCGAAGGTTGCATCTAAAATCACTGAATTTCCCGCATCAATCTCTTCCTGGGCAGTCAGGAGCAACTTTCCATAAGTAAGGGATGTTGCCTGCTCGGAATAGATCCCCATTCCAAAGGCGGTCTTGTCCCCCTGTCCGGTTTTATGGGAAAATAATTCTTTTCGAATCGCATCACTTCGAAAGACGTTGATATCCAGTCTTTCGGACAGTTCCCGGGCAATCGTGCTCTTACCGGTTGCCACCCTGCCGCAAATGATCCACAAGGTCGGGCGGACGAACTGTTCGGCATACCGGTAGGCAAGTTGCAGGTATCTCCGGGTTTCCTTAAACAGTAGGGTTCGTCGCTGGGAATCCAGATCGCCCTGTTGAAGCCGCAGACAGTTGACTTTCACGCGCACCATAGCTCGGTAGCACTTGTAAAAATCCATCAGGATGAATATGTCCGGATCGTCCGAACAGTGAGCATAGGTTTTGAGCAAAGAATGCGCCGTTTGTGGAAATCCCGAAAAATCGAGATCCATGCCCAGAAAGGCCAGATCCGAAGCGATGTCTTGGTACCGGAAACGTTTGTTAAACTCGATGCAGTCAATGACCTGGATCCCGTTTCGGGTGAAGTAAATATGGCCGGTCCGAAGATCGCCGTGGCATTCGCGAATTTTGCCTTCTAAGAGACGTTGATCGAACAATGATTTTCTTCGCCGCAAAAAAGACCGTGTCACGCTTCGTATGATTTGAAACTTGCGCGGGTCAATAATGCTCCCGGCAGATTCTTGAGTTTGGAAGAAGTTTTCTTCACAGTTGGTTCTCACAGTTTTCCAGGAACCAACCCCATCGATTTCCGGTCCGGTTTTCGCCTCCTTGTAAAATTGCGCCAACATACGGGCCAAGGCCCGGATAGACCCGGCGTCGAGTTTGTTTCCGCGCAGCAGATGGAGCATGGAAGATTTATCTGAAAGCTGCCGCATTTTAACGGCATATTCGACGGGCCGGCCCTGACCGTCCAGACCATAGTGATGGTCATCCAGCGTTATGGAGACGACGTCCAGATAGACATCCCGGGTCAACCGTCGATTCAAGGTCACTTCCTCGTGACAAAAGTGGCGCCGGCTATCCAATGTCGTAAAATCGAGAAATTCCAGATCCACTGGTTTTTTGATTTTATAGACGTAATCTCCGGTGAGGAAAACCGTTGAAATGTGGGTTTCTCTTACGGATATTTCTTGAATCGGGTGAGGATAGAAATCCGGCTTTTTCATGGCACCGATAATTTCCGATTGATGATGAGGTTCCATATTGGGATTTTAGACTTTCGCTTAAGAGTTACAAATTCTTGCATGTCACTATGACCCGATTTGATGCCGGATCGAGTCCGTGGATTTAAACCGGCAGGGCCGATTTGAGTCGTTTGATCAAGAAGCCCCGGTAACCGGCGTGTTGTTTGTAATTCGATCCGATGTTTTCAATGGGAATTTCCGCCCGGGCCGCATTGCGGTGGCCTCCTGCGGAACCCATATTACCGAACATTTTGCCTGCGAGTTTTCCGACATTCTTTCGAAACCCGGCATTGCGAAATATGATGATCAGACTCCCTTCGAACACTCCGGAAACAATACACATGGAAGCTTCAGCCAATTTCAGGAAAAAGTCCGCAAGAACGACCAGTGTATCCGGATGATCTATATTTCCCATGGGAATAACAGCCATATCATCAATCAGTATCAACTTCTCAATGGCTCTTTTTAATGAAGGCAGCATTTTTCTTGTCATTTCAGAGGATTCGAGTTTGTTGATGATGTTCATGTTCGTAAAATCATATAAATACCGAAAGGCGATGATATCGCTGGTTACCGTAGGACGAACGAAATTGTTCGTATCCGACTTGATTCCATAAAAAAGGGCCGTGGCCAGCCGGGGGGATGGTTTGATATTCGCAGCTTTGATATATTCGGTCATAATGCTGGAATTGGCGCCGTACGTTTCTCTGATGTCGATAAAATTCGACGTCAGGTTCGGAGAAACCGGATGATGATCAATGATAATGTCAAAAGGATAATTGCCGAATATCTCGTGGTGAGAGGGTTGGGAATCCAGCAGCGCCCATTTGGTAATCCGGTCTTTTTTCACCAAATGAATATGATCGTACCGGAAGTGGAGGAGGACGGAAAATGCCAGATTGTCCGGCCGGTCGATCCGGTTTATGCTGTAAATATGTATCTTTCTGGTTTTGTGCCAGAACAACCGCCTGAGCGCCAGAGCACTGGCCATAGCATCCGGATCGGCATTGATGATCACGGCCAGGACATCTTTTGCATCCACCACATCCATCAGCCGGCGGTATCTTTCCGCTGAAGGAATTGTCTTGCCCAAGGGCTGCTGCATAATACGGCTCCTTAAGGGTTCATTTTACTGTTCAATATCTATTCTTAAAATATGCACAAATAAATGAGGCCAAACCTGCATTTGATCATAATAAATGATGTATTCTCCAAGTAAAGAATTCAATCCTAAAGGACCGGCCTTGGTTTGTCTCCCGAGAGGAGTTAAACCAGTATCGCCTGGAACGGATTTACATCTTACAGGACGGATAAATACATATTTTACATTATGTACTTTTCATTATATTCGAATAAAATAAAAAAACAACGGGGAAATTTTTAAGATCCGCCTGCAGATAACAACATGAATTTTTTAAGTACCAAAGGAGGCAAGGCTATGATAGAAATAAAGAAAGTTCTTTTCCCATTGGACTTGACGGAGAATTCCTCAAAGATTCTGCCATATGTGCTGTCGGTTTCCGAAAAATATGACAGCATGATTTACCTGGTTCATGTGGTACAGGATCTCAATAAATGGGGTACGATCTATGTTCCCCATACGTCTATGGATATTTTCCAAAAAGAAGCCATTCAAGGGGCTCAAAAGGCCATGGACAAAGTTTGTGAGGAACAGTTGCAAAGCTGTCCGAATTTTCAAAAAATTCTGGTATCCGGAGATCCGGCTGAAGAAATCCTGAGAACCGTTGACTCGGAGGGAATAGACCTGGTGATCATGGGAACACATGGTCGTAAAGGATTGGAACACACCCTGTTCGGGAGTGTGACCGAAAATGTGGTGAAAAAGTGCCCTGCTCCCGTGCTGGTAATTAATCCTTACAAGATCGAACCTGCTGAATAAAATATAATTGGGAATTACACGATGAATCCGGCAATGTTTTATGAATCTCTTGGAGAAAACAAGCTGCAGTGCCATCTTTGCAACCATCATTGCAAGATCAAAGAGGAAAAAAGGGGGATTTGCGGTGTCAGAGAAAACCGGTACGGAAAGCTTTACAGTCTCGTATATGGTAAGATTGTTGCCGAGCATATCGATCCTATAGAGAAAAAACCGTTATTTAACTTTCTGCCGGGATCACGGGCATTCTCCATTGGAACGGCAGGTTGCAATTTCCACTGTAAACACTGTCAGAATTCCGATATCTCGCAGTACCCCCATGAACACGCCGGCCGAATCATTGGCCGGGATCGTACTCCCGATCAGGTGGTAACGGCCGCAAAAAATGCGGGTTGTGAAACCATTGCCTACACATATACCGAGCCCACTATTTTTTATGAATTTGCTTATGACACCGCTGTCCTGGCACGAAAGCAAGGAATAAAAAACGTATTTGTAAGTAATGGCTATATGAGCTCCGAGGCCGCGCGGCAAATTGCACCGTATTTAGATGCGATTAACGTGGACCTAAAGGCATTTACCGACAAATTTTACAAAGAGATCTGCGGGGCGCGTCTCGAGCCGGTGTTAGAAACGATCCGTCTGATGAAATCACTGGGTGTTTGGCTCGAAGTGACCACACTCGTTATCCCGGGCTTAAATGACGGTGAACAGGAACTGCATGATATCGCCTGTTTTGTAGAAAGCATGGGGCCGGAAATCCCATGGCATGTCAGCCACTTTTATCCGGCATATAAACTCCTGGATTATCCGTCTACGCCGGTAAACACCCTTCGCCGCGCCCGCGAAATCGGCCTGGCAGAGGGCCTTCGCTATGTATATGAGGGCAATGTACCCGGTGAAGGGGGGGAAAATACTTATTGCTATGCTTGCAGCACCCCGGTGATCGAACGTTATGGTTTAACATTAAAACGAAACCGCTTACAGGATGGAAAGTGCCCGGAGTGCGGGGCTCAAATTGACGGCCTTCTGAATGGATATTATTGAAGGTAATGCACAATCAATGCCGCCACCAGTCCTACCACCAGTATCCAAAAGAAAATGCCCAGGGTCATGTCCAAAGGGTCTGCTGTGCCGTTCTCAACCTCGGCGCGAGGGGGTTCCGGCAGTTTCCTTCGGCTGCGAGGCGGACGGCGCGGCACAGCCGCTGCCATCAACAAAGCAAAAATCAAACCCCAAAAAACAAAGGGCAACCAACTTACGCCCCACAAGACCGGTCCATAGGGTCGCCCCCAGACGCCGCCGACCCAGGTAAACAAAAACAGGACCAGACCGAACCAAATCCGGCCCGACCAGGGACCGATCCTTCCGGTAAGGTATAACGGCACCATTATCACTGTAGCAACGACCAATGCGGTAATTACATCTGTAAAAAACATGCTTATTTCCTCCGAAAATCCGGTTTCTCAAACTGTTCTCTGTTACTCTTTTATAGTTTTAAATTTACCTGTTGAAATGCAAGCACTAAATTGGTAAAAATATGTATTTAACATAATTTTTTCACCCATTTTGAATGCATGTCTCGATGGCATCCCCATAACTGCTTCTACGTAATTCTATTCTCGATTCTACAGGATTACCCTTATTTACTTCAGGTGCCATTTTTCGACAACACCGTTCGGCGAATTCACTACCGAATGGGTCCCTTCAGTCGATGTTTCGGAAACCGACGGTGAAATTACGGTACCCAAAAAAGTTCAGATTCAATAACTGATAAAAACCCGTCGAAGGATCTCAAGAAT
>Ga0180433_10006839_pt1 | contig 14787 bp, 12 predicted proteins | sample SS_ome_8_FD_132980 | JGI IMG/M metagenome (GOLD analysis project Ga0180433, IMG submission 132980) | Hypersaline lake sediment archaeal communities from the Salton Sea, California, USA - SS_1_D_1 metaG | ecosystem: Environmental > Aquatic > Non-marine Saline and Alkaline > Hypersaline >... | reverse complement strand
TCGCGATCAATCTCAAAATCATCTAAATTCCTTATTGGATTTTTGACATAATCGATTTCAAAGGCATTATATGACTTTTGTATTAATCTCTTGCTAGTTATTATAGAAATTTCTTCGTATTTTCTTATTTTTTTAGGAGTTGAATGTAAATTTACAGTTATTTGATTGAGTTTTTTAATGCCTGGTAAGATAATACCGATTCCACATGTCAGAGCAACAATAATAGGAACTATGAAATACATTAGAGAAAAAAGCGTGTGTATTTCCTCAAATTTCATCAAGTAGGTCACATAATTAAATACAATGCTTAACGCTACAATTAAAATGATTCCAACTCCCATTTCTAATAAAGGTTCAAAGAGCAAGTTTTTAGTTTCAACATGTTTCCACGAGATTTCTTCTCCTTCGAGTATATATTTTTCAATTTCTTCCAAGGGTAAAATCAACTCTAGTAAAAAAACCACTCAATAGTTCTCTAAAATAAATAATATCACGGTTAAATATTTAAATCTAACAAAAAAAGTCACTAACATGATTCGAATCTTTATATTATTTTTTGTTTGGATTGATAAAGAAAATACAAAATTGTTTTTTGCTAAATGTAAAATCTATGTAAGATTATTCTAAAAAAATATGAAAATTTTGAAAATTAATGCTTTTAATCCTTGAAAATTCAAGAATTAATTATTTACTCAATTCTTATAGCATGTCATCCTTATTTAGTTCTTAATAATTTCGTATTTTGTTTTGATTTTGTAACTTTTCCGCATGATTTTTTTTAAATAATTGGACAATCTAGTTCGAAAAAATATATTTTTATTAAGAGAAATTGAAGAAAAATTTTTTATTTTCATTAAAATTATGAATTCTTTTTCCTTTTATTTTTAAAATCTGGAAGTATATAATAAATCTAAAAACATGGCATTTGAAATATTGTTATAGCTATTTATTTTACGGATTTATTAAGCAGAAAGTCCCTAAAATTAACCGTAAGATTTTTATACTTAAGTTTATACTTGATCTATCAGACAATGAAATTTGTCTTTGTAGTGGAATGTGTTTGTTTTTAGCCATAATTTATTCCTCCACGATTAATTTATTGTCCAAAAAACAATAAATCATTCCATTACACTTTTTTTTTATATCCTAATAACAAAACTAGCTCAAATCACATTTTTCTTGAATTTAATAATTATATGAATGTCATAGGTATTAATTTGAAGTTATACTTATTGCTAATAAACACACGATAATAATAATAATAAATATCAAACATAGGAAATATTCATATTCTATTAAATGTTCTTTTTTGTAATAACTTATTTGCTCGCCACAATGTGGACAATGTGAGGGAATTTTCCTCCTAGGAAAATTCCCAAGAGGGGTATCAATTCGGTAGATTTGTTCTCCACAATTTGCACATTTAGGTCTTAAATAGCTTTTATTTCTTTGTCTCATTTTTAATATTATTTTGTTTTGGTTATAATAGTAATAATTAAGATCATAATTAAAACCTCTTGAAATCTTCTGCATGCATTATTTATTTTATATAGAAACGCGATAAATTTTTAATTAATGTAAAAATAAGGATTTTCTTAAATCTGATTTCTATTATCATGATAATTATTTCTAAAAAATTTTTATTTAGCATTAAACTAAGTTATATTACTAAAAAAAATTATAAGAGGTTCAAGAAGTTGAATAGATTTGAAGGAAAGGTCGCATACATCACTGGTGGTGCCTCTGGATTAGGAGAAGAGACCGCAAAAGATTTTGCAAAGGAAGGTGCGAAAGTTATTCTCGCTGATTTTGACGTGGATAACGGGAAAAGAGTTGAAAAGGAAATAAAGGATGCGGGCGGCGAGGTAATCTTTATAGATACTGACGTTCGTAATGCTGAATCTGTTGAAAATTCCGTAGCGAAAACTTTTGAGACTTATGGCACGGTCGATTACTTAATCAATTCTGCAGGTATTTTAAAAGATGGAATGATTCATCGCTTAACTGAAGATAAATGGGACGATGTGATCAATACTCATCTTAAAGGGTTCTTTCTCAGCATGCAAGCCTGTGTAAAAAGATGGATTGAATATTGTAAGGAAAATCCTAAAGAAAAAATAGCTGATAATCCCGATAGAAGAATAATTACAATATCCAGTCAAGCTGCTGAAGGAAATATAGGCCAATTGAACTATTCTGCGGCAAAAGCAGGAATGTTAGGAATGGTGAAAACGGCAGGCTTGGAATTGATTAGATACAATGTCAAAACGCACGCAATAATGCCTACATTGATAGAAACACCAATTTTGGGAGAACTTTTATCGAAAGATGATGGTAAGTGGCGTAAATATTATTCGGGGAGGATCCCACTTGGCATTGGAGAGGCCCAATACGTGTCTCAGGTCATCCTGTTCTTATGTAGCCCAGAATCTTGGTTCATGAATGGAGAAATCATCGGAATCAACGGCGGTCGTCTCGATAAAGTATAAACTTTATAATTTATTTTTTATTTTCATTTTTTTTAAAACATAATCACCTTTACTACCATAAATTAATAGCAATTAATATTAAGGAATGAGACATTTATATAAATTGGCAGAGGTTAAAGAAATGAAAGCGTCTTTTCGTCCAGTTGCGTTGGTTAATGTTACAAATAGATGTAATTTGAAATGCAGGCACTGTTTTGTTTTTCGAGAGGGAACACCAAACACGCCGACTAAAAATGAAATGCCTGCGGAAAAAATGATTAAGGAAATTAAAAAATACAAGAAAAAATTTGGTATTTTAAGAATGCTTTGGATGGGCGGAGAACCCCTTCTTCGAAAGGACGTGTTGAAGTTGGGGGTGAAGTTGTTCCCTATGAATGTAATTGCGACTAATGGAACGCTTCCATTGTTCAATTTAGGACCAAGCATAAAATGGGCAGTTTCAATAGATGGTCCTGAAGAAATCAACGATGAAATTAGAGGAAAAGGAAGCTTTAAGAAAATTATATATAATTTGAAACATCTTCCAGATGATTTTACTGGTGATCTTCAATGTAGCTGTGCTGTTACTAAAATGAATGAGGATTACCTTGAAGACCTCATCATGGAATTACAAGAAACTCACGCAAGAGGAGTTACTTTCTCATTTTATGTTCCAAAAAAGAACGACACATCTGAGTTCATGTGGAAGTCTCTGGAAGAACGTGATGTTGTTATTAAGAGGGTTCTTGCATTGAAAAAGAAATATCCAAATTTTATTCTAAACAATAAATTGGTGTTTGAATTATTGCTTTCGCAAAACGCATTAGAGGTAACAAATAATTGCCCTTTAAAAAAATATACCCTACCACTTTACTTAGGAGATGAGGGGTTCGAAACTCCCTTTTGTTGCTATGGAAACGATGTTAATTGCGATTTATGCGGTGCATGGGGAGCTTTTCATCTTGCAGCAGTTATTAAAGCTAATCCTGGATTTCCTAATAATATAACTGGACCTTATAAGAAAGTGTCTCCTTCTGATATAATAGTATGAATAAAGAAGAATGCTCATTTTTTCTACATAATTAAAAGTTTATATTTCTTAGAAACATAAATAATAATCATGCGACAATTAGAATACAACGATTATTGGTTTAACTATGTTTTCGAGGCTGATCCTCAGGAAATTAAAGATGCAGTAAAGCAGGAATATATTATCTCTGAAGGATTAAAAATTCACTTGGATATTTATGATAACAAGGAACCTTTAGATAAAACAGTTATTTTTATTCCTGGCACCGCAATGTATAGTCGATTTTACGCAGAATTCTGTTATAGCCTTTATAAAAAAGGATTCCGAGTAGTCGTTCCTGACATGCCAGGACATGGTCTCAGTGAAGGATCTCGTGGACATTTTACAATGGATACTTTTACTAAGACCACATATGACGTGACTTCTCATGTATTAGATACCTATCAAGGCAAGGTTGCGATCATGGGATCCAGTTTAGGAGGGATTACAGCGCTTTACAGTATTGCTAATGACGATGAGAGGTTATCAGCTGCCATTTGTCATAATGCTGCTTTATTTGATGAAAAAGACTATAAAAGAATAGTACCAATAAAAGGAATTTTAAGGGTTTTATTACCCATGGTTCCTATAGCTGCAACGATCGCGCCTCGGGCGAAATTTAGCGTGTGGTTATATCTAAAAGCGGAAAATTTAGCCAAAACTGAAGAGATACTAAGTAAAATCGATATTCTTAAGAAAGATAAGTTATTATCTCAAAAATATTCTGCTAGAGCTATAAGAACCCAACAAAAGGCTCCTATGGCAAAAAAAATCGAACAGATAATTAGTCCTGTAATGATTATAAACAGCGATGGAGATGTTCTTTTCTCAGTTGAGCACATGACGGAACTGTATAATCGCCTTACATGTAAAAATAAAAGCTTAGAAATAATAGAGAATGCATCCCACCTAATATTTCAAGAAAACATTGAAGAATCTCTTAAACGCATTGTTCCTTGGTTGAATAAGGTTCTCTAATGAATATATAGTTTTATAAAGAAAGGTATCTAAGAATTATTATAAAAGTATAAGGTTTTAAAAAATGCCTAAAGCAAAAGCCAATAACATTGAAATTGAGTACGCAACATTTGGAGATCCTGCTTCAAAACCCCTTCTTTTGGTAATGGGTCTTGCTTCTCAAATGATAAGATGGGATGAGAGGCTCATTCAAGAATTTGTAAAACGTGGGTTCTATGTAATCATTTTTGATAACCGAGATATTGGCCTCTCAACAAAATTTGAAGATTTTGGTGTTCCAAATGTGATGAAAGCGATTAGTTCTTCAATGAGGGGAAAAGAAGTTGACGCACCATATCTAGTAGATGATATGGCAGCTGACGCTGTAGGATTGTTAGATTTTCTTGGAATCAAGAAGGTTCATATTTGTGGGGCTTCAATGGGGGGCATGATCGTACAAACAATTGCAACTAATTATCCTTCACGTGTTTTGAGCCTAACTTCCATAATGTCAACAACAGGAGCTACTAATCTTCCACAAGCGAAACCAGAAGCGATGAAAATCCTTATGACTCCCGCACCAGTAGAGCGACAAGCTAATATCGAAAATTCAGTGGAAACTTGGCGTGTCTTATGGGGATCAGGATTTCCATATCCAGAGGATATGATTAGAGAGCGAGCTGGAAGGGAATTTGATCGTAGTTTTTATCCACAAGGAACTAATCGTCAATTAGTCGCAATCCTTGCGAGTGGCGACCGAACAGAAAAGCTTGCTTCTATAAAAGTACCTACTTTAGTGATTCATGGAAAAGATGATCCTTTAGTACCCTATGAAGGCGGAATTGCCACTTCAAAGGCCATACCCGGATCGGAATTGCTACTCATTGAAGGAATGGGCCATACTTTACCACCTGAAGCTTGGCCTCAAGTAGTAGACGCTATAGTAGCAAATGCGGAAAAAGCAAGTACCTAATTGGTTATTTTTTTTCTTATTTTTTTTTATCTGCTTAGAAAAATTATTTATAAAAAAGGTTTAATGTATTCCTCAGCTGATTTTATTGTGAATGTATAGTTTTTTAAAGAAAGGTATCTAAGTGGTAATATGATAATTAGAAAGAGGTTAAAAAAAAATGCCTAAAGCGAAAGCAAATAATATTGAACTTGAATACGAGACATATGGCGATCCTTCGGGGAAGCCCCTGCTTTTAGTTATGGGGTTAGGAGCACAGATGATACGTTGGGACGTTGACCTCATCGAAAAAATGGTAGAGAGTGGTTTTTATGTGATCATATTTGACAACCGAGATGTCGGGCTATCAACAAAATTTGAAGATGCAGGCATTCCAGACTTGACGAAGGCAATTGGTGCGGCTATGAAACGCGAAAAAATCGAAGCACCCTATTTATTAAAAGATATGGCTGACGATGCTATAGGTCTCTTAGACTTTCTTGGTATTGAGAAAGCTCATATCTGTGGAGCGTCCATGGGTGGAATGATCGTACAAGAAATTGCGATAAATCATCCTTCTCGTGTCCTAAGCTTGACTTCGATAATGTCCACGACGGGAGATCCTAATCTTCCACAACCCTCACCAAAAGCATTGAAAATTCTCATGGCACCTGCACCTGAAGGGCGGGAAGCCAGTATTGAATACGGTGTAGAAACAGGACGTTTCTTATATGGTTCTGGATTTCCATTTGACGAGGAAAAAGCTCGCGTGGAAGCTGCAAAAGCCTATGACCGTAGTTTTTACCCGCAAGGAATGGCGCGTCAATTAATAGCAATTCTTGCAAGTGGCGATCGGACAGAAAGACTTTCTTCAGTACAAGTACCTACTCTTGTAATTCACGGAAAAGACGATCCTTTAGTCCCACACGAAGCTGGAATAGCTACTGCAAATTCCATACCTGAAGCGGAATTAATACTTATTGATGGGATGGGTCATAGTTCACCACCTGAAACTTGGCCTCAAACAGTAGATGCGATAGTTGCCAACACTGAAAAAGCAGAACAATTAGAAATTCAAATTTAGAAGACTTTAATTATTTCTTATTTTTTTTTAAATTTACTCACCTTTTTAAAAGGTATAGGTTATAATATTATGGATATAATCTAGATTTATCACTAAATATTCACAATATAAATGGGAAAATGAAGGAAAAGACAATATATCGGAGTGCTGAGGGAAAAGCGAAAGTAATTGCTTTATATGATGATTTTTTATCTCGTTTGGGTGTTGAATACGAAGAAATTAATGTGGAAACGAAATATGGTTTGACACATGTTTTGGGTATTGGTCCAAAGGATGGACATCCAATGATTTGTTTTCATGGGGGAAATTCTCTGAATCCTTTTGATTTAAAAAAATTTATACCACTGGCGAATGAGTATAGAATATATGCACCAGACACAATTGGTCATCCTGGAAAAAGTGTAGAAACTCGTTTATCTCCTAAAAATAATAGTTATGGGGAGTGGGCAATAGATGTTCTGGAGGGCCTCCAACTCAAAAAATCTGCGTTTGTTGGCCCCTCTTTTGGAGGGGGTATTTTACTTCAAATCGCATCATTTGCCCCCGAACGCATCTCCGCAGCGGTTTTTATCGTTCCCTCTGGTTTTGCAAATGGTGCTGGTATAACTATAATACGTAAATTAGTAATACCATTAATGAAATATCGTTTGTCTCCAACACGGAAGAATTTTGAAAAAACAATTTTACCTTTAGTAGATCATCCTGATGAAGATTTAATAGAGATGTCATATACCACAATTCCCAACTTAAAAGTCGCTTCCCGAATGCCTCATCCCATGAAAAAGAAAGATTTGATAGAATTTAAAGCTCCTTCTTTAGTTATTGCTGCTGAAAACGATATCCTCTTTCCCGGTAAATCTGTCATTAAGAATGCAAAAAAAATCCTACCTAACCTAATTTCAACAAAATTACTTCATGATAAACCTCACGCCTTTTATACATCTTCAAAAGAATGTCTTGAAGAAGTTATTAATGAGACGCGAGAATTTTTTAAAAATAATTTATAATTTTATTCTTCAGTTGATTTTACTTTTTTGATTTCTTCTATCAAAACAGGAATAACTTTATGTAAATCTCCCACAATTCCATAATGGGCAACATTAAATATTGGTGCCATAGGATCTTTATTTATTGCAACAATTATCTCAGAGTTTTCCATTCCAACTAAATGTTGTATTGCTCCCGAAATTCCACATGCGATATATAATTTCGGTGTTACTGTTTTTCCCGTCTGACCTACTTGTTGGTCTTGAGGAATCCAGTTTAATTCTACAGTAACTCTTGAACCTCCAATCTCTGCTCCAATAGCATCAGCCAAGTCTTCAATTATTTTAAAATTTTCTTTCTTTCCCACGCCTCTTCCCCCAGCTACGATTATCTCAGCGTCTTCTAGGTTTACCTTACTTCTTTCTCTATTTATGATTTTAACAATTTTTGTGACTGAATCTTTTTCGCTATAGTCGTAATTAATTGTTCGAATATTAACCTTCTTTTTTTTCGCTTCAGGCTTTTTAAATGTCCCAGGCCTCACAGTAGACATTTGTGGTCGACTATTTGGGGTCCTAATTGTTGCCATTATGTTTCCACCGAAAGTAGGTCGAGTTTGAAATAGATTATTTGTTTTAGGATCGATTTCCAATCCCGTACAATCTGCTGTGAGCCCTGCATTCAATCTTTTTGCAACTCTAGGAGCAAAATCCCTTCCCGTTGGTGTTGCGCCAATTAATACAATTTCGGGTTTATTTTCCGTTATTAATTCGGTGAGTGTTTTTGTATATAAATCAGAATAATAGTTTTTGAGTATTTTTGACTTTACATATATTATCTCGTCTGCGCCATAATTGCCTAATTCTTCAAGTTGATCGTCGAAATCATCTCCTAAGATTACTAACGATAGGTTTACTTTAAGCGTATTGGCTAAGTCCCTTCCTTTCCCTAATAATTGATATGCCACATTATGAATATCTCCCTTATAATGCTCGGCAATTACCCACACTCCTTTATATTGGGATAAATCCACTTTTTCCACTTCAACATCTTCTTTTATCCAGATAATAGCATCCATAGTGCAGGATTCTACGCAAGCGCCACATAAATTACAATCATCAGTAATACACGCCTTATCATCAATTATCTCTATTCCTCCATAAGGACAGCTTGCCACGCACGCACCACATCCAGAACAAAGTTCACTATCTACTGTTATGCTCATTGTTTTCCCTCCTATAATAGCTTATCCTCCTTTAAATTAGTGCATAATTGTTTAACCATCTCTTCGATTGTTCCTTCTAACATCACACGCTGTCCCTTTTTCTGTGGTATAAAGATCTTGAAAACTTCAGTTTGGGAACCAGTAAGTCCAATATTAGCTTTTTCTGCTTTTAAATCTTCAGCGTTTAAATACTTTACATCCATTTCTTCGTGCGCATTAACAATTCCAGTCATTGTTGGAAACCGAGGAATATTTACTTCTTTTAATACCGATATTAAAGCGGGTAAATTTGATTCAATAATGACGATTTCCTCTGATCTAAAGATTCTTTCAGTAATTACCTTATCCCCCTTTAATTCACACTTCTGCACGTAAGTAATTTGAGGAATACCTAATTCTTCCGCTAATTCAGGCCCAACTTGGGCAGTATCACCATCAATAGCTTGAGTACCGCAGATTACAAGATATTTTTTGTCCCCTCCGGACTCTTTTAAGATCTTTTTTATAGCAAGCGCTAAAGTGTGAGAAGTAGCTAAAGTGTCTGCCCCTGCAAACTCCCGATCTGTCAGGAGATACGCCTCATCTGCTCCCATTGCGAGAGCTTGTCTTAAGACTTCTTCTGCTTGCGGAGGGCCCATGCTTATGGCAATGACTTCTCCACCGTGTTTTTCTTTAATACTTAACGCAAGCTCAGTCGCATTATTATCCATTGGATTTGTAATGCTTGGTATGCCTTTTCTCACTAGCGTGTTCGTTTTAGGATCGATTTTTACTTCTGATATACCAGGTACTTGCTTAATACACGTAAATATTTTCATTTTATGTTCACCTCAATAACCTCTCCTTAGTAATTTTTGAGCTATTACCATTCTTTGGATTTCACTTGTTCCTTCGTATATCTCTGCCATTTTTGCATCTCTAAAATACCTCTCCACGGCGTAAGCTTTCATCAAACCGTAACCACCATGTATTTGCACGGCATCGTGAGTCGCTTGCATTGCAGCTTCAGATGCTTTAAGCTTTGCCATCGAGCCCATAGTACCATAATCTAAACCGTTGTCGCACATCCAAGCTGCTTGATATGTCAATAAGCGAGCGCATTCTACAGCGACTCCCATGTCAGCAATTTTCCATTGAATTCCTTGAAAGCTACCAATCGGTCTACCAAATTGTACTCGTTCATTTGAATACTTGATTGAAGCTTCTAATGCTGCTTGCCCTAATCCCACGCATTGAGCGGCCATGAGAATTCGCCCATAATCTAAAATTTGCAAGCCAATTCTAAATCCACCACCGACACTACCTAAAACATTTTCCTTGGGTATTCTCACGTCCTGAAAAACAAGTTCTGAGGTGTTTGAGGCTCTAACACCTAATTTATCCTCTTTAACTCCTACCGAATATCCCTTTGTATTCGTATCCACGATAAAAACGGTTAGTTCTTTCCTCTTTCCTTTTTGGCCGGTTTTGGTTACTACTAATAATGTTTCAGCAATACCTCCATTTGTAGCAAATATCTTGCTGCCGTTTAATACCCATTCGTCTCCATCTAAGTAAGCATTCATTTCCACTCCACCAGCATCAGAACCCGCGTTTGCTTCAGTTAATGCAAACACTCCCATTTTTTCTCCTTTTGCAAGGGGTACTAGAAATTCTTGTTTTTGTTCTTCTGTTCCGAATCGGTATATTGGATACGCGCACACGCTTGCGTGAACTCCGGTAGTAATAGACCAAGACGCGTCAATTCGCCCTATTTCTTCGGTAATAATGCAAAAACTTATTGTATCTTCGTGTAAGCCCGCTCCACCGTATTCTTTTGGAATACACGTGCCGAAATATCCCATTTTTTTTATTTCTTCCATTACTTGCGGATCTAAGCGCGATTGTTGGTCGCTTTCTTCAGCAATTGGTGCGATATGTTTCTCAGCGAACTCTCTCGTGACCCTTCTAATCATTTTTTGCTTTTCAGTTAAAGAAAAATCCATTCCTCACTCACAATTCTTCTATAATAATTAAATTACTTCTTAAAAGGGTGAGAAATAATTAAAAATTTTTGAATTTATCACTCGAAATATCGAATAGTATAAGAAAGTTAAAAAAAGAATGATAATTCATGATTTTGTTTATTATCCTGAAATATCCACTTTTGAATCGAACCTTTCAATTATCTCATCAATACGGCTGTAATCATCTATTGAAATGGTAATTGCTTTAGAGGGGCATGTCATTTCGCAACGACCGCATCCCTTACAGTTATCTTGATTAATTGACACCTTCTTGGTTTTCTTATCATATTTCAATCCGTCATAGATACAGACTTTAAAACAAGCCGTACATCCAGTACATTTATCAGGATCTACATGTACTGAGACACCTTCCATTCTCTTTATTATTTTATTGTAAAATTTTGGACCATATTTTGCCAAACTTACAACGCAGCAGCAAGAACAACAATGACAGATATCCATGAACTGATCTTCGTAATCTAATACATCGTATACCTTTGCGTCACTCCTAAGCTTTCCGAAATGAGGAACTAAACCATTCTCATAAGCTAAGCGTTCTCGCTCTAAAGCTTCCTCTTTGGTCGCAAAATGTGCTCCAGGCCATTTAGATAAATCGATGTGTTTCGTCCCTTCGCCAAACCATGTACACCCTAAATGAACGTCGTGTTTCTCGCATTTGCAGGCTGTACGGCATGGACAATCAATCAAAAGTATAGTTCCTGCTTTTTCGATGAAGTATTCTGCCACTTTACGTGGTACGATTTGATCCTCGTAAGAACCCACAGACAAATTAATAGGTATGGGGGAACCTGTTTGCCCATCCAAACCATTGGGGTAGGCTATTTTTTTATACAAATAACTGACTAACGGAAATTTTACTAGTTTGGTATACTTCTTCAACTTCATTGCCCTTGGAGTTGACATCTCAATCGGACGTAAATCCAATTTCTTCTTTTTTTTCTTCACATAATCACCTTTTTAAACAGAACTATAATCAAATATTTGTTTGCTGGTATAAAAAGATTATGTCCGCTGTCCATTAATTTTTAACTATAACGAACAAATCCTTATAGAAAGACTTAATAACTATTAGATAGAAGAATATTAAATTAATAAGGAATAAAAATTATTTTCTAAAAGGGATGTAAACATTTCAGAAATGAACAACACAAGAGAAGAGAAGAGAAAATCTAGATTACACCGTACTCCTAGAGTTTTGTTGTATCTTTTTGGTATTATCGTCAGTTCACGGTTCTGGTTTAGTTTTATTGCTATAGTTATAGGAATATCATACATGCTCTTCTTTAAAGAAAAAGCGTGGAAGCGTAACGGCTTTGTTCTCGCATTTTCTGCAGGATTAGGTACTTATCTTGCAGAAACGATAGGTGTGTTATACCTCGCAGTAGGGGTCGCTCTCGTATTGATTTGGAGTCTCTCAGTCTCGATTATTTATGTCGTTCAAGCTAATTTAAGAAAGAAAGGAAAGCATATAAGATTATACCAGGTGAGAAAACTCCCCTCAAGAGCAGTAATTCCTATAAAAGTTATCGCACTTATTATTCCCATTACTTTATGGTCTGTTGTAAGCTTGAATTTTATTGTAATGTTTGATAATTCTCCTCGCTTGCTTTGGATACACGCGCCTTCAACGGTTAAGATAGGCGATGATTTTGAAGTTACCATAGAAGCATGGGATCAATTTGAGCGATTAAGCGCAGTATACAGCGGACGAGTAGAATTTTCTCTCGAATCATACAATCTCACGGATTATTCTTCCCTTTCTTCTGTTGATGCTACTTTACCAGATCCTTATAGTTTTACGGGTCAATTATTTGGATCTACTGTAGCTTATACGATATATGATGGAAAGGATAATGGAAGGCATGTGTTTATGGTAAATATTAACACAACGGGCATTCATTATCTATTAGTTTCCGATACCTACACTGGAAACACCTATTATAGCAATCCAATAATCACTGATAACTATACTGATACGGATTCAAAAATATACTGGGGCGATCTTCACACGCATAGCATGCTTTCTGACGGCTCAGGTTCCGCTGCCCACTCGTTCTATTACGCTCGTTATATAGCGTGTTTAGATTATTATTGCCTTTCAGATCATGGAGAGCATCTTGACACTTATGGATTGAACCTTTTTAATACTTACAAATTACTTGAAACAGCTACGAATGCGATATATGAACCCAATGAATTCGTTACCTTTCATGGCGTGGAATGGACGACTGGTTATATTACAACATTTATTAGAAATTTTGGGCACTATGTATGTGTCTCAAGCGGAGATGAAATACCACTTATATCAGCAAATTCACAAAAAACAGCAACCGAATTATGGAATTACATGGATGCATTTACCTCCTCAACAGGTGCAAATATGCTTGCAATCCCTCATCACACGGTAAGGAAATCATTTATCCAAGATTGGACGCTTATCAATCCTAAGTATGTGAGATTTGCAGAAGCAACTTCCGTCCATGGAGAATGTCTCTTCGAGCAACGTCATTCATTGAATTACAGGGGAAGTGTCGATCCACCTCCCAATTATGTGAATGGGTCTTCAATTATGGATGCGTTAACTATGGGGCATAAAATGGCATTAGTAGCTAATAGTGACGAACATGATGGGCATCCAGGACATAGTTTAAGCCATACACCTGCCTACATAGGTCATCAATGGCCATTGAGTATATGGCATGCTCGAAACGACCACCCTTATCCTGGAGGGCTCACAGCAGTATATTCCACTAATCTCACTCGGGGATCTATCTTTTCAGGGCTTTATAATCAACGAGTTTATGCAAATTCAGATCATGGTCGTCCGATTCTTGTCTTTGATATTAACGGAACAAATGTAGGAGATGGATCCACTTTCAATGCGACGAGTCAAACAGGACCTAGAGCAATTAACATCTTTCTTGGACAAGATGGTGCACCGGTGGCGTTAAAATCAACCGCTGCGGCAGTAACTCCTAGTTGGCAGCCAAACTGGAACGCTACAATTGAGATCATTAAGAATGGATTATTATGGAAATCAATTGAAGTATCTGATCCCGTAGTAAAAATAACAGAAGTTGACACGGCACAAATTAATGGCACGTCCTATGAGAGTAGCTGCGTAAAAATTGGTGATAATTACTATATCAATAGTTATAGCCAAAATCCAATCGATCCTAGCACGCTCAATACTGGCGGATATGATTTCTATGCAATTCGAGTTGTTTGTAAGAATGGAAGAACATCCTATGCTGGTCCAATTTGGGTGGAATATTGATTTTTTTCCATGTCATTTATAGATATAAATATTGATTTCAATCAAAAAATAACATATTTTAGCATATCTTGAATTAAAGATAATTAATAAGAAAATAACTATAATGAATCTGATCTCGGAAATCTCGAGATTTTAAAGTGAATACCATGTATGATAAAGAGTATTTAGAACAGATAAAGAAAAGAAAAGAAGAGTGGGAGTCTAAGTTCCAGAACGCAAAGGAACGGGATGCTAAATTTGTTACTGATTCTGAAATTCCGATTAAACGGATTTATACTCCTTTGGATATAAAAAGCGACTTTCTAGAGAAAGTAAATTTCCCTGGCGAGCCTCCCTACACGAGGGGGGTTTATCCCACGATGTACAGAGGACGTTTTTGGACCATGAGACTATTTTCTGGGCACGGTACTCCTGAAGAAACTAATCTGAGATGGAAGTATTTATACGAAAATGGGGAAACAGGATTTAGTGCTGCTGTTGATGCTTTAACTTTTAATGGAATTGATCCAACAAATAAAGATGGCGCTCCAGAAGTTGGAACCTCAGGCGTACCACTTTATTGCATTGATAGTTTATACGCTCTTACAGAAGATATTCCTATAGATAAAATTAGTGTTGCTCTAGTAGTAGAACCATTTACATGCGCGCCAGTATGTTCAATGTATTTTAACATGGCACGAGCTCGAGGTTATGATATAAAACAATTAATTGGAACCACGCAAAACGACATTCTTACAATGACTG
>Ga0180433_10006838_pt1 | contig 14788 bp, 24 predicted proteins | sample SS_ome_8_FD_132980 | JGI IMG/M metagenome (GOLD analysis project Ga0180433, IMG submission 132980) | Hypersaline lake sediment archaeal communities from the Salton Sea, California, USA - SS_1_D_1 metaG | ecosystem: Environmental > Aquatic > Non-marine Saline and Alkaline > Hypersaline >... | reverse complement strand
GAGGCTCTTTTTCGTCACCAATCAAAAGAAGAATGTCATCGTCAAATATCACACGATATATCTCGTTGTCATACCTGAACTCCGCACCGGAATACTTTGCGTAAATAACCCGATCACCAATCTTCGCTTCCTGTGCATCAACGCCATTGCTCGAAAATTGAATGGATGCATCCGGCCCTATGGCAACTATCTCCCCCCTTGTAATCGCCCTACCATGATCCTCTCGCACCCTATCAGGGATAACCAACCCCCCTCTTGTAAACTCTTCAATTGTATCTGGCTTGATTAAAACCTTATTACCCTTTGGCTTATAATCCATCTTCTTCCCTTTCATCAAATTGAATGTCTAAAAACGATTTTAACCCATGAACTTTACCTAACCAATATGCGTTTTTCATAGCGGTTTCATTCGGGGAATCAAAATTTATCATCCCCAAATTGTGCCATGATTCCATTATCGCTTTTATTTCACTCGCAACAGCCGCTTCAACCTCTCTGGTTGTTTTGAGCGCTTTCCACGCCTCGAACTCTTCCCTGTTCATTTTGTCCTTTCTGCAATTGCCCCATCATATTTGAGAAAAATCCCAATTTATCCGAAAGCTCCTGCACCTGTAGTTTATACATTTCTAATTGAGCACCCTCTTCAGCGGCTTCGGCTTGAGCAAGATCTTTAACAGCACCACTCCAGTTTTTCAAAATCTTGCTCATTTTCTCCTTTTCTTCAATTACCGAACGTTGAATTTCAATTTGAAGCTCAACTGATTTCAATCTTAACTTTTCTTTTTCGACTTCAATTTTTGGATCAGGTGGAGGCGGTTGATTCGGATCAGGCAACAGCCCGGCAATATCCTCAATTCCCATCGCAACCAAGTGCCTTCGCATAATCTCCATGTCATTTAGACCCTGACCCCTTATTTCCATTAACGCCTGAGACTTTAAGATTCTCTGAGTGTCCGAAATATCCGCAGCATTGGAAACCGGAACAACATCCATCATGACATCATTATAATCTTCTTTAGGATCGAACTGAACCGGCTGACCGTTTTCATCAACCTCATCTAAAACTATGTTGTATTCTCTTTTGGAAAGATACATCATGTTCAAGCGTCTGATTTTTGCAAACTCAGACTTCAAAGAACGGTATATCCTTTTATATATAGCAGAGAATACGGCCAAACCCTGTTCAATTAGAGCCAATGTCGTAGTGGCCGGCACATTTGCCTTAGACTGTTCGCCACTTAGAACTTCAGCCTGAGATGACAGCTCTTTAATAGCATCGAGCATCAACCCCAACAACTGAAATAACACATTAGACGGTTCTTTAACGGGGAGGGCGAATATCGCCTTACGAATATCATCTCCAAGATATGAAATCTTTTTCCATTCACCCTGTTTAAATACCAAAGACCCGCTTGCACCACCTTTTTTAAGATTAATACCAGGGCCAAGAAACCCACCCTGTCTATTTGCAAGAGTCCCGGCGTCAAGGAGCTGATTAAAAATTGTGTTTACAATGTGTATCGGTGAAGTGAGAAGCGCGCCGAACCCCATTTTATAAAAACCACCATCGAAAGACGGCATAAACCAATACTGAGTAAAATGATGATTAGGCTCTATTTTTATGATTTCTTTTTTGTCGCTAGTTTTTATCCCATCAATATCGTAACGGGGAACAATCCTGACTAATTCCTCGCTACCTTTATGGACCGTAACAATATACGGTTCTTTGTAACCATCATCGTCAAGATCAAACCAACAATGTTGCTCTAAAAATGTGTGAGGTGCATCTTCGTCTTCGGTGTCTTTTTTATCGTCATCACCCTTGGCGGACTTATGGTCAAACTCCCTGAAAACCTCTTTTCTTATGCGCTCCACAATTTCGTTTTCAGAAAGCTCGATAACATGGGTAATCCTCGCCGCTTTTTCTAAGGATTTCGCATTGTAATGAACCACAAGGTCTTCTGCAAACACACCCTCGCAAACCGGCTTCTCTGCGTTAGGATCATAATAGGTTTTCTTAAAATGACACCCCACTAAAGCAAGCGTCATTAAAAGCTGATCCATATCCTCTTCCCAAGAATCCATCCGGTTTAGAATCTGATAGCTCATGTGCCGTCTGATTCTGTTGCCTTTCTTGGTTTTTTCCCCAGAAGCGTCGTTGCCAACAGTTTGACACTTTACAACATCAGTTCCCTTTACAATATTAGGATAGGCTCTTGCCGAAAACTGAATAGCAGCGGTAGCAAGAATTGGATACCTTACATTGGAAACCTTCTCCCCACCATAGGTTCTCTCACCACCAATCTGCTTGGCAAGCTCCATAAACTCTTTGTTCGATTGCTCCCACCCGTCACGACTATTTTTATCGACTTCATAACCCTCAAGTACCTTTGTGGCTATAAAAGTCCTGTCGTCTTTGCTTAAATCATTCGCAAAATTAGCAATCTGGTTGAATGCGTTTACATCATCGTAGGGTAGTGTATATTTTTCTGATAGTTTATTTGGCATTAAAATCTATTCCACGCATGATTCCACCTTTTGTTATAATAGGCATCGCACCCCTTTCTAATATCCAGTTACCGCATTTGTTTCAAAATCCTGATATTCGTCTTCCCACTCTTCGTCTTCAGGATCTACATATTTTGTGTCTAATAAGAGAATCCGGTAAAGGTTTTCGCACATGTCGTCGTCCACTTTCTGAGGTTTCTGGGTGTCCTCGTCATATATCCACCCCTCGATGTCGTGAATTGTCCTTACCAAATCCCTGAAAAAGAAAATCGACGGCTCTTTGTTTGGACCCCTTAAATGATTATTAATCTCGATGATACCGCTTTGTTTATCTTTGCTGGCGGTTTCCAAAATGTACCCATGACGAGCAAAAATGAGCTTCATCTTGTCATAGGTCGTGTTCTCATTGTTGCTGTCACCCTTCGCTAAAGGATCGCATATTATTCTACCAACACGATAATTATAATGGTTAACCGCTTTCATTATCCGATCAGCAGTCTGGGGTCCATCTCCATGCATCCAAATCTCATAACACCCATATTTTATTTGCTGTGGACTTACCGCAACAAATAAAACAGCCTGTTCTTTTCTTGGATGAATGTCTATGGCAATATCAACTATCCAGTTCGACGGTACGCCAAACCTTTCTTTAACATGAATCGACCTTTTAAAATAAGGACAAACAAGACCGCTCATGTAAGACGGAACACCCATTAAACGGGCTTGCTTTTCTTCATCTGTCAAGGTTTTGGCAAATTGGTTTACGCCCTCTTGCGTAATACCAAACCCGACATTAACAGAAATATCACCATTTACAGCAAACACCGTCATATCGGGTCTGCCGTTTTCGTCAACAGCTTTAATTACATCCCGATGAACCCACGCCTCCTTTAATAAGGTCATCGCAAAAAGCTCACGACCCTGACGATCTATCAAACCCCTTGCACATGCAACCCTATTAGCCCTGTTGGGGGGTTCGTCGTACCCAATGAAATCACCGCTCCACCCCTCCATCACATCGCTATCTTGCTGATTTGACATAATTTCAAGGGTGCTTCCCGTAGCTACGTCTTCCCAAAAATACTCAACACCATTGTTGTTCTTTTTGGTCTTTAACTTACGCTCTTTGGGCCACCATTTTTTTAGTTCAGGAATTAAAACCGTCTTAATGTGCTGTTCCCACGCCTGTCCTAAAATCCTACACTTTCTTGGATGGTTGTGCGGAAACCACAATTTCTTGTCGTTCCACAACCATTTGCCAAATATAACGCTAAAGGTTATTATGGTCAGGATTGTGGTTTTACCTGTTCTGTTGGCGCCCGAATATACGAAAACCTTATACATCAAATTGTCCCATGCCTCTAACAACTCAGACTGCAAGGGATTCGCCGGCAATCCGTACTCCTCTTTCGGCTTGTTGAAAAACTTAATTAAATTCGCATTACGATAATCCCTCTTTGCAACAGAGATATCCCGCTTTCTGCGCTTTAATTCTTTCCTTTTCTCTATTAATTCCGCTCGACGTTTTTCTGATAGCATATCTTAAAAATGCAAAAAGCCGACTCAGAAAAGGCAGTGAGTGAAAAGAGGAGAAAACTCACTGGGGTGACCCACCCTGGTCGGTTAATTGCTAACGGCCGGTAGCGAACCGAACGTTTAACTATGTAATTTGTGTTTTAAAAAAACGGAATATTTTGAGCCTCACATTGCTCAGTATCAAAAATCAACAATATTGTCAATAAAATTGTTAACAATATTGTTGATTACTTTATTTTAAATCTTTTCAACCTCAATAGTCGGAATATACCGCAAGCAAAAATTCTCAATATCCGAAAAACGATTCTCTTTCTTCGCGCTCTTTAACATGGCATGATCTGTGTCATTAAACGGTATCCGATATTTGATAGTAACAACTGTGTGTTTCGGGTTTCCTCTTATTACGTCAAATGGTTGACCCTCTGTTATTTCTTCTTGCAATTATCCTTGCTCCTTTCACAATCCGATTTCTTGGGTTTCTTCTTAAAAACCCTATCCCACCCATCACGCCATTTCTTGTTTGTGGTTCTGTGAGATCCTATATATAAATTTTCAGCCATCTATCCCCCTCCATTTCGGGAATTCGCTCTTGTCATTATATAGCCCATAATCAACTTGACCTGGATGAGGTTCCAACCAGTTTATGTCTCGCCATTCATCGTCGTACTCATCCTTCAAAGCGCTTTCTAACTCATTTAATCTATTGTGCAATACATTAAATTCCTTGCACAATTCTTCCATCATGATTTTTATGTGCTCTACTATTTGTTTTTCAAGATCAACATTCATTTTTGTTCCCCCTATTTCATTAACCCGTATACCACAGAATAATTCCCACGATCCCCCACAGGCTCGCGTAAACCAACCTCAACAACAGGCATCCAATCGCCGGCAGCATCTATCCAACGCTGAACACTGCGCATGTCACGCTTTTTGTTGATCGCTAATCCTAAAATCTCGGCAAGCTCGCGTCTTGTGACTCCATTAGGCCGACGCAATGCCGCTTTCGTTTTTTCGACCTTCTCCCACGCATCCTCTACGCTGAGACTGCCCCTGGAACCTGTCTTCGTCGTGTATCTCACTGCAAATCCCTGTGAACCCACCCGTCTCAGGGCCTTTGTAATCTAAATAAGGCTCGCACCAACAATCCTTTGAAAGCTCATGCTCCAACTTTCTTAACAAATATTCGTCATGATCACGTTTTATCTCTCCAGGATATTTCATAAAATACACTAATCCTCAAACATATCAAAAATAAAATCTTCTTTATAACGAACTATCATTTCCCTCCTTTCTCGGAACCCTTCGGCTGTGGATTGAAAAAAACTCCAGCGGTTTCTGGGATCTCATCACTAACCCTCTCGACCTTCGCCCGTTTCTCTGATTTATTAACCACAATATCCGTAGATTCAAACCCCTTTAACACCAAATCAAGCTTCCTGTCAATCAATTCCAACAACCTTAAAATTTTCCCATCTACCGAACCAAAAGACCCCGACGAAGATCCGCCCAATAAATATTCAGACACCGACTTATTATCCTTCATCGCCGCCTGACCAATCTCAGCCCAACGCTTTTCATCTTTTACATATATCGTTTTTCTCATTGTACGTACCTTTGTATGCATATTTACCTTTGTATGCATACGTACATTAGTACGTATACGTACATTTGTAAATACCCTTTTGTGAAAAAAATTTGGCAGAGGGGTTATAGATAAAAAATCTCAATTCCGTTTTTTGGGGGGTGGGGGGGGGCGGTTTCCTCAGATTCATTTAGATTTTCAATAAATTCAGCAGTTAACCACTCGATAGACATGAGTTGGATGTCAGGAGGGATTACCCACGGCTCCCAGGTCCACCAGGGATACAATGAATATGCTATGGCAGGATGAGACATGGTGTTAACCTATATTAATTATCGTAACATCCGATAATATATAATCCATCTACTATTTTTTATGTTGACTTTTGCTATATTATGTCTATTATATAAGGTATAATTCACCAAACAAGGAGACACAAACATGGCACATTTAACTAAATCCGACATAGTTGACATAGTAAGGGCATTTACCGAAGATCTCGAACCTATGATTAGTATCGCTAAGCGGTATAATAAAACGAGACAGGGCATTTATAGGGTGCTGAAAAAGCAAGGAGTTAATACCTCAAAGGGCCTCGGCAACACCCGAATAGCGGTTTCTTGTGATTATTGCCAAAAGACCCTTATTATCAACAGGGCTCGACTTAGAAACCAAAAAAGAACCTTCTGCAATATGAATTGTTATTATGCGTTTATTGAACACAATCAAGGGCTTGCGCCATACAAGGAAAGCCGACACGGCCAACGGCTTGCTAGACTTAAGGTTTCAACTGTATTTGATCTGCAACCAGGCAATATCATACACCATATTGATCGGAATTGTTTTAATAACCGGTGGGATAACCTTATGGTGTTTGCCACACAGGGAGACCATTTACGTTACCATAGGCTCGGAAAAGACTATGCGCAGCCGATATGGAGGGGTGACATGTCTATGCCTGAATTTAAAATAGACCACATAAAAGATGAATTTATTGATTAATTAGACAGTTCAGATTCGACTTTTTCAAGCTCTGCATCAATCTCGGCTTCTTCCTGAGATGATAAATACCAATCAAAATCAGGCGGTTGCTCGTCTCTCGCTTTCTTTTCTAACTCTTCGTTAATAGCGAGCATGCCTTGTAATTGATACGCTGACATTTTTTTGATTTTGTCCTCGGTAAGATTTTTACTAATCATCAAGCCACGGAGCGCATGGACGTCGGCCCTATATCGCTTAAAGTTATTAAGATCCGTATTATGATAGCCAGCGGCCTTTAACCGTTGGATAATATTAGATCTAGTGCAACCGAGACGTTCTGCGGTTTGTGCTGGGGTAAGTTTTAAGACCTTAGTACAATGGAGTATATCTTCTAGAGAGATACGATAATTATAGGGTGTAGTTTCGTTAGATGCATTGGGAACCAGGATATCGCAATTTAACGTATCGTCGTCGGTGGGGATAATGTCTGTTGTTTCGTCCATAGTCAGGTATCAGTCAGAGTGAGATCGTTTAAACATGTGGAATTCATTGTTGTATAAATACGTACAACCGCTATTGTATTGGGTTGCCCCGTTATTGATAAAAAGTGTCTCAAGTTGAAATGAGACATAGATTCACTGGCATTGTATTAGCTCTGTTTATTCGCCGCTATCTTTGGTAAATGGCTGCGTTGACCAGCCAACAGATAGCATTTGCTCGTTTTATCCGTCCATCCTGCTATTTTGGGCGCCAGCATCGCAGGATTAAATGAGGACCGGGGGCAGTCCCAGAGTTATTAAAGATGCGCCGTCGGACCAGCTCGCTTAATACCTTACTTGATCGACCTGCCTATGGCGCAATGCGGTATCTGTACCACGTTATTTTACAAAAAGCAAGTAAAAATAACTTTATTTCATAGTAAAAATGACATTATTTTATTCATTCTTCATTTTATTCAAGCTTTTTGATTTTTTTGCTTGACGCAATAATTATAATGATGTATACGGTAATTAAACAATAAAATACTCAATCAAACAAAGGAGGCAATAAAATGACAGAAAAATGGAGATTCGTAACATTGGACGCCTACGAGAAAGTTTACAGGTGGGATCCAAATCAAGAGGAGGAGCAGATTAGGTCTATCGAAAGGCATTATTATGAAACCTAAAACCACCCACGGCGGCCGACGCCCCGGCGCTGGCCGCCCCAAAGGAACCGGAAAACCATGGCCCGATGAGCAAAAGCGGCACATGGTTTATGCAAGGTTGCCATATGACATGGTGGCCTGGATTAAACAACAACCAGAAACAATGACACAAATCATCGAAAAAGCCGTACAGCGGCTGAAGGAGGAAAAGAAATGACAAAAAAACAACAGGGGAATAAAATGAAACAGGAAGGTAGAAGCGGGATTGCCGGATCCTTAGATAGGGCTGCTTGTAAAAGCATGCCAGAAAAACCCTATTGGGAAACCGAACAGGGGTGGGATGCGGACGGCAACTGCATCCATTGTGGAGAAGTTGGATGCGAATGCCCTCATCCGCCTGCGTCCCTATCCCTAAACAGAGCCGTTTGCAAAAGCATAGTTAAAATGGCATCGGCTCAGGAAGGTAGAAAATGAAAGAGCAAACATTCAAAAAAATTACCGCCTATATTAACCGAGTATGCTAATTAATTGACTCCCACCATCTGCCAATGATGGGAGTCTGCCAACCTCAAACCCCTTAAACGATAGGAGGTCAGCAAAATGGAACATCAAGCAACATATTCACCAGAAGACAATAAATTAAGAATTTACCCCGCCTACAGGCTTGACAAAGCCGAATATTACCAGTTGAAAGAAGCCGGCTTTAAATGGGCAGCCAAACAGGAATTATTTGTAGCTCCTATGTGGACGCCGGATCGTGAAGACATTGCCCTTGAATTTTGCGGCGAAATTGAAGACGAAGACACAAGTTTAGTCGAACGTGCCGAATTTCGCGCTGATCGGTTCCAGGGTTACAGTGAAAACAGACTAAAAGATGCTGAATCAGCTAAAAAGGTTGTTGATAGTATAGCATCAAATATCCCTCTTGGTCAACCAATTTTAGTTGGTCATCACTCAGAAAAACGAGCACGCCGGGATGCCAAAAAGATTGAAAACGGTATGCGAAAAGCCGTTAAAATGTGGGAAACCTCCGGATACTGGAAGGCGCGCGCAAAGGGAGCTATAAGGCACGCAAAATATAAAGAACGTCCAGATGTAAGAGCACGCCGGATTAAAAAGATTGAAGCCCAAAAACGGAAGTGCAAGAAACAAATCAAAGAAAGTCGGCAATGGTTGAATGTCTGGCTGACTCCTACAATTTTGACTAAACAGCGTGCAATGTTTGTTGCTAATTACTGTTACGTGTCCGGAATGTGGTCTGATCTTGACCAGGGAAAAATAACGGCAAGAGAGGCAAGAAACAAGCACGTACCAATGCTTGAAAGATCCATCGCATACAACGAAAGGTGGATTGAACACTGCAAAAACCGCCTTATCTATGAAAAGGCTATGCTGGAGGAACAAGGAGCAAGCGACCTTTTGAAACCCAAGCCCAAGCCTAAACAGTTTCCGCTTTGCAATTACCGCGCCCCTGAGGGAATTGACATTGAAAATAAATATCACAAAGGCGAAATGATCCACTATCCACAAGTTGAAATGTCAAAAGCGGAATATGCCAAAATTCATAACGATTACAAAGGCACGCGACCTGTCGAAAATTCTCATCGTGTAAGAATCTGCTATATCAAAATGAAAAACTATTGTGTTTTTCTGACAGATAGCAAGGCTCACAAAAAGCCCGAACCGATTGAAGTCAAACCAAAGATTAGGCCCGATAGCCTAAGAACGGTAAAATATCAAGCTCCGAAACAAACAGAATTTGATGACATGAAAAATGCATTGAAAAATGGTATCAAGGTTGAGGTGGTCAATCAACTTTTTGAAACACCCTGGAATATTGCAAAAAACATGATAGAATATGCCGACATCCAAGAAGGGGAAAGAATTCTTGAGCCATCCGCCGGCAAAGGAGCGATAGCGGCATTAATTAGAGAGGTCATAGCTCATTACAGCGCAAAATATAACGTTGGACCTACGCTAAAATGCGTTGAACTAAATCAAAATTTATCACGGTGCCTTGAGCGATTTGGCTATGACGTTTTACAAGGTGATTTTCTTTCTATGAAGGGAGAGCTTGGAAATTTTAACAAAATCATAATGAACCCACCATTTAAAAACGGAGAAGATATAAAACATATCAAGCATGCCGTTAAGTTTCTCCGGCAAGGTGGCCGACTTGTCGCGCTTTGCGCCAATGGCCCGAGACAACAAAAACAGCTAAAACCCCTCGCGTCTTATTGGGAGGATTTGCCACAAGGTACATTTAAGGAATCGGAAACTATGGTAAATGTCGCACTGTTAACAATTGACAGATAAACAAACCCCCTGCCCAGTGGGTAAACTGGGCAACATTTTACATTATCCCCCTGTCACCCTGCAGGGGGTTTTTATTTAATAAATCATCCCGTTCTTTTTAAGCAATCCCTTTTCAAACGATGACAATCTATCCGGCCACGCGTTATAATCAATCGTTTCAGCCAATAGATAATTGCCAGCTTGCGAAACCCGATTACTCTCCGTCAACATTGACTCCAACGCCCTCGCTTTGGCAATCAACCGGCCTTTTTTCTTTTGTGGCTGGTCCTTTGCGCTGCAAATTGATATCCCTTTGGCGAGCTTGCCACCAGCCTCAATGATGCAAAATGTCCTGACCGGATGATTGTTTTCATCGCGTTCGTAATAATAAATTTCTTTCATTTTATTGATTCCCTAAATGATTTAATAAATTCCGCTGCTACCTGTGGGACGATTGCATTGCCGGAACCACGCAGTAGGCCCACTCTGCCGGGTAGCCCATCAGGTTCAGTACAAACACGGGAGAGGTCACAAGGCCAACGCAATTCATCCCAAACCGTTGTTGAATTACGGTTTCCAGGTTTGGAAATGATTTTCTGGAATTCTCTATCGCTTCCTTCGTGTAAATTGCGCTCAATGCCAAACAACTTCTCGCTGTAGGCCACCCAGAATAACCTGTTTCTTTTGTGCGGCGCTGAGACGCAAGCAGCCGGCAAATCGGCGGCCCCGACTGCATATCCCAAACTTTCCAGGTCAAGGCGTAATCCGGCGAGCCATTCACGTCCAAGTTTTGAACTAATCTGTTCGCCAAAGATCGTTGAAGGTTGAAACTCCTTGATGAGTTTGTACCATATTGGCCAGAGGTGTCTTTCGTCTTCGTGTCCTTTTTGTTTCCCGGCGCACGAAAGGGGTTGACATGGGCATGATCCGGTCCAAACAGGCTCATCTGTTGGGTAATTAGCGAGCTGGAGCGCATATGACCAACCCCCGATACCCGCGAAGAAATGGCATTGTGTGTATGCTCTGAGACTTTCGGCGTCGATTTCTGTGATCGATCTTTCATCAACATATCCTTTGGGTATCAATCCCGCTTTTATTAATTCCCTTAGCCATTTTGCAATGAAGGAATCGTTATCGTTGTAGTAGTTCACGCTATACGCTATTGCGCCTCAGAATACCAGGTATCCATTGCATTAAAAATCGGCTCCCAGATATCCGGCCAGCTAAAATGCCTGTGGGCCTTCTTAATAGCGATCTGATATGTTGAAAACCGCAAAACAGAAACCGCCAAAAACCCTAATATTTTCATCTTTATTCCCCTTTCGCCTCCGAATACCACATGTCTAAAGCCCGAAAAATATCATCCTGCATAGTAGGCCATAGAAAATATTTATGAGCTTTTTTGATTGCAATTGCATAGCTGTCAAACCTGATATCAACTACACCACGAATTCCTAACAAATTGTTCATCAGTTTTTTACTTTCTGGCGTTGCATTCTCCAATCCTTGCGTTATCCCCGCAGATAGCCAGGGAGACAATCCTTCCTTATGAACAGATAGGCATTCTATCACACTAATGAGGGCTATGTCTCCTGTGTTGTACTCCATTGCTCCCCAATCCTTTAAAATAACTTGTGATTCAAATTGATCTTGTGCCATCGCCGGCACCGCAATAAACATACTGATAATTACTAAAATAATTAACCTTTTCATTCCTTTACCTCCTGATAATTTTCCTTAAAATATTTATGGTTTACGTACCATCGATCACTTGGATTATCGGGGTTTTGCATGATCATTCCATAGGGGCCACCACCGTTTATTTCGTCCATGTCTTCCCTTGATACCGAAACCCCACGCGCCTTTAATTTGTACCCCCACTCTTTACCCTCAAAAGGCTCCCCATAAACCCATGCTTTTACCTTCTTTTCGTACTTTTTCATTTCCCTGACTCCTTATTCGTTCACATAATCAATATGCTCTCGATAATAATAAATATTGCCATCATATATAGAGTTTTCATCACTGGCCGCAAAACCTGGAGAAAATTTGACCATTTCTCTCGCTGGAACCCGTGACCACTGCCCATCGTAATTGTACAATATCCAATCGTCTATTATTTGCTCTTTTTGGGTTGGTTCAACAATATTTTGTTCTATATATTCCTTCCCTGCTCCTAATATTACACAAACAACTATGATTAACCCCGATATCAAAATTAACAATGGCCCGCTGTATTGCAACTTTACCTTTACTTTACCAAAACTCATTGATATTTTCATTATCCCCCCTTTCTTGCCTTAATCCTTTGATTTGCCACCGCTGTTAAATCGCTTGAATGAACCAAAATCCAAAAACCCTTCCGACCCTTTTCAGAAACCGCAACAACAGGTATTTTGTCCTTATCGGAACTATTTGTCTTTATTAATTCCTTACACTCATCCCACAACCTGATAATAGCATATTTTTTGCGCTGTTTACACTCAATAAATAAAATTTCATGCAAGGTATCGGATGCAGTGTGTTTGCTGTTTCTGCCTGATAACGGAGTGCGGTCATTGCACCCAAAAAACCGCGCTACCCTCCGTTCAAATTGCTTCCACGCTTTGTCTGCCATACCCTTACCTATCCTTTTTCACGGGGCGGTTTCGGTTTTTCATCTTCAAAAGAGAGGCGCCCGCCCGAAGGGAAAGGGCGGTCTCTCTTAATATATCTTTAATATATTATTAAGAAAAATAAGTTATTGAAATCTTATGCGTTTTCAAACGGTTTTTACCAAAGAAATAACACTTTTTGGGGGTTTTTTACCAAAGAAATAACACCTTTTACCAAAGAAATAACACCAACAAAAAATCCAATATTTTTTATATGTTATATTTGATATTACCAAAGAAATAACACCTATCCGCTTTTTATCTGCTTTTTTAGTAAATCTCTGAGTGGATGGTTGTCTGCCATTGTTATAATGACCGTATGATTTATCTCCCCTTTAATCTGTAATCCTTTTTCCATCTTTCAATAGTTTCTTCCGATAGCTTACCATTATCATCAATCGGGATGCAATTACACCGCCCATTATACCAAGCAGCACATTCGGGCTTGCGCTTTTTTATTGCTGTGCAAAAACCCAGTTTATGGGCTTGTGTTTTTGTCATTATGTAGGCCCTTGTGGATAAATGCCGATTTCTGCAAGTAGCTCCAGCAACAAATCTTCAGTTGTCAGATATGCAGTTCTTACTGGTTTTTCTTTTGGTTCCGCACCAATCATACCAATATTTTCCAATGTTTTACGTTCAAAATAAAACGTTTTTGATGGATATTGATATTTATCCTTGCGAACATACCCAGAAGATGAAACTGCACTAATGAACAATTCAACCTCCCAAAGTTGCGGAACACCATCACCCGGTAAGTCATATGTCTTTTTAGTGTCTTGTGTCGTTATTCTTACGATATTCTTTTTCATTTTTTCCTCTCCTTTTAATTTATTTAAGGTTCTTGGTTATCATAACAATCTTGACAACAAAAATGCTTACCGCCCTCAACAATCCAACCCAAATCCCTCAATTTATCCTCAATGTCATTTTCGTTTGAATCGTAATACCCGTTATTGCCAGTGTAGTCAGTGTATTTCCATTCAAGGTTAATTAACTCACTGCACCAACATAAAGAACCATCACAAGTAACTTCAACAAATGCATCGTGTATCATTTTTCCGCCTTCGTTTTATTCAAACAAATTTACACCTGTAACTTTTATGTATTTCTGATGTCCGTTCCAATTTATCAACCCCCTGGATGGATTATGAATAACTTTTAATTGTTTTTTTTGACCAATCCTCTTGATCTTTCCGGATAAAAAAAAACTTACAGCAGCTATACTAACACCAATTTCAGACGCTATCTCGGCCTGAGTATTTCCTGAATTTCTCATTTCATATACTATTTGTTCTATTGGTTGTTCCATGCCTCGTTTCTACCTCCGTTTCTTTTGTTTTTTGCAATATCTTCAAGATGTTCTTGTGTTAATTTAATTCCTATGGGCATTTCAATCCTCCTTTGCGAGGTTGTTAAATTTGGTGGTTTTGCCGTGCCATTCCTTCTTTCAATTCATCGTTAAAATCTGATAGGTTTGGTAAAACGACATCAACTATAAAATTCTTTTGATACAGCCTTTGCGCTAATGTGTACGCAGCCTTTTGACCTGAGTAATTAGCATCATTATCGCTAAATATAACAAATTTCCTGACATTCGGTGGGGGTTCAAACTTCTCAAGCAGCGTTGTTGAAAGACATGCCCAGGTTGCAACCATAAACATCTGAGCTGCAGATAGAGCTGTCTCTATACCCTCTGCTATCCCAAGAGTTTCTTTTTCAAACATTCCACCAGGACTGAGTAACCTAACTGCCCCCCCTGCCTGGTTTTCTAAAGGCGGCATCATTTTTTTAGGGTTTTTTATGTCAGCTTTTTTAGGGCCATTCAAATAAGTTCTGTGCATTCCTATTGGCTGTCCGTCTTTGCTTTTAAATATCGCAACCATGGCCGGGATTTCTTTTTTTGTTTCAGATTCATAGCATTGAGGACAAAACATCACGTCATCAGGGGTTAGCGTTATTTTCCTCGACATTAAATAATTCATGACGGGATCGCTGCCGGTTAATTTCTTGCTTTTAGACCAGAGGCTTCTTAGGTTCTTTCTTCTGGCTTCGATATCATCAACCGTGTTCTCTTTTTTT
>Ga0180433_10006837_pt1 | contig 14790 bp, 17 predicted proteins | sample SS_ome_8_FD_132980 | JGI IMG/M metagenome (GOLD analysis project Ga0180433, IMG submission 132980) | Hypersaline lake sediment archaeal communities from the Salton Sea, California, USA - SS_1_D_1 metaG | ecosystem: Environmental > Aquatic > Non-marine Saline and Alkaline > Hypersaline >... | reverse complement strand
TACGATACCCCCTATCAGATTCCACCCTTCGATCGCATAGAGGAAGCCCATTTCATGCCCGCTTTCCAGAAGGGCATGGAACGACAGAAGGAGGAAATTGACGCCATCATCCAGAACCCCGAGCCCCCCACCTTTGCCAACACCCTGATCCCCCTGGAGAAATCCGGAAGGACGCTCTCCCGGGTATCCGCCGTCTTCTGGCACCTGAACGGTACCGACACCACCGACGGCATCCAGGCCATTGCCCGCGAGGTGACCCCGCTGTTGAGCCGGCACCAGAATGATATCGCCCTCAACGATCCCCTGTTTCAGCGGGTGAAAGCCATCTATGGCCAGAAAGAGTCCCTTGAGCTGGGGTCTGAGGAAAGCAGGCTGCTGGAAGAAACCTACCGTGATTTCATCCGCAGCGGCGCCGATCTCCCCCCCGAGGCCAAAGAAAAGGTAAAAAAGATCAACGAGCAGATCTCCGATCTGGCGTTGCAGTTTCGCAACAACCTGCTCAAGGAAACCAACTCTTTCAAGTTGTTTTTGGACCGCAAAAAGGACCTGGAGGGACTTCCCCGGGACCTGATTGATGCCGCCGCCAAGGCGGCCTCCGGCGCCGGCCGGGAAGGCCAATGGCTCTTTACCCTGCACAAACCCAGCTGGATCCCCTTCCTGCAAAACTCCCCCCGCCGGGAGCTGCGGGAAAAACTGTACCGGGGGTATTTCATGCGCGGCGACAACGACAACGAATTCGACAACAAGAAGATCATCGCCCAGATGGCCGCTTTGCGGGTCCGACGGGCCAACCTGATGGGCTACAAGACCCATGCCGACTACCGGCTGGAGATCAACATGGCCCAGACCCCCGAAAATGTCTACCGGCTGCTCAACCGGGTCTGGGAACCGGCCCTGGAGATGGCCCGGGAAGAAGTTCGCCAGATGCAGGCCATCATCGATCGCGAAGGGGGCGATTTCAACCTGCAGTCCTGGGACTGGTGGTACTATGCCGAAAAACTGCGCCAGGAAAAGTATGCCCTCAACGAAGGGGAATTAAAACCCTACTTTGAGGTCAACGCCGTGCGGGAGGGGGCTTTTGAGGTGGCCAACCGGCTGTACGGGATCACCTTCACCGAGAGGAATGATCTGCCCCGGCCCCATCCCGACGCCAAGGTCTTTGAGGTCCGGGAAGCCGACGGCACCCATCTGGGAATCCTCTTCACCGATTATTTCTACCGGGAAAGCAAACGGGGCGGCGCCTGGTGCGGCAGCCTGCAGGGATACAGCAACATCGAGGGCGATACCCGCCATCCCCTGGTCTACACGGTCTGCAATTTTCCCCAACCCGTGGGCGACACCCCCTCGCTGCTCAGTTTCGACCAGGCCCTGACCCTGTGGCACGAATTCGGTCATGCCCTGCACGTTCTGTTCAACCGGACCACATATCCGGGAATTTCCCGGGTGGCCCGGGATTTTGTGGAGCTTCCCTCGCAGATCATGGAGCACTGGTGCGCCCATCCAGAGGTGCTGAAATCTTACACCCGGCATTATCGGACCGGGGATCCCATTCCCGATGAACTGATCGACAAGCTGGAAAAAAGCAGCCTTTTCAACCAGGGCTTCGTCACCGTGGAGTACGTGGCCGCCGCCCTGCTGGACATGAATTACCATACCCTCACCACCACCGAACCGGTGGATACCGCCAGCTTCGAGAAGAATTTCATTGATCGGATCGGCCTGATCCCCCAGATCATTCCCCGCTACCGCAGCACCTATTTCCAGCATATCATCGGGGGCTACGATGCCGGTTATTACGCCTACATCTGGTCCGAGGTGCTGGACTGTGACGCCTTCGAAGCCTTCCTGGAAAAGGGCCTTTACGATCAAAAAACGGCCCGGTCTTTCCGGGACCATATTCTCGCCCGGGGAGGCAGTGAAGATGAAATGGTGATGTACAAGAAATTCCGGGGCCGGGAACCCCGGATCGACGGACTGCTGAAAAAAAGAGGTCTTCAGTAAGTCCGGCCCGTCGCCCCCATTCCGCGGGCGGCCCCGGCCGCCCGCGAACCCCATGGAAATACCCGGGGATCCATGATATAATGGAGGGCACTGACCATGGACGCCAGAACCCCTCCCCGGATCGTCGTGATCGGACTGGGTGCGGTGGGAAGCGTGCTGACCGCCGCCCTGCTGGAAAAGGACCCCTCCGGTATCCGGGTGGTGGTTCGGGCAGAACACCTGGCGGCCCTGCGGAAATCGCCTCTGACCCTCCGGGGGCCGCTCACCAAAACCTATGTCCTCCATCCCACCAGCCGGATCGATTTTCCCCTGGAACATACCCTGGTGATTCCCATGGTCAAAGCCTACGATCTGCCTGCGGTGATCGGGAAACTGAAGGACCGTTTCACCCCCACTACCCGCCTGCTGGTGCTGACCAACGGCCTGCATATACGGGACCGGATCCGCCGGTGGGGTGAGGACCGGATCCCGCCATGCCAGATGTTTCGTGGCATTGTGGGATTCGGGGCCACTCTCACGGCGCCGGGCCAGGTTCGCTACTTCGGAGGCAAGGTGGTTCTGGAGGAAAAATTCCGTTCTTCCCCCTGGTTTGACCGTTTCCCCAATCCTTTCTTCGATGTGCAGATCTCCCGGAACATGGAAGAAACCCTCTGGAAAAAAGTACTGATCAACAGTATTTACAATCCCCTTTCCCTGCTGCTCCGGATTTCCAACCGGACCATCTCCCATGCCCGGCTCAATCCTGTCAAGGAAACCCTGCTCCGGGAAGGACTGAGGATCGCCCGGGCCGAGGGGGTGGAGCCGAAACTGACCCTGACCCGACTCAACCGGATGGTCCGCTCGGACAACATCACCTCCATGTACCAGGATTACCGTTTTAACCGACCGACCGAGGTGGATTTCATCACCGGCGAGATCGTCCGCTGCGCAGATAAGCACGGGATTCCCGCCCCGGTCCACCGGTTCATCCTTTCCCTGGTGCACAACGCGGTTTGGATCCGGGATAAGGGACTGCAGGCCGACCCGCCTTTCCCGATTGACAACACCTGAAATTTCCTATAAAATAAGATCCTTTCAGACGGTGAGTGTAGCTCAATGGTAGAGTGCCGGTCTGTGGAACCGGTTGTTGCGGGTTCGATCCCCGTCACTCACCCCATTCACTCCCCCGAGCGGATTAATTGTAAGCCTTCATCACCTCGGGATCTTCCGACAGCAGATGGGCGATCAACTTCTGCATCTTCTCGCTCTTCCAGGGAGGCAGCTGGGCATGGTTCTTCAGGTACTTCTCCGGAATGGGATGGGTTCCGATCACCACCGGGATTTGAAAGGCCTTCTCGATGAATTCCTTGAAGAATCCCAGTCGGGGACAGGGGGGATACCCCACCACCATTCCCGTGGCCAGGTGAATCACCTGGGCCCCGTTCTTGATCATCTCTTCGGGAACGTACTCGATGTTTCCGCCGGGACATCCGCCGCAGTAGGAATACCCCACCACTTCCAGGTCCTCTTCGGGGGAATAGCCGGCAAATCCTCCGACCCGTTCCCGGACCGCGCGAAAACACTTTCCGCCCCCGCAATCCTGGTAGCGGCCGCATATGATAATTCCAATTTTTTTCATGAAAATCTCCTCTGGTTGGGTTCTTTTGCCGGCTCTTCCCCGGTCATCAGATAGAACTCGGCCAGCAGCCGGGGATCGGCGGGGGGAGCGCCGGCGATGGTCACGATCCGGTGGGCATCCAGAAGCTGCCGGACCTTTGAAGGGATGTGACCGGCGATCACCATCCCCACCCGGTTTTTTTTCAACCAGCGCAGAAGGGCCGCCGGATTGTCGCCGGGGGGAAATCCCCGTTCGGTTTTTTCAATCTGTCGGTGACGGGCGGTAAAAATGGCAAAGCCTTCGTACCGGTTAAAATCCCGGCAGGATTTTCCTTGGCAGGTGGGAACGGCAATCTTCATGGCAGTTGCTCCTATTGTTTTTTCCCCCGACGCTGGCGGCGCCGCTGTCGGGATCCGTCGCTTTTCGGGGAGCGGGTGCCGGCAGGGGAATCGGAATTGGATCGGGCCACCGCCTGGTATATCCGGTAGATCACGCCTCCCAGAAAGGCCACCGAATTTACCAGCCGGCTCAACCGGTCCGGGGGGGATTCTTTTTTTTGCAGGTCGCCGGAGGATTCGACGATTTCACCGGTCAATACCGGGTGATCCGGCTTTTTCGGATCGGTCATGGTCAATGGTCGCAGAGGTTTTCACCGTCCTGCAGGTCTCCCTGCAGGTAGGCCTTGACCACTTCTTCCGCCGGTTGATCGGGGGAAACCCCCACCATGGTTTTGATGCCGTAGCGGGCAAAGATGTCCTGGGCCCTCCGACCCATGCCGCCGGCGATCACCAGGTGGACCCCCTCCCCCTGCAGCCAGCGGGGCAAAATGCCCGGTTCATGGGCCGGGGGATTTAAGTGAAACTGCCGGGTGATCCGTCCCGGTTTTTCCTCCACTTCAAATACGGTAAACACCTCGCAGTGACCGAAATGGGCACATATTTTCCCCTGGTTAGTGGGGATCGCTATTTTCATTTTTTTTCTCCTGGTGTTGATTTAATTTGCCGATAATGGTTTCCCACACCCGCTGCAAAATCCGGTGCAGGTGGTCATCGGCGTATTCCACCCGGGAGAGTCCCTCTACCTGGGCCCGGGTGAACAGGGGATCGTAGGGGATTTCCCCCAGGATTTTTACCTCCCGCCGGCCTGCGATCCGGTGGATTCTCTCGCTCTGAGCGGGATTGAGATCCGCCTTGTTGATCACCACCCCGGCGGGGATGCCGAAATGCCCGGTCAGTCCCAGTATCCGTTCCAGGTCATGCACCCCCGAAACGGTGGGCTCGGTGACCACCACGGCGAAGTCCGCGCCGGTCAGGGAGGCGATCACCGGACACCCGATTCCCGGCGCACCGTCCATCAAAAGCTGCCGCCGGCCCTCCGGGGGATCCAGCAGTTCCCGGCCCTTTTCCCGCACCAGGGTGACCAGCTTGCCCGAGTTCTCTCCCGCCACTCCCAGGCGGGCATGACTGAGAGGGCCCATCCGGGTATCGGAAAGGTACCATTCCCCGTTGGTTACCGGATCCATCTTCACGGCGTCGGCGGGGCACACCAGGCGGCATACTCCGCAACCTTCGCAGGCGGTGTCATCCACCTGAAAAATCTCTCCGTCGTCAGCGGGTACCCGGTGGATGGCCTCGAAACGGCAGGCCGACTCACATTCCCCGCAGCGGGTACAACGTTCCGGATCGATCCGGGCGCCCAGCCCCCCGGAGAATGCCCCCCGTTCCCGGATGACCGGCTGTAGAATCAGATGCAGGTTGGCCGCATCCACATCACAGTCCGCCGTCACCTGCGGTCGGGCCAGGGCGCAGAAACAGGCGGTCAGGGAAGTCTTGCCGGTGCCTCCTTTACCGCTGATCACCACCACTTCCCGTCCCTTCCCCGGGTTCTGCGCGGGCCGCTGGGCGGCACTTTCGCCTTTGATGGAAGTCACACTCCGTTTCATCTTTCCGGTTCCGGTGAACGGGGACTTCGGCCGTTTCGCATGTTGCAGGACCGTCTTCCCGATCCGTTCGAAGGCCTGGCGGTAATCCGCTCTCTTTTCCACCAGCATTTCACCCCGGGAATAGATGCGGGCGATTTCGCGATCGTCGGGAATTTCTCCCACCACGGTCAGTTTCTCTTCCCGGCAGTATTCCCGGAGTTCACCCTCGGCGGCATCTGCCCGGTTGATCAATACCACCGGTTCCATTTCCAGTTCCCGGCACATGTCCACCGCCAGCTTAAGATCATGGACCCCAAAGGGAGTGGGATCGGTCACCAGCACGATCTGGTCGACTCCCCGGACGGCTTCCACCACCGGGCAGGTGGTCCCGGGAGGAGCATCGATGATGCAGATCCCCTCTCCCCGATGCGCCCGGAGTTTCTTGATCAGGCGGGGCCCCATTCCGCCCTCCCCGGTTTTCAAAAGTGCGTATTTCAGTGCAATTCCCCCGCTGTCGCCCTGAATGGCGGTACCGATTTCCCGGTCTTTCTGGATCACGGCGTCGGTGGGACAGACCCGGGTACAGGCATCACAGACATGACAGAGTTCCGGAAAGAAAATGACCCGGTCCGACAACACGGCAATGGCATTAAACTGACATTGCCGGGCACATTCCCCGCAGAAGGTACACCGCTCCGGGTCCACCGCCTGGGGGGATTTGAGCACCACCGATTCTTCTTGAACTGCTTCGGGATTCAGGAACAGGTGGGCATTGGGAGCCTCCACATCGCAATCGACCAGGGTCACCCGGTGACCGGATTGCTGCAGAACCCGGGCCAGATTGGTGGCCGCAAAGGTTTTTCCCGTTCCCCCCTTTCCGCTGGCGATGGCGATGGTGGTCATCGATTGCGGTTTCCTTCTCCTCTACCCGGCCGGTCACTCCTTCCTTTTCCGGTATCCTGTGGCTGGCGGCAACCGCCCCGGCCCTGATTCTGCCGACGGCCACGCCCGCTGCCATCTCTTCTGGGTTTGCCTCTGTCCTTGTTCATGATTGCCTCCTGTACCCGTTGGGAGGGGGAAGGCGGCAAAGCCTTCCCCCCGTTCCAGCGGGACTACTCTTTCTGGGATTTTTCCAGGTTTTTCAAGCGGTCTTCGATCCCTTTCAACTCCTGTTTCAGAGCCGAAGCCTGCTGTTTCAAAAACTCGGCTTCATCCGAGGGGGATGCCGGAGGCGGAGCGTATCCATACTGAGGAGGATAATATCCGCCTCCCCGTCTCCATCCCCGGCCCCAGCCGCGGCCCCAGCCGCGACCGCCGCCAAAACCGTTCATGAATCCCGGCGTCCGGTAACCTGCACAATATCCCAGGCCCCGGCCGGTCATGGGACCCATTCCATCGGGTCCGGTTCTGTCACCTCTGGGCATGGTGTGCCTCCTTATGTTTACCAGTGCCCCGGTACATTGGCACCGGTGATTTTGTTCAATCGGTCGTTTTTCAAATCCTCAACAATGTCCTTGAGCGGTCGTTCCTCCGACTGGAAAATCTTCACCCCGGCCTGGCTGAGAATGGCATGGGCCCGGGGTCCCAGGTTCGAGGAAACCACCGCCCCCACCTGCTGATCCAGAACGGTCTGCGCGCTCTGGACCCCCGCCCCCTGGGGGGCATTCAGGTTCTGATGGTTGTCAATAAACTCAGACCGGTCGTTTTCCAGGTCGTAGACCAAAAAATAACGGGCCCGGCCGAACCGGGGGTCCAGCTGTCCCTCCAGTGAATTCTCTGTCGCTGTGATGGCTACTTTCATCTTAACCTCCTGTTCCCCCTGCCCCGGCAGCATCGGCCGTGACCGAACTGTTCCGCCAGGCTCAGCAGCCGGGTGGAACCGCACCGGGGACAGTCGGTGGGATCCTGATCGATTTTGACTCGAAATACATGCTGACAATCCCGGCAGCGGATCAGATTGGCCTTGAAATGCACGGTGCCTCCTTCGATGGTCAGGCTTTTTCCTTCCACCAGCATGGCGCACAGCTTCTGCCGGGCTTTTTTGAGCAGCCGGGTGAAGGTCGGCCGGGAGATCTCCATCTCCCCGGCGGAATCCACCTGATCCCTCCCTTCGTAATCCGCCAGCCGCAGCGCCTCGTACTCGGCGATGTTCAGTACGATCTGATTGAGTGCCCTACGCGGCACCCCGGGCGGTTTGAATTCAGCAAAGGCCGGGGGACAATTGATGATACGATCCTTTTCCGGTCTTGACATTTGTTTCTCCTGCCTATATAATATGAACATATGTTCATAATGTCAAGCGTTTTTTTTTAAAACGAACGATAAAAATGAAAGGAGGTCAGGAAATGGAAAAGAAAACCGGCAAGCTTCCCACCGGCGAAAAGCTGGCCCTGGGGATCATCGTGCTGGCCATCGCGTTTCTGGTAGTGATGTTGTTTGTGGTCAAACCCGGCGATACCCGCGGCAGAAGAAGACCCCAACCGGCGGAAGGGATCCCGGCCAATGCCACCGGGATTGAAGTGAATTCCGAGACAGCGGTCGAATCGGAAAAACCGGTTGCCGCCGAACCGGCCCCGACCGAAAAGGTCGAGAGTGAAGCGGCCAGCCAACCCGCCCCCCGGCGCCGCGCCCAGGACCCCGAACCTTCCGAACCTGAACAAGAGGACCATCTCCTGGACATCCGCGGATACATGACCCTTAACGAAGTGGCAGCCCGCTACGACGTGCCGGCCGACTACCTCAAGAAAAAACTGGGAATTCCCGCCGACGTTTCGGGAAACCTCAATCTGGGACAGCTGCGCAAACGATACCGGGGCTTCCGGATGAGCGATGTGGAAGCCATCATATTAAAGTATCGAAAACAGCGGCCCTGAACCGATATTCAACCCTCCAGGTCCAGCACCTTGGCTCCCCGGATTTGGGACTCGCGCAACTCCATCAGGGCCTGGTTGGCCTCCGCCAGGGAAAAGGTCTCAACTTCCGGTTCCAGTTTCATCCGGGCGGCCAGCTCCAGAAATTCCGATACATCCTTTCGGGCGACGTTGGCCACGCTCTTGATCTCCTTTTCCATCCACAGGTGTTTTTCGTAATCCAGGTTCAGTAAATATTTTTTGTCGACGTCTTCCTTGCGGATGGCGTTGATCACCAGCCGGCCGCCCGGGGCCAGACAATTCAGGGCCGCCACCACCGGCTTGTACACCGGGGTGGTGTCGATGATCTTATGGATCGGTTCCGGGGGGATGTCGGTGGTGTCTCCGGTCCAGCAGGCCCCCAGCTCCCGGGCAAATTCCCGCTCCCGGGGATTACGGGCGAAGACGTAGATCCGGGTCCGGGGATGCAGGAAGAGGACCATTTTTATCACCAGGTGGGCGGAGCCCCCAAACCCCGTCAGTCCCAGGTTCTCCCCCGGCTGAAAATCACAGAGCCGGAAAGATCGGTAGCCGATGGCCCCGGCGCAGAGCAGGGGGGCGGCCTGCAGGTCGGTGAAGGCGTCGGAGATGGAATAGGCGAAGTCTTCGGAAACCGTCATGAACTCCGCATATCCACCGGGGGCGTCCCGGCCGGTGGCCGTAAAGTCCGGACAGATATTTTCCTCTCCCTCCCTACACTGGTGGCAGTGACCGCAGGCGGAGAATATCCAGGCCACCCCCACCCGGTCGCCTTTCTCGAAACGCTGGGCCCCCTTCCCCCGTTTAGCCACCTTCCCCACCACCTGGTGGCCGGGGACCATCGGAAAGGATGAGGGCGGGGTGCGCCCCTCGATCTCGTCCAGCTCGGTGTGACAGACCCCGCAGGCCGTCACCTTGATCAGGATTTCCCCTTTTTTGGGTTCGGGCACCGGCAGCTCCACCAGCTCCAGGGGCTCCCGGTTCTTTTTCAGATCCGTAATTTCCGGTATCACCATCGCTCGCATTGTGTCCCTCATGCTTCCATTATAGCGGGGTTAGGCTGTTTTTTCCAACCGGCAGCCGGGCTCTTTATTTTGAAACGGGTCCCGGGCGCAAATCTGCCGGAACCCGGATCTAACTCTACCGGATACCCGGCAGGTGCAGGGCGAGGGTGATCACGGCAGCGGTGACCAGGAGGGCCACGGTGCGCCAGAGGATCCGGCGGGCGGGTTTTTGGATAAAGAACCGTTCCCCTGTCCGGTAGTAAAAGAACCCCGAGACCACGGTCAGGACAAATCCGGCGATATAAAACACCCAGAAGATCCAGTTCTTGACCCCCAGGATGAACAGAAAAGCGGCAAAGGAAACGATCCCGGTATTCCACTTGCCCCACCAGTTTGATTCCGGGACCTGATCTTTGCGGGCCATCCACAGGCCCATCACCAGGATCACCAGGTCCCGGTAGACCAGCACCACCACCAGGGGCAGGGGAAACTTCCGGTAGACGATCAGGGCCGCCAGCCCCGCCACCATGGCGATCTTGTCCGCCAGGGGGTCCAGCAGCTTCCCCAACTCCGTCACCTGGTGGAGCCGGCGGCTGAGCCAGCCGTCCATAAAATCGGTGAGGGTCATCACCACCACCAGCCCCGCCAGGATCAGGTTGGCCCGGGGGGTATCGGCCTTCAGGCAGAGGACCACCGGCCAGACCAGCGCCACCCGCAACAGGCTCAGCAGGTTGGGAGGCAGCAGGAAGTGCCGCGGGGGAAATCGCGATTCGCCCATCCCGGCCGTTTCCCCGGGTTTAATTGAACTTTTCCAGCAGACCTTCCACGGCGCTGCGGTGGACCATGAAATCCATGAACTTGAGTTTGACGTAGTCCTCCCGGATAAAGCGGTAGCCGACGTTTTCGCCGTTGCGGGCACCGGAACCGGAGTCCTTGATGACAAACCACCAGTCCCCGTCAAACACCCCGTAGCCCACGATATGGATTCCGTGGTCATCGGTGGTGGTGCGGTTGCTGAAACGGAACTGCCGGGCATGGTCATCGATGTACTCCCGGGGAATATCAAAGGTGGGGATCACCGCCACTTCCTTCATCGCATTGTAGCCCGGTTCGGAGACGTCCCCCCCGATGGCCACCGAGTAACCTTTCTGGACCACGGATTTGAGGGTGTCCATGAAAACCTCCAGAGGAACATTGTGATAGCTCTTGTCGTGCCACCAGTTGTCGGGGACCTCGTATTCCACCTTCTCGTAGAAGGGCTGCTGCAGGTAGGAAAGGATGTCCACGTAATCGTCGGGATTAAGCTGGAGGTACCGTTCGGTAAAGCTCTTGGGATTGTACCGCCGGCCCTCCCAGACGAAGACCGCCGGGGGCTTTCCCAGGTAATGGTTCATGATGGCCTTCACCGTGTCCAGCACCGCTTCCCGGTTCCAGGCCCCGGTCTTTTTCACCCCCTCCAGGAAATCCGCCAGTTCCCGATGGAGGCGGGAATGGTCGTGAAAGGGGATCCCGTCTTTCTTACCGGAGTAGTGCTCGTAGGGAACGATCCCGTATTTTTTGATGATCTTGGTCACCGCGTTGGCCTCGGATCCGGCGGGAAAGTAGGATTCCCCCCGGCTGGCCACGAAACCGGCGGCCTTCTCCAGGTATTCGTGGTAGACCACGAACATCTGGGAGAGCTTGATCTTCAGACCGTGCAGACGGTAGATATCCGACTCCAGGTAGGAAGTGGTGGCAAAGGACCAGCAGGTGGAGGTGCGGGCCTGGGGTTCCACCGGGTTGTGCCAGAAGGTCTCGTACTTCTTCATATTGGTGGGAAACTCCCGCCCTTCCAGGTCCATTTTGAAATAGGTCCTTTCTTTCTCGCTCTCTTTTTTTTCATAGTATTCGGCGAGTTCTTTCTTGACCTGGTCGTAAAAGGGGTTGTCCCGCTTGACGAATTTTCCCTTGTCCGTCTGCTGGGCGGTCAGCAGGACCGGGCCGACCAGCAGGACCGCCGCCGCCGTCAGAATGATCCGACTTTTCTTTTTCATGGTTGCTCCTTTTGGATGAATTTATGATTTCATGGATTTTGTAAAATAGTCGATGGTTTTCTCCAGACCCTCCTCCAGGGAGACCTTCGGTTCCCAATCCAGCTTCTTTCGGGCCAGGGAGATGTCCGGGTTCCGGCGGACGGGATCGTCGGGCGGCCGGTCGTGAAACACGATCCGGGAGGAAGACCGGGCGATCTCCTTGATCATCCGGGCCAGGTCCAAAATCCGGACCTCGCGGGGATTGCCCAGGTTGACCGGATTGGAGTAATCGGTCCGCTCCATCAGGCGATATACCCCTTCCAGGAAATCGCTGACATAGCAGAAGGACCGGGTCTGCTTGCCATCGCCGTACACCTGGATATCCCGGTTCTGCAGGGCCTGGACGATGAAACTGCTGACCACCCGACCGTCGTTGAGGGCCATGCGGGGGCCGTAGGTGTTAAAGAGCCGGGCGATTCGGATGTCCAGCCGGTTCTGCCGCTGGTAGTTGACCATCAGCGACTCCCCCACCCGCTTGCCCTCGTCGTAGCAGGAACGCAGGCCGATGGGGTTGACGTGGCCCACATATTCCTCGGGTTGGGGATGGACCTGGGGATCCCCGTAGACCTCGGAGGTGGAGGCGTAGAGAATCCGGGCGTTGACCCGCTTGGCGATCCCCAGCACGTTGAGAGTGCCGATCACCGCGGTCTTGATGGTCTTGATGGCGTTGTACTGGTAGTGAATGGGCGAGGCGGGGCAGGCCAGGTGATAGATCCGGTCGGTCTCGATATAGATGGGCTGGACGATGTCGTGGCGGATCATCTCGAAATGATCGTTGCCCAGCAGGTGGCGGATGTTGTCCTTGCTGCCGGAAAAGTAGTTGTCCAGTCCGATCACATCACAGCCCCTGGCGATCAGGTAGTCGCTCAGGTGGGATCCCAGGAATCCGGCGGCGCCGGTAATCAGAACATTCAATCCGGTTGCTCCAGGGTTTACTCTACCCCTTCGGCGGTTTTTTGTCAATGCTTTTGACAGGGCATGAGGAATGGTTTACAATGAGCCCACCGGAGGAACCAACATGGAAGAGAAGAAGAAATCAAAGTGGCTGATGGGGTGCGGGATCGGTTGCGGCGCCATTATCGTAATCCTGATCATAGCCGGCATCGTGGGGTACAACTTTTTCAAGAGCAAGTTTGGCGTCTACCAGGAGCTGGAAGTCATCGAGGACAAGCTGGTGGAACAGTACGGCGCCCTGGACGAGTACTGCCCACCGCCGGACGGGGTGATCCCCGTCTACCGCATCGAACGCTTTGTCCGGATCCGCCAGTCCATGCAGGAAGCCGCCCGGCGCTTCTCGACCCAGATCCAGAACCTGGAATCCCTGGACAGCCTGGACACCGGAGAGGAAAAACCCAGCCTCAAGACCATCCTCCGGATGGTGGGAGGCGGATTTGATTTCGCCTCGGAGATGGGCCACTACTACAAGGATCTCTACAATGCCCTGCTGCTCAACGAGATGGGGCTGGGAGAATATCTCTACCTGTACGCCCTGGGGTACCACTCCTATCTGGGTTCCCTGCCGGACACCCGGTCCGGGGAAGAGGCGCCGGTTCCCGATATGATGAAAGGGGAAGATTTCCGGGAACTGCACCAGGAAAGTCTCCTGCGGATGAACCGCCACCTGCTGAAGATGGTGGAGTGCCAGCTGAACAGTATTCCCGAAGAGACGGAATTCAAGACCGCCCTGTCCGAAGAGGTCAACAAGATGAAAAAGAACCCCGTCTACCTCCCCTGGCAGGACGGCCTGCCGGCCCGGATCAATGAGGCCTTCGATCCCTACCGGGATTCGCTGCAAGAGACCCTCTACCCGGAGATCCGGCATTTTGAGATCTTTTTCAGTTCTTTCGGCAAGGGAGAACACAAGGGATTCCGGTTCAATTTTAACGATTAAAAGCAAGGCACCCATCTCGTTAACAGGTTACAGGTTAAAAGGTTAACAGGTTCTTTCTAAAGAGAGATTGACATGAACCACGGGGTCCCTCCATCTGTAAAATCTATAGTGTGAAACATCCAGTTGAAAAATTATTCTCACTTCAAACCCCAAACTTCACATTGTTACTCCCGTCTCCTGCCTCCTGTCTCCTGTCTTCCCCCTTTGACACCTCTCCCGCAATCCCGTACAATTGGTTCTGACTCATGAACGCCCTCGACCGTCATCCCGTGCTGTGGTTCATCCCGGTGCTGGTACTGACTGTACTGGTCTTTTTGAACTCCGGCTGCCTGGTTAAATACCATAAAGACAAGATCTGGCATCTGCGGGACAAGGTGGTGGCCCTGGCCCGGTCCCTGGAAGGCTGCCGGTATATTTTCGGCGGGGAGGACATCGACGGCTTTGACTGCAGCGGCCTGGTCTGGTATGTCTACGACTGCTACGGGATGCAGATCCCCCGCAATGCCAGAAAGCAGCGCAACGCCGGCCGCCGGATCCCGCTGGAACGGGCCCGCCCCGGGGATATCCTGGTCTTCCGCACCCGGCAAGGCTTCCACTCGGGCATCTACCTCTCCCCGAAGGAATTCATCCACGCCCCCAACTCAGAGAGCCGGGTACGATTTGAGATCCTCAATTCCTACTGGAAAAGAAACCTCCTGGGGGTGGTCAGGGTCATCCGGGATTAGACCCGCAATTCCTGTTCCGGATCAATCCACTTGTGCCTGCCTTCAAAAAATAGCTGTTTCCTGATTTCCGGATAAATTCTTCCGAAACAAAGGCTGGTTATTTGGGCAGGATGACAGCGTCAATCACATGAATAACACCGTTGGAGCAGAGGATGTCAGTCTTCACTACCTTGGCATTGTCCACCATTACCACTCCGTCTTTGACTGTGATCGTGACGGATTGACCGTTTACCGTTTTGGCGCTTTCCAGCTTGACCACATCCGCAGCCATGACCTTTCCGGCAACCACGTGATAGGTGAGTACAGCCTGGAGTTTCTCCTTGTTTTTGAGCAGGCCCTCTACGGTTCCTTCAGGCAGCTTGGCAAAGGCATCATCAGTGGGGGCAAATACGGTGAAGGGCCCTTCGCCGCTCAGGGTTTCCACCAGATCGGCAGCCTTGACCGCTGGAAAGGGGTCAAGTCTACGGTTGACCCTTGCCAATTAATTCCTCCATCTCCTTTACCCTATTATTCATCTTCTGATCTTTTTTCAAAATTTTTTTCATTCTTCTTAATGCCGTGCTTACCGAACTATAGCGATTTAGTGAGAATTCATTTCCGATCTCTTCCAGGGAGTCATTTCTAAATTGCCTGGCCAAATATATGGCACATTTCTTTGGTTATTTAACGGTACTTCTATACTTTTGCATTA
>Ga0180433_10006836_pt1 | contig 14790 bp, 11 predicted proteins | sample SS_ome_8_FD_132980 | JGI IMG/M metagenome (GOLD analysis project Ga0180433, IMG submission 132980) | Hypersaline lake sediment archaeal communities from the Salton Sea, California, USA - SS_1_D_1 metaG | ecosystem: Environmental > Aquatic > Non-marine Saline and Alkaline > Hypersaline >... | reverse complement strand
TTAATTATAACAAAATGGATAAATTAACATTCCAGAAATTTTAATTTTCCCCTTGTTGTTTTATCATCAAGGAGAACTACTTTTCAATTTATATGTGTAAAACTACTTCTAAAATCTTATCTTCATAAACTGATAATAGGGAATGTATCCATTCTAGACGTTTTATTATGCCTCCTTTTCTTCTTTTAAACCGCCATTCTATTTGAAGACCGCTAATTTTATCTGTTACTTCACAATGAAATATAAATTCCCAATTTCTTCCAGAGGTATATTTTGCTCCTCCTTTTATAATCCCATTATGTTGTCTTAAACGTCGTTTTAAATCTATTGTATATCCTATATATGTTCTATTACCATTTATTTCTTTTAACATATAAACATAATGTTTTTTAATTGTTTGTATATTCATTTAACTTAATTAACTTTATAAATTCATTTTAACTTAATATTTTATAAATTTGTTTTGGATAATTATATATTATAAAAATATGTGTTATAATAAAAATATTTCTATCATTACATTCTGTATTATGATCGTGTCAAGTATTATACTTTTTATTCGTAATTATCAAAATGATAGATGGTTTGCTATTTTTTTTGTTTTTGCCGGTTTAATGCAAATATCGGAGTTCTTTATGTGGATGGATCAAAAATGTGGTAAAATAAATCATTTAGCAACTTTGGGTGCTTATTTAATTCTATTATTACAACCTATTAGTTTATTTATTAGTTGTTACTATTTTGGAAAAATTACTTTTAATAAACAAAAGTTAATCCCTATTATTATCATCTATGCAATTATTTTTGGTTTAACTGCAATTATCGGTATTATTTCATCGTTTTCATCAAAATTATGTTCTAAACCTGATGGAACACATTTATCTTGGAATATTCAAAAATTATATCCTTCAAGATATCTATTAATTATAACTTATATATTATACTATCTTTCTATCATTTTATTATTATATAGTCGTTATAAATTTTCAAGCATTTTTATTTTTATTTTATATATAGGAACATTAATTTTTTCGGTATTTTTTGTTAAAAATCCTAGTTGGAAATCATTTTGGTGTTTAATTGTTAATATTATTCCTGTTGTATATTTAATAATTACCTAAAATGTTTTTTATTGAATATTATAACTACTTATTAAGATATTCATTTATAAATTCTTCCTAAAACTTTAATGTAAAACTAAATTTCATATTCACCAACTTGAATAATTTTTTGATATATTTTTTTATAGTTTTCATTATCTAAATGGTCAAGAAAACCTAATTCTTTAAGAACTTCATTTTTAATAACATCATTACATAATTCATTGATAATATCGGTATTTATTTCTTTATCTAAAATATTTAAAAATTTATAACTATCATATTTAGTTTCAATTTTAATTGGTAATAAAAATAACTTTAAAGATAAAATAGGATAATTCATAATAACTTCATTTAATTTATATTCAGCTTCTTGACATAATTTAAATAAGCAATAACGTAAAATTAAATCATTTGAATTAATATGTTTATGGTACCATATACAAGAATATGCAAGATATATATTACTAAGTATATCAGCCATATTACCAGATATAGTCTGGTTTTGTTTTATTTTACCTCCTAAAATAGCTATAAAATTTGTTAGTGATGCATATTTTGTTACTAAAACTTCTAATCTTTTAATTTCATTAACTGAACTAAATCGTAATGATTTAATATATGTTTTTATTACATGTTTCATTAAACTATTAAACTCTTTATTAAATTCTTTTTGATTATTATCTTGAATTGATTGGAAAATAGGAAATATATTAGGATGTGATTTATTTAATCCTTGTCCAAATATCATTAAAGACCTTGTTAAAGTATTTGAACCTTCAACTGTTATTCCAACTGGTGCAGATTGATAAAATTTATTAATAAAATTATTATCACCAAGACATATACCACTTCCTGCATAAATATCCATTCCCTGATTTAGTACTATGCGACCTCTTTCGGTTGTTTGTTGTTTCATGATTGCACTTATTACTGAAGAATTTTCTTTATTATCTAATAGCGTATTAGTCATCTGTATTCCTGCATTTACAATCCAAGTTTGATAAAACATATCTATAAATTTGTTACGAACTCCTTCCATTTTTCCTATTGGTATATTAAATTGTTTTCTATGATTTTTATAATGATAAATACCATATAATATAGTTTTATTTGAGGCATTTGCAGTTGCAGGTAATGAAATAGCTCTTCCAACAGTTAAACATTCCATTAACATTTTCCATCCATTCCCTGCCATCTCCTCACCTCCTATTATCATATCTAATGATATCTCAACATCTCCTTTTAATGTGCCATTCGGAAAACCGGCATTATTCGGATTATGATACGTTTTTTGTTCTAGTCCTAAATGACCTCTTTCTAATAAGGCTAATGTTACTCCTTCCGTGCCTTTTTTTAATTCTTTATTAGGATCTTCTAAATAAAATGCAACACCAATAAGATTAGAAATAGGAGCTAATGTTATATAGCGTTTATTAAGGGAAACCTTTATTTTTCCATTAGAAAGAACACCTTTATCAATTGATCCAGTTGCATCAGAACCATTATTAGGTCCTGTTAAACCAAAACAAGGAATTAATTCACCTTTTGCTAATTTAGGTAAATATTTATTTTTTTGGTCTTGGGTTCCATAATGTTGTAAAAGTTCTCCTGGACCTAATGAATTTGGAACCATTGTTGCAACTCCAAGGGAAGGATTATAAGATGTTATTTGAGTTAGAATTCTAGCCTGAGATGTAATTGTTGCAGGAATTCCGCCATATTTCTCTCCTATTATCATTCCGAAAAAGCCATACTTACCAACATATCCCATCGTTTTCATTATATTGGGTGATGGATAAATTGGTTCTTCACCTATTTTTTGTAAAAGTTTTGGTATATTTTCAAATAATTTTTTATCATTATTTGTTTGAATAACAGGAGGTAATGAAATATATTTTTCTGTAACTTTTCCTGTAAATATTTCTTTATCAATAGATGTTCCACCTGATTTTAGTGCTATAATCTCTGTCTCAGAAATTTTTGGAATAATACTTTTAACTTTATTAAAAATTAAACGTCTCATAATATTATTATAAATAATTATTTACATACAAAAACCTGTTTTAATTCTTTTTACGCATTTTTTTAATTGATAATAATTAAAAAATTAAAAATATTTAATAATATGAAAAATAAAAATATTAAGATTAAAAATTTACAAAATATAGTTTTTAGGAATGATACAAAAAAAATCCATCTATTTAATAATAAATTATCAATAAACCAATCACAAATAAAAAAAATAATAAATAATTCTGAAAATAAAAAAATATTATTTAATAAAAATATAAATCAAAATATTATAATTAAAGTTAAAGAAATAAACTATAAAAATATTCAATCAATTTATTGTGAATTATTAGCATATAAAAAATTAAAATCAATTACTAATCAAAATATCGCTAAAAAAATTAAAAGTGTTTTATGTAATACTGATGAAGAAGAATATAAATTTCTTCAAAAGGATAAATTAAATCTTTGTAAAAAAGGATATTCAAATATTCCTATTATCATTTTTGTTTTAGAATATAAAGATGGAAAAAGTTTTTATGATGAATTACAAATAAATAATTCAAAAAATTTATTTATTGATTTTATAAAACAATTATTTTTTATATTTTATTCATTATCTGAAATAGGTGTTAAATATTGTGATTTAAATTTAAATAATTTTTTAGTAAAAAAACAAGCAACAATCTTAAATTATAACATTGAAGGATTTTTAGTTCCCATTAATGTTAATTATTTTATTTCACTTATTGATATGGATAAAGTATTATTTGGAGCAGAAATGAAAAATCAATCCCAAAAATTTATTATTGATGATATATTAAATAAAGATAATTTTTTTTATAAAATTCTTTTTTCGTTAAAACAAAAATTTTCAACAGTAATTAATTTTTCCGAATTAGAGGCTAAAATATTTTTGGATAATGTTTTTTCTGTTAATCAATTCTTAGAAATAATAAATAATTTAATATTTTATCTTTAAAAAGGTTTTTATTAGATTGTTTGGAAAAAGAAGTTTTACCAATAGATTATGAAGATTATTTATAAATGTTAGAAATTATGGAAAATGTGTGTTTATAAATTTAATTAACTTCTTCAATATTTATTATACTTATATTATCTTATTCTTCTGTTTGAACTTGTGCTTTTACAATTCCTGTAATAAATTGTTGTGCTAACTTCTTATTATTTTCAATCTCTTTTTCTAATTGTTTAATGAGTGCATCATTTGATTCGCAATACTCAACAATTTCTTTTTGGCGTTCAAGTGATGGGATTTGGATTTTTATTGATTTGAATTTTTCTCTATTTATTCTTGGAATTCCTACACCATTTGATATTTTTTTTAATTGATTCATAATTTGCGTTTCAAATATATAGTATAAATATTCTTTTAAAATTAGTTGAGTATTAACATCAAACAACCAATATTCATTTGAAAGAATTCCATCAACAGTATCGTTATTAATATATCCATAACCGCCATTTAATATTTTACTCATTGAGAATTGATGTAATTTACATATTTGTTGTCTTTTTATTTTTAACTCACTTCCAAATATCTGTTTAGATACTTTGCTATAGCCTTTTGAACTAAGACCAACTATATTGTATTTTGTATTATCATCAACATTAATATAATTATTTGTTTTTTCACCAAATACTTCTCCCAAAGTTTTCACAACATTCTCACTAAATATTTTTTGATTACTCAAACAAAACTCGTTCAATTGCTTCAATTCCGCAATTTTCTCATTACTTGTTTTGTTTGCTTTTTCGTATATGAAATCTAAATATTTTACGATTTCTTTTTGCCGTTCAAGGGATGGGATAGGGATTTTTATTGATTTGAATTCATCAATATCAATTGCTTTTTGTGCTGATCCTCTTCCGCATTTAAATACTTGTTCTTTATTATTATCTAAATAATACCATAAATATTCATTAATCATACTTTTATTTTTAGATTTAATAGTAAATGCTTGACTATTTAAGTAATATTTTTCATTCAATAACATAACACAATTATGTAAAGACATTCCTTCTCTACTTATTTTACAGGTTTTTCCTTCTCTTGAATACTCATTTGTATAAAATGATGTAAAACCTCCTCCTCCTAATACTGGATATTCACCTGTTTCTACTTGTCCTTTGACAATTCTTTTACCATTTTGAAAATCACAAACTTCTCCAAGTGTTTTCACAACAACACCTTCTTCATATTGTTCTTCTTCGGTTTCATCTTCTCTATATTCATTGTAATTAAGAGAATATTTATTTTGAGCAATTTTTTCAATTGGAACCTCTAAAAGTAAAGTTTTTTCTTTATTCTCAGGATTAAAATCATAAAACTTAACTTTTTTAGTCTGATGTGTTTTAGTAAATTCATAAATTCTTTTGGTTTCTTTATTTGTTGTTTTAGAATAAGAAATATTAGTTTTTAAAACTTCTGTTTCATCCCTTTTCTTAACAAAAAATGCTACAACTGTTTTTATATCTGTAAATGAAAATGTTTTTGCTGGAAAACTAATTATTTCCTTTAAATCACAAGTTTTTACAAGATATTCACGAATAGCTACTAATGCTTGATTTTTATTAAATAATTCCTGTCCATCTGGTAAAACAATCGCACATTTTCCATTAATATCTAAAATTTTAATAATTAATTGTAAAAATAATGGAACTGCACTATTAATTCTAACTGGATAATATTCATTTCTTAAAGGTGTATCAATATCATCATAATTTAATCCATCAATTCCAAATGGTGGATTTGTTAAAATATTTTTCCACTTTTTAGTCGTTGGGTTTCTAATACTATCATCTAGTTCTAAATTTTTACCATCAAAACCTGTAGAAATAAACATATTAGTTTTAGCAAGTTGATAAGTTCTAGGAACTGCTTCACGACCACCTAAAAGTTCATTACAAATTTTTTCCATATTTAAGGTTTTACCTTGAGATTTTGCTTTATCTTCAATAAATTTTACAATTGTCATTAAAAATCCTCCAGTTCCCATAGCGGGGTCATAATAACTTTCAATTGTTCCATCATCTAAAATTTGAGGGTTAATTAAATTAACCATAATATTTTTAGAAGCAGGAGGTGTAAAAAATTGACCTAAATCTCCTGTCATAATCGTTTTAAAAACATGTTCATAAGCGGTTCCTAAAACATCACATTCATATTTTTCAAATGGAAATTCATAAAAAGACTTAATTAATTTAATATAAGTTTCTTTTTTCTTAATATCAAAATTATTTTCCTTTAAAAATACTTTATTAGTTTTAGGATAATAACATAAAAATTCTTTCCAATATTTAGTTAATACTAAAGGTAAAATTGCACTTTTATCTGAAATAGATAATTCATAAAGATTTTTAAAACTTAATGCTTTCTTTAAAGAATTCTTATGTTTTTCTAAATCATTTCCATAATTACTATCTGGTTTAAAATATTTTTCAAAATCCTTATCTGTAATCTTTGTTTTCATCATTCTTAAAATTGATAAATATGAAATATTTGCTAATGCAATATCTCCAATTAAATGTTCATTGTTTCTAAGTAAATCCAACACATTCTTAAAGAATGTTATTAGCTCCTTAACTTCCGACTCGTGAGATTTCACAATATTTAATTGGACATTTGAAACACAAGGCATCTTTTTATTTAGATGTCTTGTAAATTCAATCTTCTGTCCAAAGACCTTTTTACACTTTTCACAAATGTATTCTGGCATTCTATATTATTAAGTATATTTATCTTTAAATTAAAAAAAATCAATTTTTAATATTTTTTTATAATTTTAAGCATTTTTTACTTTTACAAATAATTTACCATTCTAAAGCATTTTCATTATTTTTTTGGTATTGTATTTCAAATAAATCATTAATATTATTTAATTTGTAAATTTCAACCCAAATGTCAATGTCAGGTTTTGGAAATTTTTTATCACAATTAAATATAATTTTAAGTAATTCTAAATATTTAAATTCAGTAATTAATTCTATTTTAATTTTTTCTGGGAATTCATTAATTTTCTCTAAACATTCTTTTTTAGAATAATATTTTGAGACATCAATATTAAGGTAATCAACCCATCCTTTAAATTGTCCTTCAAAAACTTCTTCTGGATTATGAGGAAGTCTTTTATCAATTTCACAAAGTTTAAAATAATCTTTTTTAGAAGAACATTTATTCCCAATGATTTTTTTAGCAATTTCATAAGAAATACCATTTTGATAAAATTTTTCTTTTAATTTTTCTGTAAAAGTTTCAGGTAAGTTTGTCCAATTTATTGATTTTAAGCTTGTTGAATCTATGCAAAAATCAATTTCATTTCCCTCTGGAGTTTTAAATGTAATTTTTCCATTGTTAAAACTAAAACTTTCTTTATATCTCGTAAATTCTTCATTTATATCAAAACCTTCATCTAGTCTTTCTAAAAATAAACAATATCCAATAATAATATCACATATTTGTTCAATTTTATTTTCTTCATCTTCAAATGTAAAACTATCTAACATTATTCCTTGTGTTTTATTTTGAAATAATCTTAATGTTCTTCCTGTTTCCTGAATAAAAACAATTTCACTTCTTTTTTTAACTGGTGTTAAGTTAATTCCTATATCTACTTTTTCATCGTCAAAACCTTCACGACAACGTCCTACTACTAATAATAAGGCATAATTGTCTTTTTTAATAAATTTACTAATTTCGTCAATAGGGGAAATTCTTTTATTTCCACCATGGGAAATATAAAAAGTAAAGTTTGATAATTCAGGAAAATCCATTGTTTGACAATTTTTTAAGATTTCAAGCCATTCTACTGCATTTGAAATTGTTTCAGTCCAACAAATCGCTTTTTTAGTTTTAGATTCAATTAAAACCTTTTCAATATAATTTACAAAATGTAAATAATCATTTTTTACAAAATGATTAAATGAAATATTTTTTTGCAATTGAGTTTCAACCCAATAAAACTTTGGTGGAACAATTATTTTTTTATCTATTGCTTCAACTAATGACATCCTATATAGAAAATTAATAATCATACCATCTCCAAATAATTCTGTCATTCTTTGAAACTTTTCAAAATCCTTCCTAATAGGTGTTGCTGAAAAACCTATCATTGATTTAAGATTTGTCCAATGATCTTTCGCAAATTTTAAAAATTTGTAAGTTTCTAATGCTCCTGCACTATGACATTCATCTACAATGATCATTCCAAATTTATCTTTTAAAATTTCTTGATAACGTTCATCATAAATAATACTATCAACATTTGTAATAACAAATAATGGTTTTATATTTTCTTTATTTATTTCATTCAATTCCATTTTTTTATTGTAAAATGTTTTCAAATCATAATAAGAAAAATCTTGAATTAAACCCCCATTTATACATTTTTGAAATTTATTTTCATCATCAAACTGTGACCTTAAAACATCTTTTCTTTCTGTAATCCATAAAACTGAATTTGAATTATTTTTAAAATATTCTCCAACTAAACTTAATGAAACAACTGTTTTACCTGCTCCTGTTGGTAAATTAACAATTGAACTTTTCATATTTAAAGAAAATTTTTGTCTTATTTCTTCTTGATAATCTCTTAAAATATATTTATTAATTTGTATAGCCATTTTTGACAATTTCTTTAATAAATCTTTAATTCTTAATGGTCTCCGTAATCTTTCTATTTCAATTTCTGATAATTTTTTAAAATCTAAATTTAAAGTTTGTAAATATGGCTCAATCTCGTTAATTATCCTTTTATTGTAAAATTCTGTTCCACCATCATATTTTAAATGAAATTCTTGGAATTTATATTGTAAAATGCGTTCTATTTTCAACATTAAATTAATTGGAATTTCATAAACATCTTTAAAATTACCTCTTGTAATTTCACCTGTTAAATATGTATTGTCTCTATCGGGTATATTTTGAGTAATTCCCATCTTACAACCATTATATTTATCATAATAAGGATGAATTCGAATATAAAGATAACCTTTCATTTTATTTACATCTGTTTAAGAAAAATAAAATTCAATTTTTTAAATATATATACACTTATTCCTAATATTATAAAAGAAGGATGAATTCGAATATAAAGATAACCTTTCATTTTATTTACATCTGTTTAAGAAAAAATAAAATTTAATTTTTTAAATATATATACACTTATTCCTAATACAATAAATGTAAATAAATCTTTTTTTAATATTTACTTAAAAAAACCAGTTTTAATTCTTTTAACACATCCTTTTTTATCTATTTCATAATACTGAACAGTTAATTCTTTATTAATATATTGTTCCCCCTCTTTATATAACTTTTGTCTATATTCTCTTGTTCCCATCGGTTTTACCTTAAATGTTTCTGGAGAATTTAAACATTTCACTTCCCAAATAACAGTTCCTTTATCGTTTCCTTTTCCTTCATAATAATTAACTATCCTAAAATTATCTTCATTATAAAATTTAATTTTCATTACATCTTTGGAAGTAGAACGCATTTTATATATCCCATTCGGTATTCTTATTATTCCTCCTTCTTTTCCTTCTTTTTTAAAACGTAATATCTCCTTATTTAATTCCCTATTATCTTTTATTAAAATAGTTGGTGTTAAAATAACATTAGGAGATTGTATTTTTTCTATAAGTTTTAAACGCTGATTATAGGGAAGTGTTGGATTGGTCTTGTCATAGCAATCAAATATATAATATTTTATTGTTTTTAATTTTTTTTTATCAATATCTTTCTCATCTTTCTTACCAAATATAGAACGCATATCTTTTAATGATATGTCTTTTGATAATAATTCACCATCTAAAATTAAATCCGTATTTAAATCCTTCTTTAAAAAATCTAAATATTTAAAAGGCTTACCTTGTCGTGATATAAACTCACCATTTATAAAAATGGCTCTATTCCCATCTAATTTAGGTTGTAAATATAATGGAAAATTTAAGTTTTTTTCATCAAAATTAGATGGGTTCATTGGCTTAAATTGTGGAGTATCACTATTCTGTACATTACTATATTTATCTGAAATAATTTTATTTTTCCATTTTGTTTTTGCAAGTTGAACTGCACGTTCGTGAGGTGTTTTTTTACCTATTGATTTATCTATAATTTTAGGTTCAGGATGAGTTGTTTTACCACCAATTTTTCCATAAGAAACATGTATTTCATTATTAAGAACCCATATTTTCCAGAAATAATTGTTTTTATATAGAATGGGAAATGTATGTATCATTATTATCTATGAGATAATAATTGGCTATTATGTCAGATGAAGATAAAAATTTAACCCTTAAAGAAAAAGTTTTTATAAAAATTAAATCCTATTATAAACCCATTTTAGTAGTTACATTTATTATTATATCATTTATATTGGCTAAATGGATTACTGCTGTTGGCTATCCTGTTTTAGGAGCTTCATATTTATTATATCCTTCTTTTGGTGATTATGGATTAGAATGGAAGAGAGTTATGTATTTTTTCAATAATAATAATGATATTTATAAAAATAAAGAATTTATTGAAATACCTGACCCGAAAAATCCTTTAATTAATGCTAAAATTTATCTATCACCATTAAACTCTATTAAAGGAATTATAGGCGGAATCTTACAAATGATCCAATGTTCATTTATATTACCCATTTTTCTTTCAACCACCATTTTAAGAGAATTATTATTTAGTTGGAGAGGATATATGTTAATTATCGGCGCTACTCTTATGGGATTTATTACTGGTTCTCAAGGTTTAGGTTATAGTGGATTAAGCTTAATAATGTTTGGTATAATATTAAAAATATTGGGAAGAATATTTTTAGGTAAATATGGTCCATACGATGTTATGTCAATGAGTCAAAATGCATTAAGTATTGCACTTCAAAAAGATACATTATTGAACCCGGTTAAAAATTATGAAGGTAAGATGGAGATAAATGATCCAGAAGGGGCAAGTTCTTATATAAAGATTAAAACAAAGGGAGCTGAAATAAGTCCTTTAAATTATGTTGCTGGCTTCTTCTCATATTTTATGTTTTATTTGGGAACTGATAAGCTTATTTATAATAATATATATTGGTTTTTAGGAAGAGATGAAAAAACAGGTAATAAATCTAAAATTGTTGAAGGATTATTACTTCTTTTAATGGGGGCTGCAATATCATCTTTAATCCTTTCATTAAAAAATTTTGATATTATATCTTCTATTGTTGGTGGTGTTTTTACGATTATACTTATTGGATTATTTGCTATTCCGTCAATTAAAGAAAAATTAAGTAAGCAATCTTTAAATTTATATTATTTATTTATAATCAATTCTATTTTTATTACTATTTTTTCAACATTATTTAAAAAACAAGTTGGTACAAATTTTGCACTTACTATATTATTATTAGGATTAAGTATTATTATTATTGTTAAAGGTAAATTATTAGGTGATGTATCTTTTGGTGATTTATTTTTTAATGATGGATTATTAACCTCTATGGGTCGTATGTGTAATACTGACCCTCAAAATATTATTAAATATTCTGAAAAACTTAAAAATTATGTTAAAGAATTCCTTAAATTATATCCTACTACTATGACTGAAAAAAATGTTGATATCCTTGAAAAAAAAGAAAATATTCAAGAAGGTGGCAAAAATAAAAGAAATATTATTAAACAAATTAATACCGAATTTAATAAAGTCACTAATAATAATATTAATGAATTAGAAAAATTAGCTGAAAAATATAATGTTAAAAGTAATATTAATAAAATACAAAAACAATTAAATAAAGAAGAATATTATATTCATAAACAAAAAAAAAATATTGAAAATACTCGTATTCAACTTAAAAAAGAAGAAGAAGAAAGACAACAAGTATTAAATAAAATTGTTGCAAAATTAAACAATTCAACAAATAATAATAAAGAAAATAAAAAAAATAAAGAAATTCAGGAAAAAACAGATAATAATAAAAAAGAAAATCAGGAAAATAAAGAAATTCAGGAAAAAACAGATAATAATAAAAAAGAAAATCAGGAAATTGCTGTTGCTTAAAAATATTTAATAATGTTATTATAATGAAAGTTTATATATTTATTTTTAGAAGAGATTTGCGAATTTATGATAATAGGGGATTGAATGAGGCTATGAAGATGGGTAATGTTTTACCTATATTTATTTTCGACCCTAAACAAATTGATAAAAATAAAAATTCTTATTTTTCTAATAAAAGTGTTCAATTTTTAATAGAAAGTTTAAAAGATTTAGAAAAAGATATAAAAAAATATAAAGGAAAATTATATTATTATTATGGAGAACCTTCAAAAGTGATTGATGAAATTTTACTTAAAATTAATTCTATGATAGGAAAGAATATAGAAGCAGTAATAGTAAATAGAGATTATACACCCTATTCAAGGGAAAGAGATAATAAGATAAAGTTATTAGAGAGTTATGATGATATAATGATAAATTCGCCTAATACAATATTAACAGGAGGAGGAACAGAATATAAAGTTTTCACACCCTATTATCAGAAAGCCAAAAAATTAGGTTATAAAAAGCCAGAAACAGGAAAGATTAATTTTATTAAATTAGCACTAAAAACAAAATATGATTATAATGATAATCTTGATGATTTTTACGAAAAAGAAAATATTTTACACAATGGAGGTAGAACTGAAGCATTAAAACAATTAGATAAAATTTGTGAAAATAAGGGTTATCTAAAAACTAGAGATATTCCAAGTATTCATACTACTGAAATGAGTGCATATAATAAATATGGTTGTATCAGTATTAGAGAATTTATGAACAAATTAGAAAATACAGTTGGACTTGAAAATGGTATCGCTAGACAATTATATTTTAGAGATTTTTTTTATCAAATTATATATAATCATCCGGAAGTATTAGGAAAACCCTTTTATGAAAAATTTTATGAATTTAATTGGGATAATAAAGATAGTTGGATTAATGCATGGATGGAAGGAAAAACCGGTTTTCCTATTATTGATGCTGGAATTAGACAAATGCTAAATACTGGTTTTATGCACAATAGATGTAGAATGTTGGTTGCTAGTTTTTTTACTAAAGATTTATTATGTGACTGGCGTATAGGTGAAAAATTCTTTGCTCAACATTTGTATGATTATGATGTTTCACAAAATAATGCTGGTTGGCAAACTGTATTTGGTTGTGGTGCTTCTTCTCTTGACTGGTTTAGAGTAATGAACCCTTGGACACAAACAAAGAAATTTGATAAGGAATGTATATATATAAAACAATGGATACCAGAATTACAAAATGTTGATAAAAGGGATATATTAAATTGGGATAAGAATTGGAAAAAAGATGTTTATTATAGACCAATAATAGAACATAAAGAAAGAAGATTAATATTTTTAGAAAGAATGAAATCTCATTTAAAATAATATTTTATTGAGGAGATATTTTTTTGGTGATTGATGCAACTAAAAAGGTTAAGATACCTCCCCAAATCATATCTATAATCCCTGTTTTCCATTCATATTGGTAGAATATTGCTAAATTGGTTAAATCAAATACAGCATATATTAAAAATCCTAATGGAAATGCATAAATAAGTGAATCAGAAATAATATGATTAGGTCTTATATAAGGTAATGCGAAATAATTAACAGAGATAGATAAAACAACAAAACATAAAAAGGCTGGTAAAAATCTAACTTTCATAGGAGTTCCTTTTTGTATTTTTGCTATCATTTCCCCAAATGCTCTTGTTGACCAAAAATTCATCATAATAGCATCAATAATTATATATATAATTAAAGCGATTAATAAATTAATATAATTCATATTTAATATAAAGATAATTACTTAAAAAAAATGAATAAATTAATAATTATAAAAGAAATATATGAAATCTTTATACTTGGATGAATATTTAAATAAACCAATTGATTTAACTGGTGTTAAAAAATTAGTGATGGGTAAATATTTTAATAGTGATATTTTAAACTATGATGAACTTGAATATTTAGAAATGGGACATTATTTTAATCAAAAAATTTTTTTACCTCCTAAAATCAAAGTTGTTAAATGTGGATTTTATTTTAACCAGTTATTTAAATCATTCCCTAATTCACTAGAAGAATTTATTATGGGTGAATGTTATGATCAGGAATTACCTAATTATTCTAATAATCTAAAAATAACGTATGGTAAATATTTTAATAAATAAGTTTTCTATCTAATTATTTTTTTATAACATTTATCTTTTTCACAAACCCATTTATAATTTCTTAAATTTTTTTCTTCAAATATCTTTACACCGTCCCAACTCTCTACTTCTAAACCATTTGCTTTAAAGGTATCTTTATGAAAATCAGGTAATTCTAAGTTATAATAAGTAACTTCATATTCTTCATTATGTTTTTTTGAATATTTAAAATTTTTATTACATTCAATATGTCTCCATTCTCCATATATTTTATAAGCATGAAATTTTGATATGTATAAATCTCTATTTGGTAATTTCCCTTCAAATGTTCCTTTTGGTACCAAATAAGGTCTCCAATTTCTATTTTTATTTACATATTTTTGAACTGATTTTATTTTAACAATTCTATTATCTCCTGTCACTACTTGGTCTCCTGTTTTTAATTCATCTATTCTCTTTTCACC
>Ga0180433_10006835_pt1 | contig 14790 bp, 14 predicted proteins | sample SS_ome_8_FD_132980 | JGI IMG/M metagenome (GOLD analysis project Ga0180433, IMG submission 132980) | Hypersaline lake sediment archaeal communities from the Salton Sea, California, USA - SS_1_D_1 metaG | ecosystem: Environmental > Aquatic > Non-marine Saline and Alkaline > Hypersaline >... | reverse complement strand
CTGACGAGTTCTTGCAGATCGAGATTGGTGAACGCAAAGTCGCGAACGGCTTCCGCCGCTTCGGTTGCCAGGCCCCGACCCCAGTAATGGCTAGCGATGTCATATCCCAGTTCAACAATGTCGTGTCCGTCGAGGACCATGTGCTCGAGACCGCAGTCGCCGATCAACTTATTTTCCGACTTCAGGATGACAGAGAAGAGACCGTAGCCGTGCTCGTCCTGATGAGCCAGGTTACAGTCGATCCACCCCGTCATCTGCTCGCGGGTAAACGGCGGCACGCCGAACGACTCCATCACTCTCGGATCAGTAAATATCTCAAGTAGATCCTCAGTGTCTTCAGGAACCATGCTGCGCAGGTGTAATCGTTTAGTCTCGATCATGTCAGTTTCCACGCTAACGGTGAATTGACAGTTTCACACTCAATAGCCTTATAGGCGGCTACAAGGTGGTATGACTCCACTCTGCATCTCTTCTCATAAGTATCATACTCTCAAAGGCATGTCAATCTCTTGGGCCCGTGGACAGTTGCATAACGAATTTTCCGGATAAAAGCCCTTAAGACACCCCTGAGGTAGTATCCATGGGGCGTTGCGCTCGCGCCGCCCGGAATTGGGCGGAAGATGGTGGAGAGGTTATTCCCGGGAGTGGGTCGACCCCCGAACAAGGATGATCTACAACCCCGGATTCGAAATTGCGGTCACCAGGCCCAGGATAAGAACACCGAATGGTTCCGTATGCCCGGCGGAGTGGCAGTTGACCGACACATCCCCCTACTTGAGGGCGACGTGTAGCGCGGCGACTCCTCCCAGGAGCGGACGGGAATCGACCTGCCTGAACCCTGCATCGAGGAGAATCCCGCAAACCTCTTCCGAGGTATAGAACCGCCTGGCCGATTCAGCCAGGTAGCGGTAAGCGTCCGGGTGGCCAGAAACCATGCCTCCCAGGCGGGATACAACCAAGGCGTAATACGCGTCGACAGCCGCCCGCAGCAGGGCATTAGGCGGCCGGCTTGTCTCTACTAAGACGAATCTCCCGCCCGGTGAGAGCACCCGGATCACTTCTGAGAGATACTGTGAGCTCAAAGGGTTTTGATAGGTCAGGTTTCTGAAGGCGAATGAGATCCCTATCACCGAAAAGCAGGCATCCTCGAACGGCAGTTCTCCTACGTCACCGCGAACAAATCCGATTCGGCGCTGGAGTCTCCGAGCTCTCAACTTAGAAACCGCTTCCTCCAACATAGGCCCGGAGAAATCAATGCCGATTACGTGGCGCCCACCTCCTGAGACATTCGCAAGGCGGATCGACAGGTCACCGGTACCGCAGCATAGGTCAAGCACCGGGCCCGACGCATGGCGAAGGCACTCCTCGGCTGCTTGCTTCCGCCACCATGTGTCGAGACCTCCGGTCAGCAGGCGATTCAAGAGATCGTATCGCCGGGGGATCGATGAGAACATGTGAAGCAGAGGCTGGGAGCTATGACCCCGGGCCTTGCGAGATCGGCCCGCGTCCTGTTTCAGTGGGTCCCGACAGACAGTCATAATGAGAGATGATAAGCATTAGGCAAGGGGGCTTCAAGCGTCGCTTCGGGCTCGCGCTTATCAGCATAGGAGAGAAGTGGGGCGCAGGCGATGCTCAGGCTCATGAGCGTCGAGTTCTACGGTCAACTGAGCTTTAAGTCCCACCACCCACACCCACGTCCTTGGGTTCGGTCTTCCTGGTTTGTGGACACCGGGCAACTTCGCCCGGCACCGTCAATTCCTTTTTACCCTACCGGAGCTTCGGCGCGACCCAAAAGGACCCCGGTGACGATGCCGGACGAAATCCTCGGCTAAGCCCCGACCCTCGACGGAGCCGGCAACTCAGCCGCCCAATGCTTGGCGCTCTTGACTGCCAAAACAGGTACTGATTGAGACTTTGTCAGTATTCGCATCGGTTACTGTTTTGATTACGCTTTGGGCCCTAAGGTTTCAAGAGAGTTCTATCCAAACGAAGAAGGGGACCGTCGGGCGTGGAAACCCGACGCTACAGAGGGCGCCGAGCGGGCAGTCGGTGAGGTGTTGACATAGCCCAACCGGTTGTGGCATGCTCACACGAACGAGGAAAGTGAAGGATCATGGGAGTACCCGAGAATCTCAAGGCGGCATGCGATAAAGACCATCTGGAGAAGGTGCTTGCCGCGGCCCTGGCAAAAGGCGCCGAGTTCGCGGAGGTTTATGTCGAAGCCCGGACTACCGACACCGTCCAGGTCGAAGAGCGGGTGGTAAGGGAAGCCTCCCGCGGCATTATCGCCGGGGTGGGGGTCCGGACAATTATCGGCGACAAGATAGGCTACGCCTATGCCGACGGGCTGAATCCCCGATCAATGCTGGACGCGGCCGGGGTTGCGGCCGAGATAGTAGCGGGTCCCCCCGTAGCCGGGCCGGTCGGTCTGCCGGCGGAACCCGCTGAAGCTGAGAGGTTCTCACACCCAAGCGTCTACCCGATCGAGATAGGTGCGGCAAAGAAGATAGAGGTTGCCAAGGCAACCGATGACGCCGCCAGATCTCACGACGCGAGGGTGGGCGAGGTGCTGGTGGCGCTCGTCGATTCCGACAGGTCCGTGCATGTCGCCAACTCGGCAGGTGTGTTCGTCCATGACCGGAGAATATTGACCACCTTGAGGGTGATTGTCGTTGCAGAGGAGGCGGGACTAAGGCAGACGGGCGGCAGGACTTTGAGCGGAACAGTGGGCTATGAGCTCTTCGAAAGGGAGACGCCTGTCGAAGTCGCCAGGGACGCCGCAAGGCAAGCGGTGATTCTGCTTGAGGCGGATGAGGCCCCTGCCGGAAAGATGGTTGTAGTGGTGGGCAACGGAAGGGGTGGCGTGCTGCTGCACGAGGCGATAGGCCACGGATTCGAGGGCGACTTCATTAGGAAGCAAACCTCTCTGTTTACAGGCAAACTTGGAGAGCGGGTTGCTGTCGACGCATGCACCATTGTGGATGACGCGACGATTCCCGGAGTCCGCGGCACATGCAACATTGACGATGAGGGCACACCCGGCCAGCGAACCGTGCTCATTGAAGACGGGACACTCAAAGGTTTTCTCTATGACAAGCTCAATGCCCGGCTGATGAAGACCCGATCGACGGGCAATGGGCGGCGGCAGTCATACCGCCATATGCCGGTTGTTCGAATGACCAACACCTTTATGACCGGCGGCCCGGCTTCCCGGGATGAAATCATAACTTCCGTGAAGAAGGGTTTCTATGCCAAGCGTATCGGCGGGGGCCAGGTGGACATAGCAAGCGGCAACTTCGTTTTTGAAGTGATGGAGGGCTATGTCATTGAAGATGGTAAGGTGGGGCATCCAGTAAGAGGCGCCAACCTTATTGGAAACGGAGCCGAAGTGCTTAAAAAGATCGAGATGGTGGGAAACGACTTCCTCATGGATGCCGGGGGCGGCACCTGCGGCAAGGCAGGCCAGGGGGTACCTGTCGGAAACGGCGTACCCACGATCAAGGTATCCGAGATCACAGTGGGAGGTACAAAGTCCTAGGCATGGATTATCTTGAGCTGGCGAGAGATGTCACCCTGAAGGCCGGGAAGAGAGGGGCCGACCAGTGTGACTGCTACATAGAACGGGGCAGGAATCTCACTATAAAGGTAAGAAACGGTGAGGTGGAAAGTATCGAGCGGGCCGGATTCGCGGGTCTGGGCATAAGGCTGATCGTCGGCGGCAGCCTCGGCTTCGGTTTCACAACCGATCTCTCCCCTGAGACCGTCGCAGGACTTGTAGAAAGATCCCTCGACTTCGCCCGTACATCTACACCCGACCCGTATGCCGGGATTGCCGAACACCCGGTGCCCGACAAAGTGGATCTCGAGATAAATGATCCTGCTATTACGGAGACCCCGCTCGAGGAGAAAACCGGTATGGCATTGGCCTGCGAGCAGGCGGCCTATGACCACGACAGTCGAATCAAGTACACCTACGGCGCTTCCTACAGCGACCAATCCGGCACAGTGATTCTGGCCCGCCTGGGTTCGGATCCTATTTCCTATGATGCGACCCGCGTGGATATTACCTGCATCCCTGTGGCCGAGCAAGACGGCGAGAGAAGAATGGGTGTCTGGTATTGCTCCGAGCGCTTCCTTTCTGACATGGAACCCGCGGCCGTAGTCGGTCAGACCGCTGCACGGAGGGCTGTGGCTATGCTGGGAGCCAGGGGAGTGCCAACGCAGAAAGCCAGTGTGGTTTTCGACCCGAGCACCGGCTCGGAACTCGTAGGGGAGATATTCAACAGCCTCGATGGCGAGGACGTGCTGCGCGGCATGTCATTCATGAAGGACAGGCTCGGCGAGCAGGTAGGATCCGACGAGGCCAGCTTCGTTGATGACGGTAGGATCCCGAGAAGGGTGGGATCGCGTCCCTTCGATGCTGAGGGGGCGCCGACCACCCGCACCCTGGCCATAGACAAGGGAATGGTCAAGACCTACTTCTACGACGCTCGCTCCGCAAGGAAAGCCGGTGTGTCCTCTACGGCCAACGCCAGGCGGGGTTTCGATTCCATCCCACACATAGCCGCGAACAATTTCTACATGATTCCCGGACGCGCGACCAGGGATGATGTCATTTCGGGTGTGAACAAGGGGGTCATGATCACAAACCTCCTTGGTTTCGGGGTCAATATCACAACCGGTGATTACTCCAGAGGCGCCGAAGGGCTGTGGATCGAGAACGGCCGCATAAGTCATCCGGTGGACGGCATCACGATAGCGGGCAACATGGCCGATATGCTGAGGGGCATAGTTGCGGTCGCCTCCGACCTTCGTTTCTTCGGGCGCATGGGATCCCCCACCTTTGTGATCGACCGGATGACCATGGCCGGCGACTAAAAACAAAGAGGTGACAGGTACGCAATTCTGCTAAGAACGGCAGAATTACGAACCAGTCACCTTCTCAAGAAAAGGGGACACGAAACTTTCCCTTACGGGAAAGTATCATGTCCCGGACCCATATCGGCGTCGGGCACGGAGACCCGACGCTACATTCGGAGGCGCTATTCGTCGCGATGGTAGGTGGGAAGCGGTGTGGCGGCGAATCGGATGCTGTCTTGAGAGGGGTGGGGACGCCGCGCGGAGCGCACTCTTCTATCACTCAGGAACGCCAGACGTTCCAGGAACGTACCCACGAGCGCCGGCCATAGAAAGGCCGCCATCCCGGTTGCAACGGCGAGCATAACGCCCAGGAAGACCATGCATAGCCCGAAGATCCTGCCTACGGTGGCCGCCGCAATCGTGGACTTCCGGTAGTCGCGCGTAAGCCGCCAGAGAATGGCCCGCAGGACTCTACCGCCATCCAGCGGGAAGCCCGGCACAAGGTTGAAACAAGCTAGCACCAGGTTGGCATAGAATGCGTACTCAAAGACCACGGTGGCAATCCCGTGTCCCGCATGCTCCAGCAATACAAACCTCAGGAAAGCGCAAAGTCCTGCTATCAACAGGCTGGCAACCGGCCCGGCTATCGCCATCCGGAATTCAACGCCCGGCGAGCGAGGCTCGCTGTCCATATGGGCAACCCCGCCGAATATGAACAGGGTTATCTTTCTTATCGAAAGCCCGTCTCTCAGAGCGACAAGCGAGTGGGATAGCTCGTGCGCCAGCACGGATAGAAAGAGCACCACAGCCCCTATCACGCTTACCAGCCAGGCCGCCGTATCCCCGAGACCAGGAGCGGTTTCAGCGATATACCGTACCTTGAGCCAATATACAAGAAAGGCGAACACCACAAGCCAGGTCACGTTGACATTGACTTCGATGGGGCCTATTCGCCCCAGCCTCAGCGACGCTCTTCCTATCATAGAATCAATCCACCAGGATCAGGCCGTAGTAGTCACCCTTCTCATCCTCCGTCCTGACCACCTCGATTTCGAAACCGTTCGTCCGAACGGTCGTAAAGACATCTATGCCGCACGCCTCCATCGAGGGACGCGCAAGATAGGGATACTTGCACCTGGCCCCCGTGTCGCACGTTTTGCAGAGCCGGCAGGGCCCTGAACCGAAGCCCAGCGCTTTGAAGTAACCGTCCAGGAAGATCTCGCGCTCCAGCTTCGGTACAACCTCATTCACTATGGCCGGATCGTCGGAGTGGATGAGAATGGCCCGGCGATAGCATGCAATGGCCCGAGCGGTTTCATCGGAGTCCGGGGTAAAGGGCGGGCAGGTCAGGCGTTTGTTGTAACCCCCGCAACCGAACCGGCACTTGAGCCTGACCCAGGGCTCGCAACGGATGGTCCGTGCTTCTATCTCCCTGGCTTCCGATGCCCCCATGCCTACGGCTTTATCCAGATAGGCCTCAAGGTCACCGGGTTCGTGTCGAGCATGCCGGGGCACTACTGGCCGGCCCCCATCTGAGTGCGCTTGGTGCCCGGCTTGACGATTTCCAACCCATCCCGGCACATGGGACATTCCGCCGGATCATAGTTCTCGATCTCTGCTCTTACCAGCGATACCGTAGGAACACCGAAATCCACACCGACACTCCTGTCAACGACGGACCCCACAGCCACCACACGCCCTCCTGCCCGGGAGACCACTTCCATCACTTCCTTTATCGACCCCCCTGTTGTGAAGACATCCTCCACCACAACCGCCCGCTCGCCGTCCTCAATCGTAAAACCCCGCCGCAGGGACATTGTCCCTCCGACCCGCTCGGCGAAGATGCAGTGCGTGCCCAAGGCCCTCGCCACTTCGTGCCCGATTATGAGACCGCCCACAGCCGGATTGACGACCACCTCCGGGGCGCCGTCGCCGACCGCTTGCTTAAGCAATCCCGCCAGATATACTCCCACCCTCTCGGCCTTCTCCGGATGCTCGAGCAGGCGGGCGCATTGGATGTACTCCTTGCTGTGTAGACCGGATGCGAGCTCGAAATGGCCGGTCATAAGCGCACCGCTTTCCTTCATCAGATCTATGACGCCCGAGCCCTCTATTGTCTCCCTAAGCATTGGTTACCTCCTCGAAGATCCTTGAGAGTGCTGCCTGCGGGTCATCGGCACCGAAGACACTGCGTCCTACCACAATGTAGTCAGCCCCGTCACGGGCGGCCTGCCTGGGCGTACCGACCCTCGCTTGATCGTCCTTTTGCTGCTCAGGGAGTCTCACCCCGGGCACCACGGCCATCAGTCTCCCCTCGGTGGCCTGTTTGACGTGCCTTACCTCGCGCGGGGAACACACGATGCCGTCTATGCCCGCCTGGGCCGCTTCGTCGGCAAGCTCGAGCACCCGGTCAAGCGCGTCCTCCCGGGCAAGGCTTGTCAGCACCGTAACCCCGATAATCCTGGGCTTCGTCCCCCCACTCCGCGCAGACCCCTCCTCGGCTCCTTCAAGGGCTGCCTCCATCATCAGACCCCCCCCCGAAGCATGCACCGTGAGCATACTGACGTCCCAGGCACAGGCAGCCTTGACAGCACCTCTCACCGTATTGGGTATGTCATGGAACTTAAGATCCAGGAAGACTTCCCTGCCCCGGTCCCTCACCACCCGGACCGCTTGGGGTCCGAACCTGGTAAAGAGGATCGAGCCGACTTTGTATGTGCCCACCCGGTCTCGTGTAGATTCAATCACGCGGCGTGCCGCCTCGAGGTCGTCGAGATCGAGCGCGACTATCACATCTGTCTTACTCTTCTCCACCGAGCTCCTCCTGTCCGGCTGCTTTGCCCCTGAAATCATCAAGGCTGCTGTAGCCCTTGCTCTCCATATATCTTGCTATGCCCTCAACTATCCTCGCGGGTGCCGTGTAGTCCTTCAAGATGGCACTCCCCACCTGCAGGGCGCTCGCTCCCGCCAGGATGAATTCGATGGCGTCTTCCGGCCCTTCTATACCTCCCGCCCCCAAAACCGGAATGTCGAACGCGGCGGCTGCCCGCCACACAAGAAGCAGGGAAATCGGCTTGACCGCCCCACCGCTCAAGCCCCCCGTAACGGCCCCCAGTACCGGTTTCTCACTCCCGGCGTCTAAGGAAATCGCAGGGTAGGTGTTCGCCACCGTAAGGGCGTCGGCGCCGGCTTCGATTGCGGCCCCGCATATGTCCTCCAGTCCCCAAATAACCGGCGGCACCTTTGCAAGAACAGGATACGCGGTCTCACCCTTAACACCCTCTATCACTTTGCGGGTTATCCCGGGGTTGCTTCCGAAGGCCATCCCTCCTTGCTCGACATTGGGGCAGGAGATATTGACTTCGACGGCTGAAACCGACGGTATCCCGTCCAGCATGCCGGCGAGGCGCCGATACTCATCGATCTTGGCACCGCCTATACTGACGAAGAGGCGGCAGGGCAAGGCCAGCGCCGGGAGCCTGTCCTTCAGGAAAGCCTCAATGCCTATGTTTTCGAGTCCGATCGAGTTAATGATCCCCGAACCCACATCCACCATTCTCGGCGGCGGATTGCCCGCTCTCGGTTCCAGAGTGACGGTCTTGGTCACTATCGCTCCCATCGAAGCGTAGTCGAGGAGCCCCTCGTACTCATCTCCATAACCGAAAAGCCCGGATGCGCCTATTACCGGAGTTGCCAGCTCCAGATCTCCTATTCGTACCCGTATATTCAACTCGCGAGCCACCTGTCGAAATCGATTTCCGAAGCCTTGATAACCGGTCCGTCCTTGCAGGCATGGAGGTAGCCGCCGCCTGCGGCCGGAACCGCGCACGACATGCAGGCACCCACACCACAAGCCATGATTTCCTCTACGCTTACTTCGCAGGCGATCCCCGCGCCCAGAGCCATGCGACGTACTACGTCCAGCATTCTCTTCGGCCCGCAGGCTATGATCCGGACATCCGATGCATCGACTTCAGCCGCTCGAAGACTTTCGGTGAGTCCGTCGGTGGCAAGACCCTTCCTGCCTTTGGTCCCATCCTCCGTCAAGGCTATTACGTCGACGCCTTCACCCATAAGCCCTACAGGGACAAGCAGGTCGATCCCGCTCCTGGCGCCGATCACCAGAGTCATGCTCTCACACGCCGTCGCATAGCGCTTGCAGTAGAAAGCAAGCGGAGGCATGCCGATTCCGCCCGCCACAGCAAGAACATGCAGGCGGTCGTCCGCAGGTGAGAACGCTGTGCCCAGCGGGCCTATGACACAGACCTTGTCTCCTCTTGCCAGCTCGGCCATGAGTGCGGTCGCCCTGCCGACCACTTCGTAGACGATTTCAATTACAGAGTCGCCGTCGGAGTCATATATGGAGAAAGGGCGGTTAAGATACGGCCAAGCCGCGGAATCCGACCTCAGCATGACAAACTGTCCGGGGCGGCAGGTCTCCGCCACGGAAGGCGCTTCGATTCTCAGAAGATAGAAGCGCTCTCTCAGGCGCTCGTTGCCGAGCACCTTGCAGACCGAACCCCTGCTCAAGGCGTCCACCTCCCACCTTGACCGGCTGAATCGGCGGGGGCATTGTACATGGTTGTGTCGCTGTCGGATGCAGGCCCCGAGCCGGTCGCGCTGTCCGCGGCGCCGGCACTTTCCGGCCTCGCTTCGGGGAATCGCAGACCCGGCGGCCCGGGCACGGTACGGCGTCTCCCAAGCGAATCAGGCGGTGATCTACGCTCTCGCATCGTGGTATCCGGGGGAACCCTTTCCGGTTCGGGGGGGCTCGGCAACTGAGGCCCAACGAATTGGATGCTGTCGGCCGGCGCCCCCGGAAGGGCAGGACCGACCACGTGCCCTTCTTCCCAGACCACCGGCTTCTTTATTTCAACGTTCACCAGCGGCAGGTCCAGACGTGAACGCGCGAAGTTTGCGTAAACCGAGCCGGGAGACATCTCTATTACCTTTCTATAGTAAACATCGGCCAGCGTGTCTTCCTTCGCCTCGAGCATCGACGCCGTCCTGAGCATCGCCTGTGGCCCGAAACCGCTTTCGGGCAGGCTGTCGGCTACAGTCTTGAATTGCTCGAACGCCTCCTCCCTGAGCCCCAGATCGTCGAGGTAGGTTTCGCCCAGCATAAAGCGATACTCCGCTTCCTCCTCCGGCGAATCAGGAAGGGTATCCTGCAAAGCACCGGTGAATTTCTGCACATCCTTGAGGGCAGCGGAACGCTCGCCGGCCATTTTGCCGTATTCAGTCTGGGACTTGCCGATTTGATCGTAAGCCCCTATGGCCGCACCGAAGTCCTGAAGATGCTGCTCCTGGACCCGGGCCTTGGTGAAAACGATCTCATCCTGCAATGCCTTGTTGCTCATCGTTGCTATTTCAGCGGCTTCATCGAGAATCGCCACGGCTTCTTCAGCCTCCCGGCGGGCAACCATGGTCCGCGCGGTCTCCATCATGGCTCTGGCCCTGACAGTGTCTTCCACAGCCCTTTCCGTAAGCCACGTGAAGATCTCAATGGCCCTGTCATTCTCACCCATTTCCCGGTATGCTTCTCCCATCCTGAGCGAGGCTTCCCGGCCCACAGCACCTTGCTTCCGGGCCAGGGGTTCCAGAACACCTACCACCCGGTCCGCCTTACCCTCACGGAGCAGGCACGCAGCGAGATTGAGGCGAACCCTGTTTACATTTTCTCCATCGGGGTACTCTGCCATGTAGGTTTCGAAGAAGGAAATCGCCCTGGAGCAGTTGTTCTGTTCGACAGCGGTCCTCCCCAGCAGAAAGACCGAGCGTTCCCTCACCTCCTTCGACTTGCTCTCGCTCCTCAAACCCTCCAGTATCGTGATTCCTTGCTGGATCGATCCGTCCCGCAGCAACGTGTATGCCTTCATGTATCTGGCCATAGGGACGAATTCACTGTCTGAATACAGCTGAAGGATCTCATCGTATTTTCTCAAAGCATTCTGGTGCTGTCCCTTTATGACAAAGCAATTGCCCATTATGAAGAGCGCGTCATCTACCCAACCGCTGTTCGGGTGCAGGAGAAGCAGCTTGCCGCACCGTTCTATGGTCGAGGTAATCAGCCTCTCGGAATCGCTTTGGAGCTGCGGCTGATCGAAGGGATCCAAGAAGTCGTATCCTCCCAGCTCCACAGCCTTCTCATAGTCCGATTCTGCCATCCAGAATATGTTGTAGTATGCACAGGAAACCACGAATACCAGGGCAACCGATGCAAGCGAGAGAACGTACCTGCGCATCATCAATAGCCCAGTTCCTGGTTTACAAGGATTATGTTCATGCGACCCTCTATCCTTGACTTCTCCATTATGAGGGTGAGATTGCAGATCCGATCAGGCGAATCGCAATCCGAGCATTCGGCGCTCTCGACACACGGGGTTCCAAGCCCGAACCGCATTGCGTTCATCGGGGCGGCGACGTTACGAACCCTATAGAGTGCCGCCTCAATATCGGGGACGATCTTGTTCCTCCCGGCGACGATTATGACCTTGCCGGGACCGAAACACAGTCCGGCCAGCCTGTTGCCCAGACCATCCACATTGACGATCTTGCCGTCATAGGTGACGGCATTGGACCCAGACACGAAGCAGTCCGCCTGGGCACCCGCCTTCCTTATGCGCATCGACTCCTCTCGACTGATACCCTCCATGTACTGGTCGTGAAGGGTATAGTCGCCGTCCCTGAGGGCCTCTAAAAGGCCGATCTCCCGTACCGTGAGAGACCCTCCCAATCCGACCGCCGAACCTTCCGGTATCAGCGCGAGCGCCTTGTCGAGAGCTTCTTCTCGCGTAGCGGCCACGAAACATTCCATACCGTTTCTCTTCAGTGCTTCACAGACTCTACGCAACCTTACGGACCAGTATTCCTCCCTCTCTGTCATGGCCTCACTCCAGGTGTCTTCAGTTCTCCATCTCTCATAAGAACCCGGCCTTCTACAATGACAGTAATAGCCTTGCCCTTGACACTCCAACCGGAAAAAGGTGTGTTGCGCGATTTCGACACGAAGTCCCGTGGGTCGACCTCCCATTCCGAGTCGGGGTCCAGCAGGGTCACATCTGCGGGGGAACCGGGCTTGAGGCTGCCCAGGGGCAACCCGAGTATCCTGGCCGGGTTGGTGCTTAGAAGCCGGATGAGATTCGACAGGGTGACTGCCCCCTCGTGATAGAGACGGGTCATTACGATTCCGACCGTTGTCTCCAGGCCTATTATACCGAACGGGGCGAGATCGAATTCCTGGTCTTTCTCTTCCGGGCTGTGCGGCGCATGGTCTGAGGCGATCGCATCCACAACGCCTGTCTCTATGCCTTTCCTCAAGGCCGAAACATCGTGCTTACGCCTCAAAGGCGGCTTCATCTTGGTATTGGTGTCGAAAGTCGCGACCGCTTCGTCGTCGAGTGTGAGATGGTGCGGTGTCACCTCACATGTCACATTGAGGCCCGATGTCTTCGCTTGCTCTATGAAGCCCAGGCTCGCCGCGGTCGAAACGTGGCAAACATGGAGCCGGGAACCTGTGAGCCTGGTGAGAATGATATCACGGATCACCTCGACGTCTTCGCTCGCTCCGGGTATGCCCCTTAACCCCAGCACGGTCGACGTCCTTCCCTCATTCATTACACCGCCGGCACTCAGGCCCGTATCCTCACAATGAGCCATTACGGGCCGGTCGAACATCTTCACATATTCGAGGGCGCGTCTCATAAGACCGCTTTGGGCCACGGGATATCCGTCGTCGGAGATCCCCACCGCTCCGGCGCGAATGGCCGATCCTATCTCCGAGAGGGTTTCACCTTTCTGCCTCTTGCTTATCGCCGCAACCGGGAAGACCCTTGCAAGCCCGGCCTCGGCGGCCTTCCCTAAAACGAACTTCACCCCTTCCTCTCCCTCTATGGTAGGTTCCGTATTGGGCATCGCGGCCACAGAGGTGAATCCGCCGTGGATCGCTGCACGAGCGCCGGATTCAATTGTCTCCTCATCCTCGCGCCCCGGTTCCCGAAGATGGACGTGCATGTCAACAAGGCCCGGGCAGACAACCAGGCCCTTCGCATCGATTACTTCCGCATCCCCGGCTTCGATCGAAGTGCCCAGCTCCCTTACCGCGCCCCCCTCTATGAGAACATCACAGGTTTGATCGAGATCCTGTGCCGGATCTATCAACCTTCCTCTCTTGATCAGCAGCTTCACTTTCCAATTGACCTCCGCTTAAGAGATAGAGTGCGGCCATCCTGACCGCAAGACCGTACTTGACCTGCTGTAGAATCACCGAGTAGGGACCGTCGGCGACTTCGGGTGTGATCTCAACCCCCCGGTTGAGCGGTCCCGGATGCATGATTGTGACGTCGGGTTTGGCTTTCTTCATCTTCTCGGAGTCCAAACCGAAGAGCTCCGAGTACTCACGTATGGTGGGGAAATACGACTCTTCCAGTCGCTCGTTCTGTATCCTCAGGAGCATAATCACGTCCGCCCAGGGGATCACGTCCTCGACATAGTAATGGACCCGAACCCCGGTGGACTCGATCTCCTGGGGCATCAGTGTGGGAGGTCCGCACAAGGCAACCTCGGCACCCATCTTCTGAAAACCCCAGATGTTCGATCTGGCGACCCTGCTGTGGAGAATGTCCCCTACTATTGCGACATTAAGCCCGTCGATTCCGCCCCGCCTCTTCCTCACCGTAAAGAGATCGAGGAGCGCCTGAGTCGGATGCTCGTGGGCTCCGTCACCCGCGTTCAACACGGGACAGTCCAGCACGCCTGCAAGATACCGGGCCGCCCCCGGGCACCTGTGCCTTACGACAAGCATGTCTATGCTCATCGCCTCAATGTTCTTGGCGGTGTCCTTGAGCGTTTCCCCCTTCACCGCACTCGACGAAGAAGCCGCGATGTTAACTGTGTCAGCGCTGAGGCGTTTCTCCGCCAGCTCGAAGGAGATTCGGGTCCTTGTGGAGGGCTCGAAGAACAGGTTGACCACCGTCAGGCCCCTTAAGACCGGGACCTTCTTGATGGGCCGTTCAGAGATCTCGACGAAGGAATCCGCGGTGTCAAGAATGGATTCGATCTCTTCACGGGACATTTCCTCTAGTCCCAGAAGGTCCTTTCTGGTGAATTTCATTCCATCATCTCCTCAACGGTTACTTTGTCTTCCCCGTCTTCCTCTTTGACCATCACCGATATCACTTCCCTGGCTGATGTGGGAACGTTCTTGCCCACGTAGTCCGCCCTTATGGGCAGCTCCCTGTGACCCCGGTCTATGAGTACGGCCAGTTGAATAGCCTTGGGTCTTCCGAAATCCATGATCTCATCCATCGCGGCTCTCACTGTTCTTCCCGTGAACAGCACATCATCGACGAGCACCACGACTTTTCCGTCGACACCAGCGGGCATGTCGGTCTTTCCTACGACAGGCTGCTTGGCTACGAGCTGAAGGTCATCCCGGTAAAGCGTGATATCCAGGATGCCCACCGGCACCTGTGTCCCCTCAATCTCCTCGATTATCTCGGCAACCCGGCGGGCAAGAGGCGCTCCCCTTCTCCTGATACCGACGAGTATTACATCCCGCGCCCCGCGGTTCCGCTCGAGGATCTGGTGGGCGATGCGGATCAGGCCCCGAGCCACTTCTTCGGAGTCCATAATCTGAGCTTTCTCTCTCATATTCATAGGGGTTCCTCTCCGGAAATGGTTATCCAGGCAGGTGTCAAAAAAACGCCAGCCGAAAGCTGGCTTGTGGATTTCGTAACCGACTTCACCCTTCCTCCTTACTAGTCTCACTGTACTAGTTTAAAGGAGACCGTGGCCAGTGTAACCGGAAGGCACTCGGCTTGCAAGCTAAAAAACCAGCGAATCGACGAGGCCTAATCGACACAGTCTGTAGCGTCGGGTTTACACGCCCGACGTTTGTTGAGGGTTCCATCCCCGACGGTTGCCGGTCAG
>Ga0180433_10006834_pt1 | contig 14795 bp, 17 predicted proteins | sample SS_ome_8_FD_132980 | JGI IMG/M metagenome (GOLD analysis project Ga0180433, IMG submission 132980) | Hypersaline lake sediment archaeal communities from the Salton Sea, California, USA - SS_1_D_1 metaG | ecosystem: Environmental > Aquatic > Non-marine Saline and Alkaline > Hypersaline >... | reverse complement strand
TGGTTCACTGTGTTTGCAGTGGTGTTCGCGATGATGGGCATACTCTATTTCGGCATGGTGCTCATGAACGAGATGACAAGCTATGCAAACTTCGCGGAGAACAGCATAGAGAACATGAACTCCATTGACGCTGCGCACTTCATAGAGCAGTGCTTCAGCAACGGGACTGGTATAATTGACTGGGCTTTCCTTGACAGCAATGAGAAGAGGAATGTCTGCGCCATTGAGGGCTGTCAGCTGTGCGCATTCAATATAGGGCTGAAAATAGAGGACCTTGAAAAGGAGGCCGGGAAAAACATGTGGCTCTTCGACTTTTCAGAAAGCGCTGGAATAGACCATGAAATGGCTGTCAGCATAAGGGACGCTTCAGAGATACATATAGGGAGGATGTATGTCCAGCTCGCATAGGAAAGGCCAGATAGGGTTTCTGTTTTTGGTGTTTATTTTCATAATCGCTGCGATAGTGCTCCTGCTCACCGAGTTCCTGATAGCAAAGGGGCTTGTGGCAACAAAAAGCACAATCACCATCAACATGGAGGTGGATGACAGGGGGATGGAGCTTCTGAGTCTGATGAAGTCGGAAACCAGAGGCATAGTGTACATGAAATCGCTGGGTAACATGACTTCAGTCGACTACTCCCCTGGCTGGGGCGCTGAAGTGAAGGCGACCCTGGACAGGATGCACGAATCATATATGTTGACATTACAGCATTCAGGCATGCTTGACAAGGTTTTCAGTGCAGGGGACCCTGCAGGTGACCAGTATACAATGGAGATACCTGCGCCCGGGGCCCGTGCACAGAACCTCAAGGCGTATGTGAAACTCAAGAGGTAAACATGAAAGCAATCTCATCGCTGGCTACTGGAATAATGATAGTCTATATGCTGATAGTCATACTCAGCTCGCTCGGGCTTACCTGGCAATGGGGCGAGGGGCTGACGTCAAAAGCGACCATACAGCTGCACATGTACGGTATGGACGAGGCCCTGGAGGCTGCCGGGCTCTACATGGACACTGCGCTGGACTATTCGATCTACCAGGCATTATACGACTCGGCAAAACATGGCGGGTTTTGCGAAGTGCCTGGAACCAGGCTAGCGCAGGTTAGCGGGGACACATACACATACTGGTATGACAGGGCGGAACTTGGCCTCGTTTCTGATGAGACCGCTCTGGAAAACATAGAATCATGCGCAACGGACAACATGAACTCTTATGCAGGGGACGGTTACATGTTCCTGGACAATTACGAGGTCCAGCTGCCTTCCATAAGCATAGATATGGAGGGGACGGATGCGCTGACTGTTTCCGCCGAGGGCAAGGGAATGATGTCCACAGTGCTATCGGATCCAGAATATTCAAGGGCGATAACACTCAAAAAAAGCCTTGGCATGGAGAAAGCCTACCAAAACGGGTTTTTCAGCCTGCTGGAAAAGGGCAGGGAAAAGCTGACGGAATACGCGGAATTGGTCTATGAAACGTTTCACGAAGAAATGGACAAATGGCCTAGCTCTGCTATGGATGTGGCCGGGGCGGACTTTGATGAGGTATTTTCGAACTCCGTAGCCAATGCGGGCATTGCAGAAGTAACCGGCATGGGGGATGCGGAAGAGTATATTGAAGGGTTATTTGCCAGCTCACCTGCGCTCAACTGGGATTCAATTGAGTGGGGGTATTCAATAGGAATGAAGGTGATAAGCGCCAGCGCAGAAATAGAGGCGCAGGACTGCACTATTGTGGACAACATAGGCAACTGTGATTTCAGCTACGAAACGGAGATATTGGTATCTGTCAGCGTGTCATATGATGAAGGTGAAAGGTACCCTGTGTATGACGGCACAAACATAGTTTTCGCTCCACTGGAACTTAGGTTCCTTATGAGAGAGGCGGACTTCGTTTCAGAGGCGCCTGCATCCGTATGCGAGCTCTGCACAGAGCCAACCAGCGCACAGATAAACGCAGCCGTCTCCTCTGCAACAGCATCATACCCGTTAGGCGCGGGTGTAGATGACGACAAGCTTGTGCAGGCGGTAATGACTGTTGAGAGCAACATGCATCACTGCGAAGACGGAGCAGTCATAGTGTCACCTGTAGGGGCGGTAGGAATAATGCAGCTGATGCCAGGGACAGCGTCTGATCTTAGCGTCAATGTATGCGATTATACTGAGAACATACTGGGCGGGACCAAGTACCTGCACCAGCAGCTCAACCGGTATGCAGACAAGACCGACAGGATAAGGCTGGCACTGGCAGCGTACAACTGGGGCCCAGGCAATGTCAACAAGGCAATCACTGCATCAGGCAAGGCAGACCCCTCGTGGGATGAAATAAAGGGGTCAGCACCCACTGAAACAATCAATTATGTCTCAAGGGTGTGGAACAATTATGTTTCGGCTTAAGTTTAAAAGATTTTGGGTCGAATATATATAACAATCTCTAAGGAGTTTCTAAAATCCAGGAGGTGTCTAAATGGCAATCGGAACAGAAGAACAGCCTACTGCAGCTGCAAACGAACCAAAACCCGCAGCACCTGCACCAAAGATGGCTGCCGGCGCAAATGACAACGTGATATTCGTCGGCAAGAAACCGACCATGAGCTACGTTCTTGCAGTAATAACACAGTTCAATAACGGGACAAATGAAGTCAAAATAAAGGCAAGGGGCAGGTCGATATCGAGGGCAGTAGACGTCGCTGAGGTGGTCAAGAACAAGTTCCTGAGCGACCTCAAGAAAGAAATAACAAGCCAAACCGAAAACATAACAGACGAGAAGGGGAACAAGCTGAACGTCTCGACTATTAACATAACAATGAGCAAATGAGGCAATTGCGAAATTGTTTCACTCGAATCGGAGCCGCGAGGTTTCCGATTATTTATTTTATTTCGTAGCCAGCAAATACTTAAAAAGTTAATATACAATTTGTTATTCAAGGTGAAAAGATGCAGGAAAGGTTGGGCGGTTACAGGCATGGAGGCGGTACAATGGCCACTAATGATGTGATCGAATACCTCCAGAAAAATATAACTGATTTTAATTTAACCGGAACGCGGATTAGAGAAGTAAACAATTTGCGTATTTATACTGATGATGTGTGGGGCATAAGTCATATATATGCCGAACTTAGGCTCAGTACGAGACCTGTAAAAAGGATCAAAAGATGCGTAGAAGACTGGAGAGAACCAATAATAACATGCGATGAATCGCCTGCAGAAGAAATAGTTTTCAGATTGGACATTACAGGAAAAGGAGCGTCAAAGGCAAAAGGATATATAGAAGAAGAGATGCGGTTCAACTTCCCGGATCCTCCTCTTTTGCCGAAGAAAAGGAAGAAATCCCATGTACGTAGCCATAAGCGTTCTATTGGGCCTGGAATATGGTGGTGACAGAATGAACGCCCTTTTTGGGTTGTTATAATAATCACTATTACTTCTTTTTTCCCGACTTGATTGTCGAAGCCACCCTGGTGGTCTGGATTATCACCCTCTGGTCGCCCACCTGGTGCACGAGACCGAGGGCCACTTTTATTTCGTCAACGAGCCTGTGCGAGCATCGTATGAAGCCCGACTGCTCCTTCCTGTTCCAGAGGTTCTTCATCACCCATATTCGGGCACGGGCCATGTCATTATCGCCCAGCCAATTGGCCAGGGAATTCATCATGGCATTCTTTGCGTCGTTGAACTCCACCGGCTGTTTCGAATGGACTCTGAAAACTATGTATCTCCTCTTTTCCCTCATGCTTGGCAGTTTATTCAGCCGCATGGAACACCTTTTGTATATTAATATTATTCCCAAATCCTATAAAGATATTATGGGCTACAAGGGTATGGCTGTGAGGGATTTCATTTTCGACTCCCAGCAGGGGAAGATGGACCTGAAGGGGTTCTATTCCGGGCTTTCCAGGGAACTGACAAGGCTGAACAAGGAACTCAACATATTCGTTTCACCGCCCGGCATCGGGGGCGCTGAAAGCGGCAAGAAGGGAAAGCTTGCGGGGCTACCGGTTTCGGTGAAGGACTGTATATGTGTGAAGGGCATGCAGTCTGCGGCAGGCAGCAGGATACTTGAAGGGTATGTCCCGCCATTCGATGCGGCATCGGTCGCAAGACTCAGGGATGAGGGCGCAGTGGTCATAGGAAAGACCAACCAGGATGAGTTCGGTTTCGGTACGTTCTCCACGAATTCGGGCTTCAAGGTCCCCAAGAACCCGCATGACACTTCAAGGTCAGCAGGCGGGAGCTCCGGGGGCGCTGCCGCGCTAACGGCTGCGCTGGGTTACCCTCACATAGCGCTTGCGGAATCCACCGGCGGAAGCATCTCGTGCCCGGCCAGTTTCTGCGGTGTTGTGGGTCTGACGCCTACGTACGGGCTCGTCTCCCGTTACGGCCTAATTGACTATACGAACTCTGTAGATAAGATAGGCGCAATAGGCAAATGCGTAGAGGACGCAGTACTCCTACTTTCCGCCATAGCAGGGCATGACCCAAAGGATTCCACATGCATAGACGCACCTGCCAAAGACTATACAAAACACCTCAAACAGGATTTGAAGGGGACAAGAATCGGCGTCCCGAAGGAATATTTCAAGGATATTGACGAGTCCGTTTCGAAGCAAGTATGGAATGCCATAAAGCGCATGGAGTCGCAGGGCGCAGTGTATGAGGAGACCTCCCTACCCATGACCAAGCATGCGATTTCCACATATTATATTATAGCATGCGCGGAGTCTTCAACCAACCTGGCCAAGTTCTGCGGCATGCGGTACGGGGCAAGCGAGCCCATCAGCGGCAACTTCAATGAATACTTCTCCTCGGTAAGGAGCAAATATTTCGGCAAGGAGGCGAAAAGGAGGGTCTTGCTGGGGACATACGCCAGGATGGCCGGGTACAGGGACCAGTATTACCTCAGGGCCATGAAGGCAAGGACTCTGATAATCAGCGACTTCAAAAAGGCCTTCAAGAGGTTCGATGTTCTGGCCGCTCCAACCATGCCTGCAGTTGCGCCAAAGTTCTCCGAGATAAGCAGGATGTCCCCTGTGGAAAATTACATGATGGACATATTGACAGTAGCCCCAAACCTTGCGGGCATACCGATGGTATCGGTGCCCTGCGGCACTGCGCACAACATGCCAGTAGGCCTGCATATAATGGCGGACCACTTGCAGGAAGAGAAAGCTATCAGCGCGGCAAGTGCTGTGGAGGGGATGGAATGAAGCCGGGCGAGGCAATAAAGGAGAAGAAAATCAGGGGCAAGAAGGTAATATTCAGGGTGCCTACACAGAATGACTGGAAGCAGTTATGGGAAAATTATAATTTGGTTATCACTGGCACGGAATTTATGGGCATGGAAACCCCGGTAAAGCCGGAGGACACAAAAAAATGGATTTCCAAGACCCTGGATTCACTGAAAGAAAAGAAGCTGGTGATAGTCTCGGCAGAGGTTGACGGAAGGCTTGTGGGCAACTGTGATATAACGAAGGAGGAGCTGGAGGTCAAGAAGCATACAGGGCACCTAGGCGTCTATGTGATAGCGGGATACCGCAACATGGGCATAGGCACGGAGCTTATAAAGATAGCCATGGAGGAGGCAAAGAAAATAGGCATTGAGGTCGTGACATTGGACGTGGTGGCGGAAAATAAGACAGCGAGAGACATTTACAAAAAATGCGGCTTCAAGATAGTAGGGGAGATAGAGAAGGGCTACAAGAGGAAAAGCGGTTACCAAGATATGATAGTCATGATGAAGCACCTGTAAACCGATAGCCATGGTTCTTACTTTTAAATAAGGTTTCCAAATTTTTCCATGGAACCGGTGATATGCTTCGGGCAGCAGCCGAACGGATTCCTGCCCAAGCGGTTTTTCTATGCAAAGATACTGAAGGCCAGGAAATTGCAGAAAGATATAGGCGGAAGCATGGTGTTCTTCCTGCACGATTCAGACCACGACCCAAGGGAGACACAGACAAAGATAAGGTCGGACGAATACAAGGAAGGGTATGCCACCTTCAACTTCAGGATTGATGACAGGATTACCAGGAGATGGAGCCCGCTAGCCATAAAGGAATTCAACCCCAAAAGCATGGACTGGATACGCAAAAAAGTCAGGGACATATTGCCAAGTGATGTTTTTGAAAACCTGAACGGCATAAAGACCACCAATGTGACCAGGTTTTGCATGGAGGTTTACAAAAGGATGGGGCTTCTGGATGAAATGGAGATTGTTTCAAGCCATTACCCTGGATTCAGGAAAAAGGCCGACCTCAGCGAATTCGGTAATGGGGACGGGTTCTATTTTGACACCGAATATGAGGGAAGGACAGTAAGAGCAGAAATATGCGAGGGGACACTGAGGCTGCACCATGGAGGCCAGCATTACACGAAGATACGAGAAGTCGAATCCGGGGATTTGTTAAAGACGCCTGAGTGCATAAGTCCGGGAAGGGACAGGAGATTCCACTGGATGAATTCAGTCATAGGGTGCACGCACTATGTGGCAGGGAACGAGGAAATGAAATATCTTTCTGGAATAAAAGGCAGCAAAATAATAAGAAGGGAACAGAGCAGTGACCCTGGGTTTGCGTGGATCCCTTCCCGATAAGCTGGTCCAAGTCCAGGTTCAAAGGCTCTTCCATAAAGAACGCTTCGGCATATTCGACGCCTATCAGGCGGCCTGTGAACTGGCGGTAAGTCCTGAGCATTTCAAGCACCTTGCCTTCCCTAAGCATCATCTGGCTTTTGTGCAGCTTGGCTATCTCTTCCCAGTCCTGCATGCAGCAGGAAACGTCATTTATCAGGTTCGGGCGTATGTTTTGCGGCACCATATAATATATGATGCGGTCTGTGACCCATGGCTCGCCGCCAAGGTCCTTCAGTCCCTTGAACCTTGCATACCTTGCCGCATTCTTTGCCAATATTCCTGTGGTGATATGGTCAGGGTGCGCAAGGCCGTCTTTGTGGTTGGCATTATTTGTGTGGTAGGGCGTGAATATTACTTTTGGCCTGTGCCCCCTTATCACCTGCGCAATCTTTATCCTGTTCTCGTAATTGTCAAACACATTGCAGTCAACCATATCAAGCACGTGGAGCTTGGCACCTGATTTATCGGCTGCCGCCTTCATCTCCTTCTCCCTCTCGTCCACTGTTCCGTATGTCCCTGACTGCCCCTTGGTCAGTACGCATATAACTACAGATTTGCCTTCCTTTATGAACTTCACTATGCTTGCCCCCATGCCGAACTCCGCATCGTCGGGATGGGCCCCGAACACCAATATGTCTGCCATGTTTAAGCTTTGTTTGGTATTTAAAAAGGTTGGCAATACGCTCTCTTTTTATGGATTGGGCGGAAAATATTAGACATGAAGGTAAAGATAGGGCTGGAGACACATGTCCAGCTGAATATGCAGAGCAAGATATTCTGCGGGTGCAGGAACCCGGTAAACCTGAAGAAGGAACCCAAGCCGAATACTTTGGTGTGCGACACCTGTCTGGGCTTCCCTGGTTCCAAGCCTGTTTTCAATGAAAGGGTCAAGGATATGGCACTGAAGATTGCGCTGGCGCTGAAATGTAAAGTAGCGGAGGATACGTTCTTTTCAAGGAAGACATACTTCTATCCGGACATGTCAAAGAACTTCCAAATAACCCAGTACGAGGTTCCGCTGGCATCGGAAGGGAGCGTGGAGATTGAAGGGAGAAATATAGGCATAAGGAGGGTGCACATGGAAGAGGACCCCGCCAAGCTGGTGCACATAGGCGGTATAGGCGGGAAATACGTGCTGGTGGACTATAACAGGTCCGGAATACCGCTTGTCGAGATAGTGACCGAGCCTGATTTTGAGAGCCCGCGCGAAGCCAGGCTGTACCTGCAGAAGCTCGTGACCGTCATGGAATACCTGGGCGTTTATGACTCCGCGTCCAGAGCTGTAATAAAGTCCGACGCCAATATATCCCTCCAGGGCGGCGCAAGGATAGAGGTGAAAAACATCACCGGCACAAAAGAGGTGGAGCAGGCCCTGAACTATGAGATAGTAAGGCAGAAGAACCTGCTTAGCAGGGGCGATTCTGTGAGCAGGGCAACCAGGATATGGAACCCCGACACCGGCGTCACTGTTGACATGAGGAGCAAGGAAGAGGAGGAGGAATACGGCTATATATTCGAGCCCGAGCTTCCTGTAATAACAGTCCGGAAAGAGGAACTGATGAATGCGGAAAAAAGCCTGCCCGAGCTTCCGGACAAGAAGCTGGGTAGGTTCATGAAAGAATATGGCCTTCCCAGGACAGTGGCCGAGTCTATAACATCAGACATAGACCTGGCAAAGCTTTTCGAGGATGTGTCAAAAAGAGTGTCCCCAAAAATGGCAGGCAACTGGATAGCAGGATACCTGAAAAAGACGCTGAATTGGAACGGGCTTAAGTTCAGGAATTCGGGCCTAAAAACTGAATGGGTGGCGCAGCTGCTCCGGATGTTCGAGGCCGGAAAGATAACGGACAGGAATGCGGAGCTGGCCATGAGGAAAATGGTTGAAGAGAAGGCGCCGCTATCGAAAATAATCAACAAGCACGGGCTCGGGAAGCTGAAAGACAAATCCAAGATAAGACAAGTTGTGGATCGTGTGCTTGAAGGGAACAAGCTGGCCGTGAAGGACTATAAAAAGGGCGAGCAGAAGGCCCTGCATTTCCTGGTGGGTGAAGTGATGAAAGAAACCAAGGGCCAGGTTGATGCAAACGAAGTCAGGAAGCTTATACTGGATATGGTGAAATGACTTATTTTTAAGCAAAACAGGTATAAAGCAAGGAATCAAAAATTTACAACAGATCAGTGGGTCCGTAGCTCTCCTAAGGCCTTTTACAGCGACCCTCTTCGGCTTCGCCAACGCACATGCTGTTGCATGGCGCCGCTAACGCGGAAGCGTCGACGGAAAAGGAATGAAAAGGGCCTAAGGGTCACTCCAAAACTAAATGTTGCGGACCAATAAAATCAATGGGCCCGTAGCTCAATCGGATAGAGCACTTGGCTTCGGCTTTCTTAATGGAAGGAGAGACCAAGGGGTTGCAGGTTCGAGTCCTGTCGGGCTCACTGTTGCTGATTTCATTAATTCGGCAAAAATTGCTGAAAATGGCCGAAATAACGTCTATTGCCGAATAATTATTTATAAGTGGTCGCAGTCATATTATTATTAGGTGATTTCAACATGGCTTATGAGCAAGTTGGAAGTTGGGCTTTCATCTTGGGCGTACTAATAGCCATAATAGTGGGACTACTAGGAGCAGCAGCAGTACTAGACGCAACAACACTTGGATACGTAGAAATAGTGTTAGTAATATTGGGATTCGTAGTGGGATTCGTGAACATAGCGGCAGACGAACTGAACGACTTCCTTACAGCAGCAATCGCATTGCTTTTGGTCGCAGCAGCAGCCACTGTCGGAGGACTTGTATTGATACCGTACATTGGAATATACCTTGCTGGTATGGTGTCAGAAATAGCATTGTTCGTGGCTCCGGCAGCACTGATCGTCTCGCTTAAGGCAATCTTTAATATGGCAAGAAGTGCTTAGGCCCGTTAGACCAAAACATAAGGCGCGTATGCGCCACTTACTTAATTTAAGTAGTATGCTTTTTCTTTTTGTTTTCCATTACGCAGGGGTATTTTTATTGAACAGAAAACCTTTAAATATATCGCCAAAAGAATTACTATGCCTACTGACAGAATAGCAGCAGACACGAAGAAATGCCTCCGCTGCGGCGGGTGCGTGGCTGTATGTCCGCAAGCAGCGTTATCATTAACAGAGCATGGAATAGAATGCGACAGCGAAAAGTGCATATTATGCAAGAACTGCATCCAATTCTGCCCGGTGGGTGCACTCAGTACCAAAGGGGAATGATATGGACATACCAAAAGAGGTTGATGTTCTAATTGTCGGCATGGGCCCCGGGGGTTCAGGCGCCGCAAAAAGATGTGCGGAGCTTGGGTTAAGCGTCCTTGGGGTGGAGAAAAGGGCAGAGATAGGTTCACCCAAGAGGTGTGGCGAGGCGATTTCCAGGCACGGGCTGACTGAAAGGATAGGCATAGAGCCGAAAGGCAATTGGATAATACAGGAAATCCGCGGCGCAATAGTCTATGCGCCCAATATGAAATCAATCAGGGTCGATTACGAAGAACCAGAAGGCTGGGTTGTGGAGAGGAAGCTCTTTGACAAGCACCTTGCTTATCTGGCCGCCAAGGCCGGCGCCAAGGTGCTGGCAAAGACCGAAGCCAAGGACTTCATAAGGGAAGACCGCAGAATCAGAGTGACCCTAGAGTCCAACAATAACAGACAGGAAACCAAGGCAAAGATTGTCATTGCCGCAGATGGGGTAGAATCTAGGGTGGCAAGGGAACTGGGCGTAAACACCACGGGAAAGCTTATTGATATATGCGCAGGCGCGCAGTTCGAGATGGCCAACGTTGAAACAAAAGGCAACATCATCGAATTCTTCTTTGGGAACAGGATAGCCCCGGGAGGGTATTCATGGGTGTTCCCTAAAGGTGAAGGCGTAGCCAACGTGGGCATAGGCATAAGGAAGCCGTGGGCAAAGAAGACAGCGCTGGAACACCTTAATGATTTTGTCAGGACGCAGCCCGGACTGAGAAAAGGGTCGGTCATTGAAATGAACTCCGGCGGCGTTCCTGTGGGCGGATTCCTCAAGACAAACGTCGCCGACAACCTAATGGTTGTGGGTGATGCTGCGCATCAGGTAAACCCCATACACGGCGGGGGAATACCTGAAGCCTATATGGCCGGTAGGATGGCGGCAGAGGTCGCGGCGGAAGCGGTGAAGGAGGGCGATTTCTCCAAGGAGTTCCTGGAAAAGTATGACCGCATCTGGCTGGCGGAGCGCGGGGACAAACTCAAGAAGGTGCTCAAGCTTCGCGAGGTCATGGAGAGCATGAGCGACGACGACCTGAACTGGTTTGCCGATTACCTGTCCGGCGAAGACCTTGTTGACGTGTCAAGAAGCATGGGCTTCGGAAGGATTGCAAAGATATTGATGAAGAGGCCGAAACTTATCCTTCTCGCTAGGAAACTGCTTTAGTTTCAACATGGACAGATATCAACAGGGTGTAGAAAGGGATCTAATCATTTACCTGTGAACTGTTCGGGTTTCCACCTGGATGCCTGGATTCCGCCTTTGCCCCAGTTCGCCTTGGGCACTTCGTTGATTATCACTTCGACTACGCTGCTCGGTGCTCCAAGAATCTCACTCACGTCTTTGGTGACCTCTTTGATGAGCTTTTCCTTTTTTGCTTCGTCTATGCTCTCTTTCCACACGTTGATTTCAACTATTGGCATTCATCTGCACCTTTGAATCATAAAGCAGAAGCGCGCCTCGGTGGACACCTCACCGCAACATGGTTTTACCGGATTTCTTCTCCGCTCTGGAACCCCTGCAAGCACCATCAACATAACTTAAGGCTGCCGCATTCCTGCACTGACCTGGTTCGCTATATCAACAATCCTGCAGGACAGGGCTTCTCAGTTGAAACCCGGGACCATACCACAGTTCAATGCCGCCCTCAGCCTCAGCCCCACCATATGACGGTTTGTGGTCACAGGGCACGCCAAACGCCCCGGCCTAGCTCCTGCAAATTATGGTTTGCAGGGGGTATTTAAATAGTTTAGGCGCAGATGGAACCAAATGCTTTCTTCATAACGTTTTAATATTATCCTGGACATAATATAGTTATGAAACGGTTTATAGGCGTGATGTTTTTGCTCATATTATTCTTCATCAATGCCTTCTTTCTGGGCACCATGATGGGCAACACAAACGTAATATACGTTTACGCAGACGACCCCCTGGTTTATGGCGACCTTGAGGCAGCGTCCTTTGCCTCCATATTGGTGCCGGCTGTTGACGAGAGCGACAACGGTGTTGTGACTCTGTTGAGCGTGCAGGCCATAAATGGCGCGGGCACAGGGAAGATACTTGTGAACATTGACCGCATATTCTTCTGGGGCGATACCCAGGATTCCATAAGGACTGCGCATTACGTGGCGGAGAATGTGAGGGGCCTGGACTTGTCCAATATTGACCTCGTGTATACAATCACGGCAAATGCGTCCGTTATAGAAGGGCCTTCGGCGGGGGCTGCTTTGGCTGCAGCCACTATCACTGCGGTAGAGAACAGGACCATCAACAAGACTGTTATGATTACCGGCGCAATATCATCAGACGGCTCAATAACACAAGTCGGAGGCGTTCTGGCAAAGGCCAATGCCAGCAAACAGCAGGGAGCAGAGCTGTTCCTTGTGCCGCCTGGCCAGTCGACAGAAAAGCAGGAAAGGCTAGACTGCAACTGGGTGGGATGGGTCGAATACTGCGACGTAAGATATGAAACTATAAATGTTTCCCAGGAGGCGGGCATAGAAGTGAAGGAAGTAAAGAATATAAATGAGGCGTTGAATTATTTGTTATTATGAAATCAAAACAAACCAGCGGACAGGGAAAGGTTCTCATTGTAACAGCCCTGGCTGTGGCGCTGTTCAGCCTGGGCATATTCGTGGGGAATTCAATCAGTGGGTATTATGCATATCAAGTGGAGACCGATATGGCCGGCATCGGCTGCCTCTCCACCGATGACTTTTCAGCAGCCACTATCAGCGTGTCCGACAGCCTCGTATACCTCACATCCGGCTGCATGAGGATGTCCATAGTCACTACGCCTGAACAGACGATGTCGATAGACGCGGGCATCAGGAAACTGGAATCAGAAAGGCCCCTTGCGCATGACATAATGGCGAACCAGCTGCAGGTATTTGGGATCGAGGTTGCCATGGTGAAGATACACACAGTGGAGGACGGCGTATACTATGCTGACCTTATACTCAAGAGCGGCAACAAGCTGCTGAGGATGGACGCAAGGCCGAGCGACGCGATCGCAATCGCCGTCAGGACCAATGCCCCTGTCTACGTAAGCAACGAGCTTATGGACGAGGAAGGGTTTGCGATCTGTTAGTAATGTTTAAAGGAGGATTGAAATGAATACCCTAGATAGAGAAACATATCGGAAGAGCGCTGCATACGCCATCATAAAGAGGTACGTAGACAATCCGGATTTCATTGAGAGAGACGGGGTGGACCTCGTGCGGTCTGAAGAGTACGTCGACTTTCTCCGGAGCATAGCGAGTAGAGACTCGAAGGAGATTCAGTACGAGGACGTCGTTCAAGCGCAGTATCTGGAAGAATACGACTTACGGCGATACACAGGTACCGGAGCTAGTCAATGTGGTAGGTAACCTCCTGCTCCAGGAGATGATATTATATCGGCTAAATTCTCACCGGCAGGCTGAAAAATTCCACAGCATTCCTGCCGCACTGCTCCCAGACCTGGTCGAAGCTGGCCTTCTTGATCTCCGCTATCTTTTCGGCCACCGGCCTTATGGCCCTGGGGTCGTTCCTTTTGGACTCCCACCCTTCGGGCGCCAGCCAGGGTGCGTCTGTCTCCAGCATGAGCCTGTCCAGAGGCATGTCCCTGACCAGCTTCTTGTGCTTCTTGCTTTTGAGCAGGATTGTGTTTACTGACACGAACCAGCCGTTGCCCTCCACGCGCCTAACAAGGTGGCTTGCGCCGAACATATGCAGCTGGACGCGGCTCGCGCCCTCATGCTCCAGGATTTCAACCACATCCTCGTATGCGTCCCTGGCGTGTATGACCAGCGGTTTCTTCAGCTCTTCCGAAAGCCTTATCATCCTCCTGAACAGCTCCTTCTGCTTCTCCCTCCATTCGGGCTCCTTCACCCAGTTGTAGTCAAGGCCGACTTCCCCTACCCCAACTACATCCTTCTTGTTCGCCCTGATTGTCTCCAGAAACCCATCTATTTCCTCTGGCTTTATGTCTTTGATGAATTCGGGGTGTATGCCCAGGGTAGGGAACACAAAACCCCTGTGCTTTCGGGCTATGTCCATTGTGAGGGCGAAGTCCTGCGGCCTGGCACAGGAGGTCACCACGGCCTTCAGCCCTGCGGCCTTGCACTGGCGCAATAAGGCACCCCTATCAGAATCATATTCGCTCTGTTCCATGTGGCAGTGCGTGTCTATCATATTACATCTTGCAAAGACTAAAATAAATGATTATAAAACTTTGCACTAAGTAAATAAAATGCCCGGAATAAGGATAGACCCGCATGTCCATTTCAGGGGCGGCAAACATTCATATAAAGAGACCATAGAACACGGCCTGTATGTTGCCCGGCAGCAGGGGGTCGAGATTGTTTTTGACATGCCCAACAAGGAAAAACCAGTCCGTAGAATAAGTGATGTTGATGATGTTTTGATGGACGTGCCCAACGGCGAAGAAGACCGCTATTTCCTGTACATCGGCGCAACTGACGACAGCGGGCAGCTGGAAGAGGCGGTCCACTGCTATAATACCCATCCGAGGGTCATAGGCATAAAGATGTTTACTGACTCCGTGGGCGACCTTAACTTAAGGGAACAGGGACAGCAGAAGGCTGTCTTTTCTGACCTTGCAGGCCTGCGATACCGCGGCGTGTTAACAGTGCATTGCGAGGAAACCAGCCTCCTGGATCCTGGTGAGTGGGACCCTACAGACCCAATAACCCATTGTTATGCCCGGCCTGAAGATGCCGAAGTAGAGGCCGTAATAAACCAGATTGCATTTGCAAGAGAAGCCGGTTTCGAAGGGCATCTGCACATAGCCCATGCATCCTCCCCGAAAACTGTAGATTGTGTCAGGGTCGCAGCAGACGAAGGGATGAGGATATCGTGCGAGGTGACGCCGCACCATGTCATGTGGG
>Ga0180433_10006831_pt1 | contig 14804 bp, 12 predicted proteins | sample SS_ome_8_FD_132980 | JGI IMG/M metagenome (GOLD analysis project Ga0180433, IMG submission 132980) | Hypersaline lake sediment archaeal communities from the Salton Sea, California, USA - SS_1_D_1 metaG | ecosystem: Environmental > Aquatic > Non-marine Saline and Alkaline > Hypersaline >... | reverse complement strand
TATCCGAACCAGAGATCGATTTAACCGATATATTTAACAAGGTTTCCGACCAATTTAAAGGTGAGATTGAGAACTTAAAAGGTAAAATCGAGGATCTTAAAAAAGAATTAGAAAAAAAAGATGAGACATTAAAATCTAAACGGGAACCAAAACAAGTAAAAAAGATAACTCCTAAGAAAGAAGTAAAGTTACCTCCCCCAAAAATACGGATTCCAGTAATTAAGAAACCAGTCATCCCCACTCCAAGTAAAGAACCAATAACTACAAATAGAAATATAGAAACAGAACAAAAAGAAACAAAACAAAAAGAAACAAAACAAACCAAGTTAGAACCAGTCAGTCCCAAAATTAGCACTCCAAACAAAAGATTAACTCCAATTCCATCAACTACTACACTTGATAAAGCTGAAAAGAAAGCACCAGAATTAATCCCTATTCCAAGAGAAAAAGTAGAATCAAAAACTAAAGAAACTCAAAAAGTGGAAGACAGAACTGTTAAGCCAGAAAAGCATAGAATCGTACCAATAGTAACTGAAGAGGATAGTTCTACATCTGAATCAGCAAAAAAAGCTAAAGAAAAAAAGCCAAAGGAAGAAATTGAAGCCCCAATCATTTCTTCAGTCCAAGTAGAAGAAATAGAATCAGAAGAAATAAAATCAAGTGGAACTGATTTATTTAATGTCTTTTCTTCAGTAGGAGAGAAGGAAGATTCAAAAAAAGTTGAGCCAAAAAAAAAAGTAGAGACTAAATTGTCCAATCCCCCTCCAAAAATGAAAGAAGCTCAAACTCGAGAAGTTGAAGCACCCAAACCCGCTGATTTTATAAATTTCGGGAGCGCTTCTGAGGAAAAGGATTCCACTCCATCATATACTTCGGGGGATGAATTATCGGATAATAAAGATACATTATATCAAGAATTAATTGCTTTAGAAGGAAGGAGATACTCCTTGGAGAAAAATTTTAAAGAATTGGATGCCTTATACAACAAGGGTTCAATTGCAGATTCTCAATACAAAAGTGAATCAGATAATCTTAAAACTAAATTAGGTGAGATTACGTCTCGAATTTATAAAATTAGAAGAATAATTTCAAGTTTATAAATTAATCTAGGTAATCTTTATTCTTGCAGCACCCTATACGAAGGTGGAGGGTGTAATTTATGTTTTGCTTTACGCATTAATTCCTTTACTTTATTCACTTTTTCTAGATCAAAATCATCAAAATCTAAGTTATAATCTATTCTGTACAAGATTTCATCAATTATATCATAGGATAATCCAATTTCCCCTTCATCCGTCTGTCCAGGCCATAATCCGGGTGATGGTGGTTTCGATATTATCTTTTTTGGAATTTTTAATGTTTCAGCTAGAGCCCTGACCTCAGACTTATAAAGTGACCCTAAGGGTTCAAAATCCACTCCACCGTCACCATATTTGGTAAAATATCCTATTGCCATTTCTGCTCGATTTCCTGTGCCCGCTACGAGACAATCTCCTAAGACTTGACCATAATAATATAGAGTTACCATTCTTAAGCGTGCTTTCAGATTTGCCTTAGCTATCTTATTCTTACTATCGTTAAATGATAAAGCTTTCATAAACTCTTTAAAAACTGGTGTTAAACCAATTAATTCTTGATTAATTCCTAATGACTTTACTACCATTTTTGCATCTTCGATATCTGCTGGAATTGATTCACAAGGTAGGATTAACCCAAATACATTTTGCTCTCCAATAGCTTCTGCACATAATCCACCAGTAACAGCGCTATCTATCCCACCACTTATTCCAACAACAACTTTCTCCGCATTTGCACTTTTTAAATAAGTTTTAATCCAATTCTGAATGTTATTACTTAATTGAGGAATATCTAAATCTCGCATAATAAAAATTATTCTCCGCTCTATTAATAGTTCATTTTTATAGCTTGTGAAATGTTAAGATTAAAATAAGAAGTCTAAAATTATTAAGTTACAAAAAATAGACATATATACGAAAACAAATTGTTTGAATTGATGAAACATGAGTGAAGAATTTAAAGCGATTATAGACTCATCATTTGATAATGGAACCCCCATATGGCTTTATACTGATGATTATATTTTCGGAATGGTTCCCGTTGATGGAAATGGTAATAGATGGAAGGAAGTTTCTTATACATTCGCAGAAAAAGATAATCCACTTTATGTTACTGAACGAGAAGCCAATTTATCATTTCAATTTTTACTTGAAGAAGTTGAGAAGGGAGTATCTTTTTATGTAGAGGATTTAAACGTCTTGTTAATAAAAGAATTCACTGATTCACTCGAGGGAAAATCAGGTCCAGAAAAAATGAATTCTTTTATTTCGGAATTAATACAAAACTCATCAAAATATTCAGCTGCTTTACCTATAGTGAAAAATAAAGATCAACTTAGCGAATTAAAGATTAAAGTATGAATAAAACAAATGGAAAATATTTCATATTTTAAAGAATTTTAAATATACAGATTCTTTCTTTGGGGATGCTTTTTCGTAAATTCCTCATCAATCCTCTTTACCATTTGATAACCGATATTTGGGTCCCGTTCTTTTATGATTTTTTTAAAATGATCTCCATGTTCTTGGGAATACTTCTCTATTCCTGCTGCCATTATGTTCTGATCTTTTTTGATGGGGACTATCATTCCAAATAGGCGTAGCATATCGTTAGGGGATAATTTCTTACCCACCTTTTCATCAATATCTTTATCAATATTCCTTGCTACAGAACCCATGGTAATTGAAGAATAAGGGTTTAACATTTTTGATTTTAACCAGTAAGCATCAGGTTTTTTCGTAATAAAAGTATCTAAATTCCCCTCAGTGTCATTAGAACTAATCACTCTCCAATCTTTTGAGTCTTTATCATACTCTTTTTTAATTTTTTTCATGACTGATTTGATTGGAGCAATTCCGTAATAATCCTTTTCATTTTCCTTATTTCCCATGGTTCCTAATATATAAAGTAAATTTAAACTTAAAAAGATAAAGAATATTATCAATAAAAATTTGAATTCGAATAACTTAAAATTTTCAATCGTAAATCTTATAAAATAGAACAAATAAAAGGTTCTAATAAAAATGGGAAATAATGCAAGTGCAGCTCTCATTCATGAGTTATATTTCACAATAAAAAACAAGATTTACCAAAAAAAACCTACTGATATTCAATCATATTTAAACCAAATTGACATTTTAGAAGAAAAATTTCTCCAATCTTATACCAAACGAAAAAAACAAGGAGGCTACTACACAGCAGAATCAATCACTCAATTTATAATCTCTGAAGTCTTAACATTACTGATAAATGAACGATGCGATCCTCTTGCAATTAATAGTATTAAATCCTTAGAAAGTTTTGGGTTAGAGGATAGAAAAGAAATTATATCTGTTTTATCCGATTTAACGGTTTGCGATCCTTCATGTGGCTCAGGAGCATTTCTCATAAATGCTGCTAATAAAATAACGAATTTATTGACCAAGTTAAAAGAAGTCAAAGAAAAGTTTGAAGTTATTCAAAAAGTACTTAAAAATATTAATGGATATGATTTAAATGACACTGCAGTTATATTATGCAGATTAAAACTATACAAATGGTTTTATGAGCAAAATCCTAATAAATTCAAACTAAAACCAACTTTTGAATTGATTGAAAATAATATAAACGTATGTGATTCTCTAATCCAGCCCCTTTCTCAAAAATTTGATATAATAATAGGGAATCCTCCTTATGGAAATATTCTAGATAAGCATCAAAGCTTTATTTTAAAGAAAAACGATATTTATCATAAGGAAATATATTGTGTATTTCTTTTAAAAGCATTAGAATGGTCAAATGGAATAATTGGCTATTTAGTTCCCAAAAGTTTTCTGCTTCGTCAAAGCTATATAGATTTTAGAGCAACCCTACTTAAAAGAGCCAATTTACTTAGAATTTACGATGTTGGACCAAATATTTTCGAAGCAGCGACAAATGAAGTGCAGATATTGCTTTATGAGAAAAAAAAAGAAAAAAATAAGGATTTAGAAGTATATAACTCTTCCAGTTTAAAGATTCTCACATATCATAACCAAATCTTTGATTCCCTTAAGTTTTGTAGTAATCAAAAATGTCCATTAAATAATAAGTCAAAAAAAGTGTATGTTTATTCCTTTGATGATTACTGTCCTTATTGTAACTATAAAAATGATTTTTTAAAAAGAATAAGAATAAAGCCCAACTCATTTTTATTGGATATCATAAATAAAATTGAAAGAATCGGTAATCTCAACTATTTAAATGTACAAGATTTCCCTAATCTAATACGTGGTGAAGAAGATAAGGGTTTAAGAGCGGTAAAGGCTATACTTGGAAAACATGTGCGAGGATCTTGTATCTTTCTTAATGCAAAAAATGATTTTGGGTATTATCACTATCAAAAGAATACATCATTCGATATTGAAAAAATAGATCCCAAGACGCTTAAAGGTACTAATTATGAATATTATCTTAAACCAAAATTACTAATTAAACATAATAATACTTATCCTGTAGCAGTTTATACGGAGGAAAGTGTCTGTTTTACCTCATCTATTTATTCTTTGCTTTACGATGATATAATAGAATTAAAATTTCTTTGTGCGCTGTTAAATTCGCGCTTAATAAAGTTTTATTGCATTTTTGGAATCAATAATCAAATGAATACCACCATAAATCTAAATCAGTATATGATTCGCCATTTACCAATTCCTAAGGTTAATAATGAAATGAAATATGAATTAGCAGTAAAGGTTGATTTAATTATAGATCACTATAAATATCCGCAAGAAAATGAACGCCAGATTTTGGAATTACAAAAAGAAATCGATAATATTATATTTCAACTCTATTCAATTACGATTAAGGAAAAATTGGCAATTCTTAAGAATATTCGATAATGAAATCACATGATTTATTACCCAAACCAATAGAAGAACGCTTAGATATACCAATCTTTGGATTGAAATCATTTATGACTGGAATTAAATAGTTTGAACACATTTTTTCACAGATCGCGGATATATGTTTGTGTCTTTCGGGATTTCTCTCCATACTTTCAATATAAGGACATTCAATTATTTTCATAATCACATGATCCTCACTTATATGTTGTATTTCATGGGTATTTTCTTCACAGTTCCAAATAAAGGATAAAATTTTTACTAGGCTCGTTATTGAGTTATCTGGAATTTTAAGATATTTAATTACACGGCGAAACATGATCTTGTATAATTCTTGCCATACCACGGTATCTAATTGTAAAGTAATTTCCCAGCCTAGTTCCTTTTCTGTTTCCACTACCCATAATCCATCTAAAGTTCTAAAATTTTTCTCAAAATAGAAAAGTTTATCGCTTTCTGTTAGAGAGGTCAAAGTAAAATCATTAATGTCTCGAGAATAACCTTTGGGAGGCTTTTCATGATATGAAAAATCAAAGCTACAGATATCATCGCCTAACCCCATAAATTTTTCTCTTTTAAGTTTAATAAGTGGATTATAGCTATGAACTATTTCTTTATAGAATGGGATGCACATATCTCGACAAATTAAGGGAATCTTATCATGTCTAGAAGGGTTTCGATCCATTGCCGAGTTATAGGGACAATTTTTAATTTCTATCTTATAACCTCCTTTATGAGCTAAAGCCTTAAATTCCCACCCTTCTACAGACCAACGGAAGGTTAAAATTTTTAATAAATTCTCTAAACTATTATTGTGTAAACCTAAATATTTTTTTAAACGCCTAATAATAATCTTTAAAAGAATCTCCCATACATTCGTATCTATTTTTAAAGCCATATCCCAGTTGGATATTTCCTCTAGTTTTATCATCCATAATCCGTCGAGAGTAAAAAATGACCGACCCAACAAAAATAATTTATCCTTTGAAGTTAATTTTCTCATTTGCGAGACAAATTGTGTTTTTTCTTAAATATTCGAATTAAATAAGAAAATACATTCCAATTATTAATAATTGAGATCTTGATGATCTAATAATAATCAATGCTGAAAGAGATTCTGTTTTTATCTTATTAGTGGGATATTTGCTGATAATTTAAATCCATAATTTTGAATGATTTGATTATTCTGAGAATTTACCTTAAGAATACATTATCTTTAAATAAAAAAATAGTTAATTTCAAATTAGAGTCACCTAAATAATTGAGATTTCTAATAGAAAAATTGGCGTTTAAAAAATGGTAAGTTATTAAAATTTCCATTATTTATCTATTAAAACTGATGTGAATTAAAAAATATGGAACAAGCTTTTTTTGCGATATTTCTGAGCCTAATAGCGGGATTATCAACGACTATTGGGAGTATCATAGCGATTGTAATAAAAAAGCAAAATCCACGTTTTATCTCATTTATCATGGGATTTTCTGCGGGAGTGATGATCCTAGTTTCATTTGTTGAACTATTACAAGAAAGTATTGATTATAATGGAATCTTTATGGGAATTCTGTTTTTTATCCTTGGCATGATATTGATGTTTATTATTGATATTAGAGTATCGCATCACTATGAATTTGAAGATAAAGGTTATGAACAATTAATATGTCAAGATAAAAGTCCATTGGCAACTCAAAATATCACTTCTAACCCTGATTCCCAGCAAAACAATGAAAATAGATCCAATACTCAGCGTAGTCGATTTAAGCAGCGTCGCCGACAAAGACAGCTACGATTACGTCAAACAATTCTCAAAAATAATGGAAATCCAAAACTCTATAAAGCCTCTTTACTCGTCGCGGTAGGAATTTTCATCCATAATTTTCCTGAGGGAATCGCAGTTGCTGTTGGGACAATTAAAGAAGTAGAATTGGGAATTTTATTAGCATTTGCAATCGCATTACATAATATTCCTGAAGGAATTGCGGTTTCTGTTCCAGTATATGCTTGCACCGGTAGTAAAAAAAGGGCGTTTATGTGGTCTTTTCTGTCAGGAATTAGTGAACCTATAGGAGCAATATTAACATGGCTAATTTTAGCACCCTTTATAAATGATTATATTCTAAATGCCATGCTCGCAGTCGTAGGGGGATTGATGGTCTATATTTCCCTGGATGAGCTCTTACCCATATCACGCTCTTTAGCTAAGGAGCACTACTCCATCTTCGGCATAATTTCAGGAGTTTTTGTTATGGCCGTAAGTTTAGCGATTCTTTAAGATAATTTAAATATTTTTTTCGCATTATTAAAAAAGATATTTTGATAAAAATTTCGGGATAAATCTAAAGCTAATAATCCTTTTGTCGAATTTTCATATTCATAAGGGATATTAGGAAAATCTGAACCAAATAAGATCCTGTCTTGGTATGATATTAACTCTTCCTCACTTGGTCGTTTAGTTCTCCTTTCCGGAAAAATATTTTCAGGAATATAAATCATGGCAGTATCCAAATACAGATTTTGATATTTATCCAATAAACCTAAAAATTTATTATACTCAAAAGCACCCATATGGGCAACAATAATTTGCATTTCAGAATATTTCTCTAAGAATTTTAAAAAATTTGAATATCCCACATACTTATTTCGATATGGTGCAGTCCCTATATGAGTGATCAACCATTTTCCTCTATCGATTAACATATTAAATATCTCATCCAATCGAGGATCATTTAAATAAAACTTCTGGACTAATGGTTGAATTTTTATCCCATAAAATTCATAATCATCAAATATTTTCCTCACGTATTCTACTCGATTCTCATCCTCTGGCCAAACACATCCAAAAGGAATAGCATTTTTATGCTTGTGGATGAATTCGAAGACCCATTCATTAATATATTCCGAAATATTTGCTTTATGGGAGTAATTAAGAGTAGTAAAATAGCGGATATTTTTACTTTCCAACACCTCAACAAGCTTATCTACTGGAAGTTTATAATAAACAGGCCATCCTCTTATTTTATTGTTCCCATCTCGAATTTCAAAATAATCCCAAATTGCTTGAAATATATTGGGAGGAAAAAAATGAGTATGAATATCGATATATTTAAAATCATGGTGTGAGAAAGTCATAAATTATGATAATTTAGCACTCAATTTATAGTGTTCTTACTTATACTGCGTCTTTATTAAAGAAGTTATATCCTCTGGAGTGGATTCTAGTGCACCCTGAGCAGAAAAAGGACTCCCCCCTCCTTTTCCACCATAAGATTGAATTAGATGATTTAAAACCTCATTTGCTTTCAGTTTTTCACAATTCGATATGATAATAATTTTATTTTCTGATTTGAGAATAATTAACATGTAATTCTCCGGAAACTCTTTAAATTGCTTTTGGAGAAATCTATATTCTAAATCTATCTCTAAAATTCCAATTTTACATTCTTTTAATCGATAATTAGGATATTTTGAAATATAATCAAGTAATTTTGAAGCCGCTTTTATAAAATCTTGTTCTAAGCGACCATATTCCCTATTTTGTTTATGTATAAAGGGTAAAAGTTTTTTATATTGGATTTCTAACATATTTGATAAGGAAACTACATCAAAATTGATTTCGGAGTATAATTCCAAAGCTTTTTGCCCTAATAAATATTTAATATCAGTCCCTTTCTTGAATTCATATAGAAATACTGGTCCTATTTCTGTGGAATTTTTAACATGTGTTCCTCCACAACAAATCAGATCATAATCAGGAACCTCTACCAATCTTATTTTTTCTTCATCGGGGACAAATCCTCTCAGATCATCGGAATAGTTCGATAAGCCCGATTTTGAAGTAATATGCGTTTTAAATTTATGATTTTCAATTGTAGATATGCGGTTTAACTCCCGCAGAGCTTCTTTCAATTGGGAATCACTAAGTGCTAGACTAATTTGGAGCATTACTTCCTCAAATAAGATATTTGCATGCTGTGTATCAATATCAAACTTATTCTTAATAATAGCTGAAAGAAGATGTTGAGAGGAATGTGCTCGCATAACGCCATATCTATAATTCCAATCAATATAACCTATAATTTTATCTCCTATATTAAATTCTTTTATGAATTTTAAATCAATCTGATGGTATACTTTCTCTCCTTCTTTTGAAACATTTTTAATTTCATATCTTTTTCTTCCTTTCTCAATAAAGCCTTTATCACTTACTTGATTCCCGCTTTGAGGATAAAACGCAGTTTTATCTAAAATGATATTATTTTTTTCTATTTCAATTATTTTAGCTTGAAATGAACTTAAATAAGGATCATTCCAGTACAATAGTTCAGTCATTTTTTAATACAAAAAATGTTCTTTTCCATAAAAATCTATTATCAAATTAGCCTAAATTTGGTTTAATTACTAAATAATGATAAGCTTTTCACTTCGATTACATTGAGAAATTATTTAAAAATAATAAAAATAGAAGGAAAAAGAAGAGTTTATTCTTTTCTCAGAATCGTACTTAATTCCGTTTTGAGTAGATCTCGAATAGCAACACGTATCACTTCAGATCGATTTGGGTAAAGCTCCATATTAACTAATTCTTCTATTCCCTTTAGATAGGCTTCTGGAATATGACAAGTTATAAGTTTTATCTAAATCACCTTGATAAATATTAAACGTTGATATTTTTATTAATTACGAGCAAAAGCAAGATAATATAAGAATGTAATACAACGATAATACTCTCTAAACAGCTTTTTAAACCTTGAAATTTGGTTTTATATATTATTCTATTTTATTATAAGACCAAACTTTAAATACATCGGTCACCGATATACTACTATAATCGATGTATTTTCTAAATATTTTTGTTGAACTTTATGGCTGAAAAGATAGCAAATAAATTTGAAAAAACCATGAAAAAGGGTTTCGTCAATATTTTTGTGCTTTTAGCATTACATAAGGAACCTACGCATGGATATCAAATAAAGAAATTGATAGAAGAAAGAACATCAGGCTTTTGGTCACCTTCCGATTCAACAATGTACACTATCCTTAACAATCTACGAGACAAAGGCTTAATTAAACTCAGTACCATCCAAGATCCCGACGATGCTCGAAAAGTATATGAGTTAACTAGAAAAGGAAACGACACTTTAAGACTGATGATAGAACGTGAGCGGGAAATGAGGGAGTCAATGAAAGCCATCCTATTTTCAACAACGGAGATAAAAGACGATTTTTTCGAAGAATCACTATTTGACCTTATTTTACGAGGTCCAAAAGCAGAAAAATCCTCTTTTCATGGATCTACTATGAATCAATCTTTTATGGGTCCATTTAGAGCTAATTTTCTGGCCGATCTCAAACAACGACCCAAAGAAGAACAATTAAGGTTTTTAAAGAAAGGTAAAAATTTTATTGAAAAACGACTTGAAAATTTAAAGAAGATTTTGGAAAACATCGATAAAAACATCTCAGATTTAGAATCTGAATAAAATTAAATAAAAAAAATGCTAAAGAAACGATTAAAATGACAGAAACTGTAATTAAGCTTGAAAATCTAACAAAGAAATTTGGAAGTTTTACCGCAGTTGACAAGATCAATCTGGAAGTGTGCCGTGGTGAGACAATTGGATTAGTTGGACCCAATGGAGCTGGGAAAACAACGACCATAAAAATGATTGCAAAAATTCTTCGTCCAAATGAGGGAAAAATTTTGATTCGCACGGATCATAGTGATCTGGTGGATTTAGAGAATGTATCTAGCACAGTTAGTCAAATGGGGTTTTTAATTGATATTCCGAATTTTTACAATATGACGGCTTATGAATTGCTTAAATATTTTGCTAAAATCCAGAAGTACCCACGGAATAAAATAGATTCGAGGATTGATGATCTTCTCTCATTATTTAAACTCTCCGAATGGAAACATGAAAAAGTAAAGAATTTTTCAAAAGGAATGACTCAAAAGCTCGGAATTATCCAAGCAATTATTCACGATCCTGAGATTATAATACTGGATGAACCGCAGACTGGTTTAGATCCATTAGCACGTATTGAAATTCGTAAATATATTCGAGAACTACAATCTTTAGGAAAAACAATCTTCGTTGCATCGCATATGCTATATGAAATCTCAGAAGTCTGTGATAAAATTGCCCTGATAAATTATGGGAAGATTATTGGATTTGATACTGTAGAAAATCTGGCTCGTATATTAAAAACCAGCATATTAAAAGCTAAACTCTTGAATAAAATTGAACCTAAAGACTTAGCCCTCATCATTGAGCGCTTATCTATTCGGCTTAAATCCTATTTGGATCAGAATTTGGATCCAAGTATTTCAAAAATTCCAATTAAATATAGACCTGAGAGACACGAGTTCCGGTTCTATTATGATGGAAACACTCAATCCCAAGCAGAGATTTTATCTATTTTGATAAAAGAATTTGATACGGATTTTACAATTACATCCTTTACTCAACCGAAAACCTCACAATTGGAAATGGTTTATGAGGAAATGGTAAAAAATAATCTACCAGAGGCAAATAATCGACAACGTGGAGGTATTAAGTAAAATGAATGAACAACGTGAGGAAGGTATCGGGATCATCCCCATACTGGATACAGTCGTATTTGAAATGAAGAAACAAGAAAAAAAATTTTATTTCTTTCTGGGAGTTGCTATTTTGGTTGCAATCTTAATTGGTTACTTGCTTCAATTAATTCCTGAAAATCTTTTACCAGATACACAAGCAGGATTCTATAGTAGCGGATTAGGCTTTATATCATTCATAACCCTATTCGCGGCATGCTTATTTTTCTCAGGGATAATTTGTTCTGAATTTAATAAGCGAACGGGATTTATAGTTTTTCCAAAAATAAACAAGTATAAATTGATAATCGGAAAATATCTCGGAAATTTAATTTTGGTTGTATCTATCATCACTGTCTATTACTTTATCCTTGCAATTTTGGGTTTTTATTATTATGGAGGGCCAATTAATATCCGACTTTTCTATTCCTATGGGTTCGCAGTGTTATATGTTATTGCATTAAGTAGTTTTGTCACTTTATTTAGTTCGTTTATGAAAAGTGAGACAGTTACTATTATAATCACTCTAATAATTCTATTGATTGGGTTAAATATCGCAGATCAAATCATTACACTTGTATTTAGAGACACTTTTGAGCCATTATATTCTCTATCATATCTTGGAAACATTATCACTTCGATCTTGGAATTTCCTTTTCCAGATCCTCGATATAGCGAATTCTCTTTCAGTGGAATGGGTCCTTTTGGAGGCGGTAGTTTTATAATTGGTACCTGGCTTACACCGAGCATTGAGATGGCAATCATCTTACTTTTATTATACATTATCGCTTGTTTTTTATTAGCAGCATTATTATTTAAGAGGAGGCAATTATAAAATGAAAAGAATCAAGAACAAATCTAAAATCAAGATAATAAGTACCTTACTACTTGGTCTAGTGGTATTAGGGTTTATTTCTACAGATGTATACGCAGCAACTTCTTATCAGTCAAATTTGGTTAAAGGAACGGAAGAACTTATGGTTACTCATTATGATGAAAGTTCTTGGAATACGACAGTGGGGTCCTCATTAACCCCAAATGATTGGTTTCAAGGGGATAATCATAATATTAATGCTAAAAGTAAGATTACTCTTAAAGGTTGGACACAAGATACTTGGCAACTTTATGATTGGTTGGTAACCCTCTTTTTTCCGATGTTTTATACTTCTGAAGAAATTTTTATACTATTGGGAATCATGGAGTCACAAGGCTATAATGAAACGACGATTAATGACAACTATATTACAAATTATACATTATGGTATGGATTACGATCAGTATGGAATTTCACTATTGGTGAATATGAAGAGAATCCAAGTTATATTGATGGAATCATTATACTTCAGAACCCAATAAACTATAAGATAGTACTAGAAGACTATAATAATATTACCGGTATTTTTAACGGAAATTTTGCCATTCAGATGGCAGGATTTTCCTTTCCAAACTATACTGCTGATGATTTCCTATGGCAATTTGCTCTACAGGGATTTGCCATTGCTGAGCCTTATTCAGTATATTTAAATGAAGTAGTTAATGAACTTGGATGTGAAAATGCAACCGTCATTGATTCAACTCTGATATTTGAGCGCTATGGATTGACAAATTACACAGTAGAGATTACATATGGAGTCAAGGGAATGATGAGCTCCTTCTTGGTGAAAGACAGTATGGAATCAATAATCCTTAAGATAAATAGTTCAAATTCAGAATGGATGTTCTTTCTAATATTAATAATCACAAGTATAAGTGCTATTGGTTTGGCGATTCTAATTATAACAAGGAAAAGAAAACTAAAAAGATAATTTATAAAAAATTTTTATTCTATTTTTCCAACTATAATAAAAAAATTAGATTAGTAGTTAATCTAAATTCAATTTTGAAGGTTTTTGTTTATCGGGATAAATATTAGTTAAATCGCGTGGAGTTGTGTCATACCCGGCTTCTTCCATGAAATAATATAATTTTTGTTTGTTGAATTCTAATGAAAAATCCATTGCTTCCATGGAAAATAACGTATAAGCAAATGCGGTTAAAAAGGGAGTTCCCCAAAACATTACAACAACCATAAAGAATCCAAATATCGCATTGAAAATACCTGCTTCTCCACCTGTATCAAAAAATCCAGAAAAATCAACTGTACTGAGGAAACTGCCAAACGTAATTAAAGCTGAAATTCCTGCGACTCCTTTAATTATCGATTGTGCCCAAATACTAATTGGTTCAATATCACCAGGACGCCTATGAGTTTTTGGCTTGAGATAATATATTATTCCTGCATCATCTAGTAAGAAATTACCGGATATGAAAAAGGAGAAAATAAGGAAGGTCAGTATCATTGGTAGAAGGCAGAGTAAATTATAACCGATGATAAATTCAAAAAATTGACTGGAGCCAAAGGTTTCAAAACCTTGGGGATATCCTAGTAAGGGTGCTAAAGTATTATAAGAATAGAAAGCAACAGCAATTGAGAGCAATAAGGGTAAAACTATCCTTTTAAGTCTTACGATAGTACTAAGATTTTGTCTATCACCCATATCCTCAACTAAAATATCATGATCATAGCTTTTAGATATCTTAAAAAATGCTTGACGTAGTTTAATGAAAAAATAGGCAAATTGAGGGGCGAAACCATTATACACCGCTGCTGTTAAAGGTAATAATCCATACCATATTATCGTTATAGAGATATAAATAACTGTAATACCGGTCATATCTTCTCCTGTAATAAGCGTACGATTAAAAATATTTAACTGCATCAAAAACATAATTATACTTAATGTCATCAACGCAATAACAATAATATTTACAGAAATTGCTAGTCTCGTTTTTTTAAGTCTATCCTTAGTAATCTTAATCCTTCGAGCATTTCTAGCTAGTATTCCTACACCAGTGATTAAACAAATGCAAAGGATAATAAAGAGAGGAATACCTAAAGGAAATTCCGAAGATAACCAGATGCCTGTTGGTTTAGAGGTTGACAATGCTGCAATCCTATCCCCATCCACTGCATAGTCTTTCTTTCCATCTCCGTCAAAATCATTAATAGTAATGACATTATCACTGTGATAATCGATGTTTAATAAGGCAAGCTCGGTATTACTAAGGAAACTAATAATATGATAGCGTTGAACAGCATTTTGTGATAAAAATGGAAGATATTCATTCCAAAGTAAAAGTTCATAAACTGTATCCCCATCAAAAGATTCCTCTAATATATATAATCTTGGAGAATTCTCATAATATATTTCATTATAAATCCATACCTCATTTACCTCAGTTTCTC
>Ga0180433_10006830_pt1 | contig 14805 bp, 18 predicted proteins | sample SS_ome_8_FD_132980 | JGI IMG/M metagenome (GOLD analysis project Ga0180433, IMG submission 132980) | Hypersaline lake sediment archaeal communities from the Salton Sea, California, USA - SS_1_D_1 metaG | ecosystem: Environmental > Aquatic > Non-marine Saline and Alkaline > Hypersaline >... | reverse complement strand
TGATATTGTAAGCAATCTAAAAGTTTTAAAATTTGGATAGGCTCGCAATAGTTAAGATTTATGCTCCAAGTGTAATAAAGGGTTTTATCATTTGTACCATAGCGATAATTGACAGAGCGAAAATTTTCATCAAAAAGTATCTTTCCTATTTCATTAGGCCGTTCAATTTTTTTATTGGCAACATAACAGTAAAACTCTTTCATCTTACAAAAGCTTACAATGTTATCAATATGCTTTTTACTTACAATGTATGCGCTCATTTTTTCCCTTTCTTAGTCATTGGCATTATTATGCAGTTTTCATTTTCGATTTTTACCACAATGGGGCTTTTATCGTTTGCAATATAAATTTCATCGGCTTTAAGGAGTAAAAAAAAGTATCGGGAGCTAAAGCGCATGGAAAGAGGCTTGTTGTCCGTATGCAATGTTGGATTAAGCATCATGTTGAAGTTAATATCATAGAAGCATATTTCGGGATTTTTTTTCTCTTTATTGATAGCTAGTAATGGGATTGATATGCTTTCTATATAAGCTTGTTTACGTTTAGTTTCAAGGATAGCGTCGATTACTTTTTTATGGGAGCTAGTTCTGTCGATTATATCAATAGGTAAAGTTTTAAAAAATTTTTTTGGGATACAAACTTGACTATTAGTGATGAAGTTGCCAGCAATGCACAAGTTATCATTTTTTAGCCATTTAATCATTATCTATCTCCTATTTTTTTATTTCTTTTTTCAAGTATGAATTGACCAATGAGGAAAGTTTTTACTTTCCAGTTCAACACTGAAAGTTTTTTGGAATCCATGCAAGATCATACCGCCGGTTATGCCTGTTTTGTTTTCTTCATCATTAATAAAAACAAAAGCAAAAGAGTGAGCTACCCAATCGGGATAAATATGTAAATCATAGTTTTTATACCCGTTTTTTTTGAGACGGTTTAATGTTTTAATGCATTGATAAAAGCTTTTTTTGGGTTTGCCTTTGAGCGTTTTTGCAAATGTAAGCGCCTCTTGAAAGTGAGTTTTATTCTCAATCTTAACCATGTTTAACCTCTTCAATCGCTATGGTTTTATGACATTTATCCCATTTTCCAACGTGTATATTGATATAAAAAGAGGGTATAAACCCATAATCAGAATCCCAATGTCCGCCGTTATCTGGCTCTGCCGTTGTGTGGATGCATTCCATTACTCCATCTAAAAAAGCGACAAAAGAGGGTTGTTTTTCAAAATGCTTTTTATAGTGGTAGGGATTTATTTGCATGTAGTTATCTTCAAAAACAAAGTCACTTTCCATTAGCCGCACAGTAAGGCCGCTTCCATGCTCTCTTGTGATCGAAAATTTATATTTAGGAAATTTTTTCTTAATACGATTTCTAATTTCTTTGACTTCTTCCGTCGAAATATAAGGCATAATATCTTTTCCTTTTTTAGAGTTGTCGATTTTCTCTCAATTTTACGCAATAAGCCCAATCGCTTTTTGTGGGTTTTTCTCTTGGATCGCAGCTTGAAATCGAGGAGCCTTGAGCGATAAGCTTACCTTTATACCAATATTCGTGTAAGCTGGGACATTTTTTGACAATTTTGCCGTATTTGCTTCTATATATTTTAAACATGTAAATCTTTCTTTAAATTTTTAGTATCCATTGACCATTTGCACCATGCAAACTTTTAACATACAGCATCACTCCACAGATCTCCGCTATCCCATCCTTGCAAAGCATAAATTGTAAAGACCACGGAGCCTTATCCTCAATCATAACAAGCTGCATTTTTAGTTCTCTTTTGCAGCGATTAAGCATATAAACGCAGCGCTTCAAAGATTTATACGCACTATCATCTTGACACCTAGCAAAATTTAAGATATTCCATAATGGCGATCGAAAAAATGGCTGCAATATAGGGATTTCTTTAACGCAATTTGACAATTTTAGCATATGTTTTTTTTCCTTTCTCTTTCTTTTTCTTTTATTTATTGATCGCTCTCTGTTTCTTTAATAATATCTTTTGCTAAATTTTCAATTTTATTAAAAGCTTCCTCGTTTATTTCTGCAATGTCCCAAAGATGCCTATACTCGTTATAGCCATCTTCAAGCTCATAGTCATTTTGCAGATAGTCTCCATTGCAACATAAAGTCATTGGGATATTAGCAGGATCGTCGCCAATTTTTTTTACTTGTTCCATATCGCTCGCTTCAACAGTTTGATTGTAAATATCTAAGGGAATTTTGGGGGGACAAGAAGGATGAATATAACTTCCTTCAAGATAGGAGCAAAGCATCTCATAGTTAGGCTCAATTGTATATTTTTTTTTCATTTTTTATACTCCGTTTTTATTCCTTTCTTCTTCCTTTTTCTATACCTGATAGCAACAAAAAGAGCAAACAAATCCGGTGATGATTTTTTGTGCAGCGCATAGCTTCATATCCTTTATAGATATTCCTTATAGCGTCGGCAAAGGCTTTTCATTTCGCTGTGCAGCGCTAAAATTTTTAGCATATTTTTTTGTGTGATTTTTTTGCGTTTGGATAGTGTGATGATCTGTTTTGATAAGTTTTTGATTTTTTTTGCAATATGTTCTTTCACAATAAGCTCTTTTCCCCCCGATTTTTATTTTGATGAACTAAACTTTTCCCCCGAATAGGCTCTACTACAGCCTTTTCATTTATAGTCTATCGTCCCCCCTCTCTCTCGTCAAGCGACAATTCCGGTAATTCTTTGTGCAATCTCAACGCCTTACAGGGATACATAACATAATAACATAATGCATTGCGTCATACCCTCTACGGGCTACACACTCATATCATAACATAAAAGCATACCCTGTCAAGGCTTTTCTACCCCTCTAAGGTGTACCTGGATAAGCCTATATAACATAACAACATATTTATGCTTTTAGATCCCACCCCTTTGAGGTCTGGTTATTCGAATAGTCTACCCCTTTGAGGGATAGAGATCTTCCCCTTTGAGGTCTGATGGATAGCTGGCGCATCCCTTTAAGGTCTGGTGCTCGAGTAATTGATATTGTGGGGGGAGAAAATAAAAGCCCTCTTGTGTGGTAGAGCAAGAGGGCATATGTAAGGAGCTTTTGTCATTATTTCATTATTACATTATTGCTCATTTTCTTTTATGTTATTTTCTTCAATTTCTTCATTTTTAGTTTCTTCTTCAGTTTCTTCTTCAGCTTCTTCTCCGGCTTCATCATCCTCATAAGTATCATTTGCCAGCCGGATAAATCGCAGATCTTCGGGGGAGTGGTATGATGGGGCAGGGGCTTCTTGCCCGTACCAGCACACGCCTATCTTGATGAGGGTTGTCGGTTTGTTTTCTTTGTCGAGTACGGGAACGGTCACTTCACTTACGGCCACGCCTACGAGTTGGTTATTTTTTGCGTGATAACATTCAAAAGCTTGCATAGAGTTCTCCTTTTTTAATTTAGCAATTATATTTTAGAGCAATAAATTATTTCGTCAAGGTCTTTTGGTAGTGGAGATAATTTTTAGCGTTGTAGGCGATTGTAGCGGCTCCGATAGCTCCTATGATAATTCTTTCAAAGGATTTAAGATTTTCACGAGTAGCTAGATACAAACAAAAGGGGCCGATAAAAAAAACATCCCAGAGTCTTATAGTTTGCGTTTTTCCAATTGGTTCAGCGAGAATAATATTTTTCATTTCTCCCAATCCGAGCTTATAGCTTCATCAAGGGCGCTTGGGATGGATACGTTTTTGTAAGCGTCAACCAGATAATCTTTTAAAACGAAAGCCAGCCTTGTTCTGAAGTGTTCTTTATTAATATCGCTTGTAGGGATTTTTTTGAAAGCTGCATCTGTTAAAAGGTCGAGTTGATTTTTGTTAAGGCCGTTAAAGAGGCTATTGATAGCGGCCATGACGGAGCATACGATGATAAGGCGTTTGAGGCGATGTTTGTCGATAGCTTCTTTTTCTTCTGCGCTCATGATGGATTTGTAGAGATATTCTTTTGAAGAGATTTTCCCTTCAAACTCCATAAAAATATGCGCTAGATGGATAACATCGCCTTTCAGCCTTGCGATAGCCATTTTCAGATATTCGGGATTTGAGGTATTCCGTTCTAAGAACGCTTGTTTGCCTCTGAAAAGTAGAGGTTCAAAAGCGTCGATTGCAGATTGAGTTTTTGGAGTGGTGGGGTTAGTGGCTTTAATACCAGTATTTGCTTCATGGTATTCTTTACAAAATAGTTTTTTAGCTGCCATAAAATTTTTTTCATACTCTCTTGCTCCTTTTTTTATACCCAAGTTCTCCTCAACGTAATCTGAGGCGTAGCGATCTGCGATAGGTTCTAACCATATAGGAAGGTGTATGACTTTCATTTTATGCTTCTCCATCCATTTAAGATTTCTTTAGCAGCTAGATTGAGCATCATTTTTTTATTTTCGTTGGTGGGGATGAAGTTCGTAGCGGTATCAATAAGTTTTTCCCCATCAATAGAAAAAGAGAGGTTGTTTGGGTTTTGGGCTCCTGTAAGAGCAGCTTTTTTTCGATTCAAAAAATAGAGAGTAGCAGCTATAGCTCCGAAGGAGATCCATTGTAAAATGGGTTTTTTCATTCTTATAGTGTCTCGTTTTTGGTTAAAATTGTCAATAAAAAAGGGCTGCCATAATGACAGCCCTTTTGCTAAAAGGAGACTCGACTTGACCGAGGAGTCGGAAGTCCTTATTAAGAGGCTCTGGGAACCGCAAACTTCATAATAACACGCCCTGCTCCAACGGTAGGCGCTACGCCGCCGCAAGTAAGCTGAAGTTCCAAGGTTTCGGCAGAGCCGTTTGGAACGAGAGCTTTTTGGGAGTTGTAGAGGCCGATTGCGGCCAGGTTGTTTTCTGTGGTTTCCATGTATTTGTCTTGGTCGCCGCCGTCAACGCCGACCTGAGCGGTTGGGGTGGTTCCGTCGAAAGCGGTTGTAACAGCAATTTTTGTTTCATCAACGATTGCGTTTGCAGGAAGTGAGAACAGAGCCACGTCCTGAGTCGAGCTAACAACAAAGTCTCCGCTATCAAAGGCTTTTGCAAACATGAGCATTCCGCCATCGCTATGACTTGCGAATCTCCAGACGCTTCCTACCTGATCGTACCAGTACAATTTTTGTTGGGGATCAACCATTGTAAGATTTCCGCCTGAAGCGTAAAGTTCATTTTTTGAGCTAAAGACTGAAGCTTGAAGAACGCAATTATTGTTCTTTGTGTCAACTTCAATAGTTGCTCCGGTTCTATTAGTCAAGTTGATGGTTCCAATAACACAATACCCGCCTAAAGTAAGTTTAACCGTGTTAGTTCTGGAAGCATCGTCGCTTTGGTTGATGATACTAATATTAGCGCCATTTCTTAAAGATACTTGACCGCCATCACCATCTGAGGAACCAGATGCATCTATATTTTCGCAAAAAGTTTTCCCGTGTACGGTAATATTTCCGGCTGCGGCTTTAGTATTCGATTGATTTGTTGTAAGCAGGCAATCGTATAAAATTACGTCACCATATACCAAGATATTACCGCAAGTTCCTGCTGTAGCTAGTAAGTTAGCTCGTCCAGCGTAAGTGTTTACACCATCGGCACGCCCGACAAGGCATCCAGCGATTTCAATGTTTCCGCCGTTTCCAGCGTTGTAACCTGAGCCTTGGCCTAGACCTCCATAGCAATTAATAAATTTGTTGGAGCCAGTATCAACGCCGTCATTAAGCATAAGATCACCAAGAACAATAAGATTTCCGGCAGATCCGCCACTGTTGGTAAGAGATGGGCTTGATCCGTCTCCGCCTTGGATACTAATATTTCTTGTTTTAAGATCTCCTCTTACAGTAAGATTTCCACCGTCTCCTCCAGAGGAGGGGTCTGTAGCTCCATTAAATACTGCTCCGCCTTGAGAAGAAATTGTGTAAGCGTGACAATCTCCAAGAATTGTTATATCTCCTCCATTTCCGCCGGGCTCTGTTTGATCGCTACCACTAGCATTGATAGTATTTGCTGAACTCAGATTATTGTAATTGAAAGTTCCGACAATAATAGCTCCTCCATTGCATGAAGGATCTTCGCTTGAGGCTATAACTGAAGAATCTAAATTAAATCCTGAACAATTTCCGTTTATGGTGATGGAGCCTGAATTTGCCGTATTTCCGCTCGTAGTAATGTTTTGAGCAGAAGATTCATCTGTATTAACAGCGTCTCCGTTGACAAGAATGTTTGAGCCTTGATACGTTCCTGCCGCCCCCGACGCATTTACACCTTTACAATACAAGCTTCCTCTTACTTCAAAAGTAGAGGCTGAAGATTGATGAGTAAAATCAATGGTGGCCGCATGAGCGTGAAAATTACCTTCAGTTATACAGCTTGAAGGAAGAGTGTTGGAGGCGTCGATGAAAGAGCAAGTTCCGGCAATGAGGACATCTCCATAAACTCGGAAAGTTGCCCCGCCTGAGCGACTGAAATTTCCAGAAATATAAAGATCGCCGTAAATAGTTGTGTTTGCGGTCATACGACCATCGCCGATGACAACAAGATCTCCATTATAAGTCCCTGAAAAGTCATTAGGGGAGCCACCTGTGATAACCGTTCCAAATCCGCTTGGAGTATCCCACACAAAAGCAGAGCCTGAAGTGCTCCATTTCAGCACTTGCCCATCGCTAGGAGCATTGTTCGGAAAAACAAGGTTAAGGCTGGCGGTAGGGCTTGCGCCTTTTGAAAGTTTCAAAGTATAAGTATCTGTGAGCGCTCCAATCTGAAGATAACTGTTACTGGTTCCTATGAGATTTAAAAACATAATTTCTCCTTTTGAGGTTAAAGCCTGTTATACGCATTATACCATTTATCGGTTTATTCCTAAAAATTTTTACTGGTAAATAATAATATAGTTTATTCCGTAACTTACGGGTCTAGTTTCATCGCCGGTTCTGGGAGTTCCGTTTGTTCCGTCTGATACAGGTTCTCTGACTCCCCCATCTGTTACGCTTGAACCCGGATTGCCGCCGTCATCTATGCGTATGTAAGTGCCGCCGCTGCCATAGTAAGTCCTATGAAAATGTCCCTGCATCTGATCGTTTTCGCTGCTTCCGAGAGTTGGGCCTGCAAAGGGGTTTCCATTTGCCATTGTGAGGGAGCTGTGAGAGCCAGCGCCTCGCAGAAACATGCCTCGAAGATCTGGAAGTTTAACATTATTACCGCTTGCAAAGTTTTCGGTTCCGGCGTTTCCCCATCCTGATTTTAGAAGATTAAAAAGTGTTTCGTATTCAGCGCCTTTGTAAGTTGCGGTTGAATTTGTATTTCCGATTGTGGAGCCGTCACATAAAAGAGCGTTATTTGGCGCTGAAGATCCAACATAAAATTTAACTTCTCCAATATAACCGTAAATACTTTGACCTTGATTTCCTGAAGCAAAGCCTCTGCTCATTTTATCTCTCCTTTATGCGACAAAAGTTGGTTTTGAATCAATCAATACTTCTCCGTCAAATGCTATTTCACCGATACCTCCAGTAGTCGTGAAACTAATGGTGCTTAATCCGGCATTGCATTGTGAATTTAAAGGCGCTGTTCCACCATTGTGATTAGTGGCCAATGTTTGATTCATTCCTGTTTTAAATGTAACTCCAGAGACAGTCAATGTAATTGATGAAGCATTGGGTGATATAGTTCCATTGATAAAGAGACGACATGATTTATTGCTTGCTAAATCCCTCTTATAAATTGCTGTAGCAACTTTTGTTGTCCAGTTTGAGCCTGTTACGGTTATAGAATATTGTTTATCGGAAAAGTAATGTTCTAATACTTTCCAATTTGAACCATCACTCACAATTTTTATTCTTGCGTTTTGACAATCCAGAGTGATTGAAGAGTAACCGTTAATGGTTTCGCTGCCGTTTCCATCAATAATAATGTTATAGGTTGTTGAATCTGTTTTAATAAAAGTAAACTCTTTCCCTGCTCCTGCGGAGGTTGCGGTGGGGAGAGTGTGAGTAATATCTGCGGTGTCGGCTGCGTTTGTGCAAAAGTAAATGCTTGACCCAGCGGCGGGAATTGAAGTTGCTGCGCTTATAAAGGAAGTTGAAGCGGCTGAAGCGCTGATAGCGCCTTTTGGAGCGTATCTGATGCAATACTTAACGCCGTAGTTTACGGGGCGAGTTTCATCGCCTGAACGTGGCGTACCATTGGTTCCATCTGATACAGGGTCGCCGGAAGTTTGATCGTCGTTTGAAGTGGAGGAGCCGACAACGGGGCGGCTTGTCCCACCTGAGCCTAATTGGACGGTTGTTGCGAAGACGGGGTGTTTATGTCCCTGTATCTGATCGTTTTCGCTTGATCCTACGGAAGCGCCTGCAAAGGGGTTTCCATTCGCCATTGTGAGCGAGCCGTGAGAGCCAGTGCCTCTCAGAAACATACCTCTGAAATCTGGAAGGTTAAAAGTGGTCGTTCCGTTTCCAGATCCGTAGAGAGTTCCGATTTTTGCAAAAAGTTCAGCGTAAGAGCTTCTTGAGATAGCGCTTCCATCGCAGTATAAAAAACCTTCGGGAACCCAATCTCCGGCAAAGGCGGTTATGGCTCCGATTTCCGAATCCGAGACAATACCGCTTCCAATGATGTTGGGACGATAAAAAGTGAAAACATCTATTGTGTTTGCATCGACAACAAAAAATGCAGGGTTTGAGTAGCCGCTTAGAGGTTCTGTGGTGGTGGTAGTGCCGCTTGAGGCGGTATCGACAAAATAAACGCTGTCAACGGTTTTTCCGTGAGAAGTGACCGTATAGCGCCCTGATCTTGAGCATAGAAAAGTGTTGGCGTCAATAACTTTTACAATGATATGTGTTGCGAGAGTTGCGTTAGCATTGGCTTGTGCAGCTTTCCATAAATTTGCAGAAGCATCGTAATAGAGAGGAGTGAGAACAGAAAACCCGTGTGTTGATTGGGAGACTTTGAGAAGGTTGTCTGTGTAGTTCCAAGAGAGATTACCGGAGCCGTCATTTTTTAAAAACTGGTTTTCGTCTCCATCATCGGCTGGCCATGTGAGAGTGATGTTTTGCGTTTGAGCCGGATTTTTTTTGATGATAAAATCAAATGTATTGGGCTGATCTCCGATTTCAAATTCGTTTTTACTGGTTCCATCCAAATTTTGAGTTGTCATATAATACTCCTATGAGTGAGGAACGCCATAAACAATATTTACATACGCATTTCCGACTGTGGAGCCAGAGCCTAAAAGTCTCATAGAAATTGTTTCAACAAGGGGGTTTGGGACAAGGGCTTTTTTAGCTTCATAGACTCCTATAGCAGTCAAAAGATTTTCAGCTATAGTCATATATTTATTATTGACAGCTCCTCCTCCGACTCTTGCTTGAGGGCTTACTCCGTCAAAAGCAGTTGTAACATAAATTGTAGTTGCTAAGACTCTGGCGTTTGCAGGAAGAGAAAAAAGGACTAATGTAGATCCGATATCTGCAAAAGTGAAATTTCTTTCATAAATCGTTGAGCAGCTTCGAGAATTAAAAAGCCAGATATTATTTACTGTATCATACCAGATAATATAATTATTGGTATTGGTAAGAGTAAGATTTCCGCCTGTGGCTGTTAATATATCGTTGCCGCCGATATCGCCTATTTGCAAAATTGCTGGTTGAGTGTTGTAATTTTCAACAGTGTGTAGAGCTGTAGTGTTTCTAAAAATTGTTTTTATATTACAGTTTCCTGCAAGTTTTATTGCTGTGGTATCAAGAGCGCTTGAGGTTCCTATTCTGATTTCGTTTAAGTTGCAACCGTTTTTAATGGTAATGTCTCCGGCTAGACCTTGTGTTGAGTGGGTATGCAGAACATTTGCAGCTACATAGCCATTAAATTCAAAAGTTCCGCCATTACCGTGGGAACTGCCGCCGCTTCCTTGACCGCCTAGCGAAAAAATATTTGTTCCGGCTAAAATTGTTTGGCCTATGACATCGAGATCGCCTCCATTGCCAGAAGCAAAGCCGCCAGAGCTGTTTCCCCCGCTTAGAGTCATTTCTGAAATGGAGCCTTTCATATCGCCAAGAACTGTAAGGCTTCCTCCGTTTCCACCGTTTCCGTTAACAGCGTTTCCTCCCTTCATGCGTACAAAGCCGACTCCTCCTCCGATTGTGGGTGTGAAAATCAGATCTCCTCTAACCTTTACTCCTCCGGCATCGCCGCTTCCTCCGTTTGGATTGTTATAACTTTCTGTTTCGATAGATTTTACAGCAAGATTTCCGAAAATATCTATAAAACCGCTTGGAGCTGAATTTCCGCTTGTTATTGCAGGGCCGCCTCTTGTTGCAAGGGAATCATAGCAGATGCAATCACCTTGAATATTGATGTTCCCACCAATACCTCCTCCACTATCGCCAGCGCCCCCTTGAGTGCTGATAGAGTAGCCTTCAAAAGATCCAAGTAAAACCGATCCTCCAATAAAGCCGTTTCCTAATGCGTTTAAGCCTCCATCGGTGGTTACAATGAAATTTTTGAGTGCTCCATGAATTTTTAGCTGCCCCCCATTTTCATTTTGACCGTAAAGAACAAGTGGGCCTTGATTTGGGTAGCTTCCAACAACGCCAATATTTGTAAAAATCATATCGCCTTTGACTTCGAGGTTTTGTCCTCTGGCTCCGCTCACCATGCCTTCGCCTCTGAAGCCTTGGCAGTATAAAGAGCCGCCAACGCGAAAGGGGCGTTGTGAGGCGTAGTTACGAAATTCGATAACCGCATTAGAAGTTATAACATCGCCATTACAAGTAAAAGAGGGGTTATTGCCTGCAAGATTGCGTAAATCAAAAGTTGATCCTGTTACGATTAGATCGCCTGAAATTGTAAGGCTGGTGCCGCTTGAGTAAGTAAGATTACCGATTATATAAAGATCGCCTTGAATGACTGTAGCGCCGTTTAGAGAAGCGTTTCCTTGAACGATGACATCTCCGGCATAGGTTCCCGAAAGGTTTGAGCCGCCGGGGAGCACAGTACCGTAAGCGGAAGCCCATGATAGGTTTCCGGCTCCGTCGCCTTGGAGGTATTGACCACTTATTCCGGCGTTTGCCGGCCAAGTGATATTGAGATCTGCGATAAGCGCAGGATTTTTTATAAATATCAGCTTCGGAAGATCCAATCTTCCGATGCTGAAGCTGTTTTGGGTGGTTCCGGTTATATCGCTTCTCATATAAAGTACCTCACAAGTTAAGGGCGATCATGTTCAATCACAACAACACCCTCACCTTGTGTTGAGGCTGAGGGAACGATAAAAATATAGATATCAGTTGCAACGGCAAGCTCATCGAGGGGGTTTGTTTCGTATTCTTCAACGGTTTTAGGATCGTTTTGAAATGTGTCGATATAGTTGTTTGGGGTTGCAAGAGTTCCGAGCGTGAGAGAGGGAGCTGCACCGTTAAAGGCTGTTTTGATTTTAATTTGAGTAGTCAAAATTTTTACTCCTGCGGGCAGGGTAAAAAGTTTTTTTGGCGAAACATCGTCGAAGCGAAAAGTTGCTGTTGAGATTTCGTTTGCTGTGGAGTCGGCGAGCTGCTCCAAATTATAGATGCGAGGAAAAGGCATTTTGACCTCCTTTGAATACTCAGTGATTAACCTTGTCCCAGATCACTTAGAACAAGTACGGCGGCAGCGCCAATGTTTCGAGCGTAGATTGTGGTGGGCGACTCCAGATCGGCGGCTTCATTTTTTCGGAGAAGCTGACCGTTGACGTTTAGGAGAGGGTCGTTAGTGTAGCCATATCTCAGATCATCTGTTGTTGAGGTATTTCGGATAGTGATATAAGTACGAGTGGGATCGGCTGCGACGATTAAATGATTGTTGCCATCTGCCGGAATCGAAGTGGGAAAAGTGGTGGCTGTGGTTGTGGCTTTGCGCCCAAAAAATCTGGAGTTTTTGAAGCTGGCTTGAACATAGAAAACTCCCATATGGTTCCTCCTTTAAAAAATGACTATCCAATGAATATTTATCCATTGGATAGTCATTTGATTAGTCATTAAATATGGCCGAACATCTTTGCTCGAACGGTGCGATAATCGCTGGCTTGATTTTTTGCGCTATAATAAAGATTATAGCCGTTAGCATCACGCACAACACATGGATTATAACAGCGCTTCCAAGTTTTGAAGGCTTCAGATTTTCTGAGAATGGGACTGCGATCATGCTTGATCCAAGTGATACCATCTAGGCTAGTGGCGTATCCTATTCCTCCGCCGAAATTGGTATCTTCACCTGCTAATGTGCCTAGGCCGCCAGAATAAAAGCAATGCCAAAGCCCTGCATCGTCGATCCAATAGCCGAAAGATCCGATCCACTGATCCCAAGCAGGAGCAACACCTCTAGGGATAACTTCGTTTAATCCGTTCCACGGAGCCCATGTAACGCCGTCAGCGCTTGTGGCGAAGAGAATGCCTTCATTGTTCCCATCCGAACCATTATGTATCATGCACCAAGGATATGTGTAAGGATCAAGAGGGTTGCTTGTTGGGGCTGGGTTATAAAATACGGCTGCTGGGCCGTAGGTGCCTCGCCTTAGATCCATAACGGCTCCACCATGAATATACGTTCCGGCGCAAGGAGTATCATTAAGAGCGTTAACGCAATCCGTAGCGTATGCAAATCTTGCGACACGCATTGCATTTGGGCCGTAAATTGACACGGTTGTATCCCAATAATAATGATAGATAAAGCTTCCCACTTCGACGAGAGCGCAGTGGTAGCCGTTTCCTTGCAAGCCTACAACAGCGGCTTCGTTATCCCAATTCACCCCATCATCGGAAAAAGCAACGGCTTCGTTCGAGCCTGTACCACCGTAATAGGCGATATATTTCCGAAGAGCGCTTCCATCAAAGTATTTAGGCGTAGGACTATAGAGTACCTGACAATAGTAGGCTCTATCTTGTGTTACAGGGAGCACATACCCATCTTCCGGCTCAATGTCGTACCAGAGTCCATTTCGGCGACCAAAGATAACCCCTGTTCCGGCAGGATTGACTTGCAGCCTTTCTCCGGCTTTTCCGAGATATGTTGAAGGCGTATCGAGAAGCCCTAGAAAAGTAGCGGCTGAAGCAAAGGGAACCCAATTTGTATCGAGTCCTGTGGTCTGTTTAATCCACATTTGCCCTGCAACGGCGCTGTCGGGAGCGCCGATTGCGAGTGTTGAAGCGTAGGCACGAGTCGCCACCACAGAGGGATCAACCGTCACCAGATAGATCATGCGCCTTCCGGCAATTTCGGTTAATCCAATATCTTGCATCACGTTAAAATCAACCATTTATTCCTCCTTATCCAAACATTGGCGTTTGGCGTTTTTGCTGCGTATCAAAATAACCCTTCATGCGAACACCCATTGAAGTATCGACTCCGCTTGTGTTGGTGACGAGCCAGCGAAGCACTTGCCCCGGCTGAAGCACAAGCTGACAGCCTATCATCGAATTTTCTGAAAGGTCGGGCGCAACTCCCAGATCAATCTCGAAATTGTTGAGGGGATCCCCGTGGTAGCGAAAGATTCTTGAACCGTCGAGGAGAGGCAAAAATCTGTAAAAAGCTGCGTTGTCTCCATCATTGTAAACTCCGTAAGCGATAAATCGAGTCACCGCACCTGGAGGGGCAACGTATCGGAAAAGCTCTAAGTCAGTTGTAGGCGATGGAATATTGGCAACTCTTCGAGCGTCGATGCTTTCAGCTCCTTCAGGGATAAAAAGATGATAAGGCAGATCAATCGGCGTTCTGAATCTTTTTTGCTGTGCATTTTTTCTCAGCATCTCTTCGGTACTGATAGAGCCGCCTGCGTCCCACATTTTTGCGTTTTCAACTCCGGGCTGCAAGGGGTTCGCTTTTGGATAGCGGTTCCCAAACGGGTTGTTTCTGTCAAATTCATTCATGCGTCCCCCTTACCCTGTAATCGTGGAGAGAATTTCGTTTGCCTTGTCAATTCTCACACGATAACCGAAAAGAGTAATAAAAGGAATATAAACTCTTGAGGCGTGGTCGTTCTGGTACACACACTCAATCGTCGAGTTCGGGAGGAAAAGCTGAGGAGTCGGAAGCACCGTGGGCTCGCTTCCGGTTCCAAAATGGTCAATTTCCTGAGCGGTCGCAAAGAAAACCCGTGAGCTTTGAGCGTCTCTGATAGAAATTTTCAGATCGTGAGCGCATCTTAGAAGCTCATTCGGGTTGTTCGAGTCAATGGCTGTATAACGGTAAATCGGAGCTGCAATCTCTTCTTTGATAAAAACCACTTTTGAAACCTTCATCCAGATGAAAGCAGCTTCCTGAGTCACACTGATAAAAGCGTTTGCACCTGTTTGAGCAGCGAGAGTCGGGCTTGTGAAAGTGAAGAAAAAAGGCCATATCACTTTGTCAATATCTCCAATGTTCCCCGGTCTTTCGTGAAGAGGGAGCTGGTTTATGTCTGATTCAGGCTGGCCGCTCATGGGGCGGTTATACTTTGCGAGTCTGCGCTTCAGATTTTCTCTCATGCGAGCGTTTCTCATTCTTTCCTGTTCAAGTCTATTCAACATATATCACCTCTTAACCGTAGATTGTGGAGAGAACATTAGATAATTTTTCAGCCCTAATTCGGTAGCCGAAACATACAATTTCATGCTTAGAAGCTGCGCTTATTGTCGGCATGTTTTCACCAGCCGCAACAAAGCTTGTCATGGTAAAGTCGATAAAAGCGTTTGGCATGATAAACAGAGAGGTTGAGAAAATTGTGGGTTGATGTCTGAGTCCAATGTTCTGAATAGGTATTGGCCTATCATTGAATTGGCGGCTTGATTGCCGATCTCTGATTTCAACCTGAAG
>Ga0180433_10006829_pt1 | contig 14806 bp, 29 predicted proteins | sample SS_ome_8_FD_132980 | JGI IMG/M metagenome (GOLD analysis project Ga0180433, IMG submission 132980) | Hypersaline lake sediment archaeal communities from the Salton Sea, California, USA - SS_1_D_1 metaG | ecosystem: Environmental > Aquatic > Non-marine Saline and Alkaline > Hypersaline >... | reverse complement strand
GGGCGTGGGTATGGATAAATAGATTGAAGTATGGAGGCGACGAAGTAAAATGAACCACATAGACATCTCAAACTGGAAGTGCAAGTATGTCAAGCGGCTGGAAGGTAGCCGCCTTATCGATTGTGCCAAAGACGCACACATCAAGAGGCACGGCGACACCGTGTTGCTCTACCTCGATTGATATGGACAGCATAGCATTTCAATCTATGGTCTGGGCGTCCCTCATCATACTCGGGGCATTGTTCTACGTCCTGTTACAAATATTCGGAGAGGACATCCAGGACATCAAGCTCGAGGAGGACAAGGAAAAAATTGTTAAGAAGCTGAAGGAGGAAGGAAAATGAACAGCCAAATAACCCTTTTTATGACAGTCCTGCTGTGCGGAGTGTTCATATATTTCTTCTATCAATTCACGTTCAAGGGTGATAAAAATGAAACAGACAAACGAGGAAGACAAAGAAATTCGGGAGTACCTGTCGGGGATAATGATATTCACGGGGATAGTCATATTCCTGATACTGATGTTCCTGAAGACCTGACCCCAAAGCAGTACATTCTGTTGGGGTCATGTATTGTACTTGTCGGCTTAATGCTCTCGGATATATCTCACCTTAACTACCAGTTAGGGGCTTGGCTTATGATAGTCGGCGGGGGTATGTTAGGGTATGAGCTTGCGGTCTTGGAGGGGAAGAAATGAAGTCCTACAAGCACCGCATTTCTCCTGTCGCCGGAAAGGACGGCCACTACTACCTCGAGAGGTACTGCGGCGGCGTGTGGCAGAAGACCGGCATAGCGGAGGAGAAAGAGGCGAAGCAGTGGCTCTCTATGAAGCTGACGTGGGAGAGAAAGAGGAGGTACGTGGAAAAATGACAACCGTGACAGAAATTCTCCCACTGCTGATTTCAGTTTCAACAATATTCATAGCTACACTATTAAGCGTCATACTCAAAATCAGGGAAAACCTTGACAAGGAGATGAGGAGGGATAAAGAGAATGGAAAAGAAAGTATGTAAGAAATGCAAGTATGAGTGGTATCCGAGAGTACCAGAGCCGGTGTCTTGCCCACGATGTAAGTCACGGCTCGACACGCCGTTCAAGATATTGACGGGGGAGTGAATGAAGCCACTTTTTAAGGAACACGAGAAGGAACTTATCCTACACGGCTTATTGGTGTGTATAATTTTAACGGCTATCTTTTTCTTCTGTTTGGCTTTGGAATTATATCTTTGCTTTGAACTTGGGGGAGGGTTTGATTACTGTGTTGGATAAAACTTTCCTATTCCCTACACTAAAGGCAACTTTCCGGCTGGAATGGAAAGATATTTAAACTCTGTTGGCAACTATTTACACAAATGAAAAGCAAAGCGGAAACAAAAAAGAATGAACTGTCCCTTGTAAAAGGCACAGTTAAAATATCGAAAAATAAATGTTGGATTTGCGGTAGAGATTTTAAAGGACTTTGTGAAACTGAACCAAGAAAATTTAATACTGACTCTGGGGGGGTTGTTGCTATTTGTGATGTTTGTGATGATATACTACAAGAGGTAGCATATCATTATGCCAAAACTGAAGTAGAAGGACTGCAAGAAACATTAAGTAATCTGAACCCTGCTACAATAGCTATTAAAATTAGTGAATGAAAAGCAAAGCGGAAAGCTACATATCAGGCGAAAAAGCCCTAACACCTATGCAGGCCGAGAAGCTCCTCGATAGCATAGCCGACATAGAGGAGAAATCCCTCATTATGCTGGCAATCTCGGCGGGGATACGCCGGTCTGACATAGTTGCTATAAAGAGTGCGGACGTGAACCTCGACAGGGGGGAAGTAACATTCTACGAGAACAAGAAACGCCGAACCAAGACCGTCCAGATAAGTCCGAGGACAGCCACGGTGATTGAGATGTGGCTGAAGATTAACAAAAGCCACTGGCTGTTCCCCTCAAAGTTCAAGAACAACAAACAGCACCTATCGAGCCGCAGTGCCTACAATATGTTGAGGAACAACACGAGGAAGGCGGGTCTGCCGGACATACCCTTCCACGCTTTGAGGGCTACCTGTGCCAAGCTATGCCAGAAGAACGGCTGGACTATCACCCAGACGGCAAAGCTCCTCGGGGACAACGAAAGCACCGTCCAGAAGCATTATACCGTTCCAAGCGTTGAGGAGATGAAGCAGTTGGCGGAGGAGAAGCCAGTAATCTAAACCATTCTCCCAAATATTAGCCCAAGCACAAAGACCACGATAACCGTCACCCAGTCCTTCTTGGTCACTCAACAATTACCTCCACAACCTCTTATTATTTGTTTCTCCTGTTTCCCTCGTTGCCCGTGTTTCCAGTGTATCTTCTCAATCTGTGGAGTTGAATATTCGTCATTCATTCCTTCTCATACCTGCCCTTTATACGCATAAATATGTCAAAAGAGAGTACAAGTATGAAGCCGATTATTAGAACGAATGGAAGAACGCCGGAGAATGGTAGCTGTGTTTCCATTTTACTTCATCGCCTCCTCTGTCTCCTGTTCTTCTTACGCCTATCCCTGCAAGAGAAGCAATAGACACGGGAATTGTTGTGTGTTCTCTCGAACTGCTTTCCGCATTTTTTACAAATCATTTTTCCCCCTCCTTTTTAGTGACAGGGGGGGGAGTTGCGACACCTTCTTTGGAGTTAGAATTGTCTCCGGCGGGTTGGCATAGCTCCGAGCCAAGTCCGCCCTCTTTCTCGCCCCCACTGTCAGTTTTGGTGCTGGCGGGTTTGTCGGAAGAACTCGGGAGTTCTTCATTAGATAAGGAGGACAACCTTCCGCCAGCGATTTTCTTTCTGCGGGCTTCCTCGTACTCAAGCTCCTTCCCTTTTACATACTCGTAAACGTTCTGCGTCATAAGGTTCGGACACTTCATAAATATCTTCTCGTTGAAGTTCACGAGCTTCCGCAGTATCCTTTCACCGAATGTTTCGTCAGCCATTTGAAAACAGCCACTTCCACGCCCCAAACACGATGAAGACAACGTACAGCATTATCAGCACCAATATTGTCAGGGTTTGTGCGTCCACTATGGCTTTCCCTCCGAAATATGTTTCATTCTTTCGTATTCCTTGTTTAAATATACTTGGTAGTAGTGCTCCTCGCAGTACCATATCCCCTGTCCGCATACCTCTATGTACTCCGTAGCTGGCTTTCCGCAGGGCTTCACGTCTGACCTTACTATTACGGTCATACCGCCGCTTTTTCTTTGCCTTTGTGTCTTCCCGACCATATATTCGCAGGTGTGTTTATTCATTTACCCCCCCGTTTCTTTTTGATTAGTAGTGCCAGCGGAGGGGGACAGTTGGGAGCAATGTTCGTGTGGCTTCTTTTCAGCGACTTCGCCTATCCCGTTGGCTTCCCGTGACTGCTTAAAATAGACCTTGTCGCAAGGTGCAGTTCTCCTGTCCCCCTCCGCTGGCTTGTTTTTATTTACCATTTCTTCGCCGTCAAGCAACCATGTTCCATTTGAAAACTTTGTTAGTGTTCTTGTTGCGTTCCCTCGCTTGTCGTATTCGCTCCACCGCTTAAAGCCATCATTGTCCTTGTGGTGGAATTCCTTCCCTCGCTTGTTGTATTCGCTCCACCACTCATAGCCATCACTGTCCTTGTAGTGGACTTCATTCCCTCGCTTGTCGTACTCTCTCCACCACTCATAGCCCTTGCTGTTTTTGTAGTGGACTTCATTGCCTTGCTTGTCGTATTCTCTCCAATACTCGTAGCCCTTGCTGTTTTTGTAGTGGATTATATTACTCTGCTTGTCATATTCTTTCCACCACTCGTCACCATCACTGTCTTTGTAGTGGACTTCATTCCCTCGCTTGTCGTACTCTCTCCACCACTCGTAGCCATTGCTGTCTCTGTAGTGGACTTCATTTCCCTGCTGGTCGTATTCTCTCCAATACTCGTAGCCATCACTGTCTCTGTAGTGGATTATATTTCCTCGTTTGTCTTTCTCTATTATCCCTTCGCACTTCTTTGGTGGTTTGCACTTCTCTTTTTGTTTTGGTATTAATTTGTTTTGCTTGATTATTTGTTCTATTGGTTTCATTTTGTCACCCCTCTCTTTTTTAGCTCTTTGTCTAACAGTTCGCCGTCCATTACAAACGCCTGCTTTGCTTTCTCTGACGACCAGAAATCCACGCTGTCTGCTTGTTTCTTAAAACGGCTTGCCTTGACTTCTGGACGATTGTCGTATTCTCTTTGGTATTCTCTCCTTCTTGCCTTGACTTCTGGACGATTGCAGTATTCTCTTTGGTATTCTCTTTTTCTTGCCTTGACTTCTGGACGATTGCGATATTCTCTTTGGTATTCTCTCCTTCTTGCCTTGACTTCTGGGTTTTGGTAATAACACCTCTTGCACACACCTTTCGCATAGTGCTTATTGTTTCCGCATTTGCAGGTGAATGTTGTCATTTCTCACTCGCCTCTTTCTCAATATTATTCATATTTAAACCTCCCTTCTTTATACCACCACGTTACACTTAATATTATAATTATCCCAAAAGCTACGAACATAGTATAAAGACAGTTTTCAAACTGTGGACAGCATACGCACGTTCCGGTATTGGTTATGTTGGTAGTTATTATATTATTCATTTGCACCATCCTTCCTTTGTAAAATATATGACAATTAGTATAAAAAAGAATAGGACACTACAAAACAGCGTCCCAATAAAAAACCCTCTACGGATAGCTTCCTGTGTTTTCATTCTTCTCCCCCCTTTTTTCTATCTCTTTGTGCTTTGTGGTCATTTACTCAATCCTCCATTTCAATCACATACTCACTAACTTGTTTACAGTTTATGCTGTCCACGACTTTTTCAGTCCCCCACGGGTTGTTGTACCCATCATATACGAAGTTCTCCCCATACTTGCATTTGCAAAGTTGTTCTCCAAGTTCGGATACTGCAAGTTCAGACGCTTCTTGCATTTGTTTATCATACGTTAAACGCACATATGCCGCCCCAATTATAAGCCCCAACGCAATACAGGAAACCATAAGCAGAATAATAGCACCTGTTTCAATTTTTTCTTCTTTTTTCATTCTAACCCTTTCAACCTCCTCATTCTCATTATGGCAACTATCATTATCAGACAGCCGGAAAGCGAGATTATGATTGAGTACGGGAAACAGCCAGATATAAGGTACATCATAGACAAAGCTCCGCAGGTAATCCCTACGCTTGTGAAGAATACCTTGTCTCTGGCTATCTTGTACTCGGGGGAGGGGGGCTTACGCCCCCGCAACCCCTTCACTTCTCCCCCCCAATAGCACGGACGAAGTATTGCGTGTCATACGCCGTCCCAATCATCGTTATTTCGATGGCTATCTGTCCAGCAGGGTCTTTTCCCTCGAAATGCCCCCTCAATTCCTTGTTCAGACGTGCCGAACTGCTCTCAAATGTCTTCGGCGGGTCGAGTGCCTCTCCGTCCTCTGAAACACAGTCAGCCAAGAAGCAGGTCTTGAGCTTCCCGAACTTGTGCATATCTTCCAGCCGGAAGTTCGTCAGCAGGAGCTTCTTCGGCTTCTTCTCCTCGAGCTTGACGTATTTCTCGTCACTCTTTACTGCTTTGTCCCACGAGGGCTTTTCGCCCTCGTCAGACGGTTCTTTTTCCTCGCTGTCGTTCTTGTCTGTGTCCTCGGCTGTCTCTGCCTCGCCTTCAGTGTTCTCGTTGCCCTCTGGCTTTACTTCTTCTGTTTCCTCAACCTTTTTTTCGTCTTTGGTCATTTTGTTTTTCTCCTGTCTTGGCTCGCCTTGTGGCACGCCTTGACTATGATTTCTTCTGTCTCTGTAATTTAGCCCGAATGTAATCCAAGACCTGACAAGTTCCAACTCGGAGACCTGCCTCTCGGAGCTTGTCTGTCTGGCGGCTTATCCAGACATCATTCAGGAATAGTTTGGGGTTTCTGTTAACGTCTGCCATTATCTGCCCTGCGAGCTTCTCCTTCTTCTCAACCATTTCTATGAGCTTCTTCTCTTTTGCTATGTGGTTTTCCTCGAGTTCTTTGACAAGCTGTTTCCTCGCCTCTCCCCTCTGTTGATCCAAGTCGGTGCTCTTTAATATTTCTTCAATAATTTCATTTTCCCTCTGGTTAAGTTCGATTATCCGTTTTCGTGTCTCCTCAAGTTGTCTCTGCAAGAAGGTCGGGTCTTCTTCTTTCTCCATTTCGGTGCGGAGTATTGTGTTGATGTAGGGGGAAAGCTGCCGTTTGTCGGCCTTACCGCTAATCCAGTTGTAGATCTCCCGGTCAAACGAAACGGACGCAACAACTCTAACCATTGGAAACCCCCCGCGTGGCCAACCGCCACAAGATTACGCCACCGCTGTCTACCCCCAGCCGTTCTACCTCCCCGGCCAGTTCAAGCTCCGTAAGGTGTCTATACGCCGTAGTCCAGTTCACGCCGGCGGCTCGCGATATTGTGTTGGTGGTCTGCCAGGTATCACTTACTTTTGATTTTGTGTGTTTGGTGTTTATTTTCATTGTTGCAGTTTTAGTGAGAGGTTATATATAAACCTTTGTATATTTGTTAATACTGTTACAATTGTAATAGTACTGTTAAGTTTTTAATAATTGTATTACAATTTGTTACAGTTATTACACCCCCTTCATTTCCACTGGAACTATTTCTCACTTGACTCCTCCAAAACGTCATAAGGGCCTTCCGGCTTGCGGTTTTTGTGGTTTTTAATCATTTGGGCACCTTCCGTAAGGGGTACACATATCCAGGATATCCGCTATTTTCGGTATATTAAGGGCAGTATCAATATTCTTCTTAATTAAAGAAAAATAAGGGATATGTTGGATATGCTGGATATTTCTCACTTGACTCCTCCAAAACATCATAAGGGCCTTCCGGCTTGCGGTTTTTGTGGTTTTTAATCATTTAGGTTGGCCTCCTGGAACAAATCTCCGTGAGTTTGAAAGCAAAAAACACTGTACACAACCTACAAAACGTACAAAACCCCGCTTGATAGTGGTTAAAAAACTTAATCGATACCTTGAGAGGTTTTGTATGTTATGTAAGTTGTGTAAGTTTTGTAGGTTGTGTATGTTTTGTATCATTTCTGCAACTCCTCGAAGGGCGGTATGCTTATCGGGTCCATCTCTGCCAGCTCGTAAACCAGGACCGACTTCTTCGCTTCGTCCCGATATTCGTTGTCCACATTAAGCAATCCGAACTCTGCGAGTTCCCCCAGGTGCTTATAAAGCGACTTCCGCTCAAGTGGGGCTCATTTAGATTCGCCCCCTTTTGGACGCTTTTTTGATGTCTTCCCTGTCTTGCACGAGTTGTCTGTGCAAGTTCTGCGAGATGTGCAAGATTCGTCATCAGTTAATTTTTTTTGTGCTCCAGTTCCAACTCCTTGATTTCTCGCTGAATTTGAAACTCCAGCAGGCGGAAAACATCATAAGGGCCTTCCGGCTTGCGGTTTTTAACTGTTTTAGTCATTTGGTCAGAACCTCCAGAGGAGTACACATATCAATTAATTAACAATTAATTAACAATTAATTAACAATTAATTAATAATTATTAATAATTAATTAATAATTTTTTTTTTCCTATACTTTCTACTAAAGTTCCATCGGAAACGAAATGAAAGGGGGTGTTTCCACTATGCTGCGAGCAACCAACCTTCATTTCCACTGGAAAACACCCCTCAAAAACACCTATTTTTGGGGTAAAATTGGGTAGTTTTTGGTCTAAAACTGCTAGTTTTTCATGAATTTTCACGAATTTTCACAGTTTTGGGGGTGTTTTTGTCCAAAAATCACTCCCGATTTCCTGTGGAACTCGTGTTTTTAGTCGTTATTCTCGTCATTCCAAGCCACTGGGATTGTCATCGACCTGGGAAATACACATATTCTCGTTGTTTTTGTCTTCCAGTATGAGTTGTTGGCTCGGCAGAAGCGGTTTATTTCGTGCGGGTTTGCAATGTAACGCTTCTTATTTTCGCCTACTTTGATCAGTATATCGTATCCGTTCCGCAATGCGTACTGTATCAAGTCCTCGTTCAGGCCTATTCCTGCGGTGCTGTGGCAGTCCGTCCAGCCGAGTTGTTTGCCGGCGGTGAAGAACGGCTCGTCAATCTTCGTGTGCAGTATCATATCGTCCGTGACGATTGCCTCCTGCCCCCGCAGCATGAGCTTGTCAATCATAAAAATTGTTTGCTGGATACCCATGACTTTAGTCGTGGGAGGAAAGCAAACTCACCTCCTGCAATCTATTAATACATATATCAAAATATTTTTTATCAACTTCAAATCCAATATAATCCCTATGAAGTCTAATACATTCTACTGCAACAGAGCCTCCACCAATGAAGGGGTCTAAGATTAAATCACCTTCTTTAGTAGATGTTAATATTAAATCTCTCAAAAACTTTTCGTGTTTTTGATATGGATGATAAAATTTTTTAACTTGTTGTGATGAAGTGGATATTTCACAAACATCCCTAATTTGTTTTTTTATCTTTGCATTACCTTTCATAAACACCAATGCAGGAACAAAAGCAGAAAACCCCATACTACCCCTTGCCATAGAGTTATTTGTAAACATTATACACATCCATCTATATTTAAAAGGGCTTAGTTTTAATAACTCTGGAATTTTCTCTATTGAGCAAAAGCAGATAAAAAAACTATTTTTCTTCAATACCCTAAATGCTTCTGGCAACATTCTACCTATTGTCCAAAAATCTTCATCACCAATTATTTTAGACTTATTAATTCCATAAGGAGGGTCTGTGATTATACAATCAACACTTTCAGAGGGTATTTTCTTTAATCCTTCTATGCAATCTTCGTTGTATATTTTGTTTTTTTCCATTCTTTGAAAACCCCCGACTTCAGTCGGATTTATTTTGGGAAGGTGTTATTTGTCTGCCCCTCCCATTTCTCCGACCGGGAGGGTTTTGTGTGTCTTCTCCAAATTCTCAACCCTCTCATTCAGTTTGGCCAGCTCTCTCTCGATATATATCCGCAATTCAACGAGTTCGCTTTGCCTGGTATGGTTGTCTCCGCAAGTTCCTGGGTTCATTTCTTCACCTTCTTTGTTTCTTTCTTGTACTGCTTGTAGTTGGCAATTGCCTTTCCACCTACCTTTGTTCCAACCCAACCCAACAGAGCCAGACCGACATATGCCAGAACTCCATATAGGAAATATTCTGGGGGTATCTTCGCTTGGTGTACTGCCTCCCCTATCTTGCTGAATATGTAGTAAAGTGCGTATCCAGAACCGAAGATTGCAGAACCGATTAAGAAATATAAAAAGCTCTTTGATAAGAGACCGACAGACGTCCAGAAGTTTCTGAAAAACTTGCTAGAAAAAGACGCAAATAAAACCCCAAGTATAACGCCTCCCACGAGAACAATCGGCAGGATTGATGCCAAACTGAACCCAGCGGTCGTGTTGGTAACTAAAAATGTCGAATCAGTTAAGTTGTTCATTTCTCTGTCTCCTCCTCTTTGGTCGGCCTTGTCAATACAATTATAAGCATAATTCCTGCCATTCCAAGAATAATGCCTGCTATGAAAACAATCAGCAGGGTTTCATCGAGTGATAATAAGTTGTTCATTAAAGACCTCCCATGAATATCCTCCCACTCTTCATTCATCCTTCGCCGGCTTGTTCCTCTCCTTCAGAGATTTCATGATATCCCCGAGTTGCTTTATTGCCGCCTTGTCCTCCTCACTTAATTTGTTGGTGTTGGCCGGCTTGCTGACTTCAAGTGCTTCTGGGAAATCTTCCACGATTTCCTTTTTTACTTCTGCCTCGAATTTCTTGGAAATCTTGGCCTCCACATCTGCTTGTAGTTCCTCGTAGTCTATGAGAACAGTAAAAATTCCCATTGAGTACGAATATTGGAACTCAACAGAACGCTTGTCCAGGACGAAGGCATTTACCTTTTCCTGCAACAGCTTTGGGTCGTCAGATTTCAGTATTTCTATTTGTCTTATGTATCGTTTCATCATATTTATTCACCTTTTTGAGTGATTGGGAAGCCAGCCCGAGGGAATACAAGTATCTGGGCTGGCTACTCTTTGGAGGAGGTTCTAACGGAAGAACCTCCGCGAGGATTAAGCCCTGCGGCTTTCACCCCCGATTTTTTGGTGCGGCTTCCCCTCTGTTGATGGTGTGTGGGCAGAGTGGGTCGCCGCATTCTTTGTCTTCTTCATACAGTTGGGGCAAGTAACAAGCCCGAGCTTGCTACCAGTTTCCCACAGATATTTGCAGTGTTGGCATTTTGTTTTCATTTTTTAGTGTATTGGTAGTGGTAGTAGTATTTATACTTTATTGTGCTTCAGAATGTTTTTTTTGGTAGTCCTTTTTCTTATAGACCTTTACAATAACGAGGTCGTCCATCGCCATCAGCCGAGCCAACGCACCGGCGGTTTCTGGCACGCCTGCCTTATGTTTCTTGATGAGACCATTCACCATACAATTACCGAAGCTCTCAACGTCCTTCAGTATCAACCTATCCAAGTCAAGGACTGAACGCCAGTATCCCCTGCACTCGTCTATTATCATTTTGTCCAGTTCTTTTACTGCTTCCTTTATCAGCCCCATTAAAATTCACCCCTTTTCTTCAGTTCTTTTTCTGCACCGATTTTAATTTTTTTTGCCGTGGGCTCTCCGATTGGATACTTGAGTTTGATGAGGTCGGTATTGATTGTCCGCCTTCCGTTGTACTCCTTCATGTATTCCTCGTAGTTTGAGATGACGTCTTCAACCATCTTTGTGACATCGGTCGGCTCACGTGCCTTCTTATTTTTTCTATCCTCTATTCGTTGTTCTGCCTGCACATTCAACTGTCGGCAGAAAACCTTTTTGCGTTTCTCGTATTCTTTCAGTAGCACTTTATCCGGCTTTTTTATGCGGACGCTTTTCAACGTCTTAATCCTGCCATTCACCATAATCCTGGGATATTTGTAGTAGAGCTTTCCGTACCGGGGGTTGTATTGAATATTCATTAACTTCACTGCAACATACTGTTCTTTTCTATTGATCCTCTGCGTCTCTATGTAGGCGTGCAAAAGCTTCCGTATCTGCTTGTCGATATACTCAAAATCTGGGGTTGTGAATATGACTGCTAGGTTGTCCCTCCTGAATGTCTGCATGACATAATTGATTGCCCTGTTGGTGTCGGTGTACCATTCTCTCGGATTTACGGCTACTCCTGCCTCATCGAAGACTATGACGTCCCCCTTCTTCGGCTTTCCGGAGTTGAGGAGTGCCATAAACTCCTCGGCAGAGAACACAACGAAATCGACAGAGAAGTTCGGGTTGATCGCAGATGCGAGCCGTATTGCGGAGTATGATTTTCCAGAGCCGGTTGAGCCTACAACGGCCGCGATCCAATTCTTGTTTTTCTTGTACAGCCTATTCCGAATGTCTTGGATTATTGCGTTCAAATTTCCCCCTCAACCATCTCTTCTAGCAGAAGGTTCTTCCGTGCCAAGAGGTTCATAAGCGACCTCTGCTTGATGACTGCGATATGATACTTCATCGACATTTCGTCTTTACTGCTTTGCTCTTTTTTTTTCAGTTCGTTTATTCCTTCATCGAGTTCTTCCTCGTACTCCTTGTCTTTATATGGGACAAATATTGTTTCTAGCTGGTTCACGCTTCGCCAGTGTGCGTCTACTACATTTTCCGTGTTCGTGTTCACATTAGACAGAGTAGACGAAATCTCGTTAATCCTGTCCAACTGTTTCATAAGTATTACCTTAAAGCCGATATCACTTTTAATGTCGATGACTTCTTCTTCCAGTTCTGTCTTTTTCTCGGTGTTTGTCATTACATCAACTCCTGCGGCGTAAGCTTCTGGTGTTTAAACGAAAACACCCCGCTCTTTTCCAGGGAAGTAATATAAAGATAGAACAGCTTGTCTGCCACACGGGCATCACGGAAGCCCCAGCTATTGGCCTCCAGAAACTCCTCTATCGCGACTTTGAGATGGGCTTTCCGCACTCCTTCTTCGTCCTGTATCTGGTATTCCCCCCAGTCATTGTCCCCTATCTGGTCTTTCGTTCCCATATAGAGGGATTTGAACGCCTCAAGAAACTCCGCATAAATCCCCTCGTTCACCTGCCGGACGGTCTGCTCCTGACGCTGTTGAATTGAGGACAGCTTTTTTTTTATTAGGCTCTCCATAACCCGCTTCGTTGTCGGGTCTTTGTTTGTCAGGAGTTTTTTTGACAGGACGAGTATGCCCTGCGTGTCAGCAGGGTCAGGTTCTGTGGTTTGCGTCCGTGCGAATGCCAAGCTCCGGTAGAGTGCGGCATTGACACGCAGGGCATACTCAATCCTCTCCGATAGCCCTCGTTCCAGCATGGGCTTGTTTGCTTGTACCGCTATACGCGTATTGTCATAGTCCATTTACTTTTTTGATAGTTTCTTCTCAAGCTCGTCTATCCTTATCAGGAGTTCTCCGTGTTGGAAATGCTCTGGGAAAATTTTTCTCCTGTTTTCCATAGAACTATATATCCCAACAAGACAGAAAATAAAACCAACGACCATCACAACTATCGGTATGTATGGGAGTATCATAGCTTCAGTATGTCCAATACTGATTTTGTCTGAAAGGTTAGCAACAGCAACGATACCGAGTATGGTATTCAACGATAGCCAGCCAACTATGATATACAGCCGAGAAGAACTGTGCCACCACTCTTTTTCAATCTCTCTGTGAATGTACCACAGAAGTTCCTTCGTGTCTTTCTTTTTCCAATCGTCAATTTCTATACTTTTCAAATGTTTTTTCATTCTACATCACCAAACATCTTTTGCCGGAGTAGCCGTCCCTTGTACAACATAAACCATTCAAAACCAAGCCCCAATATAATCAAAAGCCAACTATACACAAGTTGTTCTATGTTTACAGATAGTATTCTCCCAACAAGTCCGCCAATCGCCACAAATGCTCCAACAAGCATTTTACTGCTTATTTCATCTGTCATAGCCGAATACCACATCAATTCCTTGATGTCTTTTTTCTTCCACTGTTCTATTGTAGAATTTTTCATTTTATCTCACCTACTTTATTATTGACTGCGAGGTCTGCTTCACTACCTCACTCCCGCTTGACTTCGTTGCCTCGCAAACCTGAAGGCCAAGTTGGTACATATGGTTGCAGTCTGGGCACTTGAAGGTGCTTGTCAGCAGATAAACCCCAATCAAAACTATGAATACCCCTATACAGCCGATTAGCACGAGCTTGTGCAGGTCGGTTTTGTTCTTCTTTGTCGCCTCTGTAACCTCTGCTGCAATCTTCTGCTGGACAACATACGGGTTGAAGTTGTACTTAAAGAAGTTTTTGATGTATGAGATGTCCTCGAACAGCCCAGTAACAAAACCCATCTCCATAGTATCATTGTTCTTCCCCTTTACTGTCTTCGTTTTTTGCAGGTCTAACAGCAATTCTTTTTCGTAGTCCTCCATCTGGTTGTAATCCTCAATCCCCAGCTTGCGTAGCTTTTTAACTATTCGGTCAAACTTTGTTGGGATAGTTATTCCAATCCCCTCGCCTACAATACCCAGCGGAACACCATAAAACGGCTTGACGGCTACATCATCAGTGAAATAAGTGCCCTTTTTGGTGTCCATCGCACCTGCGGAGTAACCACCTGTCAGAAATTCCCTACCTCCGTCCTTTCTTTGCATTAGGAACAGGGTAACCCCCCGTAGTTTTGCAGAAAGATAGGGGATTAAAACTCTCCCCGCGACAAAGAATATCACGGAGAGAACTGTTACGAGAGCCAAGATTATGAAAAACATAATCAAAAACATAGTTGTTACGCTATCCATTTAGAACACCTTACTCTTTACCCAACCGAAAAACCCTTTCTTCTGTTGCATTTGCTGGGCTGGTTGCCGGTCTGAGTGGGAGATAACTGTGTGAAGGAGTGCCCTGTCTCTCGTCATATCCCCAGTGGAACGATAAAGCTTTGCGGCGTGCTTTGACCTGTCTTGAATGTTGTCGAGTAGCTGGGTAGCTGTAACCTCGTGGGCAGGCATAAAGATAAGCTCGGTTAGTTGGGCGTCAATCTGATAATGCTTCATCTCAGAGACCCCCCCCTCGTCCAATCTTGTCAGCGAGTATTCGGGGTCTCCGAACGCCCAAATCCCTCTCTTGTCCAAGCGGTCAGGCCGGGATCTCTCCATATAAATCGCTTCTATGAAGTCAGAATCCCGCCCCATTACTTCACTTACAGCGGCGTTGCCTTGCTGTGCCCTAATCTGCTGTTCAAGTATGTCAATCTGTTCTGGTGGTTGTTCTGTCATTTCTTCCATATTCTTACCGTCCTAATATTTTTTTATGTTTCTTTTGAATGGGTCTGACTCTTTGAACGAGTCAATTGAGTAAACGAGCATAAACATAAAGGTCATTAACAATATAACCGAAAAGAAATACCCAACATAGCTGTAAGCGTATGTCTTGTCCACGACTGCCGAAGACCCACAGCACGCCACCCTGACCTGAAATGCTCCAAAGCTTGCCATTATCGTGAATGGTATGCTCAAGAAAAATAGAGTTATCCTCCCCATGAAGTGATTGTATAGCACTCCGCCAAGAAATGTCAAAATACTACAAACGGCAAACAACAACCATATTTCCAGCAACATTTTTTTATCACCTTTTATAGCGTTTGGGGCGTATAGCCGCCCCACGCTTTTCAGCACCAGAAACAAACAGTTTACTGCCGTTTCCTCATTCCGAAAGCGAAGCCGCTTACGAGTGCTATGATTATGGCAGAAGCCGCCAGAATTATCGGAAG
>Ga0180433_10006827_pt1 | contig 14810 bp, 12 predicted proteins | sample SS_ome_8_FD_132980 | JGI IMG/M metagenome (GOLD analysis project Ga0180433, IMG submission 132980) | Hypersaline lake sediment archaeal communities from the Salton Sea, California, USA - SS_1_D_1 metaG | ecosystem: Environmental > Aquatic > Non-marine Saline and Alkaline > Hypersaline >... | reverse complement strand
TGAGTGGATTTGTTGATTTGGGGGATTAAATCAAAAATTACAGATAGAGTAATTAATCAGAATAAATTTTGTAATCAATCAATCGTGTAAGTCCTAAAAAAATAAATCCCCAGTATTCCAATAAAATAAAGGGGTTCGTATGGAATACCTTCCCCACATCTAAAAAAGTGTAGGGTATGTCCGATATGTCGGACAGGGAAAGGTGTTTATTAAATTATGAAAATACATTATCATAAGATAAAAAAAATTGCAAGTCTTTAAACTTTTTGCTAAAGTTTAATCATGAAATATTTCTTTGTTTTAGGCAATAATCCAACTTTATCAGTTGCTGAAATTTCAGCTGTTTTTTGTCGCGGTGTTGGACACCCCCTTGGATGTCAAACACCCCTTTTGGTTAACAAAAACATCTGCATCTTCAAAGCCGATAAAAAAATAATTGCCCAAGAACTGATAAAAAAACTAGGCGGAACTATAAAAATCGGCGCAATTAATAGTGAAATTAAATCTTTAGACATTGAAAAAATCAAAAAACAATTAATAAAAATCATTGATAAAAAAGAAAAATCCGGTAAATTTAAATTTGGCTTTTCATATTATGGTAATGACAAATTAAATCTCAAAACCTTAGGCATGGAAACCAAAAAGCATCTTAAAGAACAAGGCATCAGTTGCCGCTGGGTAACTGGACGAGACAGATCATTGTCCAGCGTTATAGTAGAACAAAATAAACTAACCTCATCTGGTATTGAACTTAATATTTTCCCCCTTACTAAGGGGGAACACAAGGGGGTTAGTGAGGTTCTAATCGGCCAAACCTTAGCTGTCCAACCATTTAAAGAACTATCCTTCCGTGATTATGGCCGGCCAGCCCGCGATGACCACTCCGGCATGCTCCCGCCCAAACTCGCCCAAATCATGATTAATCTAGCCGTACCCCACCCAAACCCTCCCCTAATTAGGGGAGGGAAGGACAGCAAAGCAGGCCAAGGAGGGGTTATCCTCGACCCCTTCTGCGGCTCCGGTACCATCCTTACCGAAGCCATGCTCATGGGCTATAAAAACATTATCGGCAGCGATAACTCAAAAAAAGCCATTGAAGACACGGAAAAAAATATTAATTGGATAAAAAAAAACTATCAGCTATCAACCGTCAACTATCAGCTATATAATAAATCAGCTGCCCAGCTTTCCCAAATATTAAAACCTAACACCATCAACGCCATTATTACCGAACCATACCTTGGCCCACAAAGAGGCAAGTTAAATCTTAAAAAAATTATTCCAGAATTAAAAAAACTTTATTCAGCTAGCTTAAAAGAATTCAAAAAAATCTTAAAACCTCACAGTAGGATTGTAATAATATTTCCTGTTTTTCGTACACAAAACACTTCACGATATATAACACCCAACCTAAACGGCTTTAAAGTCATAAATCCTATTCCTGCATCACTTCAAAACAACAAACTTATAAAACTAACCAACCGCCAAACAATAATCTACGGACGTGAAGGCCAGAAGGTGTGGCGGGAGATAGTCATCTTAGATAAAATTAATAAAAAATAAAAACAAGGCTATTACCTTATCTTATTTGTGATATTTGCCTGCCCGAAATGCCACATCATGGCAGGCAGATGATTTGATTTGCCTGTCCTGCCTGTCTGCGCAGGCAAGCTCTGCGGTGCGTTGCAAAACGCGACCAGGGCGACCTGGTGAATTTGTAATCTACTTATTAAACAGGAAGTGACAAACCTTCCTTCGCTTCGCTTCGGCGGGCAAGCATCACCTTACTTATTAAACAGAAAGTGGCAAACGTCACCATCTTGTATAACATAATCCTTACCTTCAGTCCTAATCAAACCTTTCTCCCGCGCCACAGTTTCACCTCCGACTTCAACAAACTTCTCCCAATTTATTACTTCCGCGCGAATAAATCCTTTTTCAAAGTCAGTATGGATCCGGCCAGCTGCCTCCGGAGCTTTTGCACCCTGGCGCACTGTCCAGGCTCGGGTTTCTTCTGGCCCAGTGGTCAAAAACGTAATTAACTCGAGTAACTTATATGAAGCTTTAATTAATTTTTCTAAACCGCTTAATTCCAACCCCAGCTCTTTTATATATTCGTCCCTTTCATTATCATCTAATCCAGCAATCTCCTCCTCCTGCTTCACATCTAATCGTAGAAGGTGGTCATCGCTAGTTCCTCCCCCCTTACTAAGGGGGGAGTTAGAGGGGAGTAAATCCTTTCCCTCTCCTTCTGTAGGAGAGGGCAGGGGTGAGGTATTCAAAACATATATAATCGGCTTGGCTGATAACAACCCTAAGCCTTTTAGCATCTTTTTTCCATCATCGTCCAGCTCCATATCCCGCACTGCTTGGCTTGCTTCCAGAGCAGTTTTCAATTTTTCCAACAAAGTTTGCAGCTTCACAGCTTCCTTATCACCGCTTTTAGCTTCTTTTGCAGTTTTAGTAAGCCTCTTATCTACGGTTGCCAGGTCAGCGAGTATTAACTCCAAGTTTATAGTTTCCTTATCACTTTCCGGATCTACCTTGCCGTCAACATGAACTATGTCATCATTTTCAAAGTCGCGTATAACTTCGCAAATCGCGTCACACTCCCTAATATGCGCTAGAAATTGATTGCCCAGACCTTCACCCTTGGAAGCGCCTTTAACCAGCCCGGCAATGTCCACAAATTCAATCGTAGTCGGGAGTATTTTTTTTGGCTTAGATATAGCCGCCAGCTTCTCCAGCCGTTCATCCGGCACTTTAACAACACCCACATTCGGGTCAATTGTACAAAACGGATAATTAGAAGCTTCTACCTTTTTTTTAGTTAAGGCATTAAATAAGGTAGACTTACCTACATTAGGTAATCCTACAATGCCAATCTGTAAAGACATGCGTTAGGTACTTAGTTAATTAGGGCATAGGACTAGATATTAAAAAACTATAAACTCCCTATGCCCTAAGTACCTAAGCCCTAAAAACCCTCTAATCCCTATAGTAGTTTGGCTAACAACTTATGTCAAATAAATACGGATTTTATGCTATAATTTAATATATGGGCTAAATCATAATAAAACCTATGTCTAAAATTATAAAAATATCCTTAATCATCCTACTGGCCCTTACCTTAACCGCCTGCGCTCAATCGCAGTTAGAAACAACTGGGGTCAAGGAGAATTTAGGAACTAATAAAATAACTATTAATCATATGAAAATTACTAGTTCAGCTTTTGCTGACGATGCTTTAATCCCCTCTCAATACAGTTGTGACAGCGAAAATATAAATCCGCCACTAGCTATTAGTGAAGTGCCTAAAGAAGCGAAAAGCTTGGTTTTAATCATGAATGATCCGGACGCGCCCATGGGTACTTGGCTACATTGGACTGTCTGGAATATTAGCCCGGACACAACCGAAATTGCCGCTGACTCTGTACCTGCTGGGGCGCTAGAAGGTAAAACCGATTTTGGCACACCTGGTTATGGCGGACCCTGCCCGCCCAGTGGTACCCACCGTTACTTTTTTAAGCTCTTTGCCTTAGACCAAAAACTGAATTTAGAGGCCGGCGCCAGTTTAAGCGCTTTAGAACAGGCCATGGCTAATCATATTATTGATCAAGCTGAATTAATCGGTAAATATCAAAGAAATTAAATTTTATGGACGTATTATCTCACGGCTTGTGGCCGATATTAATTTACAAAACAAAAAACTTAAAAGTTAAACGCTTTAAGCTAGGACGAGTTTTTCTTTTCGGCATCTTTCCAGACTTGTTTGCTTTTACGCCTGCCTTTGCTTATATTTTTGGTAAAATTATTTTTACTGATACTAGCTTATCTGACCTGCCGCACCCAGAAGAGACTGAACCGGCTCAACCCATAATTCCTTTTGCCAACTTGACTAATATGCTTTATAATTTAAGCCACAGTATTTTTATTTTCCTTATAGTTTTTAGTTTTATTTATCTAATTTTTAAAAAGCCAATCTGGGAAATGGGTGCCTGGCTATTGCATATCTTAATGGACATCCCGACGCATTCATATGCATTCTACCCAACCCCTTTTCTTTGGCCGTTTTCTGAATGGAAATTTAATGGCTTTTCTTGGGGCCAGCCATGGTTTATGATCTTAAACGTTAGCTTGTTAATCACTTTTTATTTAATTTTATATTTTACAAAAAAGAAAATTAGAAAATAATACTACTATTTTCTCTTTACCACCCCTCCTCGTCTGAAAACGAGAACTAGATAAATTATTTCTTTATGTATTGTCAAAAAGAAAAAAACCTAGAAGCTTGCACTTGCACCTATTAAGGCTGCCCCAGAAAAGGCAAATGCTGTGAATGCATAGCCCATCACCGCAAGGCAGACCAACTACCAGCTTGCTATTTCCCAAAAGAAGCAGAAAAAACCTATGACCGGTCAATAGATAATTTCACCCAGCATCTTTAACTGTGCTGGGTAAACCCAGCATGAATAATATCATTAGTAAAAACATCTTTTTTAAGGGTGTTTTTTATTTGCTTAATCCGGTTTGATATGATGTAATAATAATATAAATATGAAATATAAAATTAATAAACAGTATAGATATAAGGGATATAATTATTCAAATGAAGGATTTTATTTTGTAACCATTTGCACCAAGAACCGCGAGATGTTTTTTGGTGATGTGATTGGCAAATACCATGAAAAATTTATTGAAGACGCAGAGGTTAAATTATCAACCATAGGCCTGGCAGCAAAAAAATTCTGGCTAGACATACCAAATCATTTTCCATTTGTTGAATTAGATGAACACGAAATTATGCCGAACCATATTCATGGAATTATACAAATAAAACGTGACGTAGGAACGCAAAATCTTGCGTTCCAAAATCTTGCCGACGACGACCGAACGCAAAATCTTGCGTTCCAAAATCTTGCCGACGACGACCGAACGCAAAATCTTGCGTTCCAAAATCTTGCCGACGACGACCGAACGCAAAATCTTGCGTTCCTACAATATGAAAACAAATTTGGTCCACAATCGAAAAATTTATCGTCGATCATCCGTGGTTTTAAAATAGGGGTTACAAAATATGCAAAAAATAATAGAATTTATTTTGCCTGGCAACCACGATTTCATGACCGTATAATAAGAAATGAAAATGAATTAAATAGAATCAGACAATATATAAAAAATAATGCAATGAAATGGGCAATAGACAGAAATAATATAGAAAATATATTTATGTAATATGAGGAAATCCAAAGAAAAACTCCTAATTATAGACGGGCATGCTTTAATCCATCGTGGTTTTCATGCTCTACCGCCAACTTTAACCACTAAATCAGGCGAGATGGTTAACGCTGTTTATGGCTTTACTAATGTTTTAATTAAAGCCATCCGGGAATTCAAACCCGAATATGTTGCCTTAACCCTAGATAAAAAGGGGCCGACTTTTAGGCATATTAAATACAAGGAATACAAAGCCAAGCGCGTTAAGGCTCCAGTTGAATTATATAAGCAGGTTAACCGCGTTAAAGAAGTGGCGCGTGCTTTTGATATTCCGATTTATGAGCAAACTGGATATGAAGCTGACGATCTAATTGGCACGATTGCTAAAACTGTTGACGGCAATGTTGAAAAAATAATTGTCACCGGTGATATGGATACGCTCCAATTAGTCAATAATCATACCGAGGTCTATACCATGAGCCGCGGCATGAGTGATGATATTACTTATGACGAACGAGCAGTGCAAAAACGCTTTAATTTAAAACCAAGTCAGATGATTGATTTTAAGGCTTTGCGCGGCGACCCCAGCGATAATATTCCAGGAGTGCAGGGGATTGGTGAAAAAACCGCCTGTGATTTGCTTGGCAACTTTAAAACTTTAGATAACGTCTATAAAAATATTAAATCAAAAAAAATAAAAGACCGCACCAAAGACTTACTTATTAAACATAAAAAAGATGCTTACCTGTCAAAGGATCTAGTTACTATCAAATGTGATGTCAACATAAAATTCAAACTTGAAGATACAAAATTTCACACCTTTGATAAAACCAAAGTTGTCCAACTATTAAGTGACCTGGAGTTTAAATCTCTTCTACCGCGCGTTTACGCTTTAATAGAAAATAAAAAAGAATCTAAAGAAACTAAGCTGGAGCTAATACAAGATAAGTTCAAGCGCAACCAGCAAATGTTTAAATACTCTTTAATTGATAACGAAAAGCAATTTAAAGCCTTTCTAACTAATTTAAAATCACAAAAGCAATTCACTTTTGACACTGAAACCTCGTCTTTTGATCCTTTAACCGCCCAGCTTCTGGGTATTAGTTTTAGCTGGAAGTCTAAAGAGGCCTTCTACATAAGTGTTAAAGGTGAAAATTCAAATAACAAAGTTGATTTATTTAACTACCACAAAAACACAAAAACACAAAAACACCCTTGGCTTAATAAGTTAAAACCAATTTTTGAAAATTCTAATATAAAGAAGTTTGGCCATAATATTAAATATGATATTCGGGTGATGAAGAACCAAGGGATTGAAGTGGCCGGAGTCAGCTTCGATACCATGATCGCTTCCTATTTATTAAATCCAGGAACAAGGCAGCATAATTTAGACGCGGTTACGTTTACTGAACTGGGCTTTGAAAAAATCAGCAAACAGGATTTATTAGGTAAAGGCCGGGATAAAATTAAATTTAATAAAGTTGAGGATGAAAAACTTATGCTTTATTCTTGTGAAGACGCTGACTTTACTAACCGGCTAGTAGCTAAGCTAAAAAAACAGCTTAAGGAGCAAAAGCTTGATAAATTATTTAATGATATTGAAATGCCTTTGGTTAAAGTGCTAGCAGACATGGAAAATAACGGCATACTGCTAAACAAAAAATTCCTGGCTCAAATGAGCGTAAAAATGGCTAAAAAAATAAAGTCGTTAGAAACTAAAATCCAAAAGCTGGCTGGTACTAAATTTAATATCAGCTCTACCCAACAGCTGCGCAAAGTGCTTTTTACTAAGCTGGACATCCCCACAACAGACATCACTAGAACAAAAACCGGCCTGTCTACAGCGGCTGATGAACTTAATAAGTTAAAAAATTTACATCCGATTATTAAGCTGATTCAGGAATACCGGGAACTTACTAAACTGACAAACACGTATATTGATGCCCTGCCAGAACTGGTTTCTAAAAAAACTAAGCGGCTCCATACCAGTTTTAACCAGACAATTACAGCTACCGGCCGCTTGTCATCTACTGAACCGAATTTGCAAAACATCCCTATCCGCACTAAACTTGGTAAAGAAATACGCCAGGCTTTTATAGCCCAGCCAGGATACAAATTACTAAGCCTTGATTATTCCCAAATTGAACTTAGGCTGGCTGCCCATATGTCCGGTGATAAAAAAATGATTAAAGCCTTTAAAGAAGGAAAAGATATTCACAGCGCTACCGCCGCGGCTATTAACCAAGTCAAGCTGGATGAGGTTACAAAAAAAATGCGCCGTGAAGCTAAAGCCACTAATTTCGGCATCCTTTACGGCCAAGGCCCGCACGGTTTATCGCAAACCGCTGATATCCCTTATATGCGCGCTAAGGAATTTATTGACCAGTATTTTTCAGTTTATAAAGACGTAAAAAAATTTATTGATAAAAGCATCAAACAGGCCAGGGACAAAGGCTATGCGGAAACTTTATTTAACCGCCGGCGCTACTTACCAGAAATAAATTCTTCAGTTATGCAAGTTAAAAAAGCTGCTGAACGCATGGCCATCAACACTCCCTTACAAGGTACCGCTGCTGACATGATTAAAGTCGCTATGATTGAAATTCAAAAACTCCCCCTCCTGACTAGGAGGGGGACAAAGGGGGAGGTAAGGGGGGTTAAGATGTTAATCCAGGTGCATGACGAATTATTATTTGAAGTAAAAAATTCTCAGGTTAAAGAAGCAACTAAAAAAATTAAAAATATTATGGAAAACGTCATAAAACTAAAAGTCCCAGTAGTAGTTGATGTAGCTATAGGAGATAATTGGGGAGAGATGGAAGAAGCGAGAAGTGAGAAGTGAGAAGTGAGAAGCCTACCTGCGTAGGCAGATTAGAAGTAAAAAACAAATTAATCCGTCTAAATCTGTTTAAATCCCATGCTAATAATAATATACATAACAAAAAAATTGCATCCTTAGATATAACATTAAAAACCAAACCTTAATTAAATTTTTATAAAAAAGAAGGGAAGTTTCCTTCCCCTCGCTGTAATTGCTTTCAACAGTGCTTATTCCGCCCTTAATATTAAAAAGAGGCGGGACATGCAATTCGATGTGGTTCACACTTTAGGGCTTTCCAGATTAAGACAATCTGGATAAAGTCAAGGCCAAGCAGACATCTTTGAAAATCCTCAGGAATTAAACTCATCCGATCTCTTTCTCTATAAACGGGCAGTATATTGCTGCCGAAGAATATAAATCCGTCTACACTTTTAGAAACTTTGACTTCTGGTACCTCTTCGGAGTCTTCCCCATAGAGAAGCACATACCCACACCCTGAGTCTAATTCTTCAGTTATTGCCTGAAGCTTGCCCATTAAAAACTGGACAGCTTGATCTAGTGATTCAAATATATCCACTGTTATATCCACTGTCTTCCCCTCCTTGCCCCATATAGTTGAAAGATCCAACAAAAAATGTTGTCTTAAGAGAAACAAATTCCCTTAATGACATCGATATTCCTTACTTATAACTATTGATAATAACATAACATTTAAAAAATGTCAAACATAACACTTAAAAAACTAAATAATAAAAAAATCTGTATCTTAGGTTATGGGATTGAAAATCAGGCCTTGGTTAAATATTTAATAGCCAAAAAAATTAAAGCTGATATCACTATTTGTGATTCTTCTAAGGGTGTCCGACACCCATTTGAGTGTCGGACACCACTCGTGTCTTGGCAACTCGGTAAAACTTATGATAAACACCTTGATCAATATGACATCATTTTTAGAATCGCCGGCTACCCCTTATTTACTCCGGAAATAATAAAAGCCAGACAAGCTGGCGTAGAAATTTCTAGCCCCACTAAGCTCTTTTTTGAACTCTGCCCAACTAAAAATATTATTGGCGTCACTGGTACAAAAGGCAAAGGCACTACTGCTTCTTTAATTTACTCTATTTTAAAAAAAGCCGGCCAACAGGCTTACATCGGCGGCAATATCGGCATCCCCATGTTCTCATTTTTAAATAAAATAAAACCCAGAGACTGGGTAATCCTTGAATTGTCCAGTTTTCAGCTTGAAAATTTAGAAACCAGCCCGCGAATTGCAGTTATTACTAACTTCTACAGGGAACATCTGGCTCCGGCTGACCCGAATAATCCAAACTACCACAAATCATTATCTAGCTACTGGCAAGCCAAATCCAATATTTTTAAATGGCAGAAAAAAAACAACGCCGCTATTATAAACAAAAATCTTAAAAATAAAACCGCCGAGATTGGTCTAGGCAAAAAAATATATTTTAATAAATCAAACATGCAAACTAAACTTATAGGGGAGTATAATAAAGAAAATATTGCCGCAACCATTGAAACAGCTAGGCTGGCTGGAGTTAAAATGAAGGTTATTAAAAAAGTTATTAAAAACTTTAAAAACTTAAAGCATCGTCTAGAATTTGTCTGCCAAGCTGGCCAGGTTAAATACTATAACAACAGCTTTGCCACTACCCCGGAAGCAACAATTGCAGACCTAAACTCTTTCAAAGAACCGATTATTCTACTGGCTGGCGGCGCTGACAAGGGGTCCAGCTTCAGAGAACTAGCTAAAGCTATAAAGAAAAAAGTTAAATTCGCAGTTTTACTGAAAGGTCAAGCCACTCCCAGAATAAAAAAAGAATTATTAAAAATAAAATACCCAAAAAACAAAATGAAACTAATAGACAGTATGAGAGAGGCTGTAAAAACTGCCAAACAGAACTCAGTTGCGGGAGATATTGTTCTTCTTTCAACCGGTTGCGCCAGCTTTGGTATGTTTAAAAACTATAAAGAAAGGGGAAATTTATTTAAAAAAGAAGTTATAAAAAAATAAAAGCCTATCATGACTTTTGCTTAAAAAGTTAATGAAAATCTTTTTATTCTAGCCCATCTCCTGCGCTGGCACCACCTGGGTCACTTTCATCAGATTCTTCTTCCCTTTTAATTTCAGAAAACTGAAGCGGGTGTAAAGATATAATTTCCAGCTCCGCTTCGCAATTACTGCAGTCAACTAAATCGCCTTCATAAGCTTCATCCTCAATAATAACATCGCTATTGCATGCAGGACATCTAGATGTTAGCATATTAAACAAATTAAAATTAATTAATTTATTATATCTATATTTTAGCAAAGTATTAAGTAAAACTCAAATAATCACATGATCATATTTCTTTACGGTGAAGACACCTTTAGAAGCCGGCAAAAATTAAAAGACTTGAAAGAGAGTTTTAATAAAAAAATTGACCCGAGCGGCAATAGCTTGGTTACTTTAGATGGTGCTAATCTTAATATCAATAAAATTAGCCAGCATGCCGGACCCGGATCACTCTTATCAAAAAAACGGATGATTATTATTGAGGACCTATTTTTAAATAAAGATAAAAATATTATGACTGATGTCTATAATTATTTAACTACAAAAAAATCAACTGTTGATGATAACGTGATAATTTTTTGGGACTCAAGCATTAAGAAAAAAAAAGCCGGCCGCCAGGAAACTATACTCTCAATAGATTCATCCGGCCGGGAAAAAGCTATGCTAAAAAATCCCTTAAAATTAATGAAGCTATTATCTAAGCAAAAATATTCGCAAACTTTTAATCTTTTAAACAACCAGGAACTTACAAACTGGGTAAAAAATTTAATCAGCCAAAGTAATAGTAAAATTTCTTATCAGGCCTTGCAGACCCTAATTAGTCTAGTCGGTAATGACCTTTGGCAGCTTGATAAAGAAATAAAAAAATTAATTAATTATAAGCTAGGCGCTAACCCAAAACTGACAGCTGGCGGAGAGTCCAGGCAAATTGAAATAAAAGACGTAGAACAGCTAGTGAAAGGCAGGTTTGATGAAAATATTTTTAGCCTCACTGACGCCATCAGCAATAAAAATAAAATTTTGGCCTCTAAGCTCCTAGAAGAGCAATACGAATCTGGATTAACTGATAATTATTTATTAAATATGATAATCAGGCAGTTTAAGATATTACTAAATATCAGGCAGGCCCTTGACCTGGGGCTAACTTCAAGAAAAATCATGAGCTCTTTGAAACTGCACCCATTTATTGTGCAAAAAGGCATCAACCAAGTGCGTAATTTTAATTTAGCTACATTGAAAAAGATTATTGAGCATCTAATAAAAATTGATTATAGAATGAAAACCGGGCAAGCCGACGTAAAAACTATGTTAAATCTGTTTTTTGCCAAGCTATAATTCACCTACAACACTTCAGTGTCATTCTGGAATGACTGCCAGCAAGGCAGAAAATGAAATAATAGAATCTCGGGATAACTATACTGTACAGTTATTCACACCGAGATTCAATCGCTTCGCACCAGAATGAAAATTAAATAAACAAAAACCCCGCCTCCTCATCTTTTTAGAAAAGGTGAGAGGGTGGGGTTTTTGGAAACCAAAGGTTTCTTTAAAAGAACAATCCTAAAAAATATTACATTGAAAAAACAAAAAACTGAAGTGATTATCCTTTAAATCTCACCAGTTTTTTGTTAAAAAATCAAATTACTCTCTTTTTAAAAAAACGTCATTAAATTTCTTATGTAACCTTGATTTTTTTCTATCTCTGGTATTCTTTTTAATAATTCCTTTTTTAGCTGCTTTATCAATAGCTTTTAAAGACTTGGCCAATAATTCCTTGGCTTGACTGTCTTTTTTTTCAATTGCCTGCCTGGTCTTTTTAATTAATTTCTTCAGGTCGTCTTTAATCTTCTTATTAACAGCGCCTAATTTTAAGCTTTTCTTTAATTCCTTTTTGGCTGATTTAATATTTGGCATAATTTATAATTTATTATTGATTATTTATAATTAGTATCCTGAATATAATTTAGATTAACACGCATTTTAGAAATTGTCTAGGTGCTAATAAATATGGGCTTTTTCTAATATACAAACACTAAATCCAAAACCTTGCATTTTTAACTAGCTTCTGTTATATTATTATAGAACTATTTAAGTTTTTGAGTTTATGGGGCTCTTTTTTATTTAATTAGCATTTTAATTAAAATAAGGGCAATTAATTCAGCTTGCTCCAATAGCACTTTTAGTGCTTACCGGAGCTTGTCCCGGTCTTACCGGGATAAATTAAAGCGCATCATATAAAAATTATTTACTCAGGGCAATTAGCTCAGTTGGTTAGAGCGCATCGCTGATAACGATGAGGTCGGAGGTTCAAATCCTCCATTGCCCACAAAAGTGAGCGCCCCGGTCTCTACCGGGGAGGACGGAGGATTCCGCCTCGACTCAGCCGAAAGGCGAGACGGGCAAATCCTCCATTGCCCACAAATGAAGCGGGGTAGAGCAGCTGGCAGCTCGCCAGGCCCATAACCTGGAGGTCACGGGTTCGAATCCCGTCCCCGCAACATCTTAGTTGTTTATTGAAAATTTTTTGTTTATTATTATAAATTTAAAATAAAAAATAATCAATAAAAATTGTCGGGCCTCGGTAGCTCAGTGGTAGAGCAGTAGACTGAAAATCTACGTGTCGTCAGTTCGATTCTGACCCGGGGCACATAGAATTTATAATTGTCAATCTATTATTGATGATTTATTTTTCTAAAATAAAAAATTACTAATAATAAATAATAAATTTAAGACGGGGCATGGCCTAGTTAACTAAAGCGCATGCTTCTTGCCCTGCCCCAAATATCTACTTAAAAATATACTCAGATAAATTTAGTGAGTTTATACGGAGCGTGGCCTAGTGGTTTAGGGCGTCTGCTTTGGGAGCAGAAGGTCGTGGGTTCAAATCCCACCGCTCCGACTTTATAATTTGGGGCGGGGCGAAGAAGCATGAGATCGCGGGTTCAAGTCCCGCCGCCCCAACAAAAATAAATATTTAAATAAAAATGAAATCGCTGTTTTAGGCGATTTTTGTTATACTTAAATTATTATTACTTAAATTATGAAATTAATAATTTTTATCGATCATCGGGAATTAAGATCTAAAGTTATAAATTACCTAAAGCAAAAAGGTGTTGAGACGCGAATAATTAACAGTCAGGCTACTGATTATATAATTGATCAACAATGTGGCATTGAAAGAAAAACTATTGCTGATTTCCTTGCGTCCATAATTGATAAAAGAATTTTTTACCAAATAAAAACTTTAAAGCAACACTTTTGTCGGCCCTTACTAATCTTAGAAGGAGGAGAATTATATTTACGAAAAACAAATATCCAGCCCAATGTGATTCGCGGTGTCAAACTCTGGATAAGCATAAACCAGAAAGTGCCGATTATCAGGACATATAATGAACAGGATACGGCAGAATTTCTTTTTCTTTTGGCTAGTAAGCGGCAGAAAAAAAACCAAAAATATTATTTTTTAAAGTCAACTAAAAAGCCACGGACTTTTTTTGAACAACAGCTATTTCTTTTAGAATCCATTAACGGCGTTGGCCCGCATTTAGCAAAAAAATTGCTAGAAAAATTCGGTTCAGTTGCTAATATTATTAATGCTTCTTGTGAAGATTTATCCCAAACTACTGGAGTAGGAGCTAAAAAAGCAGATTATATTAAAATGGTGCTGACAAACAAATAATAGTTTCAATCTTAACGGAAAATTAAACGATACTAAATTATCTCCGGCCCGTGAACTTTTGGGCGAAGATTACTCTTACGATGAGTTACGGCTAATCAGGTTATTTTTAAAATAATGTATCTTTAATGCCTACCAACAAACCATGTCGTTAATGGGTGCTAAGACGTCGTCATTGTAAAAGGCACCAACCATTCAACAGCCAGTCACGGCAACAGACACCGCCATAATACCACCAACTCCCACGGTGACAGGCACCAGCCGCAAACTCCTGCTTATTAAAAATACTGGCCAATTATTTAAACTTTGAATCAAGTACCACCAAGAAGGTGCCTATTGCTTTTAATCCCGCCATACAAAGACAATTAGCACCGTCATAATTATGTGGAAAATAATAGTAAATTAATTAGCCAGTAAATTTCGAAATTATGACAAGGTTGTAGGTGTCTGTTACCGGAACATGTTTTATGTTACAGATTATGATTCTTAAACTCATCCTTTTTTGTAAACCCAATAAATATAATCGGTATCACGACTAAAGTTAAAATAGTTGAAAAAATTAGGCCGAATATTAGAGTTACACTAAACGGCCGCCATAGTTCAGAAGCAAACAGCAAAGGAAAAATTCCAGCAATTGTAGTTAAAGAAGTTAAGAATATAGGCTGCATACGCGCTTGCCCGGCCTCAATTATACCGGCTACCCGACTCATGCCTGCCTGTAAATTCTTATTGATTCTATCAATCAACACAATGGCATCGTTTACAGCTATGCCGGCCAAAGACACTATGCCCATAAAAGCAGGAAAAGAAAACGGCATGCGTAAAATATTTAAACCAAACATCACGCCAATAACTGCGAGCGGTAAGGCTGTTAAAATTACAAACGGCTGCTTAAATGAATTAAATTGTAAAACTAAAATAAAAGCAATCAGGATTACAGCCACGATCATAGATAAAAATGTTTCCCGATATGACTGCTCAATATCTTCTACTTCACCGCCCACGTCTATCTGGTAGCCTT
>Ga0180433_10006826_pt1 | contig 14810 bp, 13 predicted proteins | sample SS_ome_8_FD_132980 | JGI IMG/M metagenome (GOLD analysis project Ga0180433, IMG submission 132980) | Hypersaline lake sediment archaeal communities from the Salton Sea, California, USA - SS_1_D_1 metaG | ecosystem: Environmental > Aquatic > Non-marine Saline and Alkaline > Hypersaline >... | reverse complement strand
TGGTTTTAAAGGCCTTGAGGACGGGCCCCAGGCCTGATGTCGTGCTTGTCACGTCCCTGATGACTTATTGGTATCCGGGGGTTTTCTCTCTCATTAAGATGGTTCGGGAGGTGATCCCCGGAGTGCCCATCGTCCTGGGAGGGATCTACGCCACGCTTTGCTACGACCACGCCATGGCCCACGCCGGCGCGGACGAAGTCCTCTCAGGGGAAGGCGAGGGGCTGGTTCTTGAGACCCTTGACCGCCTCACCGGCTTTGTCAGCACCCTTCAGTTTCTTCCTGATGATCTGGATTCTTATCCCTATCCTGCCTTTGACCTGCAAAGGGCTATTCCCTATGTGCCGATCTTGACGGGGCGCGGTTGCCCCTTTCAATGTGCCTACTGTGCATCAGCATTTCTAAACCCCCAATTCAAGCGGAGGTCCCCGGAACATGTCCTCGAGGAAATCTCATACTGGCAAGAACGATACGGTGTAAAAGACTTTGCTTTCTATGATGATGCCCTCCTCATAGACGCAGACCATCACATCCTGCCCATCCTGGAAGGGATCGTGAGGCACAGGATCTCAGTAAGGTTCCACACACCGAACGCTCTCCACATTCGGCCTCTGTCCAAAGAGCTGGCACAATTGCTTTTTCGTACAGGCTTCAAGACGGTCCGTCTCGGCCTCGAAACCGCTTTCTTTGAAGACCGAAGATCCTTGGACAGCAAAGTAGGCCCCATGGAATTTGAAAAGGCCGTCAGTGACTTGAAGAGCGCAGGCTTTACAGGAGAAGCCATTGGCGCCTATCTTCTTTGTGGCTTGCCGGGACAAGACACCGGACAGCTTGCCGCATCCATTAGAATGGTAAAGACCTGCGGCGCCAAGCCCGTCCTAGCGCAATACTCGCCTATTCCCCACACTGCGCTCTGGAAGGCGGCTGTCAAGGCATCGCGCTATGACCTGACCTCTGATCCCATTTTCCACAACAATTCGATCTTTCCCTGTCAGAAGGACCCCTTCTCCTGGGAAAAGATCTCATACCTCAAGAGATTAACGCAACTCCCCTGAGAGACTGCGGGAAGCCAGATAGGATTTGCACGTTAGCAAGGGCGCTCTCGTGGCCTAGGAGTGCTGAATCGAAGGGCATTCTCCTGGCCGAGGTTTGATCTGAAACTTTTTTTGAATCCTTTCTAACGACACGAGTCGGCCTTTTCGGGAGGAGGGCGTTAGAAAAGATTTCAACTTCATTTCCAGGACCCTTGGATTGACCTCGCTCTCGATGGCAAGCACCGCATCTGTGATGATTTTCTGCAAGAGCAATTCGCGATCCGTTCTTTGCCTGATGCTGGCAGCAAAGGGCAGAAAGAAGAAATTGGCAAGAACGACCCCGTACAAAGTCGAGGTCAGGGCAATGGGCACGGTCGCCAGAATGACTGAGGTGTCTTCGACGCCGGCGAGCATGCTGATGAGACCCACCACGCTGCCCACCATCCCGAAGGCGGGACATATCTCTGCCATGGTTCTCAGCACCCGTTCTGACTCTTCACGTCGGCTTTTAAAGAAATACATCTCCGTATTCAGAAAGTCCCTGATCTGGTCCCTTGGATAGCCATCGACCAAGAAGCCCAGGGCCCGCCGCAAAAACAGGATAGACGTCTCGTTCTCATCCTCCTGAAGGGACAGAACCCCTCTCAATTTACTTTTCACGGATAGGTCCACCAGGATCTGGACAATTTCGTCTGGTTCCTTGACCCGTGTCCGGTACGTAGTCATCAAAACCTTATGAACAATGCAGAGACGCTTTAGCCGAAAACACATGAGGGTTGCGCCAAAGGTGCCGCCGACAACGATCAACAGACCGCCTAGGTTGAAAAAGAGGCCAACATTGCCGTGGAGAACAAACCCTGAGCTAAAAAGAATCACACAAAAAGCGAAGCCTATCATGTTGTTACGTTCCACAGCCCACGCAGTCGAAATGTTGGTCATCATCTTGACCATTGGTCTAAGCAGAATGCCGGATCTATTGATACGCATTTTCATCCCCTTCGCATGTCACATACAACGTTGACGACGGCTTCATAAAAAGTGAAGCTCTCCGACCAAAGGTCGGGGCTTCCCGGTAAGGTATTAGGCCATTTTCATATAGCTTCCCTTGACCCCGACCAAAGGTCGGGGCTTGCGGGAAGCAACCCGGTCAAAAAACTGCCCTTTCCAAATGGTTTTATCATTTAGGCTTTAGGTTTCAGTATCTGTGAAACATGTGATGTCGGCAACTTAACACCTAAAACCTGAAACCTAAAACACAAGCTACTCCGCACCACTCCGGAATCAGCTGTCAGCAGGAACACGCTGAGGCAAACATCACCATGCTGAACCCGGGGTTGAGACATTTTCCGCCCTTGCCTGCATCCCATTAGGCCTTTCCTTGGTTATAATGATCTCCACTCGCCGGTTGGCGGCCCGGTTTTCGGCCGTATAATTTGGATGTACTGGCTGATAATAGGCGTGCCCAGTCACATAAAACCGGTCCCCGGGAATCTGTGTCTCTTCAATGAGGAATCTGGCCACCTCACAGGCACGAACAGCCGACAGCTCCCAATTGGTGGGAAATTTGTTCGAATGAATGGAGACGTTGTCTGTGTGACCCACCACATTAACCATATACGGTGTTTGTCGAATGATTTCAGCTACCCTCACTAATGATTTTCTGGCCTCAGGTCTCAAATCAGCGCTGCCTGTATCAAAAAGCAGATCAGCCGTCAGAATGATCCTCACCGCCTTGTTCGCCACCAGGTCAACAGAGGCAAAATCTTCCAAATCTGCAGCTTTAACCGTTTCCTTGCTTAGATCGTAGATCTCGGAAATGGAGGCTCTCAAAGGCTCAGCGGAATCAACTGCGCCCGCGCTGACACGGTGAACAGGAAGACCCATTTCCACGTCTGCCCGGCGGTCTGCCCCAATCCCCTCACTGGACGACACCTCGCGGTTGGCAGACTGGTAGATGTACATGACCGCAAAGAAAATGAACATGGTCATCATCAAATCCGACCACGGCAGGGACCAGTGGACGGTTTTGCGCCTCCTGCCGCCAAAAAGGATATCTCCGTCTTCGCAAAAAGGTAGACCCGTTGATGACTCAGGGGTTGGATCCCATCCTGCGAAGGGAGCTGCCAGGGTTGTGTCAGCTGGTGAATGTTGCGTCATCGTGGATGGCTGTGCCTCAGAATGACGAAAATCAAAGCATAAGAAACTCACACCTCTAGAAAAAGCGAATTATGTAGGCGTCGCATCGATCTGGATCGATTGACAAGGGGCGATGTGCATTCATTATGCCGCAAAAGGGAAAAGGGCAGAAAAATGTCAGCTTAAATGTCGATTGCATGTTGTTTTAATGAGTTATCTGTTAGGGCAAGACTGCCTTGCTGCCATGCGGATCATGGATGTTAAGTCAGTCATGGGAAAAAGCTTCCTGCAAAGTGAAAAAATTTCTTGGACCACAATCCATCAGGACCTCAGGGGATGTCGGACACATCGTGAATTTCGGCTTTTCAAAGGCCCTTGATGCTGGCATATTTAGCAAACGTAACCATTGAGCTGGAGGGGCGGGGGCAAGGACAGTGTGATGTCGAGGCGTAAGAAGCCATTTCTAAAGGCCATTGTGGCCAATAAACAAGGGGAGTTCTTTGATCTGAATGGTTATGCGGCCGTGGGCATGGCCGGCCGGAAACTGATTCCGCTTCTGGAGGGTGAAACCATCCTCATGCCCTTTGGGGGTGAACACCTATTTCTGCCCGATCGAAGGCCCATCGTCTGCAATGTGGCCTTGGGAGCATTTGAAGTTCTTCAGGAAAATCCCTACGCTCCCGGCGAACCGGTCTATCCCGTAGCCGCCTTTAACGCCCCGGGCCATATGATTTGCCTCGTGAGTGCCTTTGCAGAGGAACCCCACGCAAGGACCTTGCCGCTCTTTTCCTTTGGTGCCGTTGGCTGGCTCAAGGGAGCGTGTCGAGTGGCAGCTATCCGGGTGGATCGGGAAAGGCGCCAGGACGTGCGCTTGATGTCCCCAGACAAGATTGTGGACGGCGTCTTCAGGCTTCGCCAAATGATGCCCTCAAATCGACTCCGAACCCACCTTGAAACCTGTGCCCTCACATACGGCTGCCCTGCGGCCAAGAACTTCTTCCTGGGGCGCTATGAGGGTCCCCTGCCCACGTCCATGCATTGTAATGCAAGATGTAGGGGATGCCTCTCCCTGCAACGAGATGCAGACATTCCCAGCACCCAGGAGCGGATTGATTTCACACCCACCCCGGACGAGATTGCTGAGATCGCGATTTATCACATCAGACAAACCAGAAGAGCTGTGGTAAGTTTTGGTCAGGGCTGTGAGGGGGAGCCGCTACTGGCCGCTGAGGTGATTGAGCCCGCCATACGACTGATCCGAAAGGCCACGCAACAAGGCACCATCCACATGAACACCAATGCCAGCCTTCCCTCTGTCCTTGAAAGGCTTTTTGAGGCAGGCCTGGATAGTATTCGTGTGAGCATGAACAGCGTGAGGGAATCGGCTTACCGACGCTATTTTCGACCCAAAGGCTACCGTTTTGAAGATGTGCTTGAAAGTATTGACATGGCGGGACGCAAGGGAGGGTTTGTTTCAATCAATTATCTGAACCTGCCTGGCTTTACCGATGCCAAGCCCGAGGTTTCCGCCCTCCTGTCTTTTCTAGGCAGCCATCCCGTGCACATGATCCAGTGGCGGAATTTGAATTTTGACCCTGTTCGCTATTGGCAAATCATGAGCGACCACAGCCCAGAGCCCGAGGTGATGGGCATGGGCAAACTCTTGGCAAAGATACGCAACACCTTTCCCGAGTTGAAATTTGGGTACTTTAACCCGCCGAAGGAAAAATTCGGGGCCCATAGGTCTTCGTGAAGACGCCGTCTTTCTTCTCCCATCTCAGGTGCCCGCGAAATCCCTCCCAGAAAGCGCCTGCCAGCCCTGCGAAATGGGCAAAAATTTCCCTGTGGGTCCTTGGTCACTCAGCCCCGGCCTCTAGGCCTAGGGCTCCTACCCAAAGCCGGCTTGAGGAGGCAAAAGTGAGTTTAAGCTTATCATATATGGTTATTAGAGGCCATGGGGTTTGTCAAAACGCGAATGCGACCCAGAGCTCTAGCCGCAGCCGGCCTTGGAAAAAACTGGCACACTATTTGAGTGTGAACCAAAGCGTCAGTGAAAAAAAAGACGGAGATTTGCCCTCTTTGAGAACCCATCGATTGAGGATCATGAGACCATGAACCGAGTCACGAAAAACATGGGGTCTATGGCGGTCACAGCCTTTTGCCTGGCTGGTTGCGCCTTCTGGCACGGCGACCTGCCGGAACACGTTTTTACCACGCCCCTCAAGAACGATTACATGACATCTCATGTGGCGGTCTTCAACTTCAGGGCCCCCCCTTATGCAGAAGGCATGGGCAGAGCCGCCTCTGAGTCTCTCTACGAGGCATTGCTGAGAAACCATGTATTCCAGTGTGTCACCCCGGAGTTAGATGTGACAGATACCCGATTGGAAAGCTTGCTGAGCGTCGCCCGTAACAAGCAATACGATCTGATTATCACGGGGGATTTGCTCTACTATTTTGAGGGGAGTCTACATGAGCCGTCGCGCGTTGACGAGCGGATTCGGGTGGTGCATGTGGACACCAACAAAACCCTTTGGTATGCCAAAGCCGTGGATCTTGGTCCTGCCGCCCCCTATACCGACTATATACTCTTCGAACGTCCCGGCGCCCACGCACCCACGGCCCTAGGCCTGCTTAACAAAAACGCAGAAAAGTTCTGCAAGATGCTGCTCAACGCCCCTCCACAAGAATTCTCGGCCGTCATGCCATAGACAAGGGCCTGGGCAGGCATTGGGGGGCAGCTATGGCACAATGACCTCGTCCAGGGATCGCTTGGGAACGTGGTGAACATCCTGACTATCTCGCCAGTACTTGACATCTCTATCAGGGCCTAGGTCTTCCAGCACAACGGTTTCTTTGGGTTTGCCAAGGGCAAGGACCAGCAAGATCTCCAGGTGCTTGGCGATGCCAAGGGCCTGCCGGAGTTCCTGGCGTCTGACCGAACCGATCATGCACCCCCCCAGACCTTTTTCCGTGGCGCCCAGCAGTATCGTCTGGCTGGCAATCCCGTGGTCACAGCCGAATGATTCGGCAATGGTCCTGTCGCCCAGCACAATGATATAGGCGGAAGGCCTTTCACCCTCTGGCGGTCCTTGCCAGTCTTTTAGATAGGCCGCCCACGCAAGATGCTTGAAGATCAGCCCATTTTGGTCCGGCTCGCAGGAAAGGAGATACTTCAAAGGCTGCAAATTGGCAGCCGAGGCACAACAACGCGCAAGGTCCACCAGCGCCTTCAGGGTGTCATGCCGTATGGCGACCTCCTGGTAAAATCTTCGATAACTTCGATTGTTTCGCACAAGATCAGCAATCATGTCGCCCCTCTTAGCAGGCACACATATCATAAAGCATTTTTTTTGAAACGAACAAAAAAGGGCGCCAGAGGTGTCAAAAAGCGTCACCCCATCCCGGCAATGACCTTGCCTTCACGTGGCTGGGGGGAGCCATCGATGCATTCAGACAGACTCTTCTGGATGGTATTTGCGAAGTGCGAAGTCTACAGTGACAGGATCTAAGCCGGTCTAGAACGTGGCGAGTATGTCGGTGCCTAATTCATCGACGACATAATAGTATTCTTTCCTGCCTTCACCGGTCATGCCGGCCGCACCGACCTTGGTCCCGCTTTCATGGCACAAATAAACCTCTAGGAAGCCCAGGTCTGGGATCCCGGGGCTCTTGCTTCCAGGTGTGATGAAGGCCTTGACCCCAGGAGACAAGGTGAAGACCGGTCCCTCAGGCCTGGGATTACCGGCCGTATCTACAGGACCTATGTCGGCCCCGTCCCCCGGGTTGTGGTCATATTTGACGTTATCTAGATTAACAAAGTTGCCTCTGGCAACGGTCACCAGGTTCCGGCCGTCCGACATGGCCAAGACGTCGGAAGATCTCGATCTTAGATCGATCACGAAAATCAAAGAGATCTGCGCCAGGATACCCATGACAATCATGACCATCAGGAGTTCGATGAAGGTAAACCCCCTGTTGCCCTTGAGTTTTTCCAGCATATTCCCCTCCTTCCTCACGCAAGCGAGGTATCCATAGACACTAATTGATCACCGGTTCCCAACTCCCATTGACGTGGATATGGGACGCAGCACTGATTTCAGGATACTGAATATTTCCGAAACCCAGGTTCCCATGTCTATCTTTCCACACCAAGTAGCGGGTGCTCAAGGCTGAAGCGATTTTGGGCTGGGATTGACGTTCCTGTAGGCCGTGATCTTCTTCAGGGCCCGTTGATGTGGGAACAGGCGCCTTATCCATCCTGGTCCAGCTGTCGGTCTGAAACACAGACACAGCACCTCCTTCAGGATATTGGACATTCCCAAAGCCCAGTGCGCCGTCCTCATCCTTCCACACCAGGTGGCGAGTGCTGAGCTCTGATGCAATTTCTAACTGGGATTTACGTCTCTGGAGGCCGTGATCTTCTTCACGGCCGGTGCCCGCACCAAGACGCGGTCTTTGCACTTTCATCCAGCCGTCTGCCTGGCGTACAGATACAGGCCCTTTTTCAGGATATCCGACATTTCCGAAACCCAGGTTCCCATGTGTATCTTTCCAAACTAAGCAGCAGGCGCTGAAGGCTGAAGCGATTTCCGGATGGGATTTACGTCCCTGGAGGCCATGATCTTCTTCACGGCCGATGTCCGCAGCAAGGGGAGGCCTTTGCACTTTCATCCAGCCGTCTGCCTGGCGTACAGATACAGGCCCTTTTTCAGGATATCCGACATTTCCGAAACCCAATCTGCCGCCCTCATCCTTCCACACCAAGTAGCGCCCTTCAAGGTTAGATAGGACCGCGTCAGGGGCCTTTTTCCTTTTCCCAATCTCTGTCTCTGAGGCGATCGGTTCTTGGTCTCTTGGTGAAGGCATCTTTACATGATACCAGTTGCCAATGGCATAGATGGAAAGCTTATCTGCATGAGGGTACTGAACATTGCTAAAGCCCAAGACGCTATTCTTGTCTTTCCACACCAGGTATCTCTCACTAAGGTCGGATTCCACACCAGAACCTATCTCAGACTGCGTCATTGAAACCACTTCAGGCTGGACCGTCGAAATGATCCTTGATTCACTGCCTTCAAGGGCAGAAACATAGGTCACATCCATTTGTCTTTGCTGGAGGGCTTCAAAAAAAGCCTCTCTGGCCAACGCCACTTTTTCCCGAGCCGAGGGCTCCGGTTTTTGGGCAATGACCTCTTCGGGCTTTTTGACTTCCCTGGGTTCGGGGATGGGGGTCGGCGTGGCCACCATAGCACCGGTCTCGGCCTCAGGCATCAAGCTCTTGTCTATGGAGGCAACGATCCTCTTGTCGCCCACGATGAGAGTCTTGCTCAGGAAAAAATCATTACCCCTTGGTTCATAGTACCAGTCAATTTCCTCAATGAGCGTTTGGTTGGCCAGATAATTGGGAAAAAGCTCTGTCAAGTTGGCAGGATAGGCATGATTTTCGTCGTAATATCTCTTCAGCGCCATACCCATCTGAGCCAGACCAGCTCTAGGGCTTGCCTTGGCGATCTGCGTGGCTCTGTTGTTTGCCTCTTGTGTGTGGGCGTCCGTATCCCGCTTCCCTTTGTGGTGTCGATAACCCATAAAGGCGCACCACAGCACAACGGCAACAGCGACCACCATGATGTATTTCTTCTGCATGAGAACCTCGTAACGAGCAATAGGGCTGACCCAGGAGAGATAAGCAAATTTAGTGCCATCCGACGCAGACATGGCGTCTTTAAACGTCAATCCATAGGGCAACCTGTGGCCGACGTCCGTTCACCATTTTGGCTTGACATGAGGACACCATGGAAAGTATTTGATATAAATATGTTAACAGGTCGCCCCGCCAATCAGGCAGGGGGTGAGGAGGGTGTCTTGAGGGAGGTCTTTTCGCACCGGGCAGGCCGGATTTTCCTTCTCGTTCTGTTCCTCGCTGTAATGGGGCTGTTGGCCGTCACCCCTTTGTTTTCCCAAAGGGTCATCATTTTGGGATGGATGCCCCTGCCCTTTGCAGCCGGGATTGTTTTTCTGCTCGCCTGGCTCTGTGCCTATCTTATTTATTTTCTTAAATATTGGCCTTTTCGCTGATTCTGAGGCCTCTGGGAAGGCGCCATGATCATTATTCTTTTAGCTGCCTTTGGCGTGGGGGTCTTGCTGTTGGCCGTGTACGGTTACAGGATCTCGGCCAAGACAGCAGAAGACTATATGCTTGCAGGCAGGGGGATCGGTATCGCCGTGATGTTTTTCTTTGCCCTCTTTGCTATCTCCAGTGTATGGACCTTTTACGCCTATCCGAGCATCCTGTACCGGCATGGGCCTGGGTTCGTCTATTTCATCTGGGGCTGTGTCGCAGGCTTTGTCATTCTATACATGGCAATTGGTCCGCGGCTTTGGGCGGTGTGCCGATTGAATCGGTTCCTCTCCCCTATCGAGGCTCTGGCCGCCAGGTATGAGTCGCCGGGGCTAAGGCTCATCGTGTCCATCGTGCTTCTTGGTTCCATCATCCCCTATATTGCTGATCAGTCTCTGGGTGTGGGCCTGGGACTCAAGGCTGTGCTGGGGTTTTCACCTGTTGTTGGTATCGTCTATATTTCCTTGCTCCTGATCCTCATTGTGTTGCTAGGGGGCATGCGCATTACAGCTTGGGTCAACGTCCTTCTTGGCCTGGTTTACACGGTGGCCTTCCTAGGATCCCTCATCTTTATCATGGCCAGAGTCTTTCCAGAAGGCCTTTCAGGGGCCGTTGCCGTTCTTCAGACCAAAGAGCCTGCCCTGCTGACGACACCGGGTCCTGAGGGGTTGTTCAGGCCAGCTGTAACCTCTATTGTCTTCTTTGTGGGAATACTGACATTTACCTGGCCTCACATTGTCATCAGCACCATGACCGCCCAGGACAAAGCCATCTTCAAGTGGATGCCAGCGCTAGCCATGATCGTGGCCGGCATGCTCTTCTACACGATTCCCTTTGTTTGGGGCGCTATTGTGGCGCCTGCCGTCAGTCGCCTGTCGGGAACGCTGGTCCCACCCCTTTCAGGCAAGGAGGCAGACAGCATTGTGCAAATGATTATAACAAGTTATCTCCCACCCTGGTTCTCGGCCTTTGTACTCATGGGCGTCATCGCAGCCGCCATTTCCACGGCCGCGGTCCAGCTCATGACGGCAAGTATTGTCGTGGCTCGAGACCTTGTCCATGGCCTCCTTGTCCCTGGGGGCAGCGACCAGTTTCTCATCAGGACGACCAAGTTGTCGATCGTTGCCATTCTTCTTCTCAGCATGGGGATTGCCTTCTGGTACCCTGTTGAGCTGGCTCAATACCTTGTGGGCATTGCCATTCCTGGGTTTGCCCAGTGGGGGCCGCCTCTGGCCGGGGCCATTCTCTGGAAAAGAGCGACCAAGGAGGGGGCCCTGACCGGGATCGTCGCCGGCACGCTCTATTTGATTGGGGGGTTTATCTATCGGCCGGCCTTGTTTGGCCTTCATCCAGCCATCCCCACGCTCCTCGTCAATGTCGTCCTTTTTGTGGTGATCAGTTTGTGCACCTGTCGTCCCAATCCCACAGTAATTCGGATATTTTTTGATGAAGTGGAAGATTTTCTCTCGAAAAAGGCGTAAAGAGCCATGGCGGCTCATCTTCAAGCCTCACGGCGATGTGGCCGATATCATGGCCTTTCCGGGGGCCGTTGTAGAGGGGCAGATCGCGGGGCGTTACCTGCTATCTGCCAGGGTCACGGCAGGCACGGTTATCATTCAAGGGGTGTCGCGCAAAGGGATACTCGCCGGCGTCGATGTCGCAGTGGACCATGAGGCGGCCTCCGAGCATGATGTGGATGTGGCCTGTCAACCCCGATCTGGCAGAGGGAGCCTCCGTCCGGCGGATACCGTTAACTTTGAAGAAATGATGCTCAAGGCAGGCGATGATTTTGCCTCTGTCGCCACCAGTCCAGAAGACCTGGCCTGCATCCTTTACACCTCTGGCACCACAGGTCGACCCAAGGGGGTCAAGCTCACCATCAAGAATTTTGTATCCGAGCACCAATCCACGGCACAAGCGCTGGATGTCACCCCGAAGGACAAAATTATCGGCGTTCTCCCTTTCTTCCATGTATTCGGGCTTTCAAACGTCCTCCATCTTGGTTTGATGCATGGCGCCAGTATTGTCCTGGTACCCCAGTACACCCCCGGCAATCTGCTAAAAAGTCTGATGGAAAACCATCCGACCCTGATGATGGCCATTCCTACCATGTTTGTGCACCTCCTCGCCGTTCTTGAGCGAAAGAAGGTCCGGCTGCCTGAAAGCATCCGCTTGTGTCTCTCAGGCGCGGCCCCCTTACCTAAAGATGTGATTGAAGCCTTTCAGCGGTGTTCGGGGTGCCGGGTCATTGAGGGGTATGGACTGACTGAAACCGTCTCAGCCTGCTGTCTGAACCCGCCCCATGGCCTTTGCAAGACGGGCTCCATTGGTGTGCCCCTTGCCGGGTTTGAAATGGAGATCATGGACGGGGAAGGCAAAGGGCTTCCGCCCGGGGAACTCGGAGAGATCGCCGTAAGAGGCGAAGGCGTCACGGCCGGCTATTATAACCTTCCCCAAGATACTGAAGAGGCCTTCAAAGAAGGCTGGTTTCTCACCGGCGATATTGGATACCAGGACGGGGACGGCTATTTTTTTATCACGGATCGTAAGAAGGAGATCATCATCAAGGGGGGCCTCAATATTTCACCGAGGGAGGTGGAAGAGGTCCTCCTGGGGCACCCCGTGGTCAAGGAAGCGGCAGTCATGGGCCGGAAAAAGGGGGAACGGGAGGAGATCGTCGCCTTTGTTACCACCCAAGGAGAGGTCTCGGCAAAGGAACTCATCAGCCATTGCAAGCAGTCCTTGTCAAACTTCAAGGTGCCGGATGCCGTCTGTTTCATGGAGACCCTTCCCATGAGTATCACGGGCAAGGTCCTGAAAAAGGAACTCACAGACGATTATCAAGATGAGCGCGGGATCAGACGCTAAGAGACTGGACCTCGTTGAGTCGGTTGCAAAGTGGGCAGCTTACCTACCCTATGCCGTGGACCTACGCTTTGAAGGGGGGGGAGTTACATATGAAGAACTGAACCGTCTGGCTAATCGGGTGGCCAATGGTCTTCAAGGGATGGGCGTGGAAAAAGGAGACAGGGTTGCCATCATGCTCCCCAACATCCCGGAGTTTGTTTATGCCTTTGTGGCCACCTTAAAGCTCGGGGCGGTAGCCGTGCCATTCAACACCCTCTACAAGGGGGGAGAGATTCTGCATATCCTCAAGGACTCCGGCGCCAAGGTCGTGATTGCTTTGACCAACTTTGCCCCCATGATCAATGAAATCCGGCCGGAACTACCCGCCCTGGAGCAGGTGATCCTCACCGGTGAGCGCAATCTGCTCTTTGCCCAGCCTGAAAGCACGGCCTTCGTGCAGTTGATCCTTCAAAGGGCGCTCATCAAGGACGTGGACGGGGCTTATCAGAAGATGGGTGACATCCTGTTGACAGTGATGAAAGACCTTGGGGTCAGGGAGGCCTGGTACAAACACCGGGGAAGTGTTCGCGTGCGGGGGGACAAGATCGCGACGTTTGTCATCTCTGATGTGGAAGGCCTGGTCCTGATCAATGCGGTGATCTTCTTGGGTCCCATGGACACGCGAGATTTCTTGCGCGTCGTGTGGGTGCCGCCTGAAATCAGGGATAAAATCTTGGAACCCCTGACGTCTGTGGAACAGGAGACTGGCCTCACCCCCCCCTGGGATCAAGTCAAAGAGATGACGGTGGTCGCTTTAGAGCAGGGTTTTCAAGTGGAGATCAAGGAAGGCGCCATGGTGAGAGACGAGCTTTTTGCCTATGAGAAGCTCCGTTCCCTGGCCTATAAAGCCCGATAAAGTAAGTCCTTTGTCAATTTCGTGTCACGGCTACAATGGGTGTAATCCCAAGGCAAGATTTGAAACACGCCACGAGGTCCCAGCGGCAAGCTATTCTACAATAATGACCTCCTCGCCTTTGACTCTTGCCCACTCTATGTTCTTTTTGTGCTGGTCCCAATGCTTCTTGTTAACGTCCTGGATGACAGTCATCTCAACCTCGTGTTTACATTCTGGGCAGAGGTACGTGTATGAAGACGTTATCTTCATGTCGCACCCGCATTGATCACAAGTCACTTTCATATTATACTCCCTCATTCACCTTTTGGCCGACTTGCATAAGGGTTCCCTTTCTAGCATCTTTGTAGTATTCTGTCAAAAAATTCTTTTAACGCCAAGGAGACGAAACTTTCATGAAATCCTCTCAATCCTCCGGAACCTACAGGCCTTTTAAGAATCTCAAGACCCTGTTGGATAAAAAGTCATTTCCCTTGGCTTCAGACCGAAAGAATGAGCCTGTGCCAACCGAGGTGGATGAGAAGGCGTTTGACGCTGGTGAGGAAGAAAGACTTTTTCAGGAGGTCGTGGCTGATGTTGTTCCCATTTTGCGGGATAGGCCACCCACAGATCAGGGCCCGCACACCCACCTGAAGCAATCGGAACAGGACCCCGAAGCCGAGGCCTTGGCCCGGCTGGAAGATTTAGTGAGGGGCGGCGAGGGGTTTATTATTTCCGACACAGCGGAGTACATGGAGGGCCTCGGACATGGAGTGTACCCTGAAATTGTCAAGCGTCTGCATCAAGGTGATTTTTCGATCCAAGTCCATCTTGATCTCCACGGGCTCGGCGTACGAGAGGCACATGAGGCCTTTGAAGGGTTTCTCAAAGAGGCTCTGTTGGCTGGGAATAGGGCTGTACTCATCATACACGGCCGCGGCCGCTCTTCACGCGCAGAACCCGTGCTCAAAACCAAGGTTCAAGAGTGGCTGACATCCGGCCCCTGGCGCAAATGGGTCATCGCCTTTTCCAGCGCCAGGGCCTGCGACGGAGGCGCAGGGGCTACCTATGTGTTGTTGAGGCAGCGGCCTGCCACAAAGCGCTATCGGAAAGGGGCCGGCAAGGCATCGACTCAGAAGAGGGTTCGTTCAGAATACAAGATGTGACAACAATCTCTTCACTATATCGTCAAGCCTTAATCACAAATCAAGGTTTCGCCTCACAATGGCCCTCTAGAAGCACGCCACCGATTGAAGCTTCCTGCAGTCCCGATGCATCGGGACGGGGAATGGCCTCGCTTTCGCGGTTCAAAAGGTTGGACCGATGGCAGGTATACGACTTGAGCTGCATTGGCCACGATATATTGATTCACCACAATCAATGATCTTTAAGAAGTCGATGCTTTCAAATACTCATCCTGCCCTTCTTGGATCCACGGAACCGCGGATAAATGCAAGGTGTAACAACTTTGTGCTGCGACTAGGAGCAAAGACCTATAACGGAAATCAGCGATGGGAAGTCTGGGCGGAAAATGACCTCACAACTCTTCAATGGATGCATCGCTCGTTTTGGTTAGTGTATAGTCTTATACTGCTCTTTGAGGTGCGCGAGATAATCTTGGCAAGTCTCAAGCTCAAATAGCATCCTCCGCCGCGCCTTCTTGAGGTCCTCTTGTTTGTTTAACGCCTCCTCGGTCGAGGGATCTCGATGTCCAGACAGGCCTTGATACAAGACGCCGATGTAGGCTTCCAATTCAGCCATAGCCTTGTGAGGATGGAGTCCC
>Ga0180433_10006825_pt1 | contig 14811 bp, 14 predicted proteins | sample SS_ome_8_FD_132980 | JGI IMG/M metagenome (GOLD analysis project Ga0180433, IMG submission 132980) | Hypersaline lake sediment archaeal communities from the Salton Sea, California, USA - SS_1_D_1 metaG | ecosystem: Environmental > Aquatic > Non-marine Saline and Alkaline > Hypersaline >... | reverse complement strand
CAAAATTTTGTTGTATGTATCAAACTAAAGAAGGAGTAGTGACTCGAGAACATGCACCAGATACTAATGTTACCATATTTTTCAACGATATTAGAGTTATTGGAAAAAATCAAGAGGAGTTCATTGAACGAGCCAAGAGTGAATATAATTTAACTTACTATCGCGGAATACCAGGAGATATCAGAGAAAATCCAGATAATCATAATCTCTACGTAAAACATGCCAATCTTGATACAGGAGAAGTGGAAACAAGTGAATTTGATTTAGTAGTTCTTGCAAATGCTGTGATTCCTAGAAAAGATGCAGGAGCCCTTGCGAAAATTTTAGGAATTGAACAAAATGAATTTGGCTTCTTTAAGACTGAAAAATCAACTGAGGATTCACAATCGACTCGGGAAGGGATATATATCACAGGTTCATGTCAATCTCCCGATGATATCGCCAACTCTGTTGCTAAAGCTAGTGGAGCTGCGGCTCTTGCGGCTAACCATGCTATACCATTAACACCCGAAGAGATGGAGGTTCAACTCCCTCCATTAAAGGAGATCAATATTAGAGATGAACCTAGAATAGGAGTCTTTATTTGTCGATGTGGAGTCAATATTGCAGGATATATGGAGGTACCTGAATTAGTAGAGTATGCCAAAACTTTACCTAATGTTGTGTTTTCAATGGAAAATAAATACAGTTGTTCTCAATTAACACAAGATATTATAAAAGAAAAAATTGAAGAGCTAAACTTGAATAGAGTAGTCGTAGCAGCATGTACCCCCCGAACTCATGAACCTTTATTTCAAAAAACGATTCGAGAAGCTGGATTAAACGAATATTTATTTAACTTTGTAAGTATTCGAGAGTTAGATTCGTGGGTTCACATGCATGATAAACCTAAAGCAACGGATAAGGCTAAAGACTTAATTAGAATGGGAGTAGCTAGAGTAACGGCTCAAAAACCGGAATTTAAAATAAAGGGTGATGTCAAACCAGAAGCTTTGATAGTGGGAGGTGGTATTGCAGGAATAAGTTCAGCTATGGAGATAGCCAGTAAAGGATTTAAGGTTCATGTCGTTGAAAAAGAATCTAGACTTGGTGGACAACTCAATTTTATTTACAAAATAAATTTCGATCGGATTGACTCAAAGCAATATCTTGAAAATGTTCTCAAAGAATATAATAAAATGAAAGACATTACCACATACTTAGATTCGGAAGTTGCTGAGATTAAAGGATCGATTGGAGATTTCAATGTCAAAGTAAAAAACAATAAGGAACAAAAATCTATTGATCTCAATGTTGGAGTAATTGTAACAGCCACTGGAGCATATGAATATAAACCAGAAGGTTGGTATCATTATGGTAAGAATGAAAATGTAATGACCCAACTTGAATTATCTGAAAAATTAAGAAATAATGAATTAAAAGATGGAGAATCTTTGGTATTTATCCATTGTGTTGGTTCCAGACAACCTGAAGGGGGCAATGGTGTCACTTACTGCTCATTAATTTGCTGCTCAGAATCCATTCGACATGCATTGTTCGTAAAGGAGAATTATCCTAAATCCAATATATATGTTTTATACAGAGACATCAGAGTGGGTACAGATGAGGAGCCTTATTATTGGAAAGCAAGAGAAAATATTAATTACATACGATTCAACGAATATCCTGATGTTGAGGTTAAAAAAGATAAACTTATAGTGGATGTGAAAGATATCCTTACACAAGTTGATCTTTCAATTGAAGCTGACAAAGTGGTTTTATCAACTCCTCTTATTCCTTACGATACCAAGAAATTAGGTGAACAAATCAAATGTGCCCGAGATCAAAATGGTTTCTTTTTAGAAGCACATGTCAAGTTAAGACCAGTAGATTTTGCAACTGATGGTATATTTTTAGCTGGAACATGTCATGGTCCTAAAGGCATAGCTGATTCAATCTCACAAGGTCGAGCAGCAGCAGCACATGCTTTAATTCCATTAATCTCCGGTGAAGTTGAAAACGAACCACTTGTATCAGTAGTTGATCCCTCATTATGTATTGCATGCCAGAAATGTGAAGAAGTGTGCAATTTTGGAGCTATAGGAGTTAATTTCGATAATGAAATTCTAGTCTCTGAATCAAATCCTCTTTTATGTAAAGGTTGTGGCGATTGTTCGGCAGCTTGTCCTGCTGGAGCAATAACAATGAGTCATTTTGCAGATCATCAAATTTATCCGATGATTGAGGAAGCAGTTAAAGGAGATTTTGTTGATGAGCGTCCTCGTGTTGTTGCCTTTCTATGTAACTGGTGTAGTTATGCTGGGGCTGATACTTGTGGAGTTAGTAGATTCCAATATCCTACTAATATTCGACCCATTAGAGTCATGTGTACTGGAAGAATTCCGAAAAGCTTTATTTTACAAGCATTTTTGGAAGGCGCTGATGGGGTCCTTATTGGTGGATGTCATATAGGAGACTGTCATTATTTAGAAGGTAATTATGATATGCTTCAAAGATACAATGAAGTTCATGAAATATTGGCCAAAGTGGGAATTAACCCCGATAGATTTCGGTTAGAATGGGTTTCTGCGAGTGAAGGGAAACGATTTTCCCAGGTTGTGACCAATTTTGTTGAGACTGTAAAAAAATTGGGTCCTATGTCAAGAACCGGTGATAAAATCGAACCTAAAAAAGAAAAAATTAAGGAGGTAGCAAAGGCATGACTCAAATGTTAAAAAGAAATGCTAATGAGTTAGATCACGAATTTCGCTATGAAATTAGCGAAAAAGTAGGAGCAAAATCACTTCTCAAGTGTATCCAATGTGGAGTATGCAGCTCAGGATGTACAGTAACCGAATATGTGGATATGCAACCACATCGAGTAGTTGCTTCTTGTCTTTTAGGCTTGAAAGAAGAAGTGCTTACTAGTAACGCAATATGGACCTGTTCACTCTGTCATCGCTGTACTGAAAGGTGCCCGAAAAATGTCGATTATTCTTTTATTTTAGCTTTACTTCGAAATATGGCAGTTAAGGAAGGAAAAGTTCCAAAAGAATATTCTAGCACAGTAGTAACTATATATCATAATGGTTTTGTAGTACCATATACCGGTGGCTTAAAGGATAACATAGATAGAAGAAGAGATCGAATGGGGCTTCCTCAAATAGTTCCACCAAAATTGGAGGAGATTCAATTTATTATTGAAGAAACGGGACTTGGAGGTCTCGTAGAAGAAAAGGAGGATGATTAAAAATGGAATTTGCATTGTTTTTAGGTTGTACTATACCAATGAAACTACCCTTCTTGGAAAAAGCATTTAGAGATGTTGCAAATATCTTAAATGTAAAATTAAAGGAAATGGAAGGTGTTGGTTGTTGTCCTGAACCTGTCGCTATGCAATCGCTTAATATCGACACCTGGGTAGCATTAGGTGCAAGAAATTTAGCAATTGCCGAAAAAATGGGTTTGGATATAATGACTATCTGCTCTGGATGCTATGAAACTCTGAAAACCGTTAGCGTTCTCTTAGAAGAAGATGAAGAATATCTCAAAAAGATTAATGGGATTCTGGCTAAAATTAATTACAACTATACCGGTAGAACGAAAGTATATCATTTTGTGGAATTATTTAGCCAACCTGAATGGTTAGAAAAAATTAAGGAACTTGTCGTCAAACCCTTGGATGATTTGAATCTTGCAGTTCATTACGGATGTCACCTCATTCGACCCAGTAAGATTATGCAATTTGATCACCCTGAAAAACCTGAAAAAATAGACCTTATACTAGAAGCATTGAGTGCAAAAACAGTTGAATATGCGACTAAACTAGAATGTTGTGGCTATTGTGCACGGTTACAAGAGGAGATCGGTGAGAGCTTAGTCGAAGAAAAAATGACGGAACTCTGTGAACTTGAAGAGGGAGTTGACGCACTAATCGCTGTATGTCCAGCGTGTACAACACAATATGATAGAAAAGAAAGGATTATTGCAAGAAGAACGGGCAAAAAGCTCGATATTCCCGTGCTATATCTAGCAGAAATTATGGCGTATGCTTTAGGTGTTGAATTGGAAGACCTAAGTCTTAGAAATCGAAGTGTTAAACCAGATAAGTTAATTGAAAAATTAACGCCTTAAATAGTGTATTTTTTTGAACACAATTTAAAAAATCAAAAAATAAGATTAAAAAAATTAAAAAAAATAAAAAAATGTAATCTAAAATGATTATTACCCAACTTAAAGATATTGACGAAATTTACGAAATGATAAAGCCATATGATAAGATACTTATCGCTGGTTGTGATGGATGCTGTCAACCGCCCCGTTCACTAAATGAAGCTAAAACTCTTGGTCAGTTACTTGAATTAAAAGCAAGAACTGAATCTAAAGATTTAAAATGGAGAGCTATAACTGTTCTTAGGCAATGTGATGATAGAATTGCTGCAACTACTGTTAAACCACACGCAGAAAATTATGACGCGATCCTTTCCTTAGCTTGTGGTCTTGGGGTTGTTATGCTCAATAAGGTTATTGAAGATAAGTTAACATTTCCCGCTCAAGACAGCCATTTTGGAGGGGTTCAAAACAATGGAGAAAATAATTTCATTGAATACTGTGAAGAATGTGGTGATTGTGTCATAGGTGAAACTGGAGGTGTTTGTCCACGCGCTGGTTGTGCGAAACATTTAAGTAATGGTCCTTGCGGAGGAATGGTTGACGGAATGTGTGAGGTTGGAGGATATACAATTCCATGTGCATGGGTTCGTATTTGGCAACGACTAAAAGCCTTCAACAGGCTTGACCTATTTAAAAAATATCGCCCGCCGCGAGATTATCGAACCTCAACAAGTCCTGGCTATATTCCTATTTACAAGGAATATGGGAATGAGGAGGAAGAAGAACAAAAAGAGGAGGCGAAAACATAGATGGCAAAACGTCCCGCATTTAGTCAATTATGTAAGGCTATTGAAGAAGGACATTTTGTTTTTACAGGCGAGCTTGAACCAAAAAAGATTTTGGACCTTAACGAGATCTTCCATTCCGCAAAGGCAATGAAGGAAACCGGCAGGATTGTTGCAGCAAACGTCACTGACGGACCTCAAGGAGATGCTTATATGTCGTCTCTAGTTCCAAGCTATCTAATACAAGAAAAGGTTGGAATCGAAGCGGTCTGGCAAGTCACGGTGAGAGATCGAAATCGAGTTGCACTCTTTGGAGATGTGGTTGCAGGAGCAGTTTTGGGATTAAAAAACATCCTAACTCTCACGGGAGACCATACCGCACTCGGAGACCACAAAAAGGGACGTGCTGTATACGATATCGATAGTACTCAATTCTGTGAAATGCTTTCTATAATGATTGATGAAGGAACTGATTATGAGGGCAATGAATTGGAAGGAGGTAAGATAGAGATGAATTTTGGTTGTGTCGCCAATCCCAATAGCAATCCACGAGAACCTGAAATCATTAAGGTTGGCCGAAAGGTAGAACAAGGAGTTGATTTTATCCAAACCCAAACAGCATTTGATATCGACGAAGCAAAAAATTTCTTAAAGGAATTGGAGCAATTCAATGTTCCTGTATTATTAGGAGTCTTTCCGTTGAAGAGTTATGGAATAGCATGGTATTTTGATAAATTTATACCAGGAGTTAGCGTTCCAAAGGATCTTCTTAAAGCATTAAAAAAAGCAGAAAAGGATAATAAAGGAAATAAACAAGGTAAGTATGCAGCACTTGATAAAATTAATATTGAATTCTTTAACCCATTTATAGAAGAAATAAAAAAAACAACGAAAGCAGCGGGTATTCATTGTATGGCGGTTGAATATGAAAGACTTTTTGAGCCTCTCCTCAAAAAATATCCCAAATATGTATAGGAGGTAAACAGAATTAGTAAATAACCCATTTTTATTAATAAAATATATTTTTTTTACAATTTATATAATTTTAAACAATTAAGGATTGAGAATGAGATGATTATGAAGAATTTGGATGATAAAGATAAACGAATTTTAGAAATGCTCATCGAAGATTCGAGGCGTCCCTATAAAGAAATTTCAGAGACCCTCGCAGAAGAGGGAATCCCCTTATCAGAATCAACGGTGAGGAAACGAGTATTAAAATTACAAGAAGATGGAGTAATAGAAAAATTCACGATTAAAGTTTGTAGAGAAGATGAGCGATGTATCATTGCATTTTTAACCCTCATTCCGAAGACTGAATCAGAAATCAAAGAATTATTAAGAGAAGCGCAAATTCTACCCCAATGCGAGGAAGTATATTTTCTAGCGGGTCAATGTGGCGTTCTCGTAAAAGTAAATGTTCCAGAAATCAATGAACTTGATGCGTTAGTAGAAAACTTTCGGGCGAGGAGCGATGTAAGGAATGTCGAGAGGGTTTGTGTGGTATTAAAACCAATTAAGACATTGCCACGTAGCGAACGAATACCTCTCTAATATAGCTAATTCTTATAAAAAAACTAATTTATCTTGCAGAATTATAGTCAAACAATATCTATTTCATGAATGTCATTAACCATAAAACTCAATTCATATGAATTATTCTGATGATGATTGGATGGGAATTAATCCCTTATCTCCACCAAAATATGATAAATCAAAGTACAATATAGTGTTTGATCAGCATTCTCATACTCATTATAGTGATGGGAAGTTAACAATTAAACAAAATATCGAATGGCACATTTCTATGGGATATAATGCTTTCGCGATCACAGATCATAATAATATGCGACATTTAGAAAAAATAAACGAAATTAAAGCGGAATATCGTAATAGAGATATTGTAATATTAAGCGGAATTGAATGGACCACTAATCGTATTCACTTAAACTTTTTAGGAGTTCCTTATTGGAAAGATAGGATTAAATATAAACCGAGCGATGATCAAATTATTGCAGCAATTTCGAAAGCCCATGAGATGGGAGGTATAGTAGTATGTAATCATATTCCTTGGAGTATCAAAGAATTCAATATGAAAACGCATCCAACACGTGAAACCTTAGTAGAATGGGGTATTGATTATTTTGAGATTATAAACGATGATTGTAAACCAGAAAATGTATATGATCAGGAATCCTACAATTTCTGTCTTCCTCTTAACGGAAAGGTGGGGATGATAACAGGTACGGATATGCACACTCCAGATGGATTAATGAGTGGGGGAGTACATGGTTGGACCTTAATGAATCTCAAGAACTTTTCTGAAGAAGCACTAATGGAAGAGTTAAAGAGTAAAAATACTGAAATTCTTTATTCAAAAAAACCATATGTCGATCCTGGAATTCATATTAAAAATTAAAAAAATGGTTCCTAACTTTCCACTCATAGGAAATTCTGTTTGCAAAGCATTACTAACAAACAACTCATAAAAAAAAAGAAAATGATTTGGTTAATGTTAAGAATAAAATTATTTTCTTCTGCGCTTATTTAAAGTAATGTACAAGATGGCAATTATGAAGAAACCTCCAAAGGAGCCACATACTGTCCAAAAAATAACTATATCTTTCTTTGAGACTAACCACTCTGTTATTGAGCGCAAAATGTACCATTCTGAATCGGGATCATCTAAATAGTCATAATAATCGGTTCCATCTCGAGAACTCTCCTCTTCATGTTCTGGATGAGGACTAGAAATGAAAACTCTTCCCTCACCTAAATTGAAACAAACCATAGCAGGTAATCCATTTTCTGGATAACTGGCGATAGTTATAAATTTCGTAGTCCCATATGATTTAAAGTACCCTGGAGCCCATGTTAATAGGGAGAGAGAGTGATTTGTATTTTCAGGAAGCATTGATCCTATTATTGATGGTTCTATATCGATTTCATTTATCTCTTGGGTTCCGGAAACATTTGGATTAGGAAAAGTTAGACGAACATCAAATAATGGATAGGCATTCCATTCAAAATATGCGCCTCCATAAATTCCAAAATATGCGCCTCCCTCTTTGATGAAATCCTGAATCATTGTTCTCACTTCATATACTTCTCCGCCCGCAGCAATAGATTCATCATTAATAGTATATGGTGAGATGGCGGGCATTGCTAATAAATCAATCTCTTCAAGAGCACCATTTAATATATCTTCAGCGCTTATCCAATCAACATCAGCTCCCATCCACTCAAATAAATGATAGAGAGCTGTTTTACTAGCTATATTTTTTGGATCAAACCCTCCAATGTATACTCGAATTTTTATTGAATTTAAATCATTTGTTTGAGCATTAACTTGTGGAAGAAGAGCGGTAGAAAAAATTGAAAGAATTACCAACCACAAAGGAATAATTGATGCTTTTTTTGCTAATCTGACCATATGAATTTAACCTTTTAACTATAGATGCTATATAACATAAGAGAATTTATGTAAATTAAAAAGCTTAATTAGTAATTATTTAGAGCTCTGAAAAAAATTTAACTCAAATCTAAAAGTAAAACATGGAATGTCCGTTCATTCCTATGGGACTTCTCTTCTGAAAAACAAACATATGTGAGCATAGAAATAAAATTTTCATTGATTGGGAGAGGATTCATTTGTTTAGTACCGCAAAACCTTATGAAATCATGGGCAATTGAAATAGGGATAGAATCTATAAAATATTGCATAAAAAAGACAAGCTTTTCTTGGAAAACTTTAATCAAATCTGCAATTCGTCTGGACAAGAAAAAGTTCGTGAAAAAGCTATTTTGCCCTATCTGTGGAAATCGGCTCTCTATTAGATGTAGATTCTGTTCAGAATGCGGAATAGAGATAAAAGTAATTTAAATCATAAGAAATGAATTTAAAGTCCAGTAATGATACTTTCTTTAAATTTGAGTTAAGAATATGATTCATTTATCGCTTTGATATAAAATCATACCCTTTTTTTCTATTTTTTTTATTCTTCCTAAATCTTCAAGATATAAGAGATGGCCTAAAACCTCACTCAGGGCCATATAAGAGTTTATTTCATCTAAGTCTGTACCAAAATGCAATTGAGAGATTTGAAAGGGACTTAAAGGCTCATCTTTAATTAGATCTAATATTTCTCTTAGTCTATTTTTATGATGTGCTTTTATTGCTAAAATTCTTTCATGTGGATTGAATATTACTTCTTGATGAGCAGGAAATATAATTTTCGGATTTAAATTATCAATTTTATCCAAAGAGCTTAAATAATATTTCAAAATATTATTAAAATCAAAATCATGATATTTTTCATGTAAAAAATCATTAATAATAAAATTTCCAATATGGGGAGTAATACGACTGAGAATATGGTCTCCTGAAAATAAATATTTATGATTTTTATCAAAAATACAAATATGTCCGAAACTATGACCCGGAGTCCATATTACTTCTAAATTGTCAAGAATTACATTACCATCGTGCACTATTATATCTGGTTTCTGATAGACTAGGAACTGAGGCCAATAGGTAAAAAATTGAACCACTCTTTTACTTTGCTCTTTAGAAATACCGTACTTTACCATATGTTCTGCAATCTCTTTAGCTTGTTTTTTTAAATCAGCTAAATTTGCTCGATTTGTCTCCCACTTTAATAGTTCATTAGTTATATCATGCATAACAATTTTCAAGTTAGGGTTAGCTTCTTTTAGCTTTTTTACCAAACCTATGTGGTCGATATGAATATGTGTTATAACACAATAATCGATCTCAGTTACTTTTATTTCTAATTCTTCAAGTGCTTCAAAAAATTTTTTCCGCCAATTACCCAGATTTAAACCTGAATCTATTAAAACTAATTTATCTCCTAATTTAAAAAGATATACACACACATATTTTACAGCAAAAGGGACATCAATTTTAATCTGATACACTCCATCAATTTCAGTGATCTCGGAATTATATTTGTTCAATCTTAACGACTAATATCAGTTTTTCTTATAAATTAAGAAATTAATTATAGAATTTTTAGCTTTTTAAATTGGAAGTATATTAAATTAAAAAAAAAAATATTCATTCTTTATCCTTCAAACCGTAGTATAATAACCAGAAGCTAATTAAATATCCGATTCTAACAATTATTACATAAATGTCAGGGGCAGTTAATCCTTCTATTAAACCAAAAATACAAAAACAAAAAGCTCCCATCGATATTAGAAATAATTTAGTTCGTAATTCCCCTGTATTTCTTAGACTTTTTATAAGAAATCCAACTCCCAATATCATCGTGACACTTAATAAAAAGATTGCCATTAATATTCCAGCCAATGAAAATGTATTTACGTTATAATCAATTAAAGCATCTCCAGAAATTGTTGGAGACTTAAAATGAAACGCACTAAAAGGATCTAAAAACATGATGGTATCAAAAGTTATTCCTAATAATACAAATAACGAAATTAAATACCATTTTTTTCCTATATTTAATAACCTTGTTCCAATATAAATAGCAGTTATAATAGCAGGAGCTAACCAAATATAACTTAATAAAGCGACAATTCCATAGATATTTTCAATATTATTTTGTGTAATCAGAACAAATAGGAAATCCAAAAATACTCCCAAATACATTAACCCGGCAAAAATTGTAGCTAATCCTAAAAATGTAAGAATATTGATCTCCGATTTTTTTGATTTATATATGAAAAAAGAACCAAAAATCAAACCGAATAAAACTACTCCCGTCGCTGTCAATCCATCTAACCAACCTAAAACAGAGAGCATTAGCGACCCATCCACCTCTATAATTAAATCTAAATGAAATTTAAGAAAAAGATACTAGTATACTTATTTAAATATTCTCTTAAAAATAGATAAATTAGATATTATTAATCGAAGTAAATTAAATGAGATCTTCAATCTTTCTCTTTATCAAAGAATAAAGATTTTTTCATCTCGAATTCTAGATCTCTAAGTTTGTTCTGGATTTCTTTGGAATCATAATCTTTTTTCATTAAATCTATTATAACTTCTTTTAGATTTTCCAAGTTATCAATTGCACACTGATAAAAAATATTATCTTTATCAATGCTCATATTTAAGATTTCAAATAATCCGTTAAGTGATTCATTGATTTTTTTATAATATTCCCATGCCTCTTCTAAATCTGAATCCTTTTCCATACTCGTCAAATATAAATAAAATAAGAGAGTAAAAAAAATTTTACTTTTATAATAATTGCTTAATTCTTTTTGAAAGTTCTTTCGCATCAGGTTCCGATGATTCTAAAAGTTGAAACACATCTTTAGGATTTACCTTTAATGCGCCATGAAGAAGTTTTTCTAATCCAATACGCGTATTTAATCTTTCATTCTTCTGTAAGTGAAAAATTACCATCCCAAGTTGATTTTTCAAAGCACCTCCCTCTGCTTTTAAGCATATTTGCAAAAGAGCAGGGCACAATTCTTCTATTGTGTCCATGCTGACTTCACTTGCGAGTGAATATAATTCGGTTATTTTTTCATCCGAAAGACTTTCCATTTTTTGTTTAATTTCTAACATTTCCATACTCATTTTTTTCAACCATTTACTATGTTTTATTATTAATGTAATTAGAGATAATTTCATATATAAAGGTATCGGGATAAGATCCGTTCCTGAACCAATATTTTGGGGTAAATTCTCAGAAATATTGCGTTTTTGGCTTTAAAAATAAAGGAATTAATCGACATTTTTCGTAATCCCATTAAAATGGGAGGATAAAGGATTTTTGATTATAATAATTAAATGAAAATTGAAAAAAAATGGGAACTTTTTAATGAATCATGACTTTTTCATTACTTTTCTTGACGGATTCATTAATAATTCAATAAAAAAACGGTCTTTTGCTCAATTATTATTAAGAAATACGCAACCAAAAAGTGATCGAAAAGTAATAAAAATTATTTTAAAATTTATTAAAACCTTAATTTTATCAATAAAATTTTAAATATTAGATCAAATTGTCATTTAAATGGCATAAAATTAAATTAGATATATAAATTTGAAAAATAATATTCATTGATTTTTATATTTTCATTCTCTTAAGTGAATGCTCTAAATTAAGCAAATCCTTATTTTTAATAAAATTATAAACACCTACTAATATTATTCTATTTAAAATAATTTTGGTGTTAATTATAAAACAACGAGAAATAGAAAAAGAACTTTCGCGGGTATTAAAAAAAGAGCGATTCCAAGGGAAACTCATTAAATATATGACAAGCTGGGGTAAATTACTTCTCTATATCTTGCCAATAGTTCTAGTAATAATGGCAATACTTACTCTTTTAAACATCGCAATTTTAGATATTACTTTGAAAATCATATTCATTATTATTCTGTTGATCTACGGGATTAATTCCATTATTTTGATATCTGGTGCATTATCTACTAATAAGTCTCTTAAGCTCCGACTTGATTTTGAACGAACTCGTGGTCGACCGATCGATAGTCTTGATGGGTTTGATCTTCTCTTTAGTAGTGTTAAACGGGTGACTAGTCTATTGAAAATAATAGGGTTTATCTGCCTTGTTGCCTTGGCGCTATTTTCCGTGATGATATTTGTACCTGGATTTCTTGATATTGGCTATGCTGCAATTGGATTTGCGTTAGTTGGCTTTGGCTTAGCACTCCTTATTCGTAGTCTAAATCTTAATATCCATGATGTGAATGGTCTTCAAGACTTTTATAAGCCTACAACTCATCAGATATTCTTAGACAACTTTTTCAGTGAGATCTTTTCCAATCACCTTGATCCCGTAACATTTCTCAAATGGGATGAGTATCTTGCTGGAATAAATAAAATTCTTACTCCTGCATTCATCCAAAGTGTAAAAGCAAAAGAAGAAGATGAATTACCTATAACTTTTGCTATTGAGTCGATATTATTTTTGTATTATTTAAAGTTCCAAGGAGTATTATCTGATGATCAATTTACTCAAGAACTAAAAGAAATAATAAATGTGGATTCTTTAGACTTTGATATTGATAAAGGTCTAAGAATTGAAGGAGCATGGTATTTTTCGACTAAAGATGTTTATAAATTATTTGACTACATTAAAGCTTACAATCCTGGATTCTTCACCATTATCGACCGACTTCAACTGGAACTTGCGGACAACATTGAGCGAATATCTAAGGATCCCATATATATGGATTCCAGTGCCCAAGAATATACATATGTCAACAGTGAACTCAATGTGATGGTTTTTCTTTATAATAATGCTTTCGAAAGTAAAAAATATAAGATAAAAGTTGTTGCTCCCGGTTTCGACCCAAGCGAGATGATCCTAGATATAGAAGTTGAGGGAAGGGGTACATTTACTATTCCTGATAAGCACATTCCCCTAATCTCTTCAGAAGAGATTGATATTGCAGAAGTTCTTTCTACTATGTTAGAGAATGGAGATACAATTTGGCTCACTCTTGAACCAAGAGAAGTAGGCGAACAAACTCTTCAAGTGTTCCTTATGGCTGAAGATGGGACCATTATCGAAGGAAAGACAAAATCAGTTAAAGTAACGAAAAACATTAAAGATTATCTAAAAAAGCTTACTTCTGTAGGTTCACTTTTAGGCGGTCTAGCGGTTCCGATAGCCAGAATGCTCCCTTATCTTTTAAATACTGGAATATAAGCTTGCCTTTTTTCTTTATTTTTTTAATTTTCTTTATTCGAAAAAATTATTTCTAACACTATCTACAGAGAAGATGTGATCTCGCTCAATAAAACACAAGTAGATTTTACACTAATCTGATTACTGAATTAATCAAATTGATGAGCAAAATTATCAGTAGAACTATCAAAAATAATAATTAAATTTTAATGCATTTCTTAATTTTTTCAATTAGATTATTTACTATTAAATTAATTATTTGAGATGATATCATAAAATGGTAGTAATTACTACAAAAAAGCCCGATGAAGAAGTCTTCGAAGCTTTAGAGAATTATAAGATAAAAAAACTCACGCTTGTCTCTTGTGCGACATGTGCTGCTTTATGCCAGACGGGTGGAACAGAAGGGGCTAAAGAATGGAAAGACAAATTAGAAGGAAAAGGTTATGAGGTAGAGGCTGTGGTTGTGTCTGAGGACGTTTGCGATAATAGAGTTATGAAAAAAGATTTAAGAAAAGTTGATGATGAAGTTCAATCATCGGATGCAATTCTTACTCTTAGCTGTGGACTCGGAGTACAATCCATAGTCGAAGTCTTAGCGAATAAATACCCAGAAAAACCGGTTCTTGTCTCTAATAATACAGAATTTATCGGAATGACTGAGAGGATAGGTCGCTTTTATAAACGTTGCCAAGCTTGCGGCGATTGTCTCCTTAACTATACAGGGGGAGTATGTCCCATTGCTACATGTGCCAAAGGTTTAATGAATGGACCATGCGGAGGGATGGTGGATGGAAAGTGCGAAGTAGGCAATTATGAAAGAGATTGTGGCTGGATTTTGATTTTTAATCGATTAAAGGCAATAGGTAGACTTGACTTATTTACCAAATTACGGGATGCCCGTGATTGGTCCGAAAGTGGCCATCAACAGGAGGTAATTTTTAGATAAGAGGTGAAAAAAAATGGAAAGTAATCATGCTTATTCTAAATTAGGAGAAGCCCTAGCAAAGGGTGATTTTATTTTAACGGGCGAATTAGAACCTGAAAAAACTTGCGATCTTTCTCATCTTGTCCAAGAAGCAAAAGAAATGGCACCATATGTAATAGCTGCAAACGTAACTGACAGTCCTTTAGGAATTGTAACAATAAATAGTTTAGCTGCTTCTTATATTGTACAAAGAGACGCAGGATTAGAAGCAATTTGGCAGATGACTGTTAGGGATGTTAATAAGTTGGGTATTGCGGGAATGTTGATGGGAGCACAAGCTCTTGGGAT
>Ga0180433_10006824_pt1 | contig 14814 bp, 26 predicted proteins | sample SS_ome_8_FD_132980 | JGI IMG/M metagenome (GOLD analysis project Ga0180433, IMG submission 132980) | Hypersaline lake sediment archaeal communities from the Salton Sea, California, USA - SS_1_D_1 metaG | ecosystem: Environmental > Aquatic > Non-marine Saline and Alkaline > Hypersaline >... | reverse complement strand
CCAAAAAAACAGAAATAACAAAAAGCGGTTCCCTGAAGAAACACAGAATCTTTGCATAAGTGATTGGGGAAAAAAAGTTGGTAGCGGGGGTTGGATTTGAACCAACGACCTCCGGGTTATGAGGACGCTTCCCTCTTATTTTCTTTCTCATTTAATTGTATAAATATGAATGATTTACGTCACTGTCTCTACCGGGTAGAATTTGAGAAGTGTCGACTTTATGACGTGTTTTTAACACATCAGCAAGGCTCTCAACAGCCTCTTTCATGCTGTCCGGTGTGGGGTTTGCATATCGCTCTGTCATCTTTATTGTGGAGTGCCCCAGTATCTTTGACACAACCTTTAAAGGGACTCCCAGCTCACACATTCTTGTCGCTGCTGTGTGACGGAGATCATGGAATCGGACTTTTTTAAGTCCGGCTTTCTTTCTTGCTGTATTGAATGATCTCTTTATTTCAACGATGTTTTTCTTTGTTTTTGGATTATAAAAAACATACCTGTGTTTTTTATCCATTCTTTTAAGAGTCTCAAACACTATGCTGTTCATTGGAACCTTTCTTGATTCACCGCTTTTTGAGTCCTCTATTTCAATATAGCCCTTTATGAAATTTATGTTCTTCCACTTAAGACTTAGAATCTCTCCCCTTCTCATTCCTGTATTCACAGCTATGACGATTATAGGCTTTAAGTGATCAACAGCAGAATCAATCAATCTTTTCACTTCCCTTGAGTTTAATATTATCTGCGTGGTGTTGTTTTCTTTGAAATTTTTTATATTGGAAGTGGGGTTGTGATTGGCCTTATTCCACTCATTTGCTTTATTATAAAGAGTCTTTAAACAAGTCAGCTCCCGGTTAATAGTGGTCTCTGCAATATTCTCACCCTTCCGATTTGTGTCAGCCTTTCTCTTTGCTTTGTATTTCTCAATCATGGCCGGTGTTATTTTGGAAAGATAATATCCCTTAAAAAAAGGAATTAGGTTATTGAGTGAAGTTTGATCACGTTTCCAGGACCGCTTGTTGACCTTTGCATAATTATCAATAAATTCCTTTGCAAAGTCCTCAAACTTGATATTTTCAGACTTCTTATCAAGCCCGTATTTTCCGCGTCTTATTTTAGCCCGGATCTCTTCCATGATCTCTTTAGCCTCTGTCTTGCTGTATCCCACGACACGACGGACACGCTTTCCTTTGTAGGTAAAGTCAATAAAATACTTCCCGTCTTTCCTTTTTCTTATGTTTTTATTCATTTATATTCCTCCCCTTTTTCGTTGTCAGATGCTCTATTTGAGTAATCTCAGCGATAAAACTCATTCTGAATGGTTGAGGTAAAGGGGGCCGGGTTGATCTCTCTTTAATTTTAATTTTGCCCATTCCCAGCCCCCTTAATAACCTTACGCCTTTTTACTGTTTAGTGATTCTAGCCCTTTTTTCGCTTCAACGATATCAAGATAATGTACAAGCTGATCTTTAAGTAACCGGACTTGCTCTGGATTTAGGTTGATTCCGATATTATCACCCTTTGCTGTTTTAATTTCGAGATTAACCGATTTGACAATTTCATCAAGGCCCCATTCGAGAACATCCGTTTTGACCGAAATCTTGGTTTCTTCCAACGAGAAGTATAAGCCGAAGTTAATTTCACTACTCAAGTCATGGATTAATTCGATATTAAATTCTTCTGCTTCATCGGAATTTTGATAATAAAACTCATCATTATGAAACTGCCTTCCCCTTAGCGTGAGTCCCCCTAAAATCGGTATGTGGCCCTTGACATCGGTTATAAATCTCTTTAGATCAATACCGTCTGAATTGCCCCTTGTGTCCGTTTGGACCCGGGCGGTTGCTTCACGGGTAACCGCCCTGCCATTATCCTTTGTTTCGTTCATAATAAAAACTCCTCCTTTACCTTGATGGTCTCAATATATCCATCACCGCGGTTCTCTCCGCCCTCAGCTCCTCCACAGCCTCAGTCAAAAGACTACAGCTGCGGAAAGCCAGGAGCACAAAGAAAAGCATGGATAAGATAAATATAACAAACACCAACTTAAATGTGATCTCATTTCTTCTGCCCATGATCAGCTCCCATAAAATCTCTTAAAACTCCATATAAGACAGCTATAATCAAAAATGAAAATATGATTTCAGCTATAAAATTTAAAATCATGATGTTTTTCCCTTTACGAAAAAACATGAAGCCCTCAGCTTGCCATAGAACAACGATCTAAAACAGTTAAGGGATAAAGCTGGGGGGTAACAGTCTTTAAACGGCAATGGGACAAAGGAAAGAAGACTATCACCCCCGGAACAGGATAAGGCCATAGGTTCCCATTTAGGATGTTGTCCTTTTTGGTGGGTCATTATCCTGTCCATTAATGTTTTTAATGTTCTATAACTGACTATAATATACAATAAGAAATTATAATGTATTTGTCAAGCCTTTTATGATTGATTTTTTTGAAAAAGAATATAAAATTAAATTGATGCCCCAAAAAGAGCTCTTCACAAAGCAGGAAACTACAGAATACCTTCGTATTTCTATGAATACTTTATATAGGCTTATGAAGTCTGGGGAGCTTCCTTATATCAAACTAGAAAGAAGAGTTCTCTTTAAAAAAGATGATATTGATAGGTTTATTGAGTCTAAGAGGGTTGATTAAGAAATAATCCCTTCATATAGAAATAAAATCCCCTCAAATTCCCTTGTAATCCATAGGTGTTTACATCTTAAACATATCCCCGCTGATCCAGAAAACCCCGGCTTTCTCTCTAGCCTCACTTCACTTTTATCTTTACATATAGGGCAATTTACATAAGATATATTTTCCTTTTCTGGATCTCTCCGGATTGTCTGAAGTTTATACCTTTGATTCTCATGATGCTCCACAACCACAGCAACGTTACCAACTGATTCTGTAAATTTTTTAACTAGCTCCTTTATGTGATCAAGCTCCTCCCCCTTTATAACTATTTGTGTCCACACTTTAGGGGGGCCTTTCCGATCTGCTGAAATAGTAAAAATATGGACTGTAGAAATTTCGATCTCTTTTAAATTTTTAATATTTTTATTTTTCACATCTCTTCCCCTTTCTAATGAGAAAATTCAAGCCCTTAAACGCCTTATCTTAAGGGCTTCTTTCCGCCAGTGCTTAGCACAGCGTCTAATGTTAATGGGGAGCCTGGATTTTTCCGTGTCCCCTTGCCTCAAAAATTTATTCACTTCTAGTTATTTCGGAAAGTATATCGCGCCCCCTATTTGTAATCTCTATTAATTTTCCCCCCATGCCATATGGTAATCCTATAAGGCCCAATTTTTCCATTTCCCTTAATATTAAGTTGAAGTCACCCCTGCTTTTAAAATAACCATGCGTTTTTTCTGAATTTTTGAAAGAGTTCCATAAGCTTTTATAATATACCCAAGACTCTTCCTGTTCATTCAAAGAAAATAAAACCAAAAAATATTCCTCTTTTAAAGGTTTAGTAAGCTTTTCTATTTCTTTTTTAGATAATTTTTTTTCCCTTGTTTTTATTTCACTCAGCGATAACCTTTCTATACGGATAAATAGATAGCCTAGAAAGACAATAATACACGCCAGTATTACATAAATGTAAAGATGTCCACTTTTTATTAGATAATTAAGAATGCCATTAAAATGTTTGACAAAAACTCCTATTAGAAAGATTACAAGAAGACCAATTATTGCTGAATAAGCTGCTTTTACTGTATTTTCTTTTATGAATTTTTGGATATCTTTGAATATACTCATGTAATGTTCAAAATTAATTTGTTTTTGCCGAACTTAGAGATTAATATAGATATATGATTTAAGATTGTCAAGCGGAGCGGCTAAGCCACAAATATCTCCGGTCTTAAAGCTTGGATGTCCAGCATCCAGAGAACACCCATAAACGTTTATACAATATGAACCTCTCCATCGGTTATCATGTAAGGCGGATTATCCAGCAGCCACAGGACACCGGCCACCACATTGGCTTTATCTTCCGGTTTGCCTCCGGGAGAGTCCACCGCTTCACGTCCACCTGACCGGGGCAGCCTGACTAAGGACTTGAGCTGCTCAAGCAGTTTCTTGTCATTAGGGAGTGAAACCTTGTACTGATTGAAGAAAGTCTCTGCTCTAAGATAGAGATCCGATTTTGTCAGTGGTGACTGGTCACAACCTACTCCGTGCCTCATAAACTCGTTTGAGGCAAAGCCCCAGGAAAACCGGTCACCCATCACATCAAAGGAGGACCTGGTTCTGTCTGTATCAACGTACTCATTAATGATCGCTGAAAAGTCACTGACCACATGAGCTGGATTAAATGGAGGCTTTCTTTCTTCAACTAGATCAATGACAAACTTCTCTTCCGGGCTGCCCTTGTTTTCCGTGTGCCCGACAGCCAGGGTGAATGAATCCTTCCCGGATCCGCCTGCGGCGTCAAAAAAAGCCAGGTATCGATTCCCTTCTTCAAAAGCCAGCCTGTCAGGCCTTTTATCATCAATCGCTTTCTGGATGACCTTAGGATCGTACATCGTGTTTCCCTCATAATCTCTGAATTCTGCCAAAATCTCTGTTCGATATTTCAACGGATCTCTTTTTTTTAAGGCCTCTGCCTGTTTTTTAAACGTGGGATTAAAAAGCACAGTATCACCCTTCATGACAAGACAGTTTTTATTTGATTTGCCAAAGTACTTATCATAATCCTTGTAAATTTCACCCATTGTGGTCCACGGACTAGAGATTTTTATCATTTTGGAGTTAGGCCATCGCAACCCAAACCGAGCAGCGGTTATTACGTCTTCGTCAACATCCTGGAGCTCATCCGCACTTTTCCAGTGAGCGACTTCATCACCTATGAATGTTAAAATCGATTGCCCCCGGATTTTTGCCTGTGAACAGGGGAAAACCTGGATTGAAACCCCGTTATTCAACACAATCTCATCACTCAAAACCTTCACTATCATTTCATTTAATAACGGGCTTTTTTTAAGGGTGTCTCGAATAAACCGGAAAGTCACCTGAGCCTGTCTTTTGATCTCACTAGCCACAACCATGACGACAGCTCGTTCACCTGGGGCCAGATTTACTTTTTTCCTGAAAGCCTCCCATATAGATAGATAATTGGCGAGTTTTGAGCTCTTGCCGCTCGCACGCCCTAAAATATAAGTAACTTCAGGATACTCTCTGCCCTCGTGGTATCTTCTAAGCCCAGTACACTTCCTGAAGAGCCTTTTTTCTTCCTTAGTCAAAGGCTCACCATAGACAGCCTTGAGACTCATCTTCTGAGCCGGTGACAGCGTCTTATCACCTATGAACCTCGGATCCTCTATAAATTCAATTATGTTCATTGGTCATCCTTTTAATTTTAAGAGGGAGCCGAGCTGCTAGGAGTACCCAGCCCGGGAGACTTACGCGAAAACCCAGACCAGCAATTTTTTTTTGCAACCCGGCCCCCATTTTTTCCTTATCTCGTGTTATCCGTTTTTAACAGCTTCTTTCGTATTTTTTCCCGTTCTTTTTCATGTTCCTCCCAGTATTCCCACATGAGTTTTCTGACCTTCAGGCTCCGCAGCAGTTTCTCTCTCTCCCGTTGGCAACCAATGTACCCCCTGAGCTTTTCCTCATCAGCATCGATGCCCAAGTCCGCCTGGAGCCTTTTCTTGATTTGTGTTAAGTCAAGCCTGGCACTTAGCATAAATTCGATAAGAGCCATAGCCTCAGGCTTGAATAACTCCGGGTTCTTTTTCATGAACATACTCTCTTCGCATCCATAGCTTGATAACCTGAAAGGGGTGTTAACATAATTTAGATCGATTATCTTGCCAATCTCAGCGTTTTCAACGAAAAACTCCCTCTTCCCCACGGTAAAAATGACCCGGTCGTACTCACGGGTTATCTTGATTTCCTGGGCTTCTTTTATTTCTTTAGCCTTTTCTATTGTTTCCTTTTTCTTTTTTGTCATTTGACGCTCCTTTTAATCTTCCTCAACCAACTTGCCTTGCATAATAGCAATGCTGTCCTTAATCTCTTTGGTAATAACTTTTCCCAGGTCCCCGGACCTAAAGATACGGTCAATGTCTATGTCACCCAGGATTTCCTTTAATTTTTCTCCTGTCACTTCCTTAATGGCACTTGACAGCTCTTCTGCATTCACCTCAAATTCCGGCTCCCCTGTGTCGCTCTCAGGGGGCTTTGCTTCCGAGGCAACCAACTTGCCCCTAAGATCCTTAAGGCTTTCAGAGATGATCCCTCTTAGGTCCAGCTCCCTCTTGGCCTTATCGATTAAAGCCTGGTCAACTTGCTCCGCCTGTTTCTCCTCATCTTCAATTTCAAGCTCCGGTTCATCAACGATTACGATATAGCTCTCCCTGGCCTGCTGGAGCCCCTTTGTCTGCACAGCCCCAGCCCTGAACGCATTACCCAAAGCTGTAGATCCCATTGAAGCAGGGATCGGAACCAGGGATATTTCCAGTAACTGAACATGAGTGTAAGACTTGATCTTCTCATTTGCAGGATGGTCCTTAGTGTCGACTCCCATAGTCTTGAGCGTGCGGACCGTAATCATTTTCGATTCTATCCCTATAAACCCAACTGAGAAACTGGCCACACCTTCTGTGCTTACAATAAATTGAAAAGCCTCTTTAGCTGCCTCTGTGTCAGCAAACTCTGCTCTGAAAAAAAGCCCTTCATCCCGGGATTCAAGCTCAATAACCCTACCCAACGGGAGCTGACGGTAATCATGGAACGCACACAAAATGGGGTTTCTCATGAAGTCACTCAAGCTGTCCGGGTGTCGCCAGGCCTCAGTCAGAATAACCTCATCCTCCCGGTCAATCTCAGGCCGGGATGCATAACCCCAAACCTCTCGATCCTTTTCTGAAAACCCCTTAAATCGCACAAGTAGTTGTTTCATTGTTCCCGGTCCCCCTTCCTGAGGCTGGTCTTGAACTCCTTATCCTCCGCCAGCCTCTTTGTCTCCGCTTTGAATATATTCACAACCTCCATAGCAACCGCCCTGATAATTTCTTCGAGCCTGGCTTTCAGCTCATCTGCAATTTCTTTCCTGATCAGTTCCCTCACTTTACTTACTTTGATTGTCTTGCTTTTTCTCATTACTTTGTCTCCTTAGTTTTGATTTTATCCCGGAAAGATGAGCCCTTCTCTTGCTCATACTTCAGGATCTCCTCCCGGATTATTTCCTTGAGAAGCTCCTCCAACCGGCCTATCACAACAACTTTTAAAACCGTGTCTTTCTTTTTATCCATGCTGCATGTCTCCTTAACTTGGGCCAGGCAAGAGATTCTCTATCTCTTTACCAGCCTTTAAAATTGCTCTCCTGAGATCATCATACAAGACTATATTGAGGGTTAAACCTTTCTGGCTGGGTTTCCAGTCCGGCTCACTGCCCTCGCTTGCATCAAACCAAATACGGATATTCAAATATCTATTGCCCCTGTACTCAGTGATCTCAACCCGGACCTGCTCCAGGGGATTCTTATTGAATGTAGCTATTATCATTTGTCACCCCCTAGAATGGCACGTCCTCTGTGTCCCCTGCCGGCTGGCCCTGCTTCTGTTCCTTGACTGCAATATACGCGTTATAGTCAGGGTCCTTGTCTGTTTCCTTGAACTTGTTCTGGAATATCAAGAGCTTTGTTCCATAGGTAAGATTGCCTGATAAATAGGTCTTCTTGTCCTTCGTTTCGTTCTTCCATAAGCCTGTTAATTTAATCATATTATCCTTCATACTTGACTCCTTTCACCCGTTTGAAGCCCTCAGCTCCCACAGGAAGCGAGAACTCAACCGGAGTAGTGGTAATATTACTCATACTCATTCCTTAGTCTCCCCCTGGATGATTGATGTAACATCAATAGTCTTAGTATCCTCTCTCTTAGCCAGGTTATTGAGCTCTTTAAGGTTCAACCTTATGGTGTTCTGAAATGCGATATACCTGTCACCTAGAGAGCCCTTGAGTATCTTCCCTTTAGCATCTGTGCCTTTAGCATCAAATACCAGATGGAACACCCCGTCTTCCCTGGCTTTTTCCTCGATACACCGGCAAACACCCAGGGCTGTTATGATCCGGTCTATCATCACAAGCTGAGCAGTGCTGAGATCCCCTTCTGTAGGGCCATAATCCCGGATAAGACCCTCCCGGGTATTCTCTAAGAATCTACGCAAATAACCCCGATTTGCTGGCAATTTGCCTGTTACAAGGTATGAAAAACCCCCGTGACGTGTCTTAGGACGGCCAGGACCCTTCCTTTTTACTTTATTTTCAACCATTTAACACTCCTTTAAACATAATTAATCGGTAATAAACATTAATAAACCTGAATTTTAATTTTTCTCTTAAAGTCGTCATAAAAGTTGACACTCCAAAATATAACTCACATAACCCCTTGATATTCAATAGGTTACATGCTAGGGACTGGGAGTGTATATCCGAGGGTCTCCCCGGTTCACCCCTGTAAACACCACAGGTATTTGAAGGGCTTGGGGCTCTTTTTAAGAGCTTGATATTTTCATCACACAAGAGGTTTGTAGGTTTGTAGGTTTGTATAAGGGGGTAGAGAGAAAAAGCGTAAAAAGTGCTAAATGTGTTCAATTTCTGAACACTTTTTAGTTTTGTTAAAAAATCATTATACAAACATACATACTTATTTATATCTTCACAAGTTGTTGTGAGGAAAGCATTTAAGTGCCATTTAGTTTGTATAAAAACACCCTTTTTTAAGTACCATACAAACCATACAAACTGGGGGGTTTGTATAAAAAACGGAGGTTTGTAGAGGGGGTTTGTAGAAACCATTTTTAGGGCCCTCATAACCCACCTTGGTGTTTAACTATCCACTCACAAGCCTTAATTGATCCCTTATTCCAATTCCCCAGCTTATAGTGCAGCTCTCTAACTTCTTTGGCGGTCTTAAAGAACTTCCAGCCCTCCATTTTCTTATAGGGAACGACTTCTTCCCCTTCCATAAGGCAGCCATCGAGATAACTGAAATACTTAATCATAAAGTGGTCATTATCGACTTTTCTGGTCACAAGTCCCTGTTGGTTAGGCTTGCCATCTTTCAAAATTACAAAGAACATATTGACAAGGGGGTGTTCTTTTTTGGTTGTTTTTTTTGTCATTTTTTTATTCTCCTATGTATCGATAAGCCTTCCCGGGCCTCCCGCCCTTTTTTGTGCTCTTGATGGTCTCGGGCTTGATGATCCCGTCTTCTTCCAGTCTTTCTAAGGCAATCTTTGCCACTCTCCCCTCAAATCCGGTTGTTTGCTGGATATCCCGGTATTTTAGAAACTTTCCTTTTCTCAGCAGCTTCTTGATCCTGGCTATGGCCTTATCCTCTTTTGAGAACTTGATTTCTTCCTTAAAAAATGGGAGTAAAAGCTCTTTTAAATACTCTATGATTCTGACAGCTTCTTTAAAGGTCTCGGGCTCCACTGTTGTGGATTGATTTTCAGCAAGCTGGAGGAGACAGGCAATTTTTAGAAGCATGATTTCAAGACGCTGAAAGTTGGCTTGGAGTATGTCATTATGAAGTCTTATAGTCTGCCTCATGTGACGCTGGCCCCACTTTTCCATTAATGGTAAAATATTTGTAAGGTCCATTTTGGAACCCTCTACTTGATTCAAATCCTTAAGGATTATTTCAATCTCAGGATCCGGGATAAATTCTTTTGGAAGTCTGAAGGTCCTTTCTTCTTCTTCCACGGGCACGAAAATAAACCGGGTCCATATCCCACCTTGAAAGTCCAGTTGGTTGAGATTCTGAACCAGCCAGCTTGATATACCGGCAGCCAGGATGCTTATGATGGGTTCTTCAACTTCAATTTTTCCTTTTTTGGTCCATCTCTTTATAGTCTTCTTGTAATCAAAGAGATCGGTGAGTAGTGAAGGAAGTCCCCGGTTGTAATCACTACCAAACTGAAATTCTTTGACTTGGATCAGCTCAGACCAGCGTAAAAGTCCCCTGTGCTGATCTTGGAGTATTTCAAGCAAGGCTTCAGTGGTGAAGGACTCAGGAAAGAGCAGCTCCGGATTTGTTCTGGATAAGTAATCTGCAGCGATATCAACAGTCACGCTTTTTCTGTAATAAGTGGAGGGGGCTAATAGCAAAATGTAGAGATTGAGGCAAGTCCTTCTGGGATAATTGAAATAGAACTTGTTAAGCAATCCTGACAGCAATCCAAGTCCAGCAAAAAGAATAAACAACCGTGGAGCGTCAGTTATATTTGAGACTGACTCCATATATTTATTAAGGAAAGTATTGTTAATTTTTAGGTCTTTTATCTGGGGCTTTTCTTGTACAGGCTTCTCTCTCTCGGTCCCCACAAAACCTAAAGCCTTTTGTGTGTCATGATTCAGGCTTGATTCACTGCGAATTCCTTCCTCTAGGGTTCTAATGGAGGTGTTGATTTTGGGGTTGAGAAAGATACTCTTTATAGTTTCTAGGTTGTATCCAGCTCCAATCAGAGCTGTAATGATAGCCTGATCTTTCTCGGAGCGTGATGGGTACCCGGGATGTTTTTTCGTTAAAATCAATTCTTTCATTCTTTTGCTTATCATTAAATCGTCTATATCTTCCGGTTCATTTATGATCAGCTCCCGGTCTCCAAAATCATCGAGGTTTACATTTGAGTTGAGAGCCCCCTGAAATGTGAAATCTTGGAAGACCTCAAAGTCCTCACATGAAAAAAGAATGTCTGGATTGATTTCTTTTAAAGTGCAGGGCTTAGGGTTTTGAGGATCCTTTAAATTAAGACTCCCCGGGAGCCTCATCACACGTGAAAAATCATGGACCGCGTCCCCACCCAGGACCTTAGCCAAACCGGTCATAATTTGCTTTAATATTAGGGAATCTTTGTTGTCCCTATTTAAAATAGGCTCCTCGAGTATCCAATAAGCATGATAACCATTCCCGGAGTCCACAATCATGGTAGCCGGGATTTGAAATTGAGAAATGTGTTTCCATGTTTTTTCTTTGTCTCCATCAAAATTTTTAGCGTCAATATCAGCCCACAGAGCTATAACATCTTTGATATTCTCTTGAATTTTTTCCTTTGATTGAGGTCGAGGGTTTACTCCCACATAGACGTGATATCCCCTATTATTTGGCTCAAGGATCTCTGAAATACTTCTTTTTATATCAGCGTATGGATAAAACTTTGAGAAGGGCTTTTTATTAGAATCATTAGAGATATATCTTATTTCAACTAGAAAATCTTGATCAACTTCATTTCTTATTCTAAAAAGCTGCATAATAAAGAGTAAGGCAATATCCTCTGGAGGCTGTCCGTATCCTAATTTCCGGCAAAGGGAAAAAACCCCGGCTCTCCACTCGCATTCATCGGTGAGTGGTACTTTCTTAAGTCCCTCTTTGAGCTCATCGGATTTTTTTTCAAACTCTTTTATAAGAACTTCTTCAGTTGGTTGGCTTTTATTCATGGTTCCCCTTTCTTTTTAGTTTTAGGTCATGGTCTTTAAGTAGAAGCATCAAAAAGCTAAAGATTGCATACTGATGATTGTTCCACAGGACTGATTCAGTGTTATACCGGCCTTTATCATCATGGGGATTGATCAGTTTTAAAGCCTTTATCATTTTTTCCTCTAGGATCTTCTCAGTTTCCCCGTCAGGCTTAATGTAATCAGGAAGCCTATAAAAGATAAAGTCACAGCCAGGCTTGAATTTAAGGTCATTGTTTGTGATTATGTTATTCATGGAGCCCTCCCTTCTCTCTTATTTGAACTTGATTATTTTTCAGCTGCTCATCAAGCTCTCTCTTATCAATCCGCAGCCCTATACCCGGGACTCTGGAAAAAGGCAGCTTTCCCCTATAACAATCCCTATAGATGCTTTGAGGATGCATGTTGAGATAAGCAGCGGTTTCCTTAACAGTGAGCCAGCGTCTCTCAATCATCACTCCCCCTTTTCTTCCGGGAATAGCCATGTCACATCGCAATTCAATGCTTTGGCCAGCTTTTGTTGATCCTCTGAGGTTGCCCTCTTGAGCCCATTTTCGATGAGGCTGATTTTGGTTATGCTTATTCCAGTCCTTAATGATAGCTCAGGCTGGGTTTTCCTGACCTCAAAGCGGGCACGTCTTAGATTGTTTATATATTTCTTGTGTTCTCTCATTGATACCCCCTTTAATGCGAACTTTTTAGAAAATACTTATTCCAAATAACCTTTAACTGTTTCACATCATTTTTTGTGAGATACGTATTTTCATAATAAAATGGAGTGAGAGGGAAAAATATCTTCTTACCTGTAAATTCCAATGAAATTCTGATCTTTAGCATCTCCAACCATACTTTGATCCAGCGACTTATCCAGACTAGTTTGTGTATCCCTCCCTCTAATCTTATGTTGGCTCTGATATGCATGAGGAGTCTTCTTCCGGTCCCCATACAATACGCCACGGCTCTTCCATTTTTATGGTTTTGATATTTTTTCATGCTAACCTCCATAAATTTTTCTTAACCATTCCCCAACATTGAATCCCCCTTGACTTAGGGGTTTGTTGGGGCTGGTAAAAAATTTTTTTCTCATGCTATCTACAATATAGGGATAGAGAGGTGGTCAATCTATTAACTAATAAGGTGGGGGTTAAAAATACCTTAATCTAGAAGTGTATCTTCATAATCTAGGAGTATTTCTTCATATGGATAATCAGAGGGTGGTATGTTGTCATCATAGTGATTTATTTCTTTAGATAAATCTTCTATATAATTTTTAATTCTATTTATACCACTTTTAACTAAGTTTAAGACTTTAGCAGTGACCTTTGAATTTCCTGACTTCCCATATAAATAATGTTCTCTTTCTTCTTTGAAATTGCTTATTAAGTCTTTCATTCCTGGATATTTTTTTGGATCTACCTTAATGTCCTCTAGCAATTCTCTCGGATTGGTTCCTTCCAAAGAGGTTTCTTTGTCATTTCTCATTACTCTTTTTATTACAATTAAATTGATGTCTTCTGGATGATACTTATTCCACAAATCAGCAATTTTTCGCGGACTTAAATTATATTTTGTGTGTAGATCATACCAACAAAGATCTCTTGAAAAAGTGGGTTTATCTTCACTTTTATAAGACAGATATTCTTTTTGAAACCTTTCTATTTTGGGCCAAATGTTTTTTATATGTTGAAGAGTTGTTTGGTTATTTATTCTAATATTAATACATCCGGGATTAAAAGGGTTTGGTTTCTTGTAACTTATTGCTATTGGGGTTCTTGAAAAGAAACGTATGCTGTCATCTTTATACATTTCACTACAAACACCCCATCGATTCAAAAAAAAGCCCCATTTGTCCCAAAGTTTCAGCTCCTTCTTTGAAAGAGGGGTGTATGCAGGAAGACAACCATCTTTCTTAAAACATTCTCTCCAACTACGAACAGTAATATGATATTTTCGTAAGAAATCTTTACCTATAACTTTTATTATTCCATTGGCTTCCTTTCTGAATTGTGGAAGCCTCGCAATTAATAGGGCTCTCTGCTCCTCTTTGCTTTTCTTTTTTTCGCTCACTTTTATTCGCTTTATGATTTCTTTGTCTTTATCCATCACAATCTCTCTATTTCTTATCTTTGCTTCTGAACCAATTAATAAAAGCATAAACCCTTTTGCATGCATGAGGAAAGGCAAGTAATGTAAATCTTAACTGTTCTCTGTCCATCTCTCTTAATTTGGAATGGACAGCATCGTTTCTTTGAAGCCTCGTTACATCCATAATGCAATTTATATGCTCTAAAGCTTCCCTATGAACTTCAACCGGAATGACATTTTTTATGTTCTTTTTCAAGATATCATATATTTTATCTAACAGTTGCTTTGTCTCTCCCTTATCCAGGCTCTCTATGAACTTCTTTTCATCTGTATTAATCTCAGGGGATTTTCTCATTGACTCAGCTAAAATATAAAGTATTCTTTCAGAAGCAGCTCCCAGCATCACAGCAGAGGCAAAATAATGTTTGTTTTTGAATGTTGCTAAAGCTTCTATTACATAATCTAGGACTCTTTTATCAATAGGAATATTTCTCAGGAATTTTATGTAATCTTTAGGATACTCTGGTATTGGCTCGACTTCAGACTCAAGCCAGTCTTTTCCATATTCCGTAACAAAAAATCTATTAATTAAGAATGCATTAGCACCCTCATTTATCATTGGTGTTATTGTTCCATCAAAAACAAATTCCCAAAATATAGAAGAAACTTCTTGTTTATATTTACTTGAAAACTCTTTCGCAAACTTTTCAAAACCAGCGGGGTCTTCTGCATGGAATTTATTTTTATAATCTTTAATATTAATGAAGTTCTTTTGGAGGCTTAAAAGTGCTATTCCCCTTAATAGTTCTTCGAACTCGTTTGGATAAGCATCCCCCTCTATCCCCGCGAAACTCTTTTTCTTTTTCTTAAATATTTCAATAAAAACTTTCCTTAACTCTGATCGGTTCATCTCCCCTAATCTCCTTTCACATATAAAGTTATATCCATTTTTACGTGAAGTCAAGATTGACTGGAAAAGTGTCGACTTTATGACGACTTTTTTCTTAAAAATAGCGTATTTTGGCTTAAATATGCTTAATGGGGAAATAAAAAATATATGCTGTAAATGATTGATATTATATGGGGTAATAGGGGAAAAAAGGTTGGTAGCGGGGGCTGGATTTGAACCAGCGACCTCCGGGTTATGAGCCCGACGAGCTACCTGACTGCTCCACCCCGCGGTCTTGAATGATTATAACACAGGAACCATTGTTTTTTAAAGCTTTTTAATCAAATTATTTTAAATGAAATATT